>Ga0247768_1000801_pt1 | contig 11258 bp, 7 predicted proteins | sample UWRJL016104C6_FD_179944 | JGI IMG/M metagenome (GOLD analysis project Ga0247768, IMG submission 179944) | Plant litter microbial communities from Arlington Agricultural Research Station in Wisconsin, United States - UWRJ-L016-104C-6 | ecosystem: Environmental > Terrestrial > Plant litter >... | reverse complement strand
TCGTACCGCAGTTGGTAACGCAACTGCCGGGGCTCCGTGAGCAACTGGAGCAGTTTGTTGGGTGCGAGTTGGTTGGCGTGCCTGATGGGTTCGCCGCGGCCGCGACGTCGCTGCTCGATCTGTCTACGGCGCCCGACGACGGGACGGTCAGGCTGCTGCGGCGGCTGCCGGTGCTGCCGCCGGCGAATTTCGCCCGTGCCGGCGAGGTAACCCCCGCTGCTGATGGCGCTGCCAGCGGCCTGCTTTCACGTGAGCTACTGGGCCAACGCCGCATTGGAGGGCCTGCACCTTCGCATGTGCTATGGGACGGCCGCGCCTATGCAATCCACGGCGATTCACTCGTGGTGGGCCGCGAGCAATCAAACGACCCCCGCTTCATCAACCTGCCGGACGGGTTGGCGGGTGTGTCCCGCCGACATTGCACATTTGTGCACGATGGCGAGGAGTTGGTGCTTCTCGATCACAGTACGTTTGGCACATTCGTCAATGGCGAGCGCGTGCGGGAGCGTGTGCGCATATACGCGGGTGATCGGGTGCGGCTGGGGGAGCCGGGCATTGAGCTGGCCCTGATCGCCGTGGGCCAACACGCCTGAGCATCCCCCATGGCCTCCCGCCGCCGCTCAGTCGAAGTCTTCACGCTGTCCTTCCTGGACTGCATCTGTTGCGGTTTCGGCGCGGTCATTCTGTTCTATACCATTGTAAGCGCCCAGGCCGGGCTGCAGGGCACACGCGCGACTGATGAGTTGAAGGCGGAGGTGAATCGCCTCGAGGAGCAGATGCAGGCGGGTTCGCGCAATCTCGTCGCGCTCCACAATCAGATCGAAAAGACCGAAAGCGAAACCGCCAGCGACGAAACGCGGATCCGCAGTCTTGCTTCGACGCTCGAGGCGCAGCGGGACCAAGTCTCAACGTCGGCGCAGACGAGCGTGGCCAGGCGCGTGGAAATCGACAAACTGAAGGCCGACATCCGCTCCCTGGAAGAGGGTAAACGCCGCCTCGAGGCGGGCAGTCTGGACAAGACGCCACCGGGTCAGCAGATCGGCGCATTCAGGGAGAATGGCGGCGATCGCCGCTACCTCACCGGCATCAAACTTCAAGGCAAACGCATCCTGATCCTCCTCGATGTGTCAGCCAGCATGCTGCACGAGGATCTCGTCACCATTCTGCGCCTGCGCAACTCCGACAACGACACCAAGCGAAACGCGGCGAAGTGGCGCCGCGCGATTGACACGGTCACATGGCTGACAACCCAGATTCCCCGGGATAGTCAGTATCAGATCTATACATTCAACACCAAGGCACATTCACTGTTGCCTGATCTCACAGGCAAGTGGATCGGCGCCGGGGACGCACCACAACTTGCCCGCGAGTTGGCCAACCTGCATGCAATTGTGCCCGAGGAGGGTACGAGTCTTTACAACGCCTTTGCTGCTACAAAGACCCTGGTGCCGTTGCCTGATCAGATAGTACTGATCACCGATGGGCTGCCTACACAGGGTAAGTCAGCGCCGAAAGCCAAGTACGTGGACTCCGGGGCGCGCATGCGCCTGTTCGATGATGCAGTGGGTCAGTTGCCGGACCATGTGCCTGTTGATTCCATCCTGTTACCCATGTTGGGTGACCTACAGGCGGCCCATCGATTCTGGAATCTCGCACGGCTGACCAGGGGTACGCTGCTCACTCCTTCCAAGGACTGGCCATAATGCTCAGGCGCCGCAGCGTTGAAGTGTTCAGCCTGTCATTCCTCGACTGCATCTGCTGCGGCTTCGGCGCGATCATCCTGCTGTTGGTGCTCACCGACTATCAGCGACCCGCCAAGATCGAGGAGAGTCGCATCAATCTGCAGGCGCAGCTACGTAATCTGCAACAACAGCTCGAAGTGATTCGGGGTGAATCGGACGATCTGCAGCGGCAACTGCAGGGACGTGTTGAGAAGCTCGCGCAGGAGCGGCACAAACTGGAGCGTTTGTCCGGCGATATCAGCAGCATCCAGGGCAAGTACTCGGCCAGCAAGCAGGAAGCGGCCGTCATCAACACCATCGAGTCCGATCTCGTTGCCGCCAAACAGAAGCTCAGCGCACAGATGATGCGGCTGTTGAAGAATCAGGCCAGCCGACCGGCCACTGAAGCAATTGCGGGTATTCCGGTCGACAGCGAATACGTCGTCTTCATTGTTGATACTTCATCCAGCATGACGGCGAATCACTGGGACGTGAATCTTGCCATCATTGATGAGATCCTGAGCCTGTATCCTCATGTCAAGGGGTTGCAGGTCATGAATGACCAGGGGACCTACATGTTCAACGGGACAAAGGGGCACTGGCTGGACGACACTCCGGAACAGCGCGCGGAAATCCGCTCGCGCGCCAGACATTGGCATGCGTTCAGCCAATCCAACCCTGTGCCGGGAATGGAGGAGGCCATTCGCACGTATTGGGCGGCGGACAAACGGGTCAGCCTGTATGTCCTGGGAGATGAGTTCACGGGTGATTCCATTCAGGCCGCTCTCGATGCAATCGGTGCTCTCAACAAACCCGATGCCAATGGTCGCCGACCCGTTCGGATCCACGCTATCGGCTTTCCCGAAGGGACGGGCATGTCACCGTTCACCAACATCCGATTCTCGGCTCTGATGCGTCTGGTGACGGAGCAGAACAACGGCACGTTTGTTGGGTTGAGGCAATGAGAACTGCTTGCCTGACGCCACTCGCTGCAGCTCTGCTGGCTGCTTGCAGTAATGTCAGTATCAAACCCGAAGCGCACCTGCCTAAACCTCTGATTACGCCCATCCCTGCGGCCGTGGGGTTGGTCATTCCGGTTGAAACCCGCGAGTACGTCGACCAGGAAACGCGGTTCGGTATTGATTGGAAGGTCGATCTCGGGCCGGGGGAGGTCCGCTTGATGCGAGACACCTTCACGGACCTGTTTGAGCGGGTTGAGGAATTCAAAACTCTGGAGGCGGCACGCGGGGGCGGCAACCTGAAAGCTCTGTTTGAAACGAGAGTAGATCAATACTCGTTCGTGACCTCGCGCGAGACCGGCGGGCGATACTACGCGGTCACCATCAAATATCGAATCAACCTCTACACCGCAAAGGGCGAGAAAGTCGACAGCTATACACTGACCGGATACGGAAACTCCCTGGCGATGGGGATGTCAGGTGGCAAGTCGCTGACGCAGGCAACGGTCGCCGCAATGAGGGATGCGGCGGCGAAGTTCCTGGTGCAATTTCCAGAGCAACCGGCGGGCAGGCAGCTTGCCCGAAACGAGGCGGTAATGGCGGACAAGCCGACGATGTCGGCGGAGGCGGCTTTGATTGAAGCGGTGCCTATCGATGAGGCGCTCGATGATCCGCCGATGCCGAAGGGTTAGCGGCCCGCACTACTGAGCCCATGGATGCAAGTCGCAGAAGCTTTCCCAACTCGGCGGCGTGGTCCCCAAGGCGGCCGCCTCAGCCACGCGTTTGCAATATTCCGACAGGGCGTCCGCTTCAGCCTCCGCCTTGGCCAAGTCCTTTGCGTGCGCGTTGGCATCCAATTTGGGAAACGTGTTTTGCGTTAGCTGTGTCGACACCCATTGGCCCATGTGTTGACTGCGAGCGCCGTTGAGCAACGCCTTCATCCACTCCGTCAGGCGGTAACGTCGGTTATTGCCCATCGGCCCGAAAAACTCGCGGTCGGCGGCTCGTTCCAAGGGCGCCAGAAAGGCGACCAGCTCGCGTCCTTGCCGCGTCAGGTACACCGATCGGAAGCGACGGTCAAAATCGGCTGTTAACTTGGCGACGAGACCTTTTTTGACCAGGCGGCCGATCAATTTTGATGCCCCGCCCTTGGACATTCCGATCGCCACGCTCAGCTCGACGGGCGAGGAGCTTCTCGGCTTATACAGTTCCCGCAAGGCAGCCCATTCCGAGCCAATGAGTCTGATTTCTCGCAGCAATCGGCCAAAACTCTGGGCGAAGCGCCGATCTGCCTTCCTGACCCAGGTGTAGAGGTGTGACTGCGCCGGTTTGAGGGTTTCCCAGACTACCGGGGGTTCTGCGTCGAGGTCATTTTCGATCCATTCGAAATCCATGGGGGAGCGTCCTGGGGAGGGGTGTTCGCTCATGATAGTTCGCTAGGAAACTATCTTGGGCGGGCATTACCCCTGAGTACGCGCCAGAATGCCTGATTCGCGCTCCGAGCTGGCCCGCGCTCCGAGCTGGCCCGTGCGCCGAGCTGGCCCGTGCGCCAAGCCGACCCGTGCACTGTGAAGGCTAGTTCCTTTTGGAGAGCAGGCGCTCCCGGAACCTCACCCCCGTCGTCTCAACAGGCTCGCCGTGCTCCAACCGCGGCGCATATCGCGCCCTACGAATGGCTGACATCACCGTTTTCTGCTGTGACGGTGTTGCGTTTGACTCAACGGCGACGACGTCGCTGGTGTGTCCTTCACTGTTGACCGTGAAACCAACCTCGACAAAGTGCTCTTCCACATTGTCCCGGTCTTTGTCGCCCTTGGCGCGACTGACGGAGGCCAACGGCGCCCGATAAGCAAGTTGTCGCGGTGCAGCGAGAGCGGCCGTGGAACCTCCGAGCTCAAACTCCTTCCACGCGCGCCTGTACGACGCAAGTCCCCGGTTCGGAAGCCCACCGCTGAGGTACCAGTCACCGAGCTCAACAAACGCCGCGCCCCGGCGTGTGTGATCGATGGGTTCGGTTTTATCGATAGCCTTCAGTGCCATGAGAATGGCGCGTTCCCCATCGGGATTGAGCCGCTGTGCGTTCTCAACGGCCGGATCCGACTTGGGGGCGGGCGCGTAAACATCAGAAGTGTCTGCCCTATTGGCTTCACTGTTTACAAACTCGAGTCGGTACGTACGGGCAATACCTTCGAGCGGCTCAACAGTGTTGCTGGCCGCCGTCGGTCCCACTTGCTCGGCGATCTGCAAGGACCTTGCGTACAGGATCCGCGCGGTGGCGTAGCGGCCGATCTTTTCCTGCCAGTGCGCGGACCGGTTCAACGGCCGCTGCACATGGAGGTCCGATTTGCCGTAAGCCGTTTCCGCTACCCGTATGGCGTAGTCGAACGCCCGCTCGGCCTCGTCGTTGCGGTCCAGCGCAACGAGGCTGTCAATGAGCGGATCGAGAATCGACACTTGTTCCAGGTTGAACAAACCATCCAGGTTACGGCTGAGATCCAGAGCTCGTTTGAGTATCAGGGCCGCATCCTCGTACTGATGAGTGGCGAAATACGTCGCCCCCAGCCCATGCAGCGGCCGCAGCAGCGTACGGTCGGCACCCCCACCGGAGTCCTCAACAATCTTGACCGCGCGCAGGTACGTCTTTTCGGCTGTCGAATAGTCGTGCAGTCGATATTGAGTCGTCGCCAGGTTGGACAAAGGCACAGCCAGCGAGCGCTCGGCAGCGCCGTATTGCTCCTCTGTCAGTGCGACGAGCTTTTCGGCTAGTGGCACCGCTTCAGAGTAGTTGTGCATATCGAATTGAGCCCGAAAAGCGTGATATAGCTCTACTCGATCCGCATCGGTCACGGCCGCAACCGGCCGGCAGAGCAGGCCGATTGCGACAATGACGATGAGACGCATATTGTGAGGAATCGTAACTCGTTTATGCTGTCAAACAACATCCGCAGGTCAGGGTTGGACGCCGGTATGGCAGAAAACGAACAAAAAATCGTGTTGCTCGCGGGCGCGAGCGGTTATGTGGGCGGCCTTGCGCTCAATGAGCTATTGGACGCGCCGGACATTGGGCGGGTCTTTGCCGTCACGCGCCGACCGCTGGGCCGTGAGCATCCGCGCCTCGCCAACCGGATCGTGTCATTCGACCAGATCGAGTCACAGTTGAAAGGGCTCACGTGCCACGTGGCAATATGCGCACTGGGAACCACGATGCGCCAGGCGGGATCGGAACAGGCGTTCCGGCAGGTGGACATTGACTCGGTGCTTGGCTTTGCACGCGCGGCCAAAGCAGCCCAGGCGCAGAGGTTGATTGTCGTTTCGTCGGCCGGCGCCGATAAGGCCGCGAAGAATTTTTACCTGCGCACCAAGGGTGAAATGGAGGAGGCGCTGCAAGGGCTGGGGTTTGCGAGCCTGGACCTGCTCGAGCCGAGCCTGCTGCTGGGATTGCGCCGGGAGATTCGGCCTGTCGAGCTGCTCGGCATGGTGTTCATGCCGTTGGTCAATCCCTTTCTCACGGGAAAGCGTGAATACTTTCGCGCTATTTCTGCGCGCACAGTGGCCACCGCGATAGTCGGTGCGACCCGTTCGGGTCGCAAGGGTGTGCAACGCTACACTTATTCCGGAATACAGGCGCTTGCACGGCTCAAGCCGTTGCGCACCGCGCCGGTTCGAACTGAGAGATAGAGCACGCTCACCAACAGTCCACTGCAAGCACAATTTCCGACGCATCGCACAATCCATGCGCGGGAGTATGGATACATTGAGGGACTCACGTGCAGGAAGCCAGTGGAATGGGTTGGACCGCCTTCACGAGCCGCATGGGCAGGCGCATCGCCTGGGTGCTGGGGCTGTGTGCCGCAGTGCCCGTGGTGCTGTTTGCCATCGCGGCCGCCAGGGAGGCGAATTCCGCCGGTGCCGAGCTCGATGAGCGGCGTCTCACGGGCGTCGGCTCCCTGTATGCGGATGTTATCCGGTCGCGGATCGGCGTTGCCGAGACCATAGTCGAAACTTTCACGGTCGGGGACATGGGTCCCGACAGCTCCCAGCTTCGCCATCAGGTCACCAACTCGCGGGCCTTCAAGTCAGTTGTCGTTGTGAATCGCGACGGTGTGCTGGCCGACGGCGAAACAACATTGCGGCCGAGTCCGGCACAGTCGCTGGCGCTGGAAGCGGGTCAGACGGTTCTGATGCCGGTCACTCTCGACGGGCAGCTGACCGGCACGTTCATGGTTCGGCTCGTGAACAGCGGTGGCACCGGTAAGCTGGCGTACTTTGAATTGGCGCCCGACTGGCTTTGGAAGGATCTCAAAGACCTGCCGACCACATCCATTGTGGTTGTGGATGCCGACGGCAAGGTTCTGCACAGTCCCCGGTCGGTCGCCAGCGATACGAATCACATGTTTGCCGAGCACATCACGCTCCTCGGTGAACGCGGCGGATCACTCGACACTCTGTCCTGGCAGGACGGCGGCATCGAGTGGCGCGGTGTCCTCAAACACGTGCCGCTCGTCAATGAGCGGGTCACGGCGGTGCCGTGGGGCGTCGTTGCCTATACAAAGGAAATCCCTTTCTTCACCCGCTCGAAGGATTACTGGGCAATTCTTCCTTATGCTCTCGGAGTGTTGGTGCTGTTCGGCCTGCTCGGCGCACGATATCTGGCCCGTGGCTATCTGGCCTCCCTGCAGGAGCTTCGAGCAGGCATACCGGCGCTGCAGACGCGGCGTTTCGAGCCGCTGCCGGCCGTTGGAGTCGACGAGCCCCGCGAGCTCATTGCCGATTTCAACCGCGCGGCCGCCAATCTGGCGGAGCAGTTCCACGCGCTCGAGACCCTCGGCGAAATCGACAAGTTGCTGCTGGGATCCGCGGAGCTCGAGCAGGTGCTGGAAGGCATCCTCGCCCGGGTGCAAACGGTTACTCGCTGCCTGTGTGTAGGAATCACGCTGCGGGATGCTGATGCGCCGGGGCGCGGGCGAGTCTTTCTGGCGGCGAATAACCTCACCGATCTGCCTGTGACTCGTGTCGAGCTCGACGACGACATGCTCACCACGCTGATGGCCGAGAGTCGCGGCTTGACTGTTGCCCGGGTCGAAGAGCCTCGCCACAGCTTCCTGAAGCCGCTGAATGATATTGGCGCCGAGTTTTTCTGGGTCTGGCCTGTGAACGTGTCCGAGCGGGTCGAGGCAATACTGGCCGTAGGCTATCGCGAGGCGCCGGCTGCTGATCCGTATCTAGCGCGCAGTGGAGGTCAGTTTGCCGAGCGACTCGCCGTGGCGCTGTCAAAGAGCGCACGTGACGAGAGACTGTATCGCCAGGCGCACTACGACCCGCTGACTTCGCTACCTAACCGCATTCTGTTCCGTGACCGGTTGGCCCAGGAAATTGCGAACGCCACCGCCGGATTGAGCCGCGGTGCACTGTTGTATATCGATCTCGACCACTTCAAGCGGGTCAATGACTCCGTGGGCCACAGCGCCGGCGATCAACTCCTGACCATAGTCGCGCAGCGGCTGCGTTCGTGTGTGAAGGATGGAGATACGGTCGCGCGCCTGGGCGGTGACGAATTCACGGTGATATTGCGGAACGTCGCGGATCCAAACGCGGCCAGAACCGTAGGCGAGCGGATCATCGAGTCCCTGCAGCTGCCTGTGAACATTGGCGGTCGCGATCACTTTGTTTGTGCCAGCATCGGTATCACGTTGTTCCCGGATGACGGCTCCGTGATCGATGACGTCATGCGCAACGCTGACACCGCCATGTACCGCGCCAAGGAACAAGGCCGTGGCTGCACGATGTTCTTCGATCCGCACATGAATGCGAAAGCAACTCTGCCGACCGAGACCGGGTTGCACCGAGCATTGCGCCGCCGGGAGTTCTCACTTTTCTATCAACCGCAGTTCAATGTCTCCAACGGCGCGCTCGCAGGGTTGGAGGCGCTGCTGCGCTGGCAGACGGCCCGCGATGGCATGCGGCCACCGAGCGAGTTCGTACCGGCGGCCGAAGAGAGCGGTTTGATCATCGATATCGGTGGCTGGGTGCTCGATGCGGCGTGCGCGCAGCTCGCGAGCTGGCGCGATCAGAACATCGCGCCGCCGCGCCTGGCTCTCAACGTGTCGGCCCAACAGTTGAAGCATTCGGAATTCCCGAAGCTCGTACGCCGCGCGCTGGACAAGTATGGTCTGGCGCCTGCGTTGCTGGAATTGGAGCTGACTGAGAGCGTGTTTGCCGATGAGGCTGCAGGCGCCACCCTGGAGCGGTTGCACCAACTGGGTGTACATCTGGCACTGGATGATTTCGGTACTGGATATTCATCCTTGTCGTACCTGCGCCAGTATCCGATCGGCACCGTGAAAATCGATCGGACGTTCCTCGAGGAAGTACCGCAGAACCCGGCTTCCGCAACACTCGTGGAAACTATCATCGTGATGGCGCATGCGCTGGGTAAACGGGTGGTGGCCGAAGGCATCGAGACCGCCGAGCAACTCGAGTTCCTGCGCGAGCGCCGCTGTGACATCGCGCAAGGTTTTTATCTGGCCCGGCCGCTGTCGAGCCAGGTCATCACCGAGTTACTGCAGGCACGCACCCAGTCGGGTAATGAGCAGTTTGGGGATGTACGCGCGGCGGGTTAGAGTGTGATTCACGTCACACTCGCGAATCACGACCTAGGGCTCAAACAGCGTCGCCACATCCAGACAATTCAACATATGGTGGCGTTTTGTCGTGTGCAAACGCTCCTCGAGAGGCTGGACACAATATAAACGCTTGACTGTCAATCGCGACGCTTTGACACTTGTAGCCTGTAGTGACAAGGGCAAACCCGTTGAAAGACGGGGACGCAAAGCCACCGGTCTAAAGGAAGTATTCCTATGACGGCGGGGCTGCCACGATCGCGCGTAGGCGCGACGCTCGCACTCCGATTGTCGGGAAACTCTTCCTGTTTGCAGGTGGCCGCTTCATACCGGTCCGGGGAAGATTCTATGACACCAACGCCTAAGTCTGCATCTGGCGCCACAGCACGCCAAAGTGCAGTTGAAACGGGAAAGTCGCCGGAAGCGGCGGGCCCGTTCGTACTCAACTTAACTTCATCGACGACGCCCATGGCGCTGTCGAACCCCGAACAAGCGGAGCTCAAACGCTTCAGCTTTTTTGTCAGTCGCCGCTTTGAAGAAGGCCGCGAGCGGTTCCGCTTGCACATGGGCTACTTCTCGACACTCAAGGAAGCGGAGGAGTGGCTGGTCGCGGTACGGGATATTTATCCAGGTGCCTGGGCTGGTGAGGCGCCGGGCAAGAAGTTGCGGGAGCGTGCTGTCGCTGCCGCCGCCGCCCAGGCTCAACACGCCGCCGGTCCGCCGCCGGTGGCGGTCGCTCCGAAGCCATCCGCCTCTGCGCCGCGTAATGTTCCTACACTTCCGGTCGCGCAGTCGGCTCCTGTTGAAGTGCCGGCGCTGAACGTTCCGACTATTCACGCTGCGACACTGAACCCGGCCCGGCCGGCTGGTCTCGTTGCCGCGCAGGTCCCCAAGAACGTGCCGGTCGCAAAGCCGGCTCCCACGATGTTGAAGCCGGTGGCGCCCGCTGCTGCCGTCCGTCCTGCCGCCGCTGCTCCGAGTGTCAGTCCGCCGAGAGCTGCGCCTTTAGTGCCCGCTGCTGCTCCACGCGCTGGTGTGGCCGCTCAGGGCCGTTCGCCTGCTCCCCTTGCCGCGGTGCCGTCGGCGCAGCCGACCGCCGCACGACCGCCTGTGGCCGCTGTGGCGCGCCCTGCTGCGCCCGTTGCACGTCCCGCGCAGCCCGTCGCGAGAGCCCCTGCGCCCCAGCCGCAAAGGCCAGTCGCCCCGGCGCGCCCGAGCGCGAAAGCGAAGCCGGCATTGCCGAATTCAAACGTCCGCGAAGTACTGAAGGCGCTGGAAGAGACGAGCAACGACACGGAGATCACGGGGCAGACCCGCATGATGCCGGCACCGTCGGTTGCGGGCTTCACTGCTCATGACAACAACTTTACCGACACGCAGGTGTTGAAGTTCCTCGAGACTCGCCGCGCTGACGGCAGCGAGATCGCCGGAGTCGATATTGAGACCGGTGCGATTTCGTTGTTGAAGCCGGATGACACCGGTACGCGCCGGGCCCTGAAGGAAGCGGTCAACGAGAACGCACCAGTCTGGTTTGCCGTTCAGTTGCAGTGGGCGGTCCAGCCGGTGGAGTTGAACAAGGTTCCGCCGCTGGCGATTTTCAGTGCCTACACGCTGTACACAGTTGAAGGCAGCCGCGATGGTCGCAAGTGGTATGGCCTGCGACTCGGCTTCTTCAGCGACGCGATCTCCGCGAAGCAGGTGGCATATTACGTTCGATCGGAGTTCACGTCGGTTGCTGTCGTACCGGTGAGCCCGCAAGAGCGCACTCGTGCATCGGATGTGGAAAAGAAGAGCGACCTGTCGTTTCCGAAGAGGGCGCGCCAGGAGCCGGTGGAAGAGTTCAAGCTCATTGACTCGGACGATCAACCCGCCGCGAATTCGCGTTCACGTCAGGCTGCCGCTGCGAGGCCCGCTCCTACCAAGCAAGCCGCACCGGCCAAGTCTGCACCGCCGCCGCG
>Ga0247768_1000800_pt1 | contig 11262 bp, 8 predicted proteins | sample UWRJL016104C6_FD_179944 | JGI IMG/M metagenome (GOLD analysis project Ga0247768, IMG submission 179944) | Plant litter microbial communities from Arlington Agricultural Research Station in Wisconsin, United States - UWRJ-L016-104C-6 | ecosystem: Environmental > Terrestrial > Plant litter >... | reverse complement strand
TCAAAGACAATGAACCCGGCCTTCGTTGTTTTCGAGAACGGTTGTGCGGCGACACCGTCGTTGCGCGCCCCTCACCGCCCTACATTTTCCTTACCCCGGACTCAAGCGATTTTTTTCGTGTGCGGCCTTTTTCCCGGATGCCGTCCGGGGTGACGTCGCGCAGTGCGCGCCCGACGTCCCCTTAGCGGGGCGAGCTGACCCGCACATGGCCGGAATCATGTCGTTTTGACTGCCCTTTCGGCCCTGGTGTTCGACCAAAGACCGGAGGACAACGGAAAGCGTGAATACGCGGCGCGAGGAGAAGCCCGCTCGGCCTGCCGCGGCGGGCGGTGGGCGGGCCGATGACGTTGCGCGGGCACCGGCCTGGGCGCTGTCGATCCTGCGGGTCCAGCGGTCGGCCGGGAACCGGGCGGCGGCACTGTCCGTGCAGCGGGGGCTCTGGGGCATGGACCGCCCACCGAACGTTCCGCAGGCCGCCCCGGACCTGAGCGAGAAGGTCCGCAAGTTCAGCGACCCGGCCTTCGCCGCGTTCCAGCTGAGGACGACCTGGGCGAAGGACGGCAAGGAGGCGGCGGCGCGGCTGCCCCGTGCCTACGCGTCCGAAGTCACCGCGGCCGGGCCCGACGCCGAACGGCAAGTGCTCGCCGTGTTCGTCGCCGAGGCGGGCAAGATCGCCGACGAGGAGAACCAGACGATCGCCGAGTTCGAGAAGGGGTCGCGCGGGGTTCTGGACTCGATGCTCGAGACCAGCGAGCACAAGCTGGACGACGAGATGCGCCGCTACGGTTTCAGCGAAGCCGACGACGGCACGGTGACCCTCACGCCGACCGCGGACATGACAAAGCTGGCCGCGGCGGCCAAGGAACTGGCCGCCGCCGACGGGGCCGTCGCGAACCTGCAGATCCGCCTCACCCAGTCCTACGCCGCCCACCACCGCGGCGGCCCGATGGAGGAAGCCGCCAACCGCGAGGCCACGGCCCGCGACGTGCTCGGCGACGCCCGGTACGTCGAGGCCGTCCAGAACTACGAACGGCTCTTCACCGCCCGCGCCGGCACGTTCCCGATTCTCGCGGCGTACCGGAACGACCCGCACGGCCTGACCGCGCTGGCCCGGGTGGTGAAGTCTCCAGCCGCGGCTGCCGAAGCGGGACGGCCGCTGATCGAAAAACGCCGGGACATCGCCACGACCCGCAAGAACATCGCGAGCGGCGAACTCAGCGTGTACGGCCTGCCGAACATCATCTCCGCGGCCAAGGCACAGCAGGCGCTGACAGCGGGTTCGCTGAAGGCACGTTTCGTCGACGACCGGGTCGCCAAGGCGCACCACGACAAGGCCGTCGCGGACCTCGCGCTCGGCGCGATCGCGGCCGCCGCGACGGTGGTGGCGGTCGTGGCCACGGCGGGCGGGGCGGCGCTGGTCGCCGGGGCGGCCACCGGGGTCGGGCTCGGCGTCGGCGCGGTGCAGACGCTGGCGCAGATCCAGGAGTTCGGGGCCGCCGCGGCGGCGGGGAACACGGACCTCGACCGGGCGCGCGCGATCTGCCGGCAGGATCCGTCGCTGCTGTGGCTGGCGGTGAACATCGCCATGTTCGTCACCGACGTGGTGGCCGCGGGGGCGTTGCTGCGGCAGGTCGCGGGGCCGGTGCGCAAGCTCGTCGTCCTGCGTCAATCGGTCGGCGAGGCGACGCCGGAGGTGGTGCGGGTCTTCGAAGAGGAGGTCAAGCCCGCGCTGAACGCCCTGCCGCCCGGTGCGCGGGATCGGGTGGCGGCGGCGGTGGAACCCCGGGCGGGCATGTCCGACACGGTCGTGTCACTGGCCTACGACGACTACCTCCAGGCGCTCGGGCACGTGTTCCCCCAGCGCTACCTCGACGACGTGGCCCGCATCGTCGACCGGATCGGCGAACGCGCGGCGGCGAACGTCGCCCACGATCCGGCGTTCGTCGCGCTGTGCCGCCAGCGCCGCTGGGCCCAGGCGGGCACGCGGTTCCACAGCGAGGCGAAGACCGTGGGCGAGCAAATGCGCGCGGCGGGCGAGGTGCCCGCAAGCTGGCGGTTCGAGTACACCGTGCAGAGCGGACAGGGCGGCAGCCGCCTCGACGTCCTGGCGAGCGGCCCGGCCAACCAGATCCTGGAATTCGACTGGAAGACGACCGGGCGCAGCGCACTGTCGTCGAAATCGCGCGAAGAGATGACACGGCACGCCCGCCAGATCGGCGTCAACCTCAACCAGCAGCTCAGCGGGCAAAGCTCGGTCTCCTGGACAGACCTGGTCCGGCCGCGGCTCACCACGGAGAACATCTCCTGGCCATGACCGTCACCGTGGCCGGTGGTCATAATGGCGACGGCTTCAATGACCACCAAGGCATTACCCGGCGTCGGCGGAGGTCGGTGTGACCGACATGCCCGTGCCGGGATCGGCCGGATCGAACTTCACTCCGAACCCTGTAGCACCTGCCAGGCCCTGGTGGCCATGTGCAGGTTGAGCCTGCTTTCGACGTGATTGAGGTCGAGGCCGGTGATCTCCCGGATTCGGCCCAGCCGGTAGCGCAGGGTGCTACGGTGGATCACCAGCGCGGACGCGGTTTCGTCGTAGTGTCCGCCGCATTCGAGGTACTGCGACAGAGTCTGGACCAGATCCGTGTCCTTGCGCTCGTCGTAATCGATGAGCAGGCCCAGCCATTCCCGCACGAAGGCGACGATTTCGCCGTGATTCGTTCCGGTATGCAGAATGCGATAAACGCCCAGCTGGGCGAATGTCGTCACACCATCGGGCGACCTTGATTCCCGGCGGATGTCCAACGCCCGCTTTGCCTCCGAATAAGACCTCGGAAAGTCACCAGGGTTGTCGCAGGCGGTCCCGACCCCGATCGCGCCGGCGCTTCCGAGGCGCTCGGTAAGTCCGTGGTACAACACCTCCCAGTCCGGGCCGCCGCTGACGATGAGCACCACCGTTCCCGAGCGCCGTGAAGTCATCGAGCTCAGCTTGAGCGAGGCGATCGTCTGGCCGGCGGCGTCGGCGACGGCGTCGGCGACGGCGTCGGCGGTCTGCCTCCCGTGCCATTGGACGACGATCACGCGATGAGGGCCGCGCAGGTCATGCCCGATCGCGTCGGCGCGAGCGTAGGCGCTCTCGTCGTCGGTACCGGTGATCAGGTCGTCGACCAGGTCACGATGCAGGCGTAACTCGACCTCGGCGAGGCTGCGCAAATGGGACAGCTCCAGCGCCAGCACCGTCGTCCCGTATTCGAGCGCGAACATCTCATGACTGCCCGCGGTCTTGCGCGGGTCCACGAGCGCCACCACACCGAGCACCTCGAAGCGCGGTTTGACCAGCGAGATGACCCGGTCTTTCTCCCAGACCGGATAGGGGACCGCCGCGGCCCGCTTGAGCAATTCCTCACGCCGGTGGGCTTGGGGCTTCGGGTACGGGTCGGGCCGGCCCGGGCCGGCCCAGGCCCGCAAGTTGCCGAACCGGTCTTCGATCGCGACCGGCAGCGATGTCAACTGGTGCATGGCATCGGCGATGCCGGACTCGCCCGCACCGGACACGGAGAGGTCGCTGAGCACCTCGTGCACGTGCGTCTGCTGCTTGAGCCGGGCCACCGAGGCGGACAGCCTGCTGTTGAGCTCTTGCAATTCGAAGGCCTGTGCCCGCTCACGCCGGTGCAGCGAGGCATTCGCCAGCGCCCCCGCCGTTTGCTGCCCCAGCGTTTCGAGCAGGAAGAACTCGTCCGTCGACGGCTCCACGGCCGCGTTCACCACCAGGTAGCCCGTCAGTCCACTCAGCCCACGCAGTGCGAAGCCCCAGTCCCAACCGCCGCCGGGCAGGACCAGCAGCCCGCTGCCGCCGTCGAGGAGCTGGACCTGCCGGACGAGTTCCGCGTCCGGCTCCGCGTCGTCACGACGGCTGAGTACGCCGTCGATGACCAGGTACACCGCTCTGGTGCGACAGCCGCTCAACGACGGCACCGAGGTGGCGGCCAGCCGGACGATGTCGTCGGCTTCACGGCCGTCGAACATCGTCGCCGAGACGACGAACAACCCGCGCAGATTCGACAACTGGCCACGCCACCAGCTGTCCGGCCTTAGTGAATTCCGATGGTTTTCGCCCACCGCCGCGGGTGTCATCCAGTCCTCCGACCGCCGATCAAGCAAACCCTACACGCATGATCCTGCTCTGCCGGGTCGATCATTCCCGCGAAGTTCGACCTGCTGGGCGCACGCGCGGGGCCCGGCCGTCCTGTCACTGTGTGTCGTATCCGAGAGACCACCGCGATGGTCTCGAATCTGCCGGAATCCGGAGAAGAGTCATGACCTTGATGCGTTTCGACCCCTTCCGCGATCTCGAACGCTTGACCGAGCAGGCCGTGGCCGGCGCCCGCGGCCCACGGGCGATGCCCATGGAGGCCTTTCGCCGCGGTGACCGGTTCGTCATCGCACTGGACCTCCCGGGAGTGGACCCCGGCGACGTCGACGTGACGGTGGAACACAATGTGGTGACCGTGCGCGCCCGCCGCGCCCCGCTGCGCCAGGACGGTGACGAACTGCTGGCCGACGAACGGCCGCAGGGTGAGTTCAGCCGCCAGTTCTTCCTCGGCGACAACCTGGACAGCACCCGGCTGTCCGCGGAGTTCGACCGCGGGGTGCTCATGCTCGAGATCCCGGTCGCCGAGGCCAGCAAGCCGCGCAAGGTCGAAATCGGCGGCAGTACCACCCCCGACGGGGCGAAGCCCCGGATCGCCGAAAAGGCCTCCCGCGAACAACCAGCGAACGTCTAGGAGCCAGACGATGACCGCGCAACCGGGCGCCACAGCGCCACCACCGCGTCAAGCTTCGGACACCCACGCTTCGGAACAGCGCCGTCCGATCGGATACTACGAAACCTACAGCGAGGCCGAGCGGGCCGTCGACTACCTGTCGGACAACGGTTTCCCGGTCGAGCGGGTCGCCATCATCGGTTCGGACGTCAAGCTGGTCGAGCAGGTCGTCGGGCGGCTGAACCTCGGCGGCGCCGCGCTGCGGGGAGCCGGCTCGGGGGCCGTCAGCGGGCTGCTGATCGGCTGGCTGTTCGGGATCTTCAACTGGTTCACCCCGTTGCTGGCGGCATTCACCCTCGCGGTGTACGGACTCGTGTTCGGCGCGGTGATCGGCGCGCTCTTCGGCCTCGTCGTGCACGCGCTCCAGCGCGGCCGCCGCGACTTCGCCTCGGTCCGGGTGATGACGCCGACCCGCTACGAGGTCGTCGCCGACGCCGCGGTGGCCGACGAAGCCAAGGCCCTGCTCGCCCGGATGACCGGGGGTATGTGATGGCCAAGGCGGTCGGCATCGACCTGGGCACGACCAACTCGGTGATCGCCGTCTGGGAAGGCGGCGAACCCACGGTCATCGCCAACTCCGAAGGCGCCAGGACCACCCCGTCGGTGGTCGCGTTCACCGAAAGCGGTGAACGGCTGGTCGGCCAGCTCGCCCGACGGCAAGCCATCCTCAACCCGAAGGGCACGATCTACTCGGCGAAGCGGTTCATCGGCCGGAAGTACGGCGAAGTCGACGAGGAAGCCAAGGCGGTCGGTTTCGACGTCGTCGAGGGTGAGGGCGGGGTCGTCCGGTTCAAGGTCCGCGACAAGCTGCACTCGCCGGAGGAGATCAGCGCGCAGATCCTGCGCAAGCTCGCCGACGACGCGGGCAAGTTCCTCGGCGAGCGGGTGACCGAGGCCGTCATCACCGTGCCGGCGTACTTCAACGACGCCCAGCGGCAGGCCACCAAGGACGCCGGCAAGATCGCCGGCCTCGAGGTCCTGCGGATCATCAACGAGCCGACCGCCGCCGCGCTCGCCTACGGGCTCGACTCCAAGGGCCACGAGACGGTCCTCGTGTTCGACCTCGGCGGCGGCACCTTCGACGTGAGCCTGCTCGACGTCGGCGACGGCGTGGTCGAGGTCCGGTCGACCGCCGGGGACACCCACCTCGGCGGGGACGACTTCGACCGCCGGATCGTGGACCACCTGGCCGATCAGTTCAAGCAGGACAACGGCATCGACCTGCGGGCGGACCCGCAGGCGCTGCAGCGGCTCTTCGAAGCCGCGGAGAAGGCGAAGGTCGAGCTCAGCTCGGTCAGCCAGACGAGCGTGAGCTTGCCGTTCATCACCGCGGGCCAGGACGGCCCGAAGCACCTCACGACCACCTTGATGCGCTCGGTGTTCGAGCAGATCACCGCGGACCTGGTCGAACGGTGCCTCGGCCCGGTCAAGCAGGCGATGGCCGACGCGAAGGTGACCGCGAACGACATCGACGAGGTCATCCTGGTCGGCGGATCGACCCGGATCCCGGCCGTGCAGGGCCTGGTCCGCAGGCTGACCGGGGGCAAGGACCCGAACATGAGCGTCAACCCGGACGAGGTCGTCGCGCTCGGCGCGGCGGTCCAGGCGGGGGTGCTCAAGGGCGAGGTCAAGGACGTCCTGCTGCTCGATGTCACCCCGCTGTCGCTCGGCGTCGAAACCCGCGGGGGCGTGATGACGAAGATCGTCGAGCGCAACACGACGATCCCGGCGCGGCGGACCGAGGTGTTCTCCACCGCGGAGGACAACCAGCCAGCGGTGGACGTCGTGGTGCTCCAGGGCGAGCGCGAACGGGCCGCCGACAACCGGGTGCTCGGGCGCTTCCAGCTCACCGACATCCGGCCGGCCCCGCGGGGCGAGCCCCAGGTCGAGGTCACCTTCGACGTGGACGCCAACGGCATCCTCGATGTCACCGCGAAGGACAAGGACACCGGCGCGCAACAGAGCATCACGATCAGCGAGAGCTCGAACCTCGACCAGGCGGAGATCGACCGCATGGTCACCGAAGCCGACCGCAACCGGTCCGAGGACCAGCGGCTACGCGAGGAGGTCGACGCGCGCAACGTGCTCGACTCGGCCGCCTACCAGGTCGAACGGGCCATCACGGACGACACCCCGCCGCACGAGAAGGCGCGGGCGGAGATGCTCGTCCAAGAGGCTCGCGAGGCGGTGAAGGACGCCGCTCCCCTGGACCGCGTCCGGTCGCTGACCTCGGAGCTGCAGCAGGTGCTGGCCGGGCTCAACACGCCCCGGGCGAGCGGCGGCAACGGCAACGGCGGCGGCCCCCAGCAGCAGGCGGCCGACGAGGACGACGTGATCGACGCCGACTTCGACCGGGCGTGAGGCGAATCGATGGCCACCACAGGTAGGGCCGCGGAGCAGGGAAAACCCTCCGCGGAGGTCGCCGGGGCCGGCACGGATTCCCGCCCTCGGGAAGTGCCGGACCCGGCGACCGGGACGGAGGAGAAACTCGCCGAACTCGAGGACCGGTGGCGCCGCGCCGTGGCCGACCTCGACAACGTGCGCAAGCGCCACGCCGCAGAGCTGCGACGGGAGGTGGAAGCCGAACGGGCGCGGGTCGCGTCGGCTTGGCTCCCGGTGCTCGACAACCTCGAACTGGCGCTCATACACGCCGAGGCGGACCCGTCGGCCATCGTGCAGGGCGTCCACGCGATCCGGGAGCAAGCCGTCCGGCTGCTCGCCGGACTCGGGTACCCGCGTGACGACGAAACCGGCGTCCGGTTCGACCCGAACCGGCACGAGGTCGTCGCCGTCGTCGAAGACCCGGCCACCGAACCGAACACCGTGACCCAGGTGGTGCGCCCCGGCTACGGGACCGACGGGCACCCGCTGCGGCCGACGGCCGTGACGGTGTCCAAGTCCCAGGAGTGATGGCGGATGGCAACCGACTTCTACGAGGCGCTCGGTGTCGCCAAGACCGCGAGCGCCGAGGAGATCCAGCGGGAGTACCGGAAACTGGTGCGGCGGTTTCACCCGGACGTGAACTCGGACCCAAGCGCCGAGGAGCGCTTCAAAGAGATCAGCGAGGCCTACCAGGTGCTGTCCGACCCGGAGCAGCGCAAGAAGTACGACCGGTTCGGGGCGGACTTCCGCCACGTGCCCGACGACATCGACGAGCGGGTGTACGCCGGTGGGCGGGGTGGCGGCCGCGTCCGCTACTCCCGGGCGGGCACGGGATTCGGCGGCGGGTCCGAGGGGTTCGACGGCGTCGACATCGAAGACCTGCTGGGCGGCTTCTTCCGCAACCGGGGTGCCGGTGGGCCGATCGCGGGCGCCGACCAGGAGGCCGAGCTCGAACTGACGGTCGAGGAGGCCTACCACGGCGGGCGCCGGCACTTGACCGTCGCCGGCGCGGGCGAGCGCGGTTACGACGTCGACATCCCGGCCGGTGTGCTCGACGGGCAGCGCATCCGGCTCGCCGGTCAGGGCGGGCGGGCATCCGGGAACGCGGCGCCCGGTGACCTCTACCTCGTGGTGCGGATCAAGCCGCATCCGCGCTACCGCCTGTCCGGGCGCGACCTCACGGTCGAGCTGCCGGTGTCGCCCTGGGAGGCGGCGCTCGGCGCCACGGTTCCCGTACTGACCCCCGGCGGTGAGGTGAAGGTGCGGGTCGTGCCCGGTTCGTCGACCGGACGTCGGCTGCGGCTGCGGGGTGAAGGCCTGCCCAACCCCAAGGGCAAGCCGGGCGACCTCTACGCCGAGGTCCGCGTGATGGTGCCGAAGAAGCTCGGCAAGCGGGAGCGCGAGCTCTTCGAAGAGCTCGCCGTCGTGTCCGATTTCGACCCGAGGAGGACCTGATGGCCCAGTACCTGCTCGTCCGTCCCGCCCGGCTCAGCCTCGACACGGCAGCCGCGCGAAGCGGGCTGCACCCGGAGCTGATCCGACGGTTCGTCGCGCTGAGCCTCGTGGACGGCACGACCGACTCGAGTGGGCGGATGTGGCTCGCGCCGTCCGCTGTCGCCGCCCTCGCACGCATCCAGCGTCTGCGCGCGGGCCTTTCCCTCAACTACGCGGCCATCGGGCTCGTCCTCGACCTGCTGGACCGGATCGACGTCCTCGAAGCGCAAGTCAGGAGCCATCGGCGATGGACATGAGCAAGCTGACCCAGAAATCGCAGGAAGCGTTGCAGGAGGCCCAAAGCGTGGCGCAGCGCCACGGCCATACCGAGACCGACGGTGAGCACCTGCTGCTCGCCCTGCTCGACCAGGCCGACGGCCTGGCGCCCCGGCTGCTCGCCCAGGCCGGCGCGGACGTCGACGATCTCCGTGAAGCCGTCGAAGCGGAGCTCGCGCGGCGACCCAAGGTGACCGGCCCCGGTGCCACCCCCGGGCAGGTCCACCTCACCCGGCGCCTCGCCGGCCTGCTGGACGCCGCCGAACGGGAAGCCAAGCGGCTCAAGGACGAATACGTTTCCGTCGAACACCTCGTGCTCGCACTCACCGACGAGGGTGCGAACTCCGCCGCGGGGCGGCTGCTGACCCGGCGCGGCGTGACACGTGAGTCGTTCTTGACCGCGCTGACCAAGATCCGCGGCAACCAGCGGGTCACCTCGGCGACCCCCGAAGGCGCGTACGAAGCGCTGGAGAAGTACGGCCGGGACCTGGTCGCCGACGCGCGGTCGGGCAAGCTCGACCCGGTGATCGGCCGGGACGCCGAGATCCGCCGGGTGATCCAGATCCTGTCGCGGAAGACGAAGAACAACCCCGTGCTGATTGGCGACCCGGGGGTCGGCAAGACGGCGATCGTCGAGGGCCTCGCCCAGCGGATCGTGCGCGGCGACGTGCCGGAAGGCTTGCGGGACAAGACGGTCTTCTCGCTCGACATGGGCGCGCTCGTCGCCGGGGCGAAGTACCGCGGCGAGTTCGAGGAGCGCCTCAAAGCCGTGCTGGCCGAGGTCAAAGCCGAAGAGGGACGCATCCTGCTCTTCGTCGACGAGCTCCACACGGTCGTCGGGGCCGGCGCCGCCGAAGGCGCTATGGACGCCGGGAACATGCTCAAGCCGATGCTGGCGCGCGGTGAGCTCCACATGATCGGCGCGACGACGCTCGACGAGTACCGCAAGCACATCGAGAAGGACGCCGCGCTGGAGCGGCGGTTCCAGACGATCGTCGTCGACGAACCTTCCGTCGAGGACACCATCTCGATCCTGCGCGGCCTGCGGGAGCGGCTCGAGGTGTTCCACGGGGTCAAGATCCAGGACGGCGCGCTGGTCGCCGCCGCGACCATGTCCCACCGCTACATCACCGACCGGTTCCTGCCGGACAAGGCGATCGACCTGGTCGACGAGGCGTGCGCGCGGCTGCGCACGGAAATCGACTCCATGCCCGCCGAACTCGACGAGCTCACCCGGCGCGTCACCCGCCTGGAGATCGAAGAAGCCGCGCTGTCCAAGGAATCCGACCAGGCCAGCAAAGCCCGGTTGGCGGACCTCCACCGGGAACTCGCCGACCTTCGGGCCGAAGCGGACTCGAAGAAAGCGCAGTGGGAAGCCGAGCGCCAGGCGATCCGGCGCGTCCAGCAGCTGCGGTCCGACCTGGAACGGCTGCGCCACGAAGCCGAGGAAGCGGAACGGAACTACGACCTGAACCGCGCGGCCGAGTTGCGCTACGGCGAGATCACCGAAGCCGAGCGCCGGCTGGCCGCGGAGGAGGAACAGCTGGCGGGCAAGCAGGGCCGGAAGCGGCTGCTGCACGAGGTCGTCACCGAGGACGAGATCGCCGAGATCGTCGCCGCCTGGACCGGCATCCCGGTTTCCCGGCTGCAGGAAGGAGAGCGGGAAAAGCTGCTGCGGCTCGACGAGATCCTGCATGAGCGGGTGATCGGCCAGGACGAGGCCGTCCGGCTGGTCGCCGACGCGGTCATCCGGGCGCGTTCGGGGATCCGCGATCCGCGCAAGCCGATCGGGTCGTTCATCTTCCTCGGCCCGACCGGGGTCGGGAAGACCGAACTCGCCAAGACCCTCGCGGCGGCCCTGTTCGACAGTGAGGACAACACGGTCCGGCTCGACATGAGCGAGTACCAGGAGCGGCACACCGTCTCGAGACTGCTGGGCGCTCCCCCGGGCTACGTCGGCTACGACGAGGGCGGGCAGCTCACCGAAGCGGTGCGGCGCAAGCCCTACTCGGTCGTGCTGTTCGACGAGATCGAGAAGGCACACCCGGACGTGTTCAACACCCTGCTCCAAGTGCTCGACGACGGCCGGATCACCGACGCGCAGGGCCGGACCGTCGACTTCCGCAACACGGTGATCATCATGACCTCCAACATCGGCTCGCAACACCTGCTCGACGGGGTGACCGCCGCCGGTGAAATCAAGCCGGACGCCCGCGACGCCGTGCTGGCCGAGCTGCGGCACCACTTCCGGCCGGAGTTCCTCAACCGCGTCGACGACATCGTGCTGTTC
>Ga0247768_1000799_pt1 | contig 11267 bp, 7 predicted proteins | sample UWRJL016104C6_FD_179944 | JGI IMG/M metagenome (GOLD analysis project Ga0247768, IMG submission 179944) | Plant litter microbial communities from Arlington Agricultural Research Station in Wisconsin, United States - UWRJ-L016-104C-6 | ecosystem: Environmental > Terrestrial > Plant litter >... | reverse complement strand
AGGGCGAAATGTTCTGCGAAGCCGGCGAAGGTCCGGGGTGTGCAGCAATGCCGTTCATTTAACGGTCCCGAGGCGTTCGCGGTCTCAGGCTTCTCGTGGATAGGTGCCCCGAGCGTGAGACGTCGAGGAGCGGCGGGGCGTCCTCGCGCTCCGCGCTGCGGGCGCCCGGCTACCCAAGCGCTGGCCTGCGGCCAGCGCGGTGCGCCGACGGCAGAGGGCGGCATTGATCGGCCGCGTGAGCACGCTCGACGTCGGGTGCAGCGGCTTTCACGAGAGAGAGCTGCAAAGAGAAGAGGTCAGGCGCGGTACGACGTGGGGACGTCGAGCGTGGCGCGTGACGGCGGGTGGTTCTGGAGCCGCAGCCGAGGGAATGTTTGGGTGACTGGGGAAGCGTGGGCGGCAGCATGTGCGTACGAGTTCGTGGAGTCCGCGCTCGCGTGTAGGCGTGGTGCCAGGGCAGAGCGAGGCGCGGCACCCCTTCGGGTGTCACGAAGCGCGTCGAACTCCACCAACTCGTCCGCTTTTTTTTTGCTGGCGAGCCTGCGGCTGCCGAATTTGTTTGACAGAGAACCTGGGGGTGAGGGGTCAGTGAACGCGAGGAGCAGGAAGATTTGCGCGCGGGGGTGCTTGGTTTGGGCAGGGGCGAACGATCAGGACCCGAGTCAAAGGAAAGCTGATTTCTAGCCAAAAACTAGCGCTGTTGGCGTTTTGCGAGCTCTGAAATGTAGGTGGTAAACAAGAGCGATGGGGCAATACGAAGATCGTTTGAAGTCATTGGCGGACGACGAGCTCTTGGCGGGGATTTCGAGCATCGCCCTGCGGCGTAACCAGATCACGGCTGAGTTTCTGGCCTACTTGGCGGAGCTCGATGAGCGACAGATCTTTCTCGATCTCGGGTTTGCGTCGCTGTTCGAGTTTTGCGTGGAGAAGCTCGGATTGTGTGAGTCGACGGCGGGTCGACACATCGCGGCGGCGCGGGTGTGTCGCAATCATCCGCAGGTATTTGCCTTGGTTGCGAGCGGCGCGTTGCATGCTTCGGCGCTGAGTTTGCTGAGGAAGCACTTGAGCCCGGAGAACGCCGCGGAGCTGTTCGAGTTGTGTACGCATCGCAGTACGCGAAAGGTGGAGGAGTTGCTCGCTGGACGCTTTCCCAGGCCCGATGTGCGCGATCTGGTGTGTCGCTTGACGCGCTTCGCGATACCCGGAGGGGTGCCAGCGCAGGCGGGGCTTACTCTGGACGTCGAGCGTCCTTCGGAGACGAAGCCAACGGAGGCGCTGCCGCGCGAGCCGTCGGTCCCGCTGCAGACGGCATTCGTCGAGTCTCGGGCGCGCGAACCAGCGACCACGTTGGGCGCATTAGGCGCGCCGGAGGCGCTGAAACCAAGCCGATTCGAACCCTTGTCCCCGGATCGCTACGGCGTGCATTTCACGGCAGATGGTGAGTTTCGCGAGCTGCTCGAGCGGGTACGGGGGCTCGCGGGGCACCGGCTGCCCAGTGGCGATCTGATGACTTTGCTCAAGCGTGGGTTGGAAGCGTACGAGCGCGAGCTGACGAAAGAGCGCTTCGCGGTCGGCAGGAAGCCGCGTCGCAGCCGAGGCGTCGCACCCGCGCCTTCCTCCGCGCCTTCTGAATCCGAGCTCTCCGCACCCGATCTTGTGAAGCCTGAGCTTGCGCCGCCCGATCCATCCAACCTCGACACCCAGTCAACGCCGAAGCCCAACCCCAACCCCAAGCGCCACGTCCCAGCAGCGGTTGCGCGCGCGGTGTTCCTGCGAGATGGTCAGCAGTGTAACTATGTCGCGCCGGATGGGCGGCGCTGTAGCGCGCGTCGCTGCCTCGAGCTCGACCACGTGGATCCTTGGGCGGAGGGTGGCGAGAGCACGATTGAGAATCTTCGCTTGCGCTGCCGCGCTCACAATCAGCGCTACGCACGGCAATACTTCGGCAAATCTCGTGTGGAATCCGTCGTGCAGCGCGCACGGCGGCGGCGTGCTGGCGCTGACGGGGCAATCGCTGACCAGTCCTGAGCTGACTCCCGACATGGGTCGAAGGTCGGGTCGGGGCTTGGGCGGCGATGCCGCGCGCTTGCCCTCGCCCGAAATTGCTTAAATGAACGGCATTGGTTCGAATTCGACCTGAATTCGAACTCCATTTTCCGCGTGTCGACCCCTGCCGCGCCAATGTGAGCGTGAATGATTCTCAGCTCCGACGAACAGAGCCGGGGGCTGAGCGCTTCGGGTAGTTATTGGTTGGCGGGCGGGGCTGCCAGCGGCTCGAACTTGGCGAAGAAGTGTCCCAGCACTTCCGGCCGATGCGTGCAGCGATAGCCCTGATTGCGGTGAGCGTTTTCCTTGACGCGCGCCATCACGCGACCGACGTAATCGAGGTGGCTCTGCGTGTACACGCGGCGCGGGACGGCAAAGCGAGCGAAGTGAAACTCGCGCGTCACTATCTTGCCGCTCGTGTCCACGGTCTTCAGAGCAAAGGGAAAGGCAGCAGCCCGCACCCCACCCTCGCGGTACACGTCGCAACCGAGCGCCACGTCGGGGAATCGTTCGGGCGGAAGGTGCGGATAGAGACTCTGCAGGTCCACGAACACGCCCGAGCCCCCGAAGGGTTTGCTGCAACGAATGCCCAGCTGCTCGAACAGCCCGCCGAGGTAAGCCACCTGCCCGGTGCGTTGACGAAGGTGCGCTTCGTCGATGCCTTCTTCCAGGCCGACCGCGATCGCTTCCAAATCCCGACGAGCCAAGCCGCCATAGCTGGGGAAACCCTCGTACAGCACGAGCCGTTCCTGGCAACGTCGCGCCAATGCCTCGTCACGCAGCGCAATGAACCCGCCAATGTTCACGTTGGCGTCCTTCTTCGCGCTCATCCAGCAGCCCTGGCCGTAGGAGAACATCTCGCGTACGATTTCTCGAATCGAGTGCTTCGCGTAGCCCGGCTCTCGTTGCTGGATGAAATAGGCGTTTTCGGCGAAGCGCGAAGCGTCGAACAGGATCGGGATCTTGAACTCGTCCGCGAGTCGCTTGGCCTGACGGATATTCTCCATCGAGACCGGCGACGAGCAGGCCATGTTGTTCGAGATCGTGATTGAAATGAAGGGCACCCGCGCGCCGTAGTGCTCGAGCGCCACGCGCAGCTTCTCGAGGTCGAAGTTGCCCTTGAACGGCTGCTGCTCGTCGAAATTCCAGAGCGCGTCGCCAATCAGATCGAGGGCCACGCCGCGTCGGTTCTCGACGTGCGCTCGTACCGTGTCGAAGTGGGTGTTGCTGAGCACGACGTCGTCGGGCTTGACCAGAAGCTCCGAGAGAATGTTCTCCGCGGCGCGCCCCTGGTGTGTCGGGATGACATGCTCGAAGCCGAGGATGTCCTGAACGACCTTCTCGAAGTTGAAGAAGCTCTTCGACCGAACGTACGCTTCGTCCGCGGTCATCATCGCGGCCCACTGGCGGTCGCTCATCGCGGTGGTCCCGCTGTCGGTAGCCAAGTCGATGAATACGTCCGCCGAGTTGACGTAGGTGACGGAGTGGAAGGCTTCACGAAGCACGCGCTCGCGCTCCTCGCGCGACAAGAGGCGGATGCGCTCCACGACCTTGATCCGGTAAGGCTCGGGCAACGCGTCCAGGTCGAGTGAATCGCTCGCACTTGTCATGGGATTTTGCTCCGAGAATGCCGTGCCGTGTGATCAGGCGCAGATCGCGCCAGCGTGTCCGTCCAAGAAGGAGCTGCGATCTTCCGTCGGTGCCGGGACCGTGCCGGGCTCGTGCACACGATTGGCCTCGCTCGCCAGGTAAATGGTCATGCGGGTCACGGCATCGATACGGCGCAGCGCAATCCAGGGCTGCATCCCGACGCCTTCCGCCAGGGGGCGGTTCGCGAAGCCCCACACGAGGCTCTCGTAGGCGGACGAATCCATCTGGCGCTCGTCCATGTAGCTCCGCACGCGATCGAGGACAGCCGCGTCGTCCTGCGCATAGGCGCACACTGGCACATAAATGGTGGTCGAGACAGGGTGATTGCGCTGCGTACCAACGAAGGAGGAGCAGGTGAACGGAGCTCGAGCGCTGAGGCGCGCGTCGCCCCCGCGCATGGCGCGCACGAAGTCGACCGCTTCGCCCTCGACATAGTTCGAGGCAGCGGAGGACGCGACCTCCAGATCGTCGGGAGTGGCAGAGTGGTGTCGGACGTAAATTTTGACGCGCGCCTCCGCGCTCGGCGCGAGGTCGAGCGCGAAATACTTGAGCTCGTCGAGGTGAGGGCCGCGGCGGAGCGCCGTGCGCTCGAGGCTCGGCCAGGTGTGTCCGAGACCCAGACGCGCGAGACCTTCGCGCACCAGCTCTGGAGCGTGTGCCGCCCCCTGAGCGAGCGGATTCAGATATGCCTTGAAGGCCGGTGCCTGTCCGCGAGCAAACACCACCGAGCTCCAGACGGCGAACTGGCCCTGCATGCCTTCGGGCAGAAACAGCTCGCGGATCGCCCGAAAACGGTCGAGATTTGCGCCGAATTCCCGCTCTAGGCGCTCGTTGAACTCGATGCCGACCGCGCGGTGTGCGGCCAGCGTCGGCTCCTTGGCTTGCGGCTCGAATAGCGCGCGAACCTCCACGCGGTCGCCCGCGATGGCGACGGAGAATTCGATCGGCGTGTTGTCGTCGCTGATGTCGGACACCCAATCGGTGGTGCGGACCAGCGAGCTATCACCCCAGGGAGTGATTAAGTTACGGAAGGTCTGAACGATCTTCGGGGTTTCTTCGCCCAGGCGTGCGGCGTAGCAGAGTGCGCGAAGGCGGCTGCTGGTGTAGTCCACAAGACGAGCAGTGGGCATGACGCCCGACCCAAGACGCGCGTCGCTTGTTCTAAAATTAAGTAATAGACTCACAGTACCTCTGAGTCTGGATACGTCCCGTGCGTCACATGCATAAGTGCGCACGCCCGCAAATGGCAACGCCAACTCGCCCCCCCGGACGTGTCCCCCCCCGCGGACGATTACTCAGAGATAACGTCTAAAGTTTTTTTAGAAGATGCCGGGGCCTGGACCCAAGATGCCGTCGGGATCGAATTTGCGCTTCGCGCGCTTGAAGTCATTGAACGCTTCGCCGTAATGGCGGCGCCAATCCTGCTTGTCGAACTCGACGCTTCCGATCGGATAGCGCGTGCCGCCGAACGCAAAAGCCTCGTCGTACAGGGCGCGATTGCGCTGCAGCATTTTTGCTTCGAAAACCGGATCAGGCCCGGGAGCATTGGCTGCGGTCAGGATGTCGAACAGGTAGACGTATTTGCTGTCCTTGGGGACGCGGAACAGCGGCCGCGTGAACTGCGAGGCCAAGAGCGGGAACAGAAGGATGAACCCCGTCTGGCCGATGTCCTCCTGCGTGAGTCCGTCGAGCGTATTGCCGACGTACGACTCGACCTCGTCTTCTGGAAGCCAGGTGTCGAACCAAGGGTGCAGCACGCCGTCCCAGAGACCGATGGACTTGAGGAAGTCGATGCCGACGTCCACCTCCTGCACTTGATCGAGGTAGGGCTTGTCCTCGATCGCGGCCGCAGACGGTGGGAGATGGAGGCCGCGCAGCAAGTGCTCGGCATCGGGCACTGTCGAGCCGCTGTAGTACTTGATCGCGCGCAGTTGCCTGATGATGCCGCCAGCGCCATCCGGTATCCCGAACATGTAAATGCCGTCGAACTCTTCGCGCTCGAGCAGGGTGCGAAGATCTGCAAAGAACAGCGCGTTGTCGACGTAGTCGAGCAGGAACGTGTGCGCGCGGGCCGGAGCGACGATCATGTCCATGACCACGCGTACGACGATGCCGCACTGCCCGAGGCCAGCCAGCACCCCATTGAACAGATCCGCGTTCTGGCGCACCGAGCAGCGCTCGAGCTCGCCTTCGCCCGTGACCACCCACAGCTCTTTGACGTGATCGACCTGCGCGCCGCGCCGATTATTCGGGGAAATGCCGCCGACGGCCAGTGTGCCGCCGATGGACAGACCGATGTAACCGGTGAGCACGGGGCAGCCCGCGCCTAGCGGAACCGAGGCGTTCACCAGCTGCTTCCAGGTCGCGCCCGCGTCTACGTCTGCGAGTTTGGTGCTGATCGAGTGAATCGTGTTGATCGTCGCCATGTCGATGACGAGACCGCCGAGCGCCGTCGATTGCCCGAACGTCGTGTGCCCCTGGCCCCGCACGGCCACCTTGATCGAGTGGCAGCGGCAGAAGCGGACCATCTTTTGAATGTCACGCACGGAGCCCGGGATGAGGACCGCGATGGGCGTATTGTGCACCATGCTTCCCGAGTCCGTAGCGTAAGGCGCGAGCGACGACGGATCGGTAACGATCGAGCCGTCGAGCGGCGGGAGGTGATCGAATGGCGCCGCCTCTGCGACGGAAATCCATCGGCGATTCACTGGATCGAATCCGGAAACAACCGCAGCGCTGAGCCCAGCCAGGACTGCTCGCCTAGTTACCATTGCCATTGCCCGCATCCCTTTCGGTGTGTTCGCCCCTAAAATAACCAGGCGTACACTCCTCGATCTGTTTCCTTATCGCAAGAAAAATCCGAAGATAAGGCACCATACTGCAACATCATCCTTGAGGGTGACGCGGGCGTCGACTTCGCCGGCAACTTCTACTCGACACGGGCTGTGCGAGGCGTTCGGCGTGTCGAAGATGGCGGCTTTCGACGGGTGAATCGCGCGCTCGAGGTCAGATGGGGCGCGATTGCTAGCCCGCAGGACGCTCGGAGCCGAAATCGGTGGTGCCCGTTAGCGAGGACGAACAGGCACCATTCTGGCGGTTTCTCGTGCTTGCCGTGTGGCTCGGGCACGGGCAGCGCGCGGCTCGGCCTGCGCGCGCTGCGTCCGCTGCGCGTTCAAAAAAGCGGCGGGGTCGCGTTCTTGGCCAGCTCCAGCGCTTGCGCCGCAAACCAAGCACCGGCCGCCGGATCGACTCGGCCCCACAAGGGATCGAAGTGCCGCTGAGCGTCGTCGCCGCTCAAGCCCCAAGGATTGTATTGGGCGTAATCCCAGGCGCGCGCGCCACCCGCTATGTCACACGAACCGTCGGATTGTCCGGGGATCTTGAGCCAAAGGTAGGCATCGAGCAGCGCGACGCCGGTGCTTGCGTCGGGGCGCGGACCGAGCCCCGCGCCCGGAGGGTTGCACCAATTACCGACCTTCAGCGCACTGACGACGTTGTCGGGTTGGTTGTACGGCTCGGCCGAGTATTGGCTCACGTTCAGCGTGCCCTTGCCGTTGCGACTGGTGTCGATCACGAACGGCAAGCTCGCCACCGCGTTACCCATCATGCCTTGGATTTGCGCCGTCACCGTGGCCACGTATTCCGGCGTGTAGTCGAGACTATAACCCGTAGCCGGATTGTACTGGCTGGCGCAGTAACTGAAGTTGCCGAGTCGCCAGCCGTTGTCGTCGGGATTGGTTGCGAACGCGGTACACATCGACACCCAGGTACTAAATTGAATGGATTGCTCGGTGGTCTGGAAGTTTGAGGCATTGACGTAGAAGCCCTTGGCCAGCGAAGCGCCGCTCACCGGGTCGGTCCCGGCCTTGTGGATGCGATACGCCGCTTCACCCACGCCGAGCCATGCGGCGTGCGTCCCGTCGAGATAAACGCTCGTGTTCAGCGCCTGAGCAGCCAGGCTCTTCGCAGCGTATTGGAGCTGAGCATAGCGCTCCTCCGGTGACGCGCCGGGCGCCGGTGTAGTGCTCCCGGCGGGAACGACGGGCTTGCAGTCTTCGGCTGTACCGTAGATGGTCGTGTTGTAAGGGATGATCCCGAGCGAGTCCGGTTCCAAAATGACGACCGCCTGACCCTTGCCGATGCCCTTGGCAAACCCGTCGATCCACGCCTCATAGGCCGCGGTGTCGACCGCACCGCCACTCGAGTACTGCGCGCAATCGCGGAACGGAACGTTGTAGGCGACCAGCACGGGCACACGTTTTTCGAGTGCAGCCGCGGCCATGGTCTTCTTGACCGCCTTTTCCACCTCCGCTGGCGTGCCACCCGTGAACCAAACGGCTTGTGGCGTCGTCACCATGGCGGTGAGTCGCGCAGCATTCTTCAGATCGCGTGCCCTCAACAGTGACGCGATTTGCTTGACCGCGGCTGGGTCTGGCGGCGGAACGAAGAAGCGCGTTTCCTTGTCCAACTTGCAGCCGGAGGCCAGCGCGCTGTCAGCGCTGACGACCTGCCCGTCATCGGCGCCCTCGCTGCCGGCACTGCCGCACCCGGAGACGGCGAAGGCACCGCCGACAACCACCCCGTAGATAAACATCGACTTCGTCATGATGGTTCCTCTTGCGCGAACGTTGATGGAATAGACGTCGGACCCAACTCACGAGTGTCCGCGAGCTTCCCGACGCAACCGGCTTGCTAACAGTCGCCCCCCGCGCGTTCAATGAGCACTTTTACGAAGCGGGTGGCGCACAGGAATCGATGTTTCCATGACGGAGCTTCAGTCGAGACCGCGCACTAGTCATTATTTCCAAGCGAGTGACTGCTAGTTTCCATTCGCGCTCAACGGAATGAGCTCACGCCTGCTATCTATTCCGACAGACCCAAACCGGTTTCGAAAACTCGCTCGCGAGGGACGCATCGCCACACTGCATGCCCCCAGGGCAGTCGCCATCGCTGCGGCAAGCGATACGACCGAGATGCGCGAGACAACTGTTCGTCGAGCTGCAGGCGCTGGCCGCATGGATGCCGAAATCACGACCCCACTCGGGGGTCAGGCAGCAGGCTTGTTTTACCGGACACTCCTGGGGCCCGATGCAGCGAGCGGGGAACGGCGCACACTGGGAGCTGCCGCGCAAACAGTGCGGAAGGACCAACGCGCGCTCACCGCAGAAGTGTTTGTCTTCTGCGCGAAGCGTCGCGTAGGGCGCAAATTTCGGTTCCAGCAGGGTGTCGTAGATGGGCTCGCCGTCGCGCTTCAACTGCAGTCGGAAACGCGCGGGCGCGGCCGCAAAGGTCAAGCCCGTGATGCTCACCTGAGCGTCCTGAACCTGTGTGCGCAGCTGCAGCGCCATGCCACAGCCGGTCTTTTCTCGGAGCTGCTCCTTGGGCTCGAGCGGGAGGACGAGCGTGAGCGCACACGGACTGGCACCTTCCCAGTTGAGCAGGACGTCATAGCTCCCACGCTCAGCGAGCGGCGGGTGAAACTCGAGTGTCACGGCGCCCGGGCACGGAGTAGCGCGCGTGCGCAGCCAGATCACACCGACGATGGCCAAGCCAGCGCCGACGATCGCTCCCAGGCGCTGCGCGGTCCACGGTGACACTCGGGGCACGGTAGCGCCGCTCGCTGGGCATGAATAGCTCCCTCGCGCGCTCGCAGGACGAGCCCGAATTGGAACCGAGCTAGCTCACCAACTCGTGAGGCCGGCGGTGATCTGTCCGGGCGGAATGTCGCCTTTGGCGGCAGATCTCTCGGTGGCTAGCGCGATGCCGATGACGGTACCCGTCGCGACCGCGGCCCCCACGCCGGTCCAGAACCAGCCACGTTCGTAGAAGCGCGGCGTGCGCTGGAGCTCCAGCGCGAACGAACGGTGTTCCTTGGGGCGCAGAACGAAGCGCGACGTAACAGGCTCGTAGCCCGCATGTCGCAGCGCGATCGAATGTTCGCCCGCAGCCAAGCGCAGCTCGACCGGAACCGTGCCCAAAGCTTTGCCATCTACGTGCACGAACGCGCCGGCGACACTCGACGTGAGCACGAGTGTGCCGCGCAGATCCTGCCGCTCGAGCCGAGGCACGAGCTCGCGGCGCTCGCCGGCCGCGAGTGTCAGCTGGTCGCGCCACGTTTCATGACCCGGCGCCTGCAGCTCGACGACTACGTTGCCTGGATCGAAGCGCAGCGCTCGCTGCAGAGGAAGCACCAGCGACTGCCCGCCCACTCGCAACACGGCGCCTGGGGCGTCGCACTTCACGCTCAGCTCGGCAATCTGGCTGCGAACGAGTTGAATCATACCCGCGAGATCGGAGACGGCTGATTTGAGAGCGTCAGGGGCCGTGGCCTCGAACTGTTCGAGCTCGGCGAGCGCGTCGGCATTGCGCCCAAGCCCCTGGAGCGCGCGCCCGCGATTGTAGTGCAAGGCGGGCGACGGCTCGATGGCAAGCGCCTTGCTGTACGCGGCGAGGGCCACGTCGAATTTGCCAGCTTCGATCGCAGCGTCACCCTTTCGTTTGAGCTGGGCGACCACTGGATCGGTTCGATCCGCGGCGGTCACGGCGGGGGACCACAGCGCAAGAAATAGCCCCAACGCGAGGCTTGCTGCCACGCGGCCGAGCGGAGTCCGCGGGTGCTCCATGCGGCGAGCAGGTACGGCCGCCGGGGCGCATTTCATAAACCGAGCTCGCATCATAGATGGAGCGGCTTTCCGTCCGCGGCCACGGGCGGCGTGCTGATCCCCGATGCAGGGCTGGGCGTTCGTGCGCTGATGGTCGGAGGTTTCAGCCGAGTGGGCTTCAGAGTCGGTGGCGCCGCGTTCGTGGACGAGCTGCTCGCAGGCGCGAGATGCTGAGCTGACGGAGCCACGAACCTTGGCGCATCAGGCGGCATTCGAACATCCACAGCGCGCGCCAGCGCAGTCGCCGGCAGCGCAACGTGCGCCGGCACCTGCAGCGCGACCGCCGCGTCCGAGGCGGGTGAGCGCAACATGGGCACAGCCAGCAGTAGCCCCGCGAATAGGAACAGGCTCCCCGCCGCCCTCAGACCCCAGCGCGGTCGCGACAGCGGTGGCTTCAGCTGGGGCTGCGGCACTAGGGGCCGAGCAGCGGTCACTGTCGGAGGGCCGAACTGCTCCGCGGCGCCCAGGCTGGCCGATGGGCGATGCGTCAGCTTGTCGTCACTGCCCCGGGCGATGGCGATTTTGGCGAGACTCGGTAGGTCGCGCAGCGCATCGGGCGGCGTGTTTCGGTTGATTTGCGCTGCTAGCTGGGGCCGCACACTGGTGCGCGAAAGCGTCCGCGCGGGCGGCGGCGATGACGTCGACGGCGCAACTCGAATGGCGTCCGTTGGCATCGCGAACGGCGAAAGCAGCTCGGCCAGCTCTCGCACGCTGCCAATCCGAAACTTGGGCACTTTGCTCAGCGCACCTGCTACCACTCGCGCCAACTCTTCCGGCACCTCGGGCACGAGCGTGGCAAGCGGCACGGGAGCGTCGAGCATGACGGCCGCCACGACCGCACCCGGCGTGGCCGCCGCGAATGGCGAGAGACCGGCGATCAACTCGTAGAGCACGACGCCGAGCGCCCAC
>Ga0247768_1000797_pt1 | contig 11285 bp, 13 predicted proteins | sample UWRJL016104C6_FD_179944 | JGI IMG/M metagenome (GOLD analysis project Ga0247768, IMG submission 179944) | Plant litter microbial communities from Arlington Agricultural Research Station in Wisconsin, United States - UWRJ-L016-104C-6 | ecosystem: Environmental > Terrestrial > Plant litter >... | reverse complement strand
GGCCTCGGGCGGACGCTCCTCGCCGGGATGATCTTCGACAAACCTTGGAAGCTGTCGCCGCGGCGGGTCGTCGAGGACGCCCGCTCGTTCGCGACCGCGCCCGGTTTCCTGCCGACACTCGCCGAGGCCAAGGGTGGATTCCGGTTCGAGGGCCCGGTCGACGACGTCCCGGTCACCATCGCGTGGGCCGCGCGCGACCGGATCCTGGCTCGGCCGTCGGTCTCCTACCTGCGACGCGTCGCGCCGCGAGGCGAACTCGTCTTGCTGCCCGGCTGCGGGCACGTGCCGATGAGCGACGACCCCGAGCTGGTCGCGAAGGTGCTCCTGGAAGGCAGCTCCTAGGCCCCGGCCACCAGCATGACCCCGATCGTCACCATCGTCGCGGCGACGAGCCCGTCGAGCACCCGCCATGACGACGGCCGCGAGAAGAACCCGGTCAGCAGACGCGCGCCGAAGCCGAGCGCGGCGAACCAGCACACGCTCGCCAGCACCGCGCCGACACCGAACTCCCACCGAAGCGCGCCGTGGCTGGCGGCGATCGTCCCGACAAGCAGCAGGGTGTCCAGGTAAACGTGCGGGTTGAGCCAGGTCATCGCGAGGCAGGCGAGCACCGCGCGGCGCGGGCCGACCGGCTCGCCCGTCACCACCATGGCCGACGGCCGGAAAACCCGCCGCGCCGCGAGAAAGCCGTAGCAGAGTAGGAACGCGCCGCCGACCAGCCCGACCGCGGTCAACGCCGCGGGCCAGGCCGTCACCGCCGCGCCGACACCGCCGATGCCCAGCGCGATGAGCACCGCGTCCGAGACCGCGCAGATCGCGACCACCACGGGCACGGCGTCCCGACGGATGCCTTGACGCAGCACGAAGGCGTTCTGCGCCCCGATGGCGACGATCAGCGAAAGTCCGGTACCGAACCCGGCGGCCATGGCGAGCAGGACGTTTCCCATGACTGCGACGGTACGAAGGAGGGAGTCAACAGTACAGCTCAAGATTCTTACGTAACATTAGCGATCGTGATGACTGACCTGCCGCTAGAGCACGTTCGCACGTTGCTCGCCGCCGTCGACGAAGGCACCTTCGACGCCGCTGCGGCCAGCCTGCACGTAACGCCCTCAGCCGTCAGCCAGCGCGTCAAGCTCCTTGAGCAGCGCACCGGCCGGGTTCTGCTGACGCGGACAAAACCGGTGCGGCTGACCGAATCGGGTGAAGTCGTCGCGCGATTCGCCCGCCAGCTGGCCAGGCTGGAGCGCGACGCGCGCGCCGAACTCGGCATGACCGACACCGGCGAGCCCGCGCGGCTGTCGATCGCGGTGAACGCCGATTCGCTCGCCACCTGGTTCCTCCCGGCGTTGACCCGTGTGCCGGAGGAGCTGCGGATCTGCTTCGAGCTGCACCGCGAAGACGAGCAGCACACCACCGCGTTGCTCCGGGACGGTCGGGTCATGGCGGCGGTGACCTCGTCGCCGGACCCGGTGCAGGGCTGTTTGGTGCGCCGGCTCGGCCACATGCGCTACCTAGCCGTCGCGAGCCCGGCCTTCGTCACCCGATGGTTGGAGGGGTCTCTCCGACAGAAAATCGCCGAAGCGCCCGTAGTGACCTTCGACCGTCGTGACGTCCTTCAGGACCGATTCGTCCACGACCTGACCGGCGCGCCCGGCGCGAGTTCACTCCGGCACTACGTGCCCGCGTCGGAGGCGTTCGGCGACGCTGTGGCCGCCGGGCTGGGCTGGGGAATGGTGCCGGAGGTGCAGGCCGAGGCGCAATTACGCGCCGGTGAACTCATCGAGTTCGAGCCGGGCCACGCTATCGACGTCCCGCTGTTCTGGCAGCAGTGGAAGCTCGATTCCCCCGCGCTGGCGGCCACCGCCCAGGCTGTCGAAGAGGCCGCCGCCGACGCGTTGTGACCTCGATGGGAATGTCAAGTTTACCTATCTTCCACCGAAATGCCCTGGTGATCGTCGCCGTCAGCAGGCAAACTCCTGCGCCGTGTGCGCCCGTTTCGGGTCATTGGGCGCCCGAACGGAGGAAGAATGTCATTTTCGACTAGGTTGACGCGACGCACCGTGGCCATCGCCGCGGCGGCGCTGGCCACCGTGGCGCTGACGGCTACCCCCGCGTCCGCCACTTCGGGCTCGCGGCCGGATCCGACCACGGACATCCGGCTGATCGGGATCAACGACCTGCACGGCAACCTCGAGCCGCCCGCCGGTTCGTCCGGCCGGGTCACCCTGAGCAACGGCACCACGGTCGACGCCGGGGGCGCCGCGTACCTCGCGACGCACGTCAAGCAGCTCAAGGCCCAGGTCAAGAACTCGTTCGTGGTCTCGTCCGGGGACAACATCGGCGCCTCGCCGGTGAGCTCGGCGCTCTTCCACGACGAACCGACCATCGACTTCCTCAACAGCATCGGCGTGAAGGCGTCCGCCGCCGGCAACCACGAGTTCGACGAGGGCTACAAGGAACTGCAGCGGATGCAGTTCGGTGGCTGCCACCCGACGGACGGCTGCCAGTTCCGCAGCTCCTTCCCCGGCGCCAAGTTCCCGTTCCTGGGCGCGAACGTCACCTTCACGAACGGCTTCCCGGCGCTGCTGCCGTTCAGCATCCAGTACTCCGGCGGGGTTCCGATCGCCGTCATCGGCGCCACGCTGAAGGACCTGCCGAGCGTCGTCACGCCCGAAGCGATCAAGGGCCTGAAGTTCGGTGAAGAGGTCCCGGCGATCAACCAGACGTCGAAGCTGCTCGACCGCCTCGGCATCAAGGCGCAGGTCGTCGTGCTGCACCAGGGTGACGAGAGCAAGGCGGGCGGCCCGAACGACTGCAACATCACCCCGGGCTTCGCCACCGCGATCGCGAAGGCGGTTTCCCCGAACGTCGACGCGATCTTCACCGGCCACACCCACCAGCAGTTCAACTGCGTGATCAACGACCCGGCCGGCGCGCCGCGAACGGTGATCCAGGGTGCTTCCTTCGGCCGTCTCCTGTCGGTCGTCGACCTCAAGATCAGCAAGAAGACCCGCGACGTCGTGCGCAGCGCGACGGTGGCGCACAACGAGATCGTCACCCGCGACGTCACGCCCGACCCGGAGGCCCTCGCGCTCGTCAACGAGGCCAAGACCAAGTCGGCCCCGATCGCCAACCGGCAGATCGGCACCATCACCGGCGACCTGCTCGCGGCGGGCGGCGTCTCCGGTGAGTCGGCACTGGGCGACGTCATCACCGACGCCCAGCTCGAAGGCACGCAGTCGAACTCCGCTGTTGTCGCGATCACCAACCCGGGCGGCATCCGCGCGGACATCCTCTACCCGTCCTCGCCGAACGGCGAAGGCGACGGAGTGGTGACCTACGGCGAGGCGTTCACCGTGCAGCCGTTCGCGAACATCATGCAGACCATCACGCTGACCGGCGCGAACCTCAAGAACGTGCTTGAGCAGCAGTGGCAGCCGACGACCACCCGGATCCTGCAGATCTCGAACTCGCTGCACTACTCGTACTCGCAGTCCGCGGCGGTGGGTTCGAAGATCTCGAACATCACCATCAACGGCACGCCGGTCGACCCGGCGGGCAGCTACCGCGTGTCGGTGAACAACTTCCTCGCCGCGGGCGGGGACGGGTTCACCGAGTTCACCAAGGGCACCAACCTCGCGGGCGGGCCGATCGACCTCGACGCGTTGATCGCCTACTTCGGGGCGCACCCCGGTATCGCGCCGCCACCGGCGAACCGGATCACGGTCCTGCCGTAGCTTTTCCCGAAAGGGCCCTCCCGGTGTCTGCCGGGAGGGCCCTTTTCGTCTGTCGCAAAATGAGACCAGGGGCGTCTCGCACATGCGGTCTGCTTGGAGTCCGCGACAGACGGTTTCATGGCAGGCAAGGAGACGGCATGTCCCAGCAGACCCAAGGTGCGGCCCCGCCCACGTCCGCGCGGCAGCTGGTGACACCCGCCGCGCTCGCGCTGGCCGACCTGGCCGCCATCTTCGACGACCTGCAGTTCGTCCTTCGCTGCTGTGAGCAGCTCCTGACCGAGCTGAACCGTGGCGAAGACCGCGACGAAGTCCTGGTGGAATCGCTGTGGGTCTCCGCGCTGGGCTCGTACGCCCGTTGCTTCCGGCCTGGAGAACGCGGCATGGGCCTGTCGAAGAGCGACCTGACCGCGACGGGCTTGAAGGGCGACGTCGAGGAATGGCACGCCCTGCTCGGAAAACTGCGCGACTTCTACGTCGACGGTGTGGTCAACCCGCGTGAGACGTTCTCCGTCGGTGTATCGCAGACGGATTCGGGTGACGTCGACGGTGTGGTGATCACCTCCGCGGCCCGGCCGCAGGTGGACGAGACCACCGCGCGGCAGACCGGCAGGCTGGCCTTCGAACTCAGCCGGGTGCTGGACGAACGCATCAAGGTCCAGCAGAAGACCGTGTTCACCGCGGCGCGGAAGATGTCCCCCGAAGCGTTCGAGGACCTCACACCCATCGACGTCGGCCTGCCCACACAAGCGTGAAGCTCCCGTTTTTCCAAGACGTGCGGCCCGGGCGGCCCGCAGAATGGGGTGATGCCGAGCTGGGATGAAGTGGTCACGATCGCGAAAGCGCTACCCGAGGTCGAGGAGTCGACGTCGTACCGGACGCCCGCGCTGAAGGTGTCGGGCAAGACCTTCGCCCGCCTGCGCACCGAGGCGGAAGGCGGGCTTGTCCTTATGTGCGGCCAAGACGAGAAGGCGGCGCTGCTCGCGACCGGCGATCCGGCGTTCTACACGACCCCGCATTACGACGGCTACGGCGCGATCCTGATCGACCTCGAACGGGTCGACGCCGGTCAACTGGCCGAGTTGATCGAGGAATCCTGGCGCGGGAAGGCGCCGGCGAAACTCCGGAAGTCGTTCGACGACCGTTAGTCGATCAGCTCGCCTTCGAGCAGGCTCATCAGGATCACGTCGTGCCATTTGCCGTCACGGCGGAAGGCTTCGCGCATCCGGCCCTCCTCGACGAAGCCGACTTTCTGGTAGACGTGTTTCTGGTAGACGTGCCGCGCGCCGGTGTTTTCGGCGGCCACCCACAGGCTGATGCCGTGCAGCCGCATCATGTCGAAGCCGTAGCGGCAGACGACCCGCATGGGGGTCGTTGTTCCACTGCCACAACAACTCCAGGTCGGGCGGCTCCACCGCGCGCAGGCGCACGAGCTTTCCGGCACGGCCTTGTGAGCGTTGCGGCCGGTTAGAACCGGCGGGAACGCTCACAAGACCCGCCCACAGGCCGAAACCGTGACACCTTTGCCCTTGCCCTCAAGAACCTTGGCGGACTCCGGTGCAAGCCAGTATTTCGCCGTCGGTGGCGTGCAGGAAGAGCATGAAGATCCACGACTCCGCCGGGTCGATGATCCTGGCCAGCCGGACCTCCGCGTCGCCCAGCCGCCGGGCGGTCTCGACGGCCTCGGGCAGATCGAGCGTGTCGATGCCGCGTTTTTCCGTGTGCTGGAGGCGGCGTGTGTAGACCTTCGTCAACTCCGCGCACGAAACCGTGTCGTCCCAGACGTGGAACTCACCGCCGTCCAGCAGTGCCTCGCGTGCCTGCTTCTGTGCCTCGGTGTGGTCGCCCAGCAACTCGGCGAGCTGTGCTCGTTCCAAGGAAACCTCCTCACGTGAGCCGCAATGTACCCGGTCGGCGCCGATCATGAGGCGAAGATCTCTTTTTCGCAGGTAGGGAACCCGGAGCGGCTCCGGCGACTCTGAGGACCGTCCCTTCCGGACGATCACCGGCCCCGAGCGAACGAGGAAAATCATGAGCAACGCACGTCGTGGCGTCTTTCTGGGTGTGCTGAGCGCGGCCGCCGTCCTGTTGTCCGCCTGCGGTGGCTCCGACACCGCCGGCTCACCGGCCCCGGCCCCTCTCGTGCCGTCTTCCGCCGAGACGAGCACCTCCGCCCCGACCTCGTCGGCTTCGCCCTCCGCCGACGCTCCCGCTTCGGACGTCGCGGTCACCAAGCCGGGCACCGTCCTCAAGGTCGGCGACCGCGCTGTCGTCCCGTTCGACTACGGCACGAAGCAGAAGGGCACCGTCGCCATCACCGTCACCGCCATCGAAAAGGGCGAGACCGCGGACCTGGCGAAGTTCGGCGACAAGGCCAAGGACATCGTCCCCTACTACATCCACGCGACCGTCGAAAACGTTGGTGGCACTGACCTTTCGTACAGTTCGCTGCAGCTCCACTCGGTCTCCGCGACCGGCGGCTCCAACGGCGTGATCATCTCCGGCGACGTCGACAAGTGCAAGTCGACCAGCGCGGACAAGAACTTCAAGACCGCGGGCACCAAGTTCGAAACCTGTGTCCTGCAAGCGGCCCGCGTCGGCGGAGCCGTCGGCGGCGCGACCTTCGACAAAGGTGACGGCTACTCGAAGTCCCCGATCGTGTGGAAAATCTGAGGGTCGAAATCAGGGAAAAGCCCGATGCGACCGCCAGGTCCGCGGTTGGACGATCGTCGTATGACCAGCACTCACCACAAAATCTCACCGGTGACGATGTTCGCCACCAAGCAAACCGTGATCACCGTCGACGGCACGCTGGACGCGACGACCGTGCCCGACCTGGAACGCTTGGTGGCGGACAACGCCGACACCGCCGTCCTGACCCTGGACCTCACCGCCGTGTCGAGCTTCGACCAAGCGGCGCTGGACGCCCTGCTGCGCATCCAATCCGCCTGCGCCTCTCCCCTGCGAGTGGCCCCCAGCGAACCCGTCCGCGCCTCCCTGGTCGCCGCCCGCGTCGCCCCGCGCTTCACCCTCGCCGACCCGCTCTGAGCGCGGTGTCCGCGAGTGTCGGTTTTGTTGCGTCCCGCGCACCCGCTGGCCCTGCCCCTCTGAAGGCCCTGCCCTGAAGGCCACCATGAGGGACTCTAACGTCCTCAAGGTGGCCTTCAGAGAGATTGTTCGTCGCGAGCTGGGCTAGGCGAAACCGTCAGCCACGCCAGCGGCAATCCTTTGGACGCGCGCCTGCCTCGCTGACCGGGCATGTTGCTGGAACGTGCCACAAACGCCAGAAGGGGTGCTCCCCAAGATCGGGAAGCACCCCTTCTGACCTGCTAAAACCTGCCTTGAGCGGATGACGGGAATCGAACCCGCATATTCAGCTTGGGAAGCTGATGTTCTACCACTGAACTACATCCGCAGTGCGTAGCCAGCATACATGGCGGCCTGGTCGCCTCGTCCAGACCCTCCGTCTCTTGACGGGGCGCCAGTGAAGTGACAACACTTGTTGTCTACATCGTCTGCGAGGTCACGTCATGGATGACAAGCTTCCTGACCCCGAGTTGTTCCGGCAGGGTGGGTTCCGGCTCGCGTCGCGGCTGTTCATCGAGGGTGACATCCGGGGGACCCAGCGGCAGGTGGAGCGGCTGCGGGGGTTCGCGCAGGTGGAGGATCCGCTGGCCGACGCGGTGGCGGAGTGGATGCGGCGATTGCCTTCGGGGGAGGGGCGGCGGCTGTTCGAGGTGGCGGTCGCCGACGGGGCCGACGCGGTCGAGGGGGCGTCGGCGGAGTTGACGGCGTTCTTCCGCGACGTCGAGGGGACGCCGTATTGGGTTGATCCGGCGCGGCTGGAGCGGGGGGCGCGGGCGATCACGCGGACGGGGTTGCTGGGGTTGTTCCCGCTTGGTGACATGTCTCTGATGGGCGGGTATCTCGCGTCCCGGGCGACAAAGGCGCTGGTGGGGACCGGTCAGATCGAGTTCATGGCCACGAAGCGCCTGGTCGAGACGGCGACGTGGTGGATCGACGTGACGACGCCGGGGGCGTTGCGACCAGGGGCGAAGGGGTACGCGTCGGCGTTGCGGGTGCGGTTGGTGCACGCGCATGTCCGCGCGGCGATGAACGCGCGCGACGACTGGGACTACGCGGCGTGGGATCGGCCGGTCAACCAGGTGCAGACGACGGGCACGTTGCTGCTGTTTTCGCTGGTCTTCGTCTTCGGGACGCAGTTGCTCGGGGTCCGGTACACCGAGCGTGAGCGCGCGGACATCCTGCATCTGTGGCGGTACGTCGGCTGGTTGATGGGGGTCGACGAGGAGTTGCTGCCGGCGGGCGAGGACGACGCGTGGCGCATGTTGTGGCTGCTCGCGGCGACCGAGTTCATCCCCGACGACGACTCCAAGCGGCTCGCGAAGGCGCTGCTGAAGTCCCACGAGAGCGTCGGCGAGGGGCGTGGCGCGGTCGGCAAGGTGCTGTCGCACGTGTCGGTCCGGGTGCATTCGTCCATCAGCCGCCTGGTGCTCGGCAAGGTCAACGCCGACTTCCTGGAGTTGCCGAACGACCCGTTCGCGCAGGTCGCGGTCCTCGCCGCGGCGGGGGTGAACTTCGCGGCCGAGACGGTCCGGCCGTTTATTCCCGGGGCCACCTCGCTGCAGGAACGCATCGGCCGCGCCGGGCGGCGGACGTACGTGAAACGCCTTGGCAGGATGTTCGGCCCCGACACCACCTACGCTCAGCACATGCACGCCGCCTAGGCTGTCCGCGTGCTGCTCAGTGACCGCGATCTTCGCAAAGAGCTCGATTCCGGCCGCCTCGGTGTCGACCCGTTCGACCCGGCGATGCTGCAACCGTCGAGCATCGACGTGCGGCTCGACCGGTTTTTCCGGGTGTTCGACAACTCCAAGTACACCCACATCGACCCGCAGCTCCAGCAGGACGAGCTGACATCGCTGGTCGAGAAGGAGGGTGAGGACCCGTTTGTCCTGCACCCCGGCGAGTTCGTGCTCGGGTCCACTTTCGAGAAGGCGACGCTGCCCGACGACCTCGCGGGACGGCTCGAGGGCAAGTCCTCGCTCGGTCGTCTCGGGCTGCTGACGCACTCCACCGCCGGCTTCATCGACCCCGGTTTCTCCGGTCACATCACGCTGGAACTGTCCAATGTGGCCAATTTGCCGATCACGCTCTGGCCGGGCATGAAAATCGGCCAGCTCTGCCTTTTCCGCCTGACCAGCGCCGCCGAATTCCCGTACGGCTCGAAGCAGGCCGGGTCCCGTTACCAGGGTCAGCGCGGGCCGACGCCGAGCAAGGCGTACCTCAACTTCCATCGCGTCGACACCTGGCGCTAAGCCGCGCGTCCCCGAGCGCCTCGATCCGTCCTCGCGCCACAGCGGAGATCACCGCGGGCGGGTAGCGTCCCGGGTGGGCCACGTCACGAACTGGTACGGCATGGTTTAGACCAGTTGGGCGGTGGTAACCACCGGCGTGATGATCCACAAGCGAGGGGCGCAGCGGTGAGCAGCACGTCGGCAGCGGAACGCGCGGATCAGCAGCATCTCGCGCATGTGGTGTTCATCGCCGGGGCGGCCGCGGTCGGCGGCTTCCTGTTCGGCTACGACAGCTCGAACATCAACGGCGCGGTCATCGGGATCCGGCAGCATTTCGACGTCGGCGAGGGTGTCACCGGCTTGACGGTGTCGAGCGCGCTCATCGGCTCCGCGATCGGCGCCTGGTTCGGCGGGCTGCTGTCCGACCGGATCGGCCGCATCCGCACCATGCAGCTCGCCGCGGCCTTGTTCTTCGTGAGCGCGATCGGCGCGATGTTCCCGTTCAGCGTCTGGGACCTGGCGATCTGGCGGGTTGTCGGCGGGATCGCGATCGGTGTCGCTTCCGTGATCGGCCCGGCGTACATCGCCGAGGTCGCGCCCGCCGCGTATCGAGGCAGGCTCGCGTCACTGCAGCAGCTCGCGATCGTGCTGGGCATCGGGGTATCCGCGCTGGTCAACTGGGTGATCAAGGACCTCTCGCCGCTCGGCGCCGACGGCTCGCACGACATCAACGGCAAGCTGGGCGGGATCGAGGCCTGGCAGTGGATGCTGGGAGCCGCGGCCGCGCCTGCGGTGCTGTACTTCGTGCTCGCGTCGATCATCCCCGAGTCGCCGCATTACCTGCTTTCGATCGGCAAGACGGCCAAGGCCCGCAAGGTCCTCGCCGACATCGGTGGGGAAGACGCCGCCGACGCGAAACTCGCCGACATCCGCCGTGGGCTGCGCACCGAGACGAAGTCGAAGGTCCGCGACCTGCGTGGCCGGTTCGGGCTGCTGCCGATCGTCTGGATCGGCATCGGGCTCGCCGTGTTCCAGCAGTTCGTCGGCATCAACGTGATCTTCTACTACTCCGACACGCTGTGGCACTCGGTCGGCCAGAACACCGATTCGCTGCTGATTTCGCTGGTCAGCCCGGCGATCAACATCCTCGGCACGTTCATCGCGATCGCCTTCATCGACCGGCTCGGCCGAAAGCCGCTGCTGCTGATCGGCTCGGCGGGCATGGTCATCGGGCTCGGTGTCGCCGCACTGGCGTTCGCGCACGCCGACAAGGTCAACGGCGAGCTTTCGCTGCCGGGGGTGTGGGGCCCGGTCGCGTTGATCTTCGCGAACTTCTTCGTGCTCTCGTTCGCGCTTTCCTGGGGCGTCATGCTGTGGGTGCTGCTCGGCGAGATGTTCCCGATGCGGATCCGCGGCGCGGCGCTGGCCGTGGGCACCGCGGCGAACTGGGTCGCCAACTGGATCGTCACGGTCAGCTTCCCGAGCATGGGCGACTGGAACCTGAGTGTCACCTACGCGATTTACGCCGCGTTCGCGCTGCTCTCGATCCCGTTCGTGGTCAAGTTCATCCGCGAAACCAAGGGCACCGCGCTGGAGGACGTCAACTAGCGCCGTGGACGAACTCGTCGAGTAGGGCGAGGAGCTGACCGCGTTTCGCCGGTGCCAGGTGTTCGAGCAGCCCGGCCGCGACGGTCCGCGCCGTTTTCTCGGCTTCGCCGAGCGTTTTCCGGCCCAGGTCGGTGATCTCGATCGACCGCACCCGCCTGTCCCCGGGGGTCGCGCGCCGGACAGCCAGCCCCGCGGCCTCCAGGTCGTCGATGGTCCGCACCATCGACGCCTTGTCGCTGGAGATCGCGTCGACCAGCTCCCGCTGGCTCATCGTGCCCCGCTGGACCAGGGCGTGGAGGACACCGAAGTGCCGGCCCGCGATGCCGAGCGGCTCCAGCGCCTCGGCGAACGCCGTCGCGGCCCGCCGTTGGGCTTGGCGCAGCAGTATCCCGACCGAATAGTCCTGGAGTGCTTTGTCGTCGCTGGTCATCGCGGAACAGCATAGGGCATTCAGGGACTGTTTCACATCGAACGGTTTCTTGTGGCACTATCTCGGGTATGATCCCTACCAAGACCCGCGGCTGGCCGAGGTGGCTGTTCCGGGCGGCTATCAGCGCCGAGACGCTGCTTGTCTTCACCCAGGCCGGCTTGGCCGGTGGTTTCCTGGCCGGGCATTACGGAT
>Ga0247768_1000795_pt1 | contig 11290 bp, 9 predicted proteins | sample UWRJL016104C6_FD_179944 | JGI IMG/M metagenome (GOLD analysis project Ga0247768, IMG submission 179944) | Plant litter microbial communities from Arlington Agricultural Research Station in Wisconsin, United States - UWRJ-L016-104C-6 | ecosystem: Environmental > Terrestrial > Plant litter >... | reverse complement strand
TCGAGCCTGTGGGACGTGCGGCGGTGGAACCAGTCATTTCAACCTCCTCTAGATTCAAGCTGCTATGGCAACCGGCGTACGGATCGCCGTCAGTGCCGCATTCATACCTTTCTCACGGTGCTCAGGTGAAAGCGCCAGGCCTTCTGCCCGAACAAACTCGACATCTGTGACGCCGATGAAACCGAATATGTGCGCGAGGTACGACTCCGCGAACTCGGCAGGCGACTGCGGCGCATACACACTACCGCGTGCCAGCCCGACAATCACCCGCTTACCTTTTGCGAGCCCCTCGGGCCCCGCTTCCGAGTAGCGGAACGTCTTGCCCGCCACAACCACGCGATCGACCCATGCCTTGAGCTGGCTCGGAATGGTGAAGTTGTACATGGGGGCACCAATTACGATTACATCCGCGGCTAGGAAGTCATCCAGCACCTGCGCACTCTGCGCGCTTTCATCTGCGTCCAGCCGGGCCAGCGAGCGACCCGACATATGCGGCAGCGCGGCAGCCGCCAGGTCGACGTATTTCACCTCGGCACCGGGGTGGGTCGCCGTCAGCCCGGCAACGATTTCGCGACTGAGCACCCGGCTGGCCGAATTGTCGCCCAGGATGCTCGAATCTATGTGCAGAACCTTCATTTGGATCTCCCAAAGTGGGCCCTATGCCCATGGACTGAAAGCTTAGTTCTTGGAACAATGATTGGGAATCCAGGTAAATCAGAACATGTCGTTCCAAATATGGTACCAATAGGACCCTGCCATGCAGCCGCTCGATGACTTTTACTACTTCGCCAAGGTGATTGAGCATGGCGGCTACGCCAAGGCCGCACGGGCCCTGGACATCCCCAAATCCCGCCTGTCCCGTCACGTGGCGGCTCTGGAGACCCGCCTGGGGGTACGGCTGGTCAATCGCTCGACGCGCCGATTTGTGGTGACTGAGGTGGGACAGGAGGTGCACAAGCATGCGTTGGCTATGGTTACGGAGGCGGATGCCGCAGTCGAGGCTGTTGAGTTTGCCCGCGCTGAGCCATGCGGTGTCATCAAGGCGAGTTGCCCTGTCGCTCTGGCGCAGGGAGCGATGGCTGAGTATCTGCCGGAGTTTCTAACTCGCTATCCGAAGGTTCGCGTGCTGTTGCACGCAACCAATCGACGCGTCGATGTGCTCAACGAAGGATTCGACGTGGCATTGCGAGTTCGGACGGTCCCTACCGGCGAGGATGGTCTCGTCATGCGAACATTCGGCTCGTCGAGCAACTTCCTGGCCGCCTCTGCGAAGTATCTCGCCGAACGCGGCCAGCCTGAACGGCCCGACCAGATTCCACAGCACGCCACATTGGCATTTGACCCCAACAATGACCGGCACACCTGGGAGTTGTATGACGCCCAAGGTGCGTCAGTACGGATTGAGCACACTCCCCGCCTCGTATGTCACGACTTCATCGTAATGCGCAACGCGGTGTTGGCAGGCCTGGGAATCGCATTGTTGCCGGAAAGTGTGGTCCGGGCTGACATCGAAAGCGGGAAGCTCATACGAGTGCTTCCCGCGTGGACCTTACCGCTCGGTGTATTTCATCTAGTGTTTCCCACCCGCCGCGGCCTGCTCCCGTCCGTACGCGCGTTTATTGATTTTCTGGCGGAGCGGATGCCGCGCCTGCTCTGAGAAGCGTCTGCGGATCAGAGTGCTCTTGCCAAACAGCGACTCGATCAGATCCACGGCCAGTGCGGCAGTTTTGTTGCGGACGTCGAGTGCCGGGTTGAGCTCGACAATGTCTAGCGATGCGAGCGCCCCCGTGTCGGCAATCATTTCCATGCACAACTGGGCCTCACGATAGGACGGCCCGCCGGGTACGGTTGTCCCGACACCGGGCGCGATCTCCGGGTCCAGGAAATCCACATCAAAACTGACATGCAGATGGGTGTTGGCATGCATATCGGCCAATGCCAGATCCATCACCTGGCGCACACCCATCTCATCGACCGAGCGCATGTCAAATACTTCCAACCCCTGCTCGTGTACGAAGCGCTTTTCACCTGAATCAACACTGCGAATGCCGATCTGCCGGATCCACCGCGGGCTGATGGCCGGCGCTGCACCGCCGAGCTCAACCAACTCCCGAGGCCCAAAGCCGCAAAGGCACGCCAGGGGCATGCCATGCAGATTGCCGCTGGGTGACAGCTCACTGGTATTGAAGTCCGCATGCGCGTCCAGCCAGAGAATGCGCAGATCCTTGCCGTTCTCGCGACAATGACGTGCCACGGCGCTGATTGTGCCAATACCGAGGCTGTGATCACCGCCTAGCAACACCGGCAAATTCCCTTGCTCCAGGTCCCGGTACACGGCGTCATGTACGTTGCGGTTCCATTCGAAAACCTCCGCGCGGTGCCTGTAGCCACCCACCGGCGGCTGTGCAGGGTTAGGTGGACCGCCGACATTGCCGCGGTCGATCACCTTCAGGCCGTGGCGGGCGATTGCATCCCCCAGCCCTGCAACGCGCAGCGCTTCGGGACCCATCGAGGAGCCACGATCGGCCGCGCCTACGTCCGTTGGAGCCCCAATGAGGGCTGCCGTCCGTACGGGGCGCACGGTCATGAGCCGAGCCGGCTGTCGGCTGCTCTACGAATGTCTGTGGGTAAAATGCCGTCCACCGCCCGCCTACTACTTTGTGACTGACCGCCCAGGTTAGCCTCCCGCGTCAGGCCACCAAACAAGTCCTTCGGGTCATCCAGATCCGGCACCAGATCAATCTCAGGTGCCGCCAGCCGCTGGTCGCGGTTCACCCGGTACAGGTACCGCAGCGCCGAGAAATCCGTCAGCGCAAAGCCGACTGAATCAAATATGGTCACTTCCTCAGCGCTCGCCCGCGCAAGCGCCGTCCCTGCCAGCACGTCGCTCAATTCGCTGACCGGAAACCACGCCTCCATCTGCTGGATCTCGCCTTCAATGCGGCACTGCGGCGCATACTCAACAATTACCCGCGCGTCCTTCCGCCGCAGAATGTCAGGATGCAGCTCGGTCTTACCCGGGCAATCGCCACCCACCGCATTGATATGCATGCCAGGTTGAATCATGGCGGGTGTCAGGATCGTCGCATTGCACTTGTCCGCGGTCACCGTCGTGACGATATCGGCTCCGCGAATCGCTTCAGCGACCGAGGCGCAGCGTACGATCCGCAAACCACGCAACCCCAACTTCAACAGGTTGCGTTCGAGCTTCAACGTGGCGCGACTGTCTGTGTCATATAGGCGCAGCTCACGGATACCCAAAATGTGGTTGAACGCGATTGCCTGAAATTCACTCTGTGCGCCGTTACCAACCAGGGCCATCACGCGACTGTCGGGGCGCGCCATCCGGCGGGCTGCCAGAGCCGACATCGCAGCGGTCCGTAGTGCCGTCGTGAACGTCATTTCAGACAACAACAGGGGATAACCGGTTTCAACATCGGAGAGCACGCCGAAGGCGGTGACTGTCAACAGCCCCGCAGCGGTGTTCTTCGGATGACCATTAACGTACTTGAAAGAGTACAGGCGCCCGTCGCTGGTGGGCATCAACTCGATGACGCCTACCGGCGAGTGCGTGGCGTGGCGCGGTGATTTCTCGAATTCGCGCCAGCGGCGGTAGTCGTGTTCGATCTCCGTAGCGAGCGCTTCCATGAAGCGGGCCGGGCCTATCCGGGTTACGAGCTCTTGGACTCGTTCGACACCAATGTAATCAACCATGATCCCCCCTCTATGCTCATGCGGTAGCTGCAGCCTGAGTAGTCTCCAGGCCAGATCAGCCAATAAATAGCCAAAAGACTGATCAATTACGGCGCAAATGTGAACAGAATGAGCGCAGCGGCTGGCGTTTTGACTAGAATGAGGCACTGTTTTGGGGCGCTGTGATCGTCAAGGGGGTATGGCCGTGACCGCCAGAGGGTGCCGCTGTGGATGACATCGATCGCCAGCTTCTGGGGCTACTTCGGGACAACGCCCGCACTTCCGTGGCGACCCTGGCCCGCAAACTGCGGGTGGCGCGGGGCACTGTGCAAAACCGTCTCGCGCGCCTCGAAAGTGAAGGGACTATTGTTGGGTACACCGTCCGCCTGCGCCCGCAGGAGGAGGCTCAGCGCATACGTGCTCTTACACTGGTTGCCGTTGAGGGAAACCGCACGGACGAAGTTATACGCGCGCTACGCGGCGATCCTGCGGTGTCATCTCTTCACACCACAAACGGACGATGGGACATCGTCGCGGAATTGCGGGCGGATAGCCTAGAGGCGTTCGACCGCGTGTTAGGGCGTATTCGGTTGATCGAAGGGATATCCAATACGGAAACCAGTCTGTTGTTGTCGACGCATAAGCTGTAGCTCCTCTCAAGAGCGCCGCAAGCGGAGAACGAACCGTCTGGCTAATTCCTGACGCTGACCGAAATGCACGTGTAGGTAGCTCGCCAACAAGTTGCCGCTTGCGTAACCAACTCCGTCGTCCGGCGCCTTCATGCGGGTGCCTGTCACCTCCCACGCGGCGGCCACGCCCGCGACGGTAGTGTCGCGAACCCAGGAGCTGTAACGGAACTCGTGCCCGCGGACCGACTCGCCTGGTTCTGCCAGCAGATTCGGGCGCAGCGCCGTGGCGTGGCGATAGCCAAGAGCTGCCAACTTGCCGCTCATGCGTGCGAAACCGGGCAACAGGGCTCCCATCGGCCACATGTGGCCTTCAGAGTCTGTGAGTCCCTCTGTTAGTACCATGAAGCCGCCGCACTCCGCGTAAATCGGTCGGTCGTCAGCGTGCATGTCCTTTAGCACGCGCCAGAGGTCTGTGTTGGACGCCAGCACCGGACCGTGGAGTTCGGGGTAACCCCCGCCGAGGTAGACACCGGCGGCAGTCGGGCCGGGACGCTCGCCGTGAAGGGGGCTGAAGAATTCAACTGCTGCGCCCTCCTCGACCAGGAGCTCAAGGTTTTCGGGATAGTAGAAGCAGAAGGCTGGGTCGCGAGCGACGGCGATCACCGGGCGGGGCGCGCGCCTACCCGCGCTGACCACAACAGCCGCGTCGGTAGGCGCGTCACGGCCGTAGGCGGCTACCTCGGCGCTGGCCGCATCCTGCGTGCCGCCAGCAGCGTTTCGGGCGATAGCAGCGATCCCGTCGACGTCAAACCGCGTACCGACAGCTTCAGCCATGTGCGCAATCAACGCATCGCTATCAATCTGCTCACCTCCGGGCACCAACCCCAGGTGCCGCTCCGGGATGGTGAGCCGCATCTCCCGCGGCAACCATCCCATCATCGGCAGTGAGGTCGCAGCGCGAATCGCCCCCGCGCATCCTAGCGCGTGGCTTTCGGACCCTGCGAAATTGAGGACAACACCGCGAATGGCCACAATGGGATCGAAGTGCTGATACCCAAGAACAGCCGCCGCCGCGCTGCGCGCCGCGCCCGATATGTCACAAACGAACAGCACCGGCGCATTCAACAGTTTCGAGATTTGCGCGGTGGAACCACGCTCATCGTGCCAATCACTACCGTCGTACAGCCCCATCACGCCTTCGATGACCGCAATGTCGGCGTCGTTACAGGCACGCGCAAATGACTCGAGCAACTGGGAGTCGCTCAACATCCACGTATCGAGGTTACGGCACGGACGACCGGCGGCGCGTTCGTGGTAGCTGGGATCGACGTAGTCGGGGCCGCACTTGAAAGGCTGCACTGTCAGCCCCTTCTGCCTGAGTGCGGCAATCAAACCGGCCGTGATTGTGGTCTTGCCTACGTTGGACGAGGCGCCCGCAATGACGATGCGGGGGATGTCAAAAGCGCGCTTCACTAAAACTCGATGCCCGCCTGCGCGCGAACCTTCTTGTGCTTGAGCGGGTGTTTGATCAGCGACATTTCCGTCACGAGATCGGCCCGCTCGATCAGCTCGTCCGGCGCATTGCGCCCCGTCAGCACCACGTGTGTGTTGGTCGGTCGCAGATCAACACCTTCGAGCACCTGCTCGATGGAAACGTAGTCCTTGCGTAGCGCGACGTTCACTTCATCGAGCAGCACGAGCTTGAATGCCGGGTCGGCCAGGTAGCTGCGCGCGACTTCCCATCCGGCTTGGGCCATTTCTTTGTCGCGAACTCGGTCCTGCGTCTCCCAGGTGAATCCGCCACCCGTCGCGTGAAATGCGATCTGCTCGCCCCACGGCTCGAATGCGCGCTTCTCCGCTGGCTCCCACGCTCCCTTGATGAACTGAACAATCGCAACACGGTGACCGTGGCCGAGGCTGCGGAGGACCATGCCCAAAGCTGCAGTGGTCTTCCCCTTCCCTGCGCCCGTGTGGACGATGACCAAGCCTTGTTCACCGACGGTCTCGGCAATGCGCTTGTCTTGGATCGCCTTACGACGTTCCATGCGCTCTTTGTATGCGGCGTCGCCGTCGTTGGCTGCGGGCGACGGTGTCGAATCGATATCGCTCATTCGCGGAGCATAATCCTTCAGTGCAACGTTAGCTCGTACTGCCAGTTGATGATGGCGTTCCACAGCATCCGCTGATCTCCCCGGTTCAAATCCCGGTGCAGTGGATTGAAATTGAACGTGAGCACATGCCCCACCCCCACACGCATATCCAGAATCGCCGCGCGGCCGATCAGATTGTCCTCACCCCAGGCTTGACCACTCACGACGAACGGAGCGCCGTCGCGGTCGCCCCATTCAAGGACTACGCCGTGGGTGTCTATGGGACCGTCGAGACAGGTCGTGCAATACGCCATCCGCAGCCAGTAGCGAGGGACGGAGTAAAGCGGGAAGTTCTGGCGGAAGACGTACGTATGCGCTGAATAACCGTAGGCGATCGGATGGTCGGGACGCGCGAACGTCACACGCAAGTGACTACCCGGCGTGCGCGTCTCAGCAACCTGCGAGGCCGCCGCCGCCGCGGGCCCACCGCCCTGAGAGCTCCGTGGCACACCGCCAGATTCACGCCGAACACCACGAACGATGCCGCCCTCGAGTGGCAGCATCGAGCCGCTGCCCAGCGTGATCATCAAACCGCCGCTATCGACAAACCGCTGAATCTCCGCGAGACCCGCGTAGCCAATGCCACCGGTGATGTCGTCCGACTCAGCAGGCGTACCGAAACTTGGTGTCGATCGCGTCTTCTTGAACGCCATTGGCCCCCACGCCTTCGGGATACCTTGGATCTGCTCGGCTAGCTCGAGATCGACATGCGGATACAAAAGCACGTCGTACTTAGCACGCAACTTCCCAGCACGAATGTCTTCATCCCGAATATATGAGTAGGGAATATGCCGTTGGTCCAACGAATATCGAGCCCAACCGCTGGTGTCCGTATCTGCCCACGGGATCCACACACCTAATCGAGGAACAGGAGCTGCGTGATGGCTCACGTCAGGCACAGTCGCGACAGAAGCGAAATCGAGCCCCAGTTGCCCGGCGGTCTCTTCGATTGCTTTCTCGAGTCCAGGTTGAGTTGACAGCATCCACGACCCTGCCGGGTACTCAACGCCCTGCGCACTAAAGGCTCTCTCAGCGATATCAACTTTGAATTTTGACAGGCGGAACCGGGCTTCCAACAATCCCTCCTGCCCGGTGTCTTTCAACAAATAGACCTTCGCGAGTCCGCCGGCGACAGAGCCTTTCACGTGCGGAGTATCAGTCAACTGCGTCAAGGAAGCGGAACGAACACCCACGTCCGCTATCGGTATCACATTCAAGTGATAGTGCACTGGAAATGACCAGGAGATATCGTCGTAAGGCTCGCCGGCGTCCCTGGGATAGTGCTGTATGCCGAGCACGTCGACCGCGTAGTTGCGATAGGGTTGATCCAACCTGACCACGTACGTTCCGGCAGCAAAAACACCCTCTTTCAGGCGTAATTCACCGCTCGCACGGTGCACCTCGATTCCCTGTGACATCAATCGTGACACGAGTTGAGCCACGCGAGTGGGATCGCCTTGACCATCCGGGATCACGTAGGCATACGGAACCTCGCTCACACCCTTCTGCCAGGAATTCAACCCCTTCTGATAGAAGTTGCTCAGTACCGTTTTCGATTGCAGGGCCGCTGCATCGAGAACCGCCAGTGCACCCGTTTCGGTATAGTTGAGATTATCCCGGGCTGACCACTTGAACGGTGTATTCGGTGGCGGTGACGGTCGATACCACTCCTGGCTCACCTCGTCAGGAGGAGACGTCTGGGTCAGAGTTTCCGCCGTGCCATTGCCAAAGGTCTCGTAACCACGGCCAATGGCGTTGTGATTGATGCCGACAGAATCCAGGAATAAGTGGGCGAAATCGTCGCCGAAATTCCAGGTCCACACGCCCGGCATGCCCATCCCGGTCATGGCCTGAACTTCGTGCCAACTGAGCTCCATGCGTTCGTTGTACGAGATGGGATCGATGTGCTCGTTGATGGGGCCCGTGCCGTTCCAGGTGATCAGCAGCGCGACGCTCTCGTGCAAGTCGTGAACAACCTGCGGATGCCAATCAAACAGCATGCGCTGTACGGCCTTGGTCGTCTCGTGGGTCAATTGGTGGGCGTCGCGGTTGATATCCACGTAGGCATATTTGGACCAGTACGGGGGCGCCTGGCGGGGAAGTTTTTCGAGCTCGGTTTTGCCCTTCAGATACTGGTAGAACCATTCGACCTGCTTGTCGCGGCCGTCTGGATTCGAGACCGGGTTGATCAGGACCACGAGATTCTTGCGAATGCGGTCGATCATGGGCTGGTCGGAGACGGCCAGCCGGTAGGCCAGCTCCAACACTGCCTCTGTTGAGCCCGTCTCATCGGAGTGCAGCGCGGCGTTAAAATAGTAGATGGGACGAGCGCGCTCGATGATCTTCGAGGCCGACGCAGCGTCGGTTTTGCGTGGATCAGCCAGTGCGGCGGTGTCGGCTTTGAGTTGGTCGAGATGCTGGATGCCGGCTTCGTCGGCAATGGCGAGCAACACGATATCGCGGCCCTCCTCCGAGCGGCCGATCTTGAATACACGAACACGCGGCGACGCGGCTGCTAGCGCACGCGCATATGCATACGCCTTACCGGAGTCCACCAGTTCCCCGGGTGCACCAGCGATTCGGTGGAGGAAGGCACTCGGCGAAGGGACCGTGGACGACGCGGGTATATACGACACCCACGGGGAGGAAAACCGCGGCTCTGTGGTCGCGCGGGCGATTTCCTCGCTGGAGTTAGCCTCGGGCTTGTCGGGCGCAATGGTAAACAACGTGGGAGCGCCAGGCACACCAACAGTCGACGCGGCGGGTGCTCCGGCGGTCAACGCGGCGGGTTCGCCAGCGGTTGGCTCAGCCTTCGCCACATCGGCCGCGACCGCAAGGAGTGCCACCACGGTGGCCATGCAAACTGCGGTGCCGCCGCGGACAGCCCCCCGCAGCCCCCTCACTTCGTCCGCGCCAGTGCAGCCACGCACTGAACCAGCCTTTCGGCCTCATCCTTGGTGTTGTACATAGAAAATCCAACGCGAACGAGTGCCCCGCCAGGGATCCCCATGATCTCCACCGGACGCGGCGCGTAGAAGTTGCCATCCCAAACGCAGATACCCACCTGGCCGAGAGACTTGGCAATGTGGCCCGCCTCGACGTCATCGACGGTGAAGGACACAGTCGGTGCACGCATCGGTCGGGAGAAATCGACACCCCACAACCGAACGCCTGGCAGCCCCTCGAGGGACGACCACAAGTGCTGCCCCAATTCATGCTCATACACCGCAATAGCGGCCACAGCATCATGGACCGTCTCCTTGCGAGTCGAGCCGCGACCAAACCGCGCCAGATACTCCACCGCGGCACCGACACCCTCAATGGCAGGATGATTCAGCGTCCCCGTTTCAATCCGATACGGCGCCGCATCGTCCTGGACAACCAACTTATCAGTCGTCAACGCGCTCAGGGCACCGGGGCGCGAGTACAGAATTCCCACATGAGGCCCATAGAACTTGTAGGCCGAGCACAACAGGAAGTCGGGGTCGAGCTGCTGCACCTGGACGGGAAAATGCGGCGCGAAGTGTACCGCATCCAGAATCAACATGGCGCCGACAGCGCGAGTGAGGTCACGCGCCAGCTTGATGTCATTGACTGTGCCAATTGCATTGGACGAGCAGCCGAGCGCCAACAACCGCGTCTTGTCGGTTAACAGGCTCTTCATGGCCGCGTAGTTCAACTCCCCCGTTGGCAGCACGGGCACTTCCTTGACCACAGCACCTTGATCCGCCAGTCGTTGCCAGGGACCGCGATTGGCTTCGTGGTCGAGTTGGGTGATGAGGACTTCGTCGCCCGGGCGGATCGTGCGACTGATGGCTCGCGAGAGGGAGAATGCCAACGTGGTCATGTTCTGACCGATGGAGATCTGCTCGTGCCCGGCGGCGCCCAGCAGATCCGCTACGGCGCAGCGGGCTTCCAGCATCCGTTCGTCCAGCTCCTGTGACGGCGCGAAGTTTCCGTGGGTGTTGACGTTACGGTTGTGATAGCAGTCAACCATCGCATCAATGACTGGTTTGGGCACCTGCGTGCCGCCCGGCCCGTCGAGATACGCGAAGGGCTGTCCGTCTATCCTGCGCGCCAGCGAAGGAAAATCCGCCCGGGAGCGGTAGCAGGTCTCTTCGTCAAATACAGATGTCATCGGCAAATCTTCCTATTTTCGCGCTCAACTCGGACGCCGGTATGCCTGCCGCCTGCAGTTGCTCCCGCAACCCCGCAAGTTGGCTTTCATAGTGGCGCCATTGTCTGAGCGACGAGTCGTACATCGGTCGGCGCACCTGTGATGCGCTCGCCGTCGTGGTTACTGTTGGATTGCGGTGAAAGTCGAGACACCCGTCTTCCCATTCGAGGCCGCAAGCCGCCAGCAGACGCCTGCTCTCGCCCTCCTGGTCGCGGACGAGCTGCTCGTAGCTGATGTCGTAGATGATTCCTGGCATGGTCTTCTGCCAATGATTCATGAGTCGGCGGTAGCCGATGTAGTAACGGGCGACATCATTGAGATCGTATGAAAACGGGTATCCGTCCTTGAACAAAGTCTTGAACATAGCGTAGCAGGACGCCATGGGGTGGCGCGTCACGTGGACTATCCGCGCGTTGGGCAGCGCCCTGTGGATCAAACCGCAATACAGATAGTTCAGGGGCATCTTGTCGGTGAAACGCGGCCGACGAGACGTCCCCGGCCTCGTTCGCCCCAGGTAGTCCGCGCCTACAGCAGCAAAGTCGAGCTCGCGGGTCGCCGCAATGAGTTGCGGTCGGGGCAGCGGCTTACCCCCGTTGCGCTCGAGGGCGGCGGACACCAGGGCGCCGGCAAAGTGATTCAGC
>Ga0247768_1000788_pt1 | contig 11327 bp, 9 predicted proteins | sample UWRJL016104C6_FD_179944 | JGI IMG/M metagenome (GOLD analysis project Ga0247768, IMG submission 179944) | Plant litter microbial communities from Arlington Agricultural Research Station in Wisconsin, United States - UWRJ-L016-104C-6 | ecosystem: Environmental > Terrestrial > Plant litter >... | reverse complement strand
AACTGGTCGCACCACACCGTGATGTGAAGATTTGATCGACGTGGGCCAGATTCGAACTGACGCTCCCGAAGGAACAAGATTTCTAGTCTTGCGCGATAACCACTCCGCCACCACGCCGAATGAAGAGATGCTCCATTGTTGTGATGGAAAAGCGGGTTTGTGGAAGGTTTCATCATGCTAGATGAGCGTGATGTTCTCGCTTGGGCTTTGTATCAAGGGTGGGCTCCACTTCCTGGTTTGATTGGCTGGCGGGCTGAGAAGCGAGAAAATCAATGCGAAGTCCTGGTAAGTACCTCATGAATTGTTGTGACCAGTGTGACATTTAAGGACTGCTGCTATTGATCATAAAATAAAGATACTTACTCAAAAGACTGGTTTTAAGATGTTCGAAGGTGATCGATCCTGGAATCCTTTGTCTGCGGAGTTCATCGCCCCTGGAAGGCAGGCTACTACAAGTTTAGGCAGTGATTATTGTGGCGTTATGAACCCCGCTTTACTAAAAAATTTTCGTCAAACAACAGGTGGGATGGCGTAATGGTAGCGCATCGGTTTTCGGTTTATAGCCTCTCATTGGGCAGCCGCACCGAAGGTTGTGGGTTCGAGTCCCATTTCCATCGTATTCTCTTTTGTTTTTGTCCAGTGTGGACTTGTGAATCGTTTTGGGGTTATAGACAGACTGGAGATAAGCGGCTTTTATTTTTGGAAAGGTTTGTGTAGCGAGACGAGTTTGGTCGAACAAGCGAGTGAGCAAATGGCGTTCATGGTAAAACTAACTCAGCCTCTGGTTGTCTTAAACAGATAATAGGGGATGAGCTGTGCATAACCGGCATGTGTAGCGGAGACGATCGCCATTTATGCATCAATGTATTACTGTATTTAGACTGAGAATACTCTGTGGAAGACTTAAGGAGAAAATAAAGCATGAGGCTACGATAGATATTACTCGGTTTCCAACTTTTCGTTTGTGTACGCCGGTGGGAGTTGTCTCAACACGAAAGAGCCATACGCCGTAGGCGTACCTACATTGCGCACAAAAAGGATTCAAATTCAATGTTCACACATATCTCGGTTACCTACCATCTATACTGCGAGGGGGATAAATACGTTCGACTTTCTTTAATCCTTGCATTAGAGTCACTCCCGCTGACCACCTATCTTTACTTCAGAAAGAATTGTCCTATCCTGCTAAATAGTTCCAGTAGAGAACGAGTGACACCCACTCACCTCTCCTCCCCCCAAATCACTTTTCAAGAATACAACGTGAAAAAAAATATAACTCCGGGCCTGGCCGGGATTTGAACCCGGGACCTGTCACATACAAGGACATCCTCATAGGAAATCCGGGCACTATCTCCCGAAGCGACAATCATACGACTAGACCACCAGGCCGGTGCTGTTGATAATTCGATGAAGTGAAGTTTTCCAAATCTTGTTGAGATAGTCATTGCCAGCGCCCGAGGATGTCGCGCCTTTTTAAAAATTGTGGGACAAGAAGGGCGGCGTCTCGTAACACCACTGAAATACGCCCTAGGCTGTGAGGTCAATCCCAAGGCCCTCAGCAAAGGTAATTTGGGGAGAGGGTGAGGTGCGTTGTTTACTGTTTTAGCACACGGATTAAAAAATCGACAAAGCAGATTTAACGGTGGGTGCGGTGGGTGAGATATGTTCATCTTCCAGTCATTCCTTCCGAGACCTCAAGCCGTCGTCCAGTATTCGCTAATTCCGGAGACCATTTATTGACAACATGGATTTTGCCGTATATGAGGTGGTCAATAATTAAGTGTAAGACCCAAGCGTGTATCGTACGACGTACCATTGGCACGTTAGAGGAAGTCTGTATATGTGGGAAGGTGTGAATGCACTAGTGTGCCGTGCAGTCACTTTGCAATGAAAAGGTAACAGGTCGGCCGATTTTTCCATCATTACAAACAATGACACAGTCGGGCATTTGGTCTAGTGGTATGATTTTCCTTTCGCATCCTCTGATACGAGTCTAGGAAAGGTCCTGGGTTCAATTCCCAGAATGTCCATGCGTCAAAAGTTCCAATTTTTGGACGGTGGGTCCGGGAGCCATAGTTTTTGCAAATTTTCTTAGACTGTGGGGCCACCATCAACGAGTGCCCAGCTAGGAAATGGGATAATTCTCTTGTGATTCGCCCTACTGATTTTAGCACAGATGATCAAGGTATTGATTGAAAAGCTTTGTTGATGGAAGGGGGTAAGAGAAAAATGCAAGCCCTTGCCCGTGGAGGTTATGGAGATACCCGAATCAGACTATACGCTTTGCGGCGCGGAATTCCTGCAAGAGAGGAGAAGCTGTGGTCTGCAAACAAGCAAATTTTGCATAACTCACGAGGGGAAGTTTGTTGAATATGACACTATGTGGCTTTTAAGCTGCGCTGAAGCGGGGTAAGCATGTTCGGTGCATTGTCAAGCCGATGTCGCACAGCATGATGTACTAGTAACCGCGCCGCAACTAACACATGCCGGGTAAGCGAACTCAAAAAGCTCTGTTCAAAGCCACCTAGGTAACAATGAACATGGTGCTAATGTGTCTTCTAAGCGACCAAGAGAGGGGTGTAAAGAACTCATGCTCTTCGGATCTCTCTGGGATCCACGCCAATGAACTCCTCGGGATGCGATGAAGAGTGAAATTCAATGATGCTCAATACTCTTTTACTGTGAAAGATTTATTAGAAGCCGCGGAACTAGATTGCAAACCTAATATAAGGAACTTCGGCAATGTTGGAGACAAGTCTGCATATACCGAGAGACCTGGTTCTCACAGCCTATGGGCAAGAAATGTAACACACAGTCGGAATAAACTCTAATATTTTATGCATCATGAACTGCGCGGAACTTTCTCTATCTGATTTCTGTATACATGGTATCAACTGAATGCAACCCTTCAAATTATTCCTCAAGATGGCTTCAACTTAGTCCCAGTCTTGCTCAGGACAGCCTCCACTTGGTCCCACTTTGCCGCCTTCTTTGTCATATTGTCGATCCAACCCATGGGAAGATAAGCTGCTAGCTTTCCTAGAAAGACGTATGCGCCTTGCCAAATGATGAAAGGAGGATTGGGCTTTTTCAAGTCCTGCACCACAAGTTTCGCCCATTTATCGGGTGGGGTCATGCCGGACTGACCGGCTTCATCCTGGAAGTAGTCGCGATGTATGAGAGCCCCGATCACCTCCTTCGCGGGTTGGAATATCGAGGTTTTGGGAAGCACATCTTCCGACCCGGCTGAGTCCACCTTGGTCTTGTTGACCTCCAGGTTGGTCGGGCCCACCACTCCAGTCTTCAAATCGACCACCCTGACTCCGAGCGGCTCGAGTTCTATCCTCATGATGGCCGAGTACTGAGCTATTGCCGCTTTGGACGCGCCGTATACGGCCCCCAGCGGCATGCGGATCACCGAGGCGAGCGAGGAATGGTTGACAATCATGCCCTTCGATCTGACAAGGGAGGGAGCGAATGCCTGTGTAAGTGCCACGACAGCCCATAGGTTGACGTCGAATATTTTTTTGGCTTCCGCCATAGGTGTGTCGGTTGAAGTCATGGTCATGGTGAGACCAGCATTATTGACCAGGATGTCCAGATCCGGTATGTCGGCAACACATTTGGCGATGGAGGAGTCGGAGAGGACGTCGAGTTCTTTGGTTTCGATGCCGAGAGCACTGAGGCGTTTCATTTTGGATATTGTACGGGCGGTAGCGTAAACATGGAAACCAGCTTCATGGAAAGCAACTGCAAGCGCTGAGCCAAGGCCACCATCTGAGCAGCCTGTGATTAAGACACTGCGTTTGCGCTTATCTGCCGGCATTTTTTCGTTTTGAAGTCCAAAAGTTATACAGAAAACAGGACGAAGCTGAAGGACTGCATCTGCGCAAATGTCGAATTATATATGCATTTGTCGCGGGCAGATTATCTATCTCCGCATTTGAGGAACAGAGCGTACATCGGGACGGTGGAGTTGATGTTCCACCGCCCCGCGGTGTAATTCTTTGTTTCCGCTCACGGACTTGGTCGGGCGGATGAGAGGTGTACCTAGCAGATGCGATGCGAATAGGAAAAGATGACGGTCGATCGCATTTCGTTATTGCTTGGTCCCCACTATTTGTGCAATTTCAAGCTTGTCACTTAGTAATGACTCCTAAAAGCCAAGGCTCTTATATTTCCCTATAAGGTATATATGTGTCTTATTTTTCTTCGCTCCCTACTCTCCGTGTCAAACCCCATGCAAGGGACCTTCCTAAAGCAGCCATGGTTTCGTCGGATGCCTTACGCATGTTGGAAGTCATACGATTCCCAAGTGACCACCCCTTCTTTGGTCTATCGCCCGGATCATGGTATAAAACTTCAGGATCATAACTCCAGAGTCAGCTTAGTCTTCGGGGTGGAGAAATCGTCGTCGAATTCACCTGACGTGTCAAAATACCCTAGAACAAAACCCATGCGCTTGTTTGAAACCTTGCCTACTTTACTCTACAGGTCAGTCTGGTATCATGCCTCACCCTGTCCCTGTCCTCAAACGAGTCAGACTCCGAGCCAGCTCCGTTCTGCGGTTGGCGTCCAATGGGTCTTTAACGTGCTGTGTTAACCTGTTCCAATGACGGCCTCGACTCGTTGAAATCAAGAAAATAACATAGTCCTATTAGTTAGGTCTCAGCATAGGGTCTGCGTTTGTCTGCACCAGTGGAAATATTATCTCCGAGCTCGTTTAAAATAGGGAGGATCTAAAATTTTCCGATTCACCACCATAGCTTTGCTTCTAAAGGTAGTTTCCGAAAGCCCCGTAAGGTGCATCTCAATGTATATTCAGAGTTGAGTTCTAGTGGTGCGTCCAGACTGAATACCAATGCTACAACTAGAGGGTATGAAGAGGAGGAAGGGGAAGAAAATTTGTTTTCCAAAGACACAACATCATGACGTGGAGTCCTTACGCCCGTACAAAAGGCCGCCTTATCGAGGCAGAACACCAAGCTAGAAGTTACAATAGCGTTTTGACGTGCTAAAAATTACCCATCTTGCTTTCTGGGTTGATTTTGACCGTCATTACAGTTCCTTCTGTCCATTGCCCTTATGCCGGAATTCTCGTACAATAAAACACCGAACGTCTTCCACGCGCTGCCCATCATTGTTCAATATGGTCACACACTTATTTTTTTCGAATGCCTTTCTTGTCTTCCACAAAATTTTCGCTTTTCTCCTCTTTGCTGACCGCGCTCCTTTTACTCAGCGAATGTGCTCGGGAATGCTCTCCCTTGTCGGCAACCAAGCTGCCGGTTCCCCTGCAGACCCACCCTTGGAGTCAATGTGGACTCCCTCTTTCTCCACAAGGAATCTGACAACATGTAGGTTGGATGTCTCCTGATGGCATGCGTGACGAAGCAGCGAGCCAGGCCCTCAGATTCTTTCATCGCTATCCCAGTCGAAGAATTGAATCCCTGTCTAAAATATCACTCCTTTAAGGGCTCATGTTGAGTCACCATTAGGAGGTAGGATTATTTTAGGTGGTGCGGTTCCTTAATAACGCGACCGCTGTCTTGTATGACCGCCCGTCACAAGGTGACCGAGAGGGTTTGTGAAATGGAAGCTGGTGAGATCGCTCCCCTGTTGACCCAGGCTTCCACTAATGGCCAGTTCTGCAAATCAATCACATCAAACAAGAGTTGCGAAACGAAGTGGTCTGTCCAAAGCTTATCTTGTTCATACCTGGAGTTTTCCCGCGTATCAGAAATGAAAAGGTCATACAAAGCTCTGTAGATGTCTTGATCATCTTGTCGAGCTTCACTGACATGGTGGTACAGGTTGTTCGCTACATACACCAGCATCGGAAATCGGTGCTGCAATCCTTGGTACCAAAGGTCAATCGAAGCCAGAGTGGCGCAAATCGCCGACTAGGGTCTGGTTTACCGGAATCGCTTCTGACTCTTGAAAGTCAGGTAAATCTGATCCTTGTAAATGAGATTTACTTCCTGGGTTGGTCATAATGCAGTGTAAACACAACCGTATCGGAGACATTTTGGAAACAAGTGGTGAAGTGCGCAAGTACTTGGCCAGTAAGTGCTAGGGCTCTTTGCATCTCGACTCATGCCGTAGTCCTCCTACTTCAAATTGCCCACCTCTTCTTCAGTCTTATCTGAAGAATCTACCCACGTAACCTTGTATATCCTCTGGTTGTAATTTTTTTTTACCACCGCAGATCTCTCTCTGCCACTCTTTCCTTTGCCTCGCATACTCCAGCATGTCTGCATCCTGAGTATCGATTCGCTGCCGAAGAAAGGTATAAGATGGCTGTACTCTTGTAGAGAGGATATACCACTGTGCTGGTAGGATCATTGTCAAGACCGCATCCTCAATCTCACATGAGTTGTTATTACTTTTGGCCTTCGATCCACCGGGTTCGACGTCCTCCACCCCCCCTTAGAAGAACAAAACTGGCGTGATTGGATCTGTTCTCCTCCATGTGCTCTTTGGTTTTTACGACCCCCACTGACGAGCCCACTTCAGATTCGTGGTCGGTGTCCATGTTGGTGTCCGTTTCGACGTCACTTTCGTGATTGCCAGATAACCGTATTGTTATCGTCACTCCTGTACGGGCAAGGGGGCGTTGATCCTGGAGCTATCGGGACTCAGAGAGCGATATTTGAGCGGTATCCCCAATCTCTATGAGGTATGGACAGAATATAGAAAGTATCCTCAATCATGATGATTGTGAAAAAAAGAGATGTGAAGAGCCAGTTTATAATAAGGACGAAGGGGATATGTCATGCAAAGGCGGGGTAGGAGTAATAGGGGGACAACTCTTAAAAAAACGGTGCTTCCAGTACACAGTCTCGCACGAGATGATTACGCAGGCTGTCGGCCCGCTGGATCCGCCAAATATCACGATTTTCGGAAAGTGGATTGGCTATCGTTGATAAAGTTAGGAGAGCTGTGAAATCTCTTCCGTGCTCATATGGTATAGGACCTGCCAGCGACCGCCTTATCAACCACGGAGTTCACTCTAGGTCATTGTCCGTAGCGAGACGCATCATCAAGTCCAGATCTATCTTGTGATTCCTGCCGCTTGTGATTCCTTACATTGCGAACCCTCCATCTCTATCAAATTTTCCAAATGAACGAACCTCTGGAAAACACATAGGTCAGAGGGTCTGCCGCCTCCGATTCATTGCAATCTTAAAAGCTTGATCTACAAATTCGCCTTCAAATTCTCGTTCTCTCGGAACCGTTTAGGCCAGATACCCTGCTTGCCTGGAGAGAGGATACCATTGGGATCCACGGCGTCTTTGAGTTTCTCGACGAAGCGACGATAGGCATGATTGTTGAAGTCGTAGAGATCTGCCACCATATCTGCGTTTCTTTAGCATTAACCCATTCTGGTATTGCGCTCCGGAAGCTGCCTTCAAGAGGTGAATAAAAAGATGAGAAGAATGGTTCCACTCACCCATTACCCCAACATGTCCTCTATATTTACTATAACCCCTCTTCCTGCCTTCTTCAAATAACTTCCCCCAAATTCGCTCCACTGCGCCTTTCTGTTCCGCATTACTCTTATCAAAACTCATCATGTTGACGAAGATAACATGCCGCTCATGCATGAAGAAGTCACAAAACAAGTCGAAACCATCTTTCTCGCAGACTTTTTTCGCAGTAGTGACCCACTCCAGGATCGTGCTACCACGGGAAGGAATGATAGGCGAGTAGTCATAGTGAGCGCCGATACCGGGACCTTTGAGTGGGAGCCGGAATTGGACCATGGGGAGAGACCATAGAGAAGGCACACCGACTGCCATTCCACCATGTGGATCTGGAATACTGGCAGCGTCCAGCACTTCTCCATCTTTTGCGGCGAAAATAACGCCGTTCAGTCTCCCCTTTGGAGCCTTCTGCGCGACAATTTTTTTCACTGTATCAAACTGTGCCTGGACCACGTCTTTGTGACCGTAAAGTCCGAACTTTGCATTCCAATAGCCCATTCCAAGTTCCTTTTGCAATTCCTTGAGACGCCAATCTGGTATTATGCCTCCTTGTGGCCATAGCTCCTCCCTCTTCCCTACCATGGCCAGCCACTCTACAATGTTGCTTACGTAGACTGTGCTCGGCAGCAATCCATCCCTTCGCAATGGCCCGAACGTATCAGCTATTGTCTCAATATCCCCAAAGTCTGGCATATCGAAGTTGCAGGACATATAAGCCGGGGGAGCTGGGGTAAGCCATATCCCCATTTTGGTGACGACCCCAAGGTTGGATTGAAGAAAAAGGCCTTCAATACTGGGACCGAATGTGAATTTGGAGAGGTGTGCAGACGGGGATGATGAGACAGCGAATTGGCCGGTACGAAGGAGGGTACTGTCGGGAAGAAGGATCTCGAGGCCACAAATGTGCTGATGGTGCGTCGCGGTTGGAGTGAAGCCGGTGCCACGGTCGAGTGTCTACGATCATATTTTGTGTCAGTCCAAGGCCTACATATCGCTATCGGGTCTTTCAGGCCACCTAGGACCGATAGACTCACATTTCCAACCACGCTACCCCATCCCAGCGACGGAACACTTGGCCACACTTTCAACTTATTCTTCGCGCAATGCTCGTAAAGATCGGTAAATGTGACACCCGGTTCCACGACCGCATAGGAATACTCCTCACTGACTTCAATTATTTTGTCCATGCGATGAAGATCCAGAGCGACAGATCCAGTGACTCGCGGAGCCGGTCCACCGTAGCCCAGATTCTTGCCCCGGCTGAACGTCCACAAAGGTATTACATGCTTATTCGATACCTCCAGCACCTTTTTCAGCTCGTCGACATTTGCAGGTCGGACTGCGGCACTGGGCACTTTGCGCTTGCTGGCGTCGGATTCGTGCAACTCGTAAGGGTCTATGTATTCGACTAGGTCTTCGCCGGTGAGGACTTGAGTGCTGCCGACCGCGGATTTGTATTCAGCGATGGCGATGTCGAATTCGGACTGCTTGACGTTGGGAGGCAGGACAGGCCGTAATGGATAGGTGAGCGAGTTTTCAAAGGTTTGGAGGTGGGTGGATTGGTATTCGGGGTCCTTGTAGGCCGGAAGTCGAGCATGTGGAGCCATCTTGGGTCGACTATCGAGCTCTCTTTGCTTTGCGAGCTATAATATTCGGGAGAGCTGGACTCACTGCAGAAGCAGAATTTTGAGCTGTAGAATATAGAGCTACCTATCTTTGCCAGGGTCCACAGCTCCAGCGATCAGGTCAGATGCAGGGGCAGCGGGTGTATGCCATGTTTAACCCCACAATGCGGAGGAGTTGGGGGACCCCACATGGAGGCCATGGTGGGAACTCCAATCGCACCCGCTCCACGGAAAGAAAAGGATTGGGGTAATAGGGCTGGAGAAGAAAAGATTCAGAGATGGAGATGGTAAGATGGAAGTTCAATGTTTTGTTGTTGTTGATGAGGATCGCGATGGAGAAATGGAGACGCGAAGGTGGTGGGGCGGACCGACGATGAGCACTGGCCAATCACAACTTGTGCATTTCGCCATATCTGCTATTGGCTACAACTGTGACTTTTTTTCATCTGTGCAACTAATCACAAAGAGTCAGTTTTTCTGGACGTGCTGTTTTCGTTGAGCTAATGCCCCCCATCCATCCTCCGCCAAAGAAAGGACTCTGTTCCTCCGCAAACGACGTCCATAGGTCCAAAACAACAAGGATAGAATAGATATAAAAAAATGAACCGCCCGACCTGGGACTCGCTGTGATTCAATTAGAATCTTGATGGAATGGTCACAGAAGGAAGTATGGAATCGAACTTACAACCCAGAGCCTTGAGATTAAAAGTCTCACGCGCTAACCAATTGTGCCAGCCGGGCAAGTGGAGCTCGAAAGCTGATTGGTTGGATGACAAGACCGCCTACACTTTCTTTCTGTATACTTCGGACTGACTTTGGGAAGAACATCCTACTGGACAAGATTTCATGAGCATTGTAAAATCTAGATAAAAATTTCAGTAGGACCGTTGGGGGCAGAGATTATGCATGCATCCAATACTTCGACTTTCTTTCCGTACCAACAGTATCACGTATGCAATGCGTCATGGAATCTATTCACCAAAAATTTTCCGAACAGTCCTAAACCGGGTTCAACTTGGTAATTGAATACATCTACCTAAATAAAAATCAAGAAACTCCATCATCCACCCCTCCTCCACTTCCTCATGGCTGCGCTGCTGGAATAGGCGCCCATGCCTGGTCAAACCCAGTCGCCCAAATCCACTTAGCCTCAGGTGGCAAGTTCAGCGTAGTGTCGTACGCCATCCTCGAGATCTTGATCCAATCCTCTCCTTTCACTGGGAACGCATCCGCATATTCGCCGTCCTCATACTTCTTCGCCGTCTGCTCACCATTCTTCAGCGCCCGAACAAACTTCGCAACATGGCCATCGTCGTGCGTGGAGTTGATGGCCTTGTAGAGCTCGGCCCAATCCCAATCACCACTTGGTGATCCCTTGTAGTTCTGGATGGCTTCTGGTCGGAATTCCGCCGCTCCACTGCCCGCATACCAAACCAGATCCAGCCTGCCCTTCCAAGCGACAAGCCGGGCCTTGGTCTCGATGGAGATCCAGGGCTGGCGTGTCAGGACGGTGAGGAAGATGGAACTGGTGACATCGTGCATGTGGAAGAAATCGATCTTGTTGGCTTTGCCTGGCCGCTGGCATGCGCCTGCTGTATAGGCGGCACAGCTGATCATCTCCGCGCATTTGCGCTCAATCTCTTCCACCTCAGGCTTCACCCGGTAGTTTGCTGCGAGTTCGGCGATTTCTTTGCCGGCGCGGCCCAGCACTCCGTCTTGGACCTTGCGGGTGATGTCCGTCCAGCGAGCGGCATAGTGAATGTGATCATCCGCGCGGACAGCCTGAAGCAGCTCAATGAGATTTTTGCTCGGAGTGGATGGATCGGCCGCAGCGGCAAGCTTTTCGCTGGTGAAGAGGAAGTTGTCGATTCCCACGTTGGAATGCGCCGCCGCTTGGGCAAGGCCTTCGGCGATGATGCTGGGTTGTTCAAACTCGACACCTAGGCCAAGATGAATAATGGGGTGGTAGGCGCCTTCGTAGAGGAGAGCGAGGAGCTGATCAGCGTTGCGAGTCCCACTGAAACAGTATTCTTGGAGCACCTCTCTCCATCCCTTCTTTTCGATTTCGCGCTCGAAGAAGGCGAGGTAGTTTGAATACTGGTCGGTCTGGCTGAGGTATTTGAAGAACTTCTCTGGATCGGCGAGCTCTTGGACGACACCTTCATCAACCTTGGGAGCGGGGCGCTGAACTTTGATGTTGTCGTCAAAAGCACGC
>Ga0247768_1000786_pt1 | contig 11345 bp, 11 predicted proteins | sample UWRJL016104C6_FD_179944 | JGI IMG/M metagenome (GOLD analysis project Ga0247768, IMG submission 179944) | Plant litter microbial communities from Arlington Agricultural Research Station in Wisconsin, United States - UWRJ-L016-104C-6 | ecosystem: Environmental > Terrestrial > Plant litter >... | reverse complement strand
GAGTATGAGAGCGGCTCCGTGGGGAAAGGTCCGGTCTTCGAGCGTTCTTCCGGTTCCCAGATGAAGGAGAACCGCGCCATTGGAACAGATGCAATATCCACGATGCCCGGCGGCCGCGGCGATTTCGGCGACCTGCCTCGGAGGCCTGCCGGTGGCGAAGACGATTTCACGGCCCAAGCTCCGATTCGACTCGAGTGCGCGAGCGGTTCTGCTCGATACCGAGCCATCCGGTCGCAGTAAGGTTCCGTCAAGGTCCACTACAATCATCCGCACGTCTTTCGCGGTGCTCGGCGTCACGGTGTTCCCATTTCTCGTTAACCGCTGGTGTCATCGGGAAACCTTGCTCCGCGACGATGAGTTGATCCCGACCTGAGTGAAGCCCGGTGCTCCACACGTGGTTGGGCGATGCGGGAGCACATGCAGAGCACCGGGTGGGGATCAGCCGTGTCCTTGGGGAGGGATGCGGTGATCAACCCGCGCTGGCGACGTCGCCGTTCGAATGCCATATACGAGCTAAAAGGTAGATCGCATTGGCTTCCGGAGAGCGACAAGACCCATGAGCGAATGAAACGGAGGACCACCCCTCACCAAACCGTCGCTGTCGGCTCGGGTTTTACGCGACGGGCAGGCTTTGTCAACCGTTGGGCAGGCATTCCCCGCCGACACCGGGACCGCACACGGCCACGGCGGGAACACGGTGTACCGCAGTTACGTAACTCTGCGGGGACATGCGTTGGCCGGGACCCGAATCTGGCCGCCGGCCGAGCAAGTGAACGATGCGGACCGCTGGGCGAGGCCCAGGATTGCCGCCGAGGCGAAGTTCAAGGCGAAACCCCAGCTCGCTCGCGACCTTACCGCGGACGCGATGATGCCTCCGCGGTTCGCCAGTGACGAGGTCGATGGCCGCTCCGGCGAGCTTCGTCAGGCCGACGAAGGATACGGCGCCGACGTATGCGCTGGTGTGGGTGGCGTGCCTGCGCTGTCCGGCAGGGCAGGATTCGTACTGAGTTCGGCAAGACCACTTCGGGCTCGACCACAGTCAAGTCCACCTCTGCGCCGCATTGCTGCACCACATCGTGCTCACGTTAGCGTCGTGAGTTAGGGGCTGGGCCCGCCCTCGACTGGTGTTGTGCCAGTGCGTCCCGGTAGGTGTTACCTGCCGCAACCCGCCTGGTCAGGGTTGCCGGGAACTCCAGCGCGGTGCCGTCGAACCAGCCGGGTCTGCCCAGGATTTGGTTGACACCTTACGTGTGAGGCTTCGGTCTCGAGGGTTTCGATCACGTGCTGTAAGTCCTCGGCCAGGACTCCGCGCCGCTGCGCGAGTGCGACAGGGCCCCGACCAGAAGGTGAGTGTGCTTCCCAGGGCTCAGCCGGGTTCGGTAGCTCCACCCAGCCCCACTGGGTCTCGTCGCCGGGCGGGTGGGTGATGATCGCGACGTCCCGGCCCCGGGGTGACCTGGCAGAGGGCTCGCAAAGCGGGCACGGCCGGTGAGCCCCGATCGCCGCGGTCAACGCCGGATACGAGCCAGTTTGAGCGGATCGACACTGGTGGCGCGCAGTACAACGCGGTGGCCGCGACCTGGTCGGCGGTCTCGGTCAACTGGTCCCCCGGGCCGCGGTGGCCCGTCACCACCGCAGCCCGGTCCGACGCCAGCCCCGTGACTGTCCCGTACCCGACTCGACGAAGTCCGATGGCTCTCAGTCGTCGGATGGTTGGCGGAAGCCGTGGCGGTAGCGTTGCGGGCTGCTGTCCAGTTCGCGGGCGAAATGCGCGCGCAGGGCGTTCGCCGAGCCGTACCCGCTTCGTTCGGCGACGACAGGGATAGGCAGGTCCGTGGTCTCCAGCAGTTGCCGCGCCAGTAGCAGCCGCTGCTGGCGCAGCCAGTGTTGCGGGCTGACGCCGAGCTGATCGCGGAATCGGCGGGACAGTGTGCGCGTGCTGAGCGCGGCGTGGTCGGCGATGTCGGCGAGGGTCAGGGGCAGCGCGACGTTGGCTTGCAACCACGCCAGCGTGCCGGCCAGCGACCCGCTGTCGGCGTTGGGAGTGGTGTCAGTGATGAACTGCGCTTGGTCACCTTCACGGATCGGCGCCAGCACCACCGTGCGCGACGACGTGGCGGCGACCGCGGCGCCGTGATCGCGGGCAACCAGGTGCAGGCACAGATCCAGGCCGGCGGCCACCCCGGCGGAGGTGAAAATCTGACCGTCACCGAGGAAAAGAGCTTTGGCGTCCACGATGACGTCCGGATACCGGCGCGCCAGCTCTCGTGCGGCGGCCCAGTGGGTCGTGGCGCGCCGGGCGGACAGCAACCCCGCCTCGGCCAGAACCATGGCACCAGTGCAGATGGAGACGACCCGCGCGCCACGTGCGGCGGCCGCGCGCAGCGTGTCGAGCAGCTCCGCGGCAACACGATAGGGGGCGGCCAAGCCGGGAACGAGCACGGTGTCCGCGTTCGCCGCAAAGTCCAAGCCGTAGGGCACCTGGATGTCGAAGTAGCCGATACCGCCCGCGGTAGAGGTCACCGTCGGTCGTGACCCGCAGACCTTGACCTCGTAGGGATGTGTCCGGTCGGGAAGCAGTGTGGTGCCGAACACCTGGCAAGGGATGGACAGGTCGAACCCGACGACACCGTCCGGTGCCAGCACGGCCACGATATGCGGTCTATCCGGCATCGATGTCCTCGCCGCCGCCCACGATCGCCGGTTGCCTGCGGGCACAACTCCAGTGGCACGACCGGGCGGGGCACACACACCGGGGTCTTAGGCTGAACCTGGGCCCTCCATCGGCGGGGTTGGTGTCTACTGTGGACTTCACACCGAACACCTCGTCCAGTCCCTGCTCTGTCAGCACTTCGGCGGGTGGCCCTGTGTTGATCAGTCGTCCACTATGGAGCATGATGACCGTGTCCGCGTAAGTGGCGGCGATATCCAAACCGTGCAATGCCGCGATGACCGTGACACCGAGGCCACGCACAAGCTCCAGGAACTCCAGCTGGTGCCGGATGTCGAGATGGTTGGTCGGCTCGTCGAGCACCAGCAGCCGCGGGCGCTGGGCCAAGGCACGAGCCAGCAGCACCCGTTGGCGCTCGCCGCCGGAAAGCTCGTTGAGGTGCCGGTGCGCGAACCGCCGCAGACCGGTACGGGTCAGGACTTCGTCGACGATCTCGTGGTCCTCCGCAGTGAACCGGTCGAACGCCGTCAAGTGCGGAGTACGGCCCTGTGCCACGGTTTCGGCGACGGTGAACTCGAAACCGGCGTGTTGTTCCTGGAGCAGCACGCCGGTGCGGCGGGCGGCGTCCCTGGCCGACAGCCGCCAGACGTCCTGATCGTCGAGCAGCACCCTTCCGCTGTCCGGGCGCCGTGCGCGGAAAACGGTACGCAGCAGGCTGGACTTCCCGCTTCCGTTCGGGCCGACCACCGCCGCGAACTCGCCGTCGCCGACCGTCAGGGAGATCTCGTGCAGCACCTTCGTCGTGCCGAGGGACAGGCTGACGTTCTCAATCACCAGGCTCACGCGGGCGCCTCCAGCCGGTGCCCTCGGCCACGCATGACGAGGATGAACAGCGGCACGCCGAGGAACGCGGTGACCACGCCGATCGGCAGCTCGGCCGGACTGATGACGATCCTGGCCAGAACATCGGCCCACACCAGGAAGATCGCCCCAAACAAGACGGTAACGGGCAATGCCCGGCGATGGTCCGAGCCGACTGCCATCCGCGCCAGATGCCCGATGATGAGCCCGACGAACCCGATCCCGCCGGAGACGGCCACGACTGTTCCGGTGAGCAGAGTCGTCAGCACCAGCAGCTGCCAGCGAAGCCGTCCGGCGTTGACGCCGAGCGCCGCGCACGCATCGTCACCGAGCACGAGCACGTTCAACCGCCGGGACCGAGCCAGCAGCACGACGATCGCAATCACGACCACGACTGCGGGAATCGGCAACGTGTCCCATTGAGTGCCGGACAGGCCACCGAGCAGCCAGAAGATGATCTGTTGCTGCGCGGCGGAATTGTTGGTCTGGGCCAACAGAAACGACGTCACACCGCTGAACAGGTGCGCGCACGCCACACCCACCAGGACCAGCCGTAGCGGCTGGAGCCTGCCGCGCTGCCGAGCCAGCGCCAGCACGAGAGCCATGGCGAAGGCCGCACCCAGGAACGCCGCGCCAGGAACTGTGAACGCGCCGAGCGCCACGGTCCCCGACGTCAGCACCAGTACCGCGCCGACAGAGGCGCCCGATGACAGTCCCAGCAGATGTGGGTCGGCGACGGGGTTTCGCACCACACTCTGCACAACCGCACCGCCCAGAGCCAGTCCGGCACCTACGACCGCGGCCAAGAGGACGCGGGGCAGACGGAACCGCCACACGACCAGATCCGCCGTGGAATCGATCCCCGCTCCGCCGGACAACCGATTCGCGAGGATCCGCACCACGTCGCTGACCGGGACCCGCACCGGGCCGATTCCGGTCGCCACGAGCACCGTGATGACGAGTCCGGCCGCCAAGACTGCGAGCGCGGTGAGATAGCGCCCCGTGGGACGCCGGATCTGCTCTGCCGGTGGCTGTTCGGTGCGTTCGGTGAGGGTCACGGGCTCACCGGGTGCAGTCCGGAGGCGAGCTGATCGAGCCCGTCGAGGTTGAGCGGGGTCGGAGCGCCGACCAGGTATTGGGAGGTGGACAGGATCCGGCCCTGTTTGACCGCGGTGGTCGAGGCGAGCAGGGGGTTGGCCTTGATGCTGTCGACCAGCTGTTGCCCGGTGGTCTTGGCGAAGCTGAAGTCGGTGACCACCCAGATCACCTGGGGATCGAGGTCTGCGACCTTCTCCGGGGACACGTCCGCGTGCATGGAGCCGACGTCGTCGAAGATGTTCTGCCCGCCTGCCAGCAGGGTGATCGCGTTGCTGATGGTGCCGCCGCCGAGCGCCTTGACCGGTTGCCCTGCCGCCGGGTTTTCCGCCAGTGTCAGCACCCGCACGCGGGGGCTGCCGGTGGCCTTCGCCGCGGCAGCCTGTTCACGGGCGCGCAGGTCGCTGACGAGTTTGTCCGCGCGGTCGGTGACCCGGAAGATCTTGCCCAGCTTGATGATGAAGTCGTAGGTCGCGGAGAGGTCGGTCATCGCCGTGCCGCCCGTCATCCCGCCGGGCTGGCACGCCGCGACGCCCTGGGCGCCCATCGTCGCCAAGTCCGCGTCCTTGGCACTGCCGGGCGCGCCACCGAAGCTGGAGAATCCGGTCACCACCGTGTCAGGTCGCAGCGCAGCGACGGTTTCGGTCACCGGCATGGATTTCTCCGACAACACCGGAATCTTGGCCACTTCGCTGCGGTATGGCTCGGGTTCGGCGGTGAGCGGTCCGGGGAACCCGACTCCGACGATCCGGTCGGCCAGGCCGAGATGTGCCATCGACTGGGCGGCCCAGCCGTCGATGGCCACCACCCGCTTCGGCGAGTCGGCGAACGTGACGTCCTTGCCCTGACAGTCCTTGACCGTGACGGCGGAGCCACCGGCGGCAGTCGGGGCCGTCGGGGTAGCGCAGCCACTCAGTAGGACCGCGGACAGTGCGACCGTGACGGTGAGCAAACGGAATCTGTGCGACGTCACTGGTTTTCCTTCGAATCGTGCCAGACCGTGCCACGGCGTTCGTATTCGAGCGCTCGTTCCACAGTGGACGCGGTGGCCGCGTTCGCGTACCGCTCGACCAATCTCAAACCCAGGTCCAAACCGGACGTGACGCCCCCGGCCGTGACAAGATCGCCGTCGTCGACGACCCTGGCCTCCACGTGCCGCCCACCCACCGACTCGAGATCGGCGACAGCGCGGTGGTGTGTGGTGCACGGCCGCCCGCGCAGCAGTCCCGCGGCGCCCAGGAGCATCGCGCCCGTGCACACCGACGCGAACACCAGACCAGGGCGGACAGCGTCGCGAAACGCCGCGGGCAGACGATCGGAGATCAGCTCCGCGCGCACGCCGGCGCCTGACCCGGCCGCGCCGTAACCACCACCGGGAACCAGGATCACCTCAGCATCTCCCGGTGCCCACTCGGCCGTGGCCCCAAGCGACAGTCCGCCCTGCGTGATCACCGTGGCGTGCCTGTCCAGCGCCACTACCCGTACCTCGATATTCGCCCCCAGTCGCTTGGCCATGTTCAGCACCTCGAACGGGGCTACCACGTCCAGGTCATCGACTCCGTCGAAGATCACCAGATCCACTCGCGTCATACCGTCGATCCTCGCCGTCCGGTGTCGATGAGGGGAGTGGCCACCAAGCCAACATGTACCCGTTTCTCGCCACGCCGCCGCACACGACCATCCACCAGAGAAGTCGTCGAGATGGTGAGTCGGAACGAGTGAGGGCACGGGATCCGGTGCGGTGACTTCACAGCGACGGCGTTGAGTGGCCCGAGATAGAGGCCGATCACCAGTACGTCCGCCTTCGCCGAGGCGAGCGCCTCGGCGTTTATCTCGGCGAGTTCGGCGTTGGTCTTGCCCGCGAATGGTTTGGTGGCACCGGCTTTCGCGATGATGTCGTCGTAGCTGCCGCAGCCGAAGACCGCGGGCAGGCCATAACCGTTCATCATGGAAATACCGGGATAGCGACCAGCACGCTCTGGTTCACCAGGTCGGCCGCTCGCTGCTGGACGTCGAAGATCTGCCTGAGCTGGAGCAGCAGTTCGGATGAGGACTCGGCGGACTGGACCTTGTCCTTGGCGTCGTCCTCCGGACGCGGAGCGGGGTCGCCGAAGGCGCGGTTGACGGGCATGACGAAACTGTTGCTCCCCGTCGCCGTGAGCTGGTCCCTGCTGATCGAGCCGATCTTCTCGTCGAACCCGCCAGCCCACGTCAAGATCATCAGGTCCGGTTTGCGCGCGAGCACCTGTTCCCTGGGCACCTCGAAGTTCTGGTTCAAGGTGAGACCGCTGGTGGGCACCGCCGCGACCTTGCCGACTATCGCAGGGTCGTCGGAAGCGCCATAGGACTGGCTGTTGGCCAGGTTGCGGTCGCTGATCCCCAGCGCGATAAAGCTTTCGGCTTCCCCGACCGACGTCCCGTTGAGCAGGACGACCCGGCTGGGAACCTTATCGAAGGTGACCTTGCGACCGCAGTTCTCGATGGTCAACGGGGAGACGGTTGGTGCTGCTGTGGCCGACCGCGGTGCGCTGGTCTGCGGAACGGTTGCCGTGGCACTGTTCTGATGGGCGCACGCAGCTGTCGTCACGAGCGTCGACGTCGCGAGCGCCAGCGGGGCGACGGCGCGCGTCCGATGGAGACCGCGTGCTGGAGGTGAGTTGCTGTGCACAGAGATGTAGTCGGCCTCACGGGCCGTCTGGTTCCCGGCTCGAGTTGATCGATTGCGCAGAGCCAGCGCGACGCGACGGTCGCAACGAAATGCCGTCTAGAGCTAAAGGCTTGTCTTATGTGGTGGTTGGCGGAGTGCTGGCCGAGTGTCTCGGTGCTCTCGATGCCCTTGCGTGCGATGCGGACCTTGATGCCCTGATCCCGCACCCACGCCCGGAGGTCGACCTGGGCGTAGGCCTTGTCGGCATGCAACTTCGCGGGCTTGCGGCGGCCAGGGTCACCTCGGCGGCGGGCGCGGAACTGCCGACGAGACCGCAAATCCCGCCCAGGTTGGTTGGACCCGGAACTTACGAGTTCCGGGCTGGTTAGGACAGCGACGCGGCCGCCCCGGCCAGCAGCCAGTCGAGACCGAGTTCGAAGCTCGCCTCGGCATCGTCGTCGTACAGCAGCTCGGGGACACCAGTGCCGGCGAGATGGGGAAGCTCGCCGGCGTCGATCCGGGTCTGGATGTACTCCGTGGTGGCCTTGCGGCGTGCGGCGTTCACCTCGTCCGCGGTCCGGCGGCGGATCCCCCCGGACAGCTGGGCCTGCACGTGGCCGAATGTGAAGGTGTCGACCGCGAGGACGAGCGCCCGGCGCACGGCACTGTCGGCGTCGAGCCCGCGGACCGCGGCCGCGGATTCGTCCAGGCGCCTGAGCGAGGCCGGGCCGATCGGGCATCCGGCGTCCCGGGTGGCCAGCAGCCAGGGGTGGCGCAGGGCGGCGGCCCGGTTGTACCGCGAACGCATTCGCAAGGCCTCGCGCCAGTCGGCGGGGACATCGCCCATGAGCGTTTCTTCGACCACGGCGTCATGCATGAGCTCGAGCAGGTCGTCCTTGCTGCCGATGTGGGAGTAGAGGCTCATCGGGCGGGCCTGCAGTTCGCCGGCGATCCGGCGGATGGAGACGGCGTCGAGGCCTTCGTCATCGGCGATGGCCATCGCCGCTCGGACGATCCGCTCGCGAGTCAGCGGCCGAGACTTCGGCTCGTGCTTGGACTCGCGAACCCAGAGTGGCTCGCTTCGAGGCTGGGCTGGGCGACGCGGTGCAGGCACGGGGTGAGTCTAGCGAAGCCATGACGGTCTGGCGATACAGTGTACGAACTCGCGATACGCTGTACGGTGAGAGTGCGGCCCGCCGCGTACCCGCCGGAGGAAACAGTGTCGATCATCGAGTGCTACCGGTTCGTCAGCGACGATTTGACCTCAGCGAACGGCAGTCTGTCCTGGCGCATCGGGGAATGGAACGAGGTAAGCGGGACCATCGTCTGCTGCGCCCACGGACTGCACGCATCGCCGACCCCACGGGACTCCGTCCGGAACGTCTACGGACAGCGCTGGTTCGCAGCGGAAGCCAGAGGCGAAACCTCCCATCAGGGAACCAAGTTCGCCGCGAGTGAGATGAGGCTCGTCGAAGAGATCCCGCCCGACGTTCTGCGGCACTTCGCCGTCGGCTGCGCAACGCGCAGCTTCGGGTACCTTGAGGAACGACACCCGGTGGACGCTCGGATCCTCCAGTGTATCCAGGCCACGCAAGGCTTTCTCGACGGCGCGCTCGGGACAGACGACCTCCTGGAAGGCCGCCAGGCCGCCGGCGCGGTCGTCGCCGATGCGGGCATCGGTCCCGACACCGGACGCCTCACCGCCGCGGCAATGGCGGCGTCCCATGCCGCCGACGGGGATGCGGCGTCGTGGACGGCCGCCGCGGCAGGAGCCGCACACGCGGCCAACGGCGCCGCGGACGCCATCGACGCGGCTGCCGCCCTCACGACCGCGTACGCCGGAGTCCACAATGTCGCGAAAGGCTTCGCCGCCGCGAACATCGCGGAGCAGGCTGCCACCGCTGCGCGCACAGCCGCGGCATCCGGCGCTGTCGCGCATGCCGCGGCTGTGGCTGCGGCATGCGGCACTTATGCACCGGACACCGCCTCCGACGCCTACTTCGCAGCCTGGTCCGCGGCTACCGCACACCCCGCCGACCGTCACTACCTGGCCCAGAACGCGCACCTGCTCGAGCTGATCGCCGGCACACGAGCGAAACACGCCTGATCGAGGCGGCCCAACGCTGATCCGCCCGCGTCACGGCGTCGGCTCCGCGATCCTCGAGAAACTGTTCTGCGCGACCGCGACGGCGATCCGCACCTGAGTCGTGGTCACCGGCGCTGGGAACGGGATCCAGCGGTACACCGCCGCTTTGCCGGTCACGTGGACCTGGTCGGCCCACTGCGCGCCGTCCCAGGTCTGGACGGTGAAGTCGGTCGGGACACCGTCCGGGTTGGACGCGAAACCGACGCCCGCCAGCGCGGGCGCCGTGACGGTGAGGGCGTCCGGATACTGGCTGTCGGTGTTGTCGTTCCAGAACGTCGCCAGGTCGTGGTCGATCGCGTTCGACGCAAGATAGGTGCGGGTCGCGCCGTTGACGAAGCCCTTGCCGACGTGGCCCTCTTCGGTGAGCGCGGCTACCGCGACGCGCGCGATGTCGTCCGGATCGGTCACGGCAAGCTGGCCGTCACCGCTCGGGTCGACGACTTTGCCCGCTCGGATCGCGTCGCGCCACCCGAGGGTGTTGGACGCGAACGCGCTGGGCCGAAGGTAGGTCACCCCGAGACCGGACTCGCGCAGAAGCTGCTCGCGGGCCGCGAGCGCGGTCGGCATGGGACCGTCCAGCGGCAGGAGACGCGCGCCGGCGGAGGACAGCATGACGATCCTCGGCGCGCCGGCGTCCTGCGCGGCGGCGATCATCGTCTTGGTCTGCTCGGTCCCCCCTGCGATACCAGCACCGATCGCCAGGTGGATAGGACTCAGCGTTGAGGTGCGGTCTGGGCCCAGCTGTTGGTGCTGAGAGCCGACCAGTAGTTGTCGAGCAATCGACCGAAGGCGTCGGAGTTGGGTAGCTCGAGGTCCTCCGGTGGCAACTCGCGGCGCTGGGCTGGCATGCCGATCCCGGCGATGATCTGCTCGACGCCCCCGGGTGCATAGCCGTTGAGGACGTGCGTTTCCTGAGTGGTCGTGAAAGCGTGATCGGTGCCGCGAGGTATCCAGATCGAGTCTCCTGCCGTGGCCGTGACGCGGCGTTCCCCTAGTTGCATGTCCATCGCGCCGCTGAAGACGAAGAACCACTCATCGACGTTGTGGACGTGCGACGGCGGCCCGACCCCTGTCCGCATCCACTGCTCGATGACGGAGAACGAGCCGCCGGTCTGGTGGATGTCGGCGAGGATGATCCAGAGAGTGCCGTAGAACCAATACGCCGGCGCATCGCCTTTATTGGCGACGAAGCCGTCTCGGTCCGGGAAAATGGTGGTGGAACCGCGGTTCTTGCCGGGTGATGACATCGATCCTCCTCAACTGATGGACATGACCGTGGGTCTTGGTAAAATCACTGCAGGACGGGTGGGCCGACGTTGCCTCGTACGTCTGTGTTGCACTCTCAGAGGTCGCCGAACTTGCGTAACGCAGCTCGTGCGACACGCTCCCCCGCTTCCGGTACGAAATGTCCGGCATCGTCGAGGACCAGCGGAGCCGGGCAGCCGCGGATGTGGCCTCGCAGCGCTTTTACCGCATCGACGTCCGGGTCGTTCACGCCGATGGCCATGAAGGACTCACCCGACCATTGTTCGGCCCAGAACTTGAGCGCCGCCCGGGATTCGGTGACACCGTCCATCTCTGGCTCGACCATGGCCAGCCCGGGAAACGTCCGGGCGCCGGCCTGGAAGCGGCCGTCGGGGAAGGGCGCGTCGTAGGCGGCCACCTCCGCGGCCGTGAGCCCTGGTGCGGAGTCGCGGATCCATTGCCCCACCGGCAATTCGAGGGTATTGCGGACCTGCGATCGCCACTCGTAGAAGTGCGGGCCCAGCGGCTCGCCGACCGGCAGGCTCGTGTTCATCATGAACAACCTGTCGAGTGAAGAACGGAAGGCCGCGTCGACGGGCAGCGTCAGCCCGAGCGTCCCACCCCAGTCCTGGACGACCAGCGTGATGTTGTCCAGGGCAAGACGCTCGATCAAACGAAGC
>Ga0247768_1000784_pt1 | contig 11377 bp, 8 predicted proteins | sample UWRJL016104C6_FD_179944 | JGI IMG/M metagenome (GOLD analysis project Ga0247768, IMG submission 179944) | Plant litter microbial communities from Arlington Agricultural Research Station in Wisconsin, United States - UWRJ-L016-104C-6 | ecosystem: Environmental > Terrestrial > Plant litter >... | reverse complement strand
GGAGCTGGTGCTGCGCTTGGCCGAGGACGGGGTCATCGCCGGGCTCAAGGACTCCAGCGGCGACGACGCCGGATTCCGATTCGTGCTGCAAGGAAAGCGTGATCGCGGGCTGGACTCCTTCGCCGTGTTCACCGGCTCCGAGCTCGTCGTCGACTCGATGCTGGCGATGGGCGCGGACGGGGTCGTGCCCGGCCTCGGCAACATCGACCCGGCCGCCTACGTCGAGATCTACGACCACATCCGCGCCGGGAACGCCGACGCGGCAAGGGAAGTACAGGACCGGCTGCTGCGGCTGTTCACGATCACCGACGTCGCGCCGCAGCACCGCATGGGCCGCGGTTCGGCCGCGCTGGGCGCGTTCAAGGCCGCGATGAAGATGCGCGGTTTCATCGACAACGCCGTGACGGCACCGCCCCAGATCCCGCTTAACACCGAGGAACTGTTACGTATCAAGCAGAAGCTCGCGGAGGCGGGCCTGGTGTGATGCGCTGCTCCGTGCCCGGTGGGCCTGGCTGGGCCACCCCGCGCCTCCCACCCCGCCGAACGTGCTCTGAAGGCCACCATGAGGGACTCTAACGCCCTCAAGGTGGCCTTCAGAGCACGTCGTGGGGGTGCTGAACAGCGGTTCGACGGGCGGAAGGCGGCTTGGGCGGGGAGAATCGAGCCGCGGCCGCGGTGACGGCCACCGGACTTCGGGAAGGACCAGCCATGTCGATACCGGACCACGAACGAGACGAAGCGGAGGGCCCCGAGCACCTCGACCGGGGGCTCGCCGCGCCGACGGAGGAGCCCGAGATCACCTCGGACCACCCCCTGGACAAGGGCCTCGCCGCGCCGGACGAGCCGGAGGAAGACGGGAAGTAGGCCTCAGCCCGCGGACACCTTCAGTTTGCGGGCGAGGCGTTCCGGCTTGGGCCAGCGGACGTCGGTGGCCCAGCCGAGTTTTTCGAACGCCCAGATGATCCGCGCCGACATGTCGAGCTGCCCTTTGCGCACGCCGTGGCGGGCGCCGGTGGGGTCGGCGTGGTGGGAGTTGTGCCAGGACTCGCCCATCGAGGCGATGGCCAGCGGCCAGAAGTTCGTCGACTTGTCCCTGGCCTCGAACGGCCGGGCGCCGATCATGTGGCAGATCGAGTTGACCGACCAGGTCACGTGGTGCAGGACGGCGACGCGGACGAGGCTGGCCCAGAAGAACGCGGTCAGCGCACCCCACCACGACATGCTGATGAGCCCGCCGAGCAGGGCGGGGGTGAGCAGGGTGACGGCAGTCAGCGCGGGGAACAGGCGGTTCACGCGGCCGATGTCGTCGTCGGCGAGCAGGTCGGGGGCGAAGCGACGCGCGTTGGTCTGCTCGCGGATGAACAGCCAGCCCATGTGGGCGTGCCAGAAGCCCTTCGCGAGCGCGGCCGGGGTCGTGCCGAAGCGCCAGGGGGAGTGCGGGTCACCTTCGCGGTCGGCGAAGGCGTGGTGACGGCGGTGGTCGGCGACCCAGCCGATGACCGGGCCCTGCATGGCCATGCTGCCGGTGACGGCGAGCGCGATCTTCAGGCCGCGGTTGGCCTTGAACGAGCCGTGGGTGAAATACCGGTGGAAACCGATGGTCACGCCGAGGCCGGTGAGGAAGTAGAAGCCGATGGCGAGGCCGATGTCGGTCCAGCCCAGGCCCCAGCCCCACGCGAACGGCACCGCCGCCACCAGCGCGAGCAGCGGAACGACGGCGAACAGCTTGACCAGGAAGCTTTCGGTGGGGGACGTCTCACCGGACAGCATCGGCTCGGGGCTGCCGCGTTCGGTGACTGGTCTTTCCTGGGTGACGGTCATGGTGCTACCTCCCGGTAACTGTGCGGGGTGATACAGCCACCGGGGTCTGGGGCGACAGGGCACGGATCAGCGGTCTTCGCTGTCCGGCGGGGAAGAGATGTCCGCGTCGCCGCTTTCGCGAGCGCATCGGGGCCGCTAAGGCACGTTTAACTCTACGTCCTGCCCCTCCAACGCGCAGCGCTCCGCGTCCGTTCCCCACGGCCCTTGTGAGCGTTCCGGCCGGTTAGAACCGGCCGGAACGCTCACAAGCTATTCGGGGTCGTAGGCGAGGTTGGGGCGCAGCCAGCGCTCGACTTCGGCGAGGTCGAGGCCGCGACGCGCGGCGTAGTCCTCCATCTGCTCCTTGTCGACGCGCCCCACGGTGAAATACCGGGACTCGGGGTGCGCGAAGAGCAGTCCGCTGACGCTGGCGGCCGGGGTCATCGCGAACGACTCCGTCAGGGTCATGTCGAGCCGCTTGGCTTCGAGCAGGTCGAACAGGTTCTGCTTGAGGCTGTGGTCCGGGCTCGCCGGGTAGCCGAGCGCGGGGCGGATGCCGCGGAAGCGCTCCGCGTGCAGGTCTTCGAGCGCGGGCTCGATGCCCGGTTCGTACCAGGCCCGGCGGGCTTCGAGGTGGATGTGCTCGGCGAAGGCCTCGGCGAGCCGGTCGGCCAGCGCCTTCACCATGATCGCGCGGTAGTCGTCCTGCTCGGCCTCGAAGGTCGCGGCCAGCTTGCCGGCACCGTGGATCGACACGGCGAACCCGCCGAGGTGGTCCCCGGACGGCGCGATGTAGTCGGCGAGGCAGCGGTTCGGCCTGCCTTCGGGCTTCGACGTCTGCTGGCGCAGCATCGGGAACCGCGTGCCGTCCGCGTCGAGCACGATGTCGTCGCCCTCGGCGTGGGCGGCCCAGAAGCCGTACGCGCCCCGGGCCTGGAAGCTGCCGTCCGCGATGATCTGGTCCAGCAGCGTGTTCGCGTCGTCGAAGAGCTCGCGGGCCTCCGGGCGTTCGAGGATCGCCGGATACTTGCCCTTCAACTCCCAGGCGAGGAACAGGAACTGCCAGTCGATCATGTCGCGCAGCGTCGTCAGGTCGGGGGAGACCGTGCGGAGGCCGGTGAACTCGGGCACGGGCAGGTCCTCGAACGAGACCTCTTCGCGGTTCGCGCGGGCCCGCTCCAGCGAAAGCATCGGGCGGCGCTGCTTGTTGGCGTGCTGCTCGCGCAGCAGCTCCTGGTCGGCGCGGTTGCTCGTGTCGAGCGCGTCGGCCCGGTCGTCGCTCATCAGGTCCGACACGACGCCGACCACCCGCGACGCGTCGAGCACGTGCACGGTGGTGCCGTCGTAGGCGGGCGCGATCCGCACCGCGGTGTGCTGGCGCGAGGTGGTGGCGCCACCGATGAGCAACGGCAGTTTCAGCCCGCGGCGCTGCATCTCCGTGGCGACGGCCGCCATCTCGTCGAGCGACGGCGTGATCAGGCCCGAAAGCCCCACGACGTCGGCGCCTTCGGTGACCGCGGTGTCGAGGATGACCGAGGCGGTGACCATCACGCCGAGGTCGATCACCTCGTAGTTGTTGCAGCCCAGCACCACGCCCACGATGTTCTTGCCGATGTCGTGGACGTCGCCCTTGACCGTCGCGAGCACCACTTTCCCTTGCCCGCGTGTGGTTTCCACCCGGCCTTCCTGGCGCGCCAGCTCCTTTTCCGCCTCCATGAACGGTTCGAGGTAGGCGACCGAGCGCTTCATCACGCGCGCGCTCTTGACCACCTGCGGCAGGAACATCTTCCCGGCGCCGAACAGGTCGCCGACGATCTTCATGCCGTCCATCAACGGTCCCTCGATCACTTCGAGGGGCCGCGCCTTGAGCAGCCGGGCTTCTTCGGTGTCCGCCTCGATGAAGTCGACGATCCCGTGCACGAGCGCGTGCGACAGGCGCTGCTCGACCGGCGCTTCGCGCCACGACAGGTCCACGACGCGCTGGGTCGCCGACCCGCTGACAGTCTCGGCGAACGTGACCAAGCGGTCCGTGGCGTCTTCCCGGCGGTCGAAGAGCACGTCCTCGACGAGTTCGAGCAGGTCAGCGGGGATGTCCTGGTAGACCGCGAGCTGCCCGGCGTTGACGATGCCCATGTCCAGCCCGGCGCTCACGGCGTAATAGAGGAACGCCGAGTGCATGGCTTCGCGCACGACGTCGTTGCCGCGGAAGGAGAACGACAGGTTGGAGATGCCACCGCTGATGTGCGCGCCCGGGCACCGCTGCTTGATCAGGGGCAGTGCGTCGAGAAACGCTTTGGCGTAACCGTTGTGCTCGGAGATGCCGGTGGCGACGGCGAGCACGTTCGGGTCGAAGATGATGTCCTCGGCGGGGAACCCGGCTTCCTTCGTCAGCAGGTCGTAGGCGCGGCCGCAGATCGAAACCTTGCGCTCGGCGGTGTCCGCCTGGCCCTGTTCGTCGAACGCCATGACAACCACTCCGGCACCGTAATCCCGGATGATCCGCGCTTGGCGGAGGAACGACTCCTCGCCCTCCTTGAGGCTGATCGAGTTGACGATTCCCTTGCCCTGCAAGCACTTGAGCCCGGTCTCCAGCACGCTCCAGCGTGAGCTGTCGACCATCACCGGGATCCTGGCGACCTCGGGCTCGGTCGCGATCAGGTTCAGGAAGGTGGTCATCGCCTGCTCGCTGTCGAGCAGGTCGGCGTCCATGTTGACGTCGAGCACGTTCGCCCCGCCGCGCACCTGCTCCAGGGCGACGTCGACGGCGCCCTGGTGGTCGCCGGATTCGATCAGGCGCCGGAAACGCTTCGAGCCGGTGACGTTGGTGCGCTCGCCGATCAGCACGAACCCGGTGTCGGCGCCGATTTCGAACGGTTCGAGGCCGCTGAACCGCGTACGCGCCGGCTCGTCGGGCACCGTGCGCGGGGGCAGGCCGGAGACCGCGGCGGCGATCCGCTCGATATGCGCCGGGGTCGTGCCGCAGCACCCGCCGACGATGTTCACCATCCCCGACGTCGCGAACTCGCCCAGCAACCGCGCGGTCTCGTCCGGGGTCTGGTCGTAGCCGCCGAACGCGTTCGGCAGGCCCGCGTTGGGGTGACACGCGGTGTAGGTGCCGGCGAACCGCGCGAGGTCGGCGACGTGCGGGCGCATCTCCTCGGCGCCCAGCGAGCAGTTCACACCGACGACCATCGGCTCGGCGTGTTCTATGGCGCTCCAGAACGCCTCGACGGTCTGGCCGGACAACGTGCGGCCGCTCAGGTCGACGATCGTCACCGAGATCCACAGCGGCAGGTGCGGGGCGGCCTCGCGGGCGGCGGCGATGGCGGCCTTCGCGTTGAGAGTGTCGAAGATCGTCTCGATGAGCAGCAGGTCGACGCCGCCTTCGGCGAGTGCCCGGATCTGCTCGGCGTACGCGGCGCGGACCTGGTCGAAGGTCACCGCCCGGTACGCGGGGTCTTCGACACGCGGGGACAGCGAAAGCGTGACGTTCAGCGGCCCGATCGAACCGGCGACGAACCGTCCGCCCGCCTCGTCGGCCGCCTGGCGCGCGAGCTGCGCACCGCGCAGGTTCATCTCGCGGACGTGGCTTTCGAGCCCGTAGTCGGACTGGCCGATGCTGGTCGCGGTGAAGGTGTTTGTGGTGGTGATGTCCGCGCCCGCCGCCAGGTACTGGCGGTGCACGTCGAGGATGAGGTCCGGCCTGGTCAGGTTCAGCAGGTCCGGGTCACCGGTCACGTCGCGCGGGTGATCTCCGAAGCTGTCACCGCGATAATCGGCCGGTGTGAGCCCGGCGCCCTGCAACATCGTTCCCCAAGCGCCGTCGACCAGCACGATTCGCTCAGCCAGGAGCTTGCGCAGCGCCTGAACGCGCACGCTTGATCCACTTTGGACGGCCGTGCGCTCGGATTCGCTGTCATGGCTCGAGAAATCGCCCACTGGACCGCCTCCCACTCGGGGAGGCGCCCTTGGTGCTGGGAATCCGAGCCGAGCGTGGCGGGCCGTGACCCGTTGCAGCGCCTCTCGGCTTGGATCTCCACCGTACCGGAAAGCGCCAATCCGGTCACCTGGGGTCGTGAGTGTTTCGCGGGGTTCTAACCCCGCGAAACACTCACGACCCCAGGTGAGGCGGGCGGCGGGGCGGTGGAGGCACGCACGACCAGGCGGGTGGTGAGTTCGACGCGCTGGCTGTTGAGGGGGACCGCCGAGATGAGGTCCGCGAGCATCCGGCCCGCCTGCCCGCCCATCTCGGCGAGCGGCTGCCTGACGGTCGTCAGCGGGGGAGACGACCAGCGCGCCACCGGGAGGTCGTCGAAGCCGACAACGCTGAGGTCGGCGGGCACGGACAGCCCCGACAGGCGGGCCGCTTCGATCGTTCCCAGGGCTTGTTCGTCGCTTCCGGCGAAGATCGCCGTCGGCCGTTCGGGCAGGCTCAGCAGCCGGAGCGCCTGCCGGTAGCCGCCTTCGTGGCGGAAGTCCCCGTGGCGCACCAGTTCGGGGTCGAAACCGAGCCCGGCGTGTTCGAGCGCGGATCGGTAGCCGTCGATGCGGGCACGGGTGCACAGGTAGGCGGCCGGGCCGCCGATCACCGCGATCCGCCGGTGGCCGAGCTCCAGCAGGTGTTCGGTGGCCGAAAGCCCACCGGCCCAGTTCGTCGCGCCGACGCTGGGGACCTCGGCGCCGGGCAGGTCGACCGGGTCGATGATCACCAGTGGCAGCCGGGCCCGCAGCAGGACCTTCCGGTCCGACGCCGTCAGCTCGCTGGTCACCACCAGCGCGCCCGAACGCCGCGCGCTGACCAGCGACTCCGCCCAGCGCGCGCGGTCGGGCGCGTCGGACAGGGCGGAAACCACCGCCTGGAGCCCGGATCCGATGACCCCGCGGATGATCTCGACCGCCCACGGGCTGTCGAGCGCGGTGAAGACGAGGTCGACCAGCGGCCGTTCCGGCGCGTTGCGGGCCCCGACGGCGACGTAGTTGTGCTCTTCCAAGAGGCGGCGCACCCGCGCCCGCGTCTCCGGGGCGACGTCGTGCTTGCCGTTGACGACCTTGGACACCGTCGGCATCGACACCCCGGCGGCTTCGGCGATGGTGGCCAGTGTGATGCGGCGCGCGCCCTTGGTCGCCATCGACTTCCTCCCGAGCCTCGAAGTCGGGAGCCTATCGAAAGTTCTCGGTGACGAGAACCGGCAACGCGTGATTTTGTCGCCATTATCCAGGGGTTCGAGCGACCGATCGGGGTCGAAATATTTCGAAACTCAGGCGGCGGGCGGGGTCATCGCCCAGCGAAGGCCCCGCACCAGCGTCCGGCCGGCGACACGGAACGTGGTCGCCTCCGAGAGCGGAAGGTAGGGCAGGCGGAGCGGCAGGCGCGTCCAGGCGGGCATCATGCCCACCGCGGCGGCCGCGAGCATCGTGTACGGGACGCGCGCCGCCAGCGGAATGGGCGGCTGCACCAAAAGGAACCGCGCGGCGTCGCGGGCGGGGGCGCTGCCGCGCAGTTCCGGCCGGTACGCGGCGAGCTGTTCGGCCAGTTCCGCGGTCGTGCGCGGCGGATTCTCCGCGCCCAGCGCGGTCGCGATCCGTGCGGTGTCGGCGATGTAGGCGTCGCAGCCCGCTTCGTCCAGCGGTTTCGCGCCGTAACGTTGGTGTGCCCGCAGGAAACTGTCGACCTCGGCGATGTGGACCCAGTTCAGCAGGTGCGGATCGCTGGCCTCGTAAGGTTCGCCGTCCGGGGTCGTGCCGCGGATGTGGCCGTGCACGCGGCGGACGGTCGCGATCGCGGCCTCCGCGTCGTCCGTGGTGCCGAAAGTGGTCACCGCGAGGAACGTGCTCGTGCGCTGGAGCCGGCCCCAAGGATCCCCTCGGTAACCGGAATGCGCGGCGACGGCGGCCATCGCCAGCGGGTGCAGTGACTGCAGGAGCAGCGCCCGCAGGCCGCCGACGAACATGGCCGCGTCGCCGTGGACCCGCCGGATCGGCCTGTCCCCGTCGAACAGCCGGGGCCCGGGCCGGTCGTGGATCCGCGCCCGGTTGGCCGGGCCGTCGGGCCCCGCCACGCGCGTGAACAGCGTCGCGCCGAGGCGCTCGCGCGCGGCGGCGAGCCCGAAGTCAGGAACGTTCACCACGGCCACCTCGCATAGGGCAAGGTTACGCCGCTATTGGCCACGGCCGGTGCGTTCCTGCAGCTCATCGATCTTTTTCGACGCCTCGACCTTCGTCAGCCCATCAGGCACCCGCTCGCCGGCCTCCTGCGCGAGCGTGTGCAGATAGGACTGCTGGGGGCCGGTCATCGGCTCGTCGCCGGTCACCCAGTCGTCGGGGTCCTTCTCCGGCGTCGGGCTCACGGCTTCGTCTTGCGCGCTCATCGGGCTTCCTTTCCTCGAACAGGGGTTCGAGGCTATCCGGGCCGCGCCGATCCCGCAGTGTGGCCGCCCCGAGGGGGTGGATGTGCAGGTTTCCGCCATGTTTCCCGCCGTCCGGCGTGTGAGTGCCGTGTCCGGCCGATGACACACGGTCAGCGAAGCCACACTCTTTTACAACGTATTGGCAACCTGCTTGACACCCGCACTGGTCCGGACCAGTCTCGCCTACATTGGTCTACACCATTTTGGCAAACCGGCCGGGCGGCCGGACTTCGAAGGGAATACACGAGTGAAGCGCTGGCTCAAGTTGGCGGCAGGCGCCGCCGCCGTCACCCTCGCGACCGCGGGCTGTGCCGGCTCCGGCGGAACTGACGCCGGTGCCGCACCGAGCGCCGCGCCGTCGGACGGCACGCTCACGGTCTGGCTCATGACCGGCTCCGCGCCGGACACCCTCACCGGTGCTCTGAACACCGAGTTCGAGAGCGCGCACCCCGGTGTCAAGGTCAAGTACGAAGTCCAGCAGTGGAACGGAATCCAGCAGAAGCTGACCACCGCGCTGGCGGGCGACGACGCCCCCGACGTCATCGAGATCGGCAACACCCAGACCCCCGCGTTCGCCTCGCAGGGCGTGCTGGCCGACCTTTCCGGTTCGGTCAACGACCTCAACGGCGCTCAGTGGCTGGCCGGGCTCAAGGCCTCCGGCGAGTTCGACGGAAAGACCTACGGCGTCCCGTTCTACGCCGCCAACCGTGAGGTCCTCTACCGCAAGGACATGTTCGAGCAGGCGGGCATCGCCGCGCCGCCGACCTCGGACGCCGAGTGGATCGCCGACATCGCGAAGCTGAAGGCCAAGTTCGGCAGCGACCCCGACTTCCAGCCGCTGTACCTCCCCGGCCAGTACTGGTACTCCCTGCTGTCGTTCATTTGGGACAACGGCGGTGACGTCGCCAAGGCCGACGGCAAGTCGTTCAAGTCGACCCTCGACAGCGCCGGAGCCAAGGCCGGTCTCGAGTTCTACAAGCAGCTCGTCGACGCCTCCGGCACCACCGCGCCGAAGGACAACGACGAGGCCAACCCGGCCCAGGCAGGCATCTACGGCGGCGGCAAGGTCGCGATGTTCATCGGCGCGCCCTACGAGGTCGCCACCGCCGCCAAGACCGACCCGAGCCTGACCGCCAAGACCGGCGCCTTCCCGATCCCGAGCAAGACCGCGGGCCAGACCGCCCCGGTGTTCCTCGGCGGCTCCAACCTGGCGATCCCGGTCAACAGCAAGGACCAGGCACTGGCCAAGGACTACCTGAAGCTGCTGTCCGGCGCCAAGTACCAGACCCAGCTCGCCGCCGCCGGTTACGTGCCCGGCACCTCCACCGACGTCAGCGCGCTCGACTCCGACCCGCTGGCCAGCGTGATGGCCAAGGCGTCCAAGAACGGCCGCGCCGTGCCCGCCAGCCCCAAGTGGGGCGACGTCGAGTCCGGCCAGAACCCGCTCAAGGACATGCTGACCGCCTACCTGACCGGGAAGAAGTCCCTGGACCAGGCGACCAGCGACGCCAACGCCGCGCTCGACAAGCTCATCGGTTGATGACGTCGATCAAAGAGGTGACGATGCCGGCGGGGGCCACCCCGCCGGCATCGCCGCGTGCCAGTTCGGTCAAGCCCAAGCGCGGCCGTGGGATCGGCGAACGCACGGTGCCGTACCTGCTCATCCTGCCCGCGCTGGTCGCGGTGCTGGTGCTGCTGGGCTGGCCGACGTTGCAGCTGCTGGGGATCAGCTTCCGCAAGCTGGACCTCCGCGAGCTGGTGACCGGCAAGACCGTGTGGGTCGGTTTCGACAACTACAAGCAGACGCTGAGCGACCCCGCCTTCTGGGAGATCACGGTCAGGACGCTGGTGTTCACCGCCGCCGTCGTGCTCGCCACCCTGATCGTGGGCCTGTTCGTCGCGCTGCTGATGCGTCATCTCGGCCCGGTGGTCAGGGTCGTGCTGCAAGTGACGCTCGTACTGGCGTGGGCCACCCCGGTCATCGCCACCACCACGGTCTTCCAGTGGATGTTCGACCAGCAGTACGGCATCCTCAACAAGACACTCGACCGGCTCGGCTTCCACGGTTTCATCGGCTTCTCGTGGTTCTCCACCGGCACGAGCACGCTCACCGTGATCGGGCTGCTGATCCTCTGGCAGGGCGTGCCGTTCGTGGCTTTCACGCTCTACGCGGGCCTGATCGGGGTGTCGAAGGAGCAGTACGAGGCGGCCGGGATCGACGGCGCCAGCGCGTGGCAGACGTTCTGGGCGGTCAGCTGGCCCGCCATCCGGCCGATCATGACGATGGTGTCGTTCCTGTCGGTGCTGTGGGACTTCAAGGTGTTCGCGCAGGTCTGGGCGATCCGCCAGGGCGGTCCCGACGGCGGCAGTACGACGTTGCCGATCTCCTTGTACCTCAAGGGAATCGCCAGCAGTCACTTCGGCGCGTCGGCGGCGATCGCCACCCTGATGCTGATCATGCTGACGTTGATCACCGCGCGGTACGTCCAGTTGCTCGTACGCTCGAAGGAGGCTGATCTTTCGTGAGGAAGTCCTTGCCCCAGAGGATCGGCCTGGCGGTGGTCGGCGTGCTCGCGGCGATCTTCTTCGGCTTCCCGACCTACTGGCTGATCACGACGTCGCTCAAGACCCCGGGTGACGTCCTCTCGCCGCGCTACGACCTGATCCCGTTCTCGGCGACCTTCGAGAACTTCACCTCGGCGCTGACCAAGCACGGGCTGCTCGTCTCGCTCGGCAACAGCCTGATCGTCACCCTCGGCTCGGTGCTGTGCGCGCTGGTCGCGGGGGTGCTCGCCGCGGCGGCGCTCGCCCGGATGCGGTTCCGCGGGCGGAAGGGCTTCCTGCTGCTCGTGCTGGTCGCCCAGCTGGCGCCGGTGGAGGCGCTGTTCATCCCGCTGTACCTGCTGATGCGGGACGCCGGGCTGCTCAACACGCTGCCTTCGCTGCTGCTGGTGTACTTCGCGACCACGCTGCCCTTCACCGTCTGGATGCTGTACGGCTTCATCAACGGTATCCCGTACGACCTCGAAGAAGCCGCGATGATCGACGGCTGCAGCCGCGCGAGCGCGTTCCGCCGGGTCACGCTGCCACTGCTGGGGCCGGGCCTGGTGACCACGTCGGTGTTCAGCTTCATCACCGCGTGGAACGAGTTCTTGTTCGCGCTCGTGTTC
>Ga0247768_1000783_pt1 | contig 11381 bp, 14 predicted proteins | sample UWRJL016104C6_FD_179944 | JGI IMG/M metagenome (GOLD analysis project Ga0247768, IMG submission 179944) | Plant litter microbial communities from Arlington Agricultural Research Station in Wisconsin, United States - UWRJ-L016-104C-6 | ecosystem: Environmental > Terrestrial > Plant litter >... | reverse complement strand
CCGTGGTGTTGTCGAACCGCGGGTAGCGCACCTTCACCCGGCCCTCGTCGTCGCCCTCGTTCTCCACGACGATGGCTTCGAGGACGCCGTAGTAGCGCTGGTCGGTGCTGAGCGCCCGCGGTGTGGCCGTGGTCGTCACTGGTCCCCCTGGTGGATCCGCCTGCCGGTGAACTGCGTGAAAAAACCGCTGGTGTTGAGCGTGTGCTCGACCCGCTTGACGAAGTACGTGCCGGAGAACCGCTTGCCGAGGCCGTAGATCTCGAGGTTGTCGCCGGGACGCAGCTCGGGCAGCCCGGCCACCCGGCCGGTCGCGGTGATGAACTCGTAGGCCCGTTCGCGCAGCAGGCTGATCGCCAGCTCGCGCGCCTCCTGGTCGCTGGTGACCGGGGCGTCGACGAGGACGTCCTGCCTGCCGCCGAGGGTGCTTTCGGCGACCTGCGGCCCGCTCTGGCCGTCCGCGGTGTTCTGCCCGGCGGGCAGGTTCTCGGCGGTCGCGGTGAACGCGATCGGCTGCTTGGTCCGCGGGTCCCAGCCCCGCACGGTCAGCTTCCCGACCTGCTGCGACACCGTCAGCGTCGGGGTGAACTCGAGCAGGTTCGGGATCAGCCCTTCGGGCAGCGCGGTCGGGCCGGTGGTCAGCCCGGGTGCGTAGGCGAGCCGGAACACCCGGATCGGGCGGCTGTCGCGGCCGTCGGTCGGCTTGATGAAGTAGAGGACTTCCTCGCCGCTCACCGGGTCGGGCAGCACGTAGCAGTCGAAGTCGATCCGTTTCGCCCGCTCCATCAGGAAACTCGCGTCGTCCTGGTTCTTCTGCACCACGATGTCGTGGGTCGGGCCTTCTTCGGTGACCTCGATCCGCAGGTGGTTGCGCTGCGCGATCTGCTGGGCGATCTGCCAGTCCGCCAGCCCGCGGTAGATCTTCGGCTCGTTCTCGGCGGGCTTGCGGTCCTTGAACCGCAGCATCCCGTCCACCCCGCTCACCCCGACCGTCGGCGACGCCGAGTCGGAGAACTTCGGGCTGAGTGTGCTGATCGTCCCGGTGGCGACGGTCAGCAGCTGGTCGGCGTAGCCGAGCCGGACCGCGACCCGGCCGCCGAGCCGGAACTGCTTGGAGTCGCTGTGCTTGAACTTGAGGTTCGTGTCGTCCCAGTTGTTCAGCGTGAGGTCGAACCCGGACATCTCGTCGATGTCGCGGTTCACCTTGATGTCGATGATGTCGTTCTTGGTCGTCGGATCCATCTCCAGGCCTTCGATGCGCACGTCGAACTCCGGCGCGTAGCGGTCCGGCGAGGCGACTTCCGGGGTCGGGCTGCCCATCACGCACCCCTCACGGCAGCCGGGGCACGGTCAGGACCCGGCCCGGCCGCAGGTCGCGCGGATCGGTGATCCCGTTGGCGAGCGCCAGTTCCCGCCAGGCGTCGGGCCGCCGGTACACCGCGGCCGCGATGCTGCTCAGCGTGTCGCCGCGGCGCACCACGTAGCTCTTCTCGACCGTCGGCGAGGATCGCGGGGTCTCCGCGACCTGCACCGCGGCCGGGCGGAACTCCTTCAGCGACAGGTCCAGCGTCGCGCGCAGCGGCACCCCGTCCGGCCGGAACAGCTGGTAGGCGACGTCGAGTTTCTCCAGTACCCCGGTGAACACCGCCTCGTCCCAGACGAACCGGACGATCGGCGGCGCGTGCTCCCGGCTGTCCGGGCGCAGCAGGTTCCGCACCGCGTCGACGTACCGGGTGCGGACGTTCTCCAGCGTGTCGGAGGTGTCCACCAGCGCCTGCACGGTGAGCGTCTCGGTGCCGCCGCGGACGTACTGCAGCGGCGGGGTCTCCAAACCGGGGATGGTGATCTCGGCGAAGGTGTTGCTCTTGCTGAGCTTGTAGTCGGTCGGGTTGAACCGCAACGGGATCCGCCGCTGCCGCTCGTCGGCGATCACCGGCCGCACGATCTCCAGCCGGGCGAGCGCGGCGCCTTGGCGGGCGGACGAAACCGGCGTGACGTTCACCACGAGCGCCCCCCGTCACCGAGGCTGCGCTCGGCCTGGGCGTGCTTCGCGCGGTCGCATTCCTGTTCGTACAACCGGGACCACTCCTGGATGTGCTTGTTGAACAACCGGCGGAACACCGCGCCGTCGTCGCCCTCGACCTGGAGCCGGACTTCGAGGTTGTGGATCGTCACCTTCGGCATCGGCTCACCTCCCTTGGCTCAGCTGCGACACGGCGGTGTCCTGCAGCACCTTCGTCAGCCCTTCGTGCGCGATCTCCAGCGATTCGATCGCGACCGCGTTCTGCTCCGCGTGCAGATCCGGCCCGCTCCACTTGGCGGCCAGCCCGCCGTGGAACGCCCACGCCGCGCCCGGCACCCCGTCCGCGCCGAGCAGGATCACCGCGCCGTCCCGGCGGGCGCCCAGCGAATCGGCGAGCCCGGCCTGGTACCAGGACCACAGCCCCGGATCGCGCAGGACCCCGCGCTTGAGCGTGATCCGGTTCCACGAGTGCCGCAGCGGCAGCTGGTGCACCGAATCGTTGCGGCCGCCCTCGGCGTAGCTCGTCACTTCGAGCTGCGCGCCGAGACCGGTGACCTCCTGGAACTGCCCGGCCGCCACCAGCGGGAGCAGTGCCGCCTGCACCGCGGGCAGGTAGGCGTCCCCCGGGTCGAGCGTGACCAGGAACCGGTACTTCGGCAGCGGTTCCCCCGACGCGAGCGTCATGCCTCGATCACCTCCAGGCCACGGTCCTGGCCGAGCACGAGGCGCAGCCGCAGGAACTCCATCGGGACGGCCGGTGCCACCCCGATCTCGCAGACCACCTGGCCCGGGTCCTGCTCCGGCGGGTTGTTCGTGTCGTCGCAGACCACCCGGAACGCCTCCTCCGGCCGGGCCCCGGCGAGCGCGCCGGTCCGGAAAGCCGACAGGAGCACCGACGTCAGCGAGCGCACCAGCGTCAGGCGCAGCTCGGGCGAGTTGACGTCGAACACCAGCGGCGCGGCCACCCGCCGGATGGCCCGCACCAGCAGGTGCACCAGCCGCCGGTGCGCGACGTACTTCGTGCGCGCGCCCGGCGACAGCGTCCGCCCGCCCCACACCATCAGGCCACGGCCGCGGGTGCAGCGGATGAGGTCGAGACCGGCCTCGAACAGCCGGAGCTGTTGCGGCTCGGGGAATTCCGTCGCCAGGTCGACCGCTTCGAGCAGTACCGCGTTCGCCGGGGTGTGGTGCGCGCCGCGCTCGGCGTCGAGCCGGGCGATCACGCCCAGCACGTGCCCGGAAGCGGGTACCGTCCGCACACCGGCACCGTCGGGGACTTGCAGAGCCGGGTGGTAGACCGCTGCGGCGCCCAGCAGCGCGTCATCGCCGGACGCGGCCAGCGTGCCCGTCCACGCCACCGTTTCGTCCACTGAGGACAGTGACGGCGGGACGTCCAGCACGACCAGCCTGTCGAGCTGGTTCGCCGTGGTGGCAAGGAGTTCCAGCACGGTGTCGGTGTGCGTAGCGCCGTCGAGGTCCGTGCCGAGGTCCGGCAGGGCAACCAGCGCGGGCTCCGGCAGGTCGGCTTCGGCCCTGATCGCGTCCTGGTAGTCCGCCTGTGCCGGGGCGGTGTCGCCGCCGCCGGTCAGCGTCAGGTCCCACGACCGGGAGATCGGCCCGCTCCGCACGGAAGGCGCCTCTGCCAGTGGCACCAGCCGGATCAGCCGCGACGCCGTGAGCCGCTCGGCCACCTCGGCGGGCGGCAGGCCTTGGAAGGTCTCCGGCGGTTCCCCGGGCACCAGCACCCGGAAACCGACCGTCGGCGGCCCGGCGACCGTGCTGGACCGGTACCGGATCGCGACTCGCGCGCCGTTCGCCCACCCGCCCGGGCTGGCGGCGGCCACCTCGTAGCCGGTGTGCGTGAAACCGGGCAGCTCCCCGACCGTCCACAGCGCGCCCGCGGTCTCGGCCTGCCCCGCGACGCGGAGCACCCACGCCGTGCGGCCGCCGTTCTCGAAGAACCCCCGCAGGGCGTACGGCGTCGCGGACGAGCCGTCCGGCGGCCCGAACGCGCCCACGACGTCGTTCCAGCTCTCCACCCGCACCGGCGAGCCGACCGGCCCGCGGCGCAGGCGGCCGAGGAACGCCGCGACGTCCGTCCGCAGCGGCTCCTCGTCGGAGGCGCGCGGCACGACCGTCAGAGACACGCCCGGAAGCGTTTCGCCGATCGTCATGTGATGTCGATTTCCAACTGCTCGACGGCCAGTACCAGGGTCTCCATCGCGATCTCGTTCTTGGTCGCGCTGAGCGTCGGGCCGGTGTACTTGGTCGGCCAGCCGCGGGAGAAGTTCCAGCGCATCGCCTCGTTGCGGTTCTCGTCGAGCAGCACGATCGAACCGGCGGTGCGCCGCACCTTGCCGTTGAGCGCCTCGACGATCCACTTCCAGAAGTCGACGTCGCCGGTGATGCCGCGCTTGAGGGTGATGTTGGTGAACTTCTTCAGGCCGGGGATCTTCCGGACGGTGATCTCCTCGGCACCGGTGCGGTATTCGATCGGCGGGATCTCGAGTTCGAGCCCGCTGGCCTCGGTGAACGCCCCCTTCACCGCGACGGGGTCGTTGCTGACGTTGGTGACGATGACCTGGAAGTTGTAGGAAGCGTAAGGATCTTCCCGGAACACGGGTGGCATCGCGGCCCCTCCTTAGGGTGCGTGGGCTCAGGCGAGCTGGGTCTCGCTGGTCTTCTGCTGGATCCGGAAGATCACGAACTCCGCCGGGAAGACCGGCGCGACACCGACGACACAGACGAGCCTGCCGTTGGCGAGGTCGTCCTCGGTCATCGTGCTGCGGTCACAGGCGACGAAGAACGCCTCTTCGGCGGTCGTGCCGGCGAGCGCCCCGCTGCGCCAGACGGTGGTGAGGAAGTTCGTGACCGTCTGGCGGACCAGCGCCCACAGCGCTTCGTCGTTCGGCTCGAACACCACCCACTGCGTGCCTTCGTCGATCGACTCCTCCAGGAACAGGAACAGCCGCCGGACGTTGACGTACTTCCACGCGCTGTCCGAGGACAGCGTGCGCGCGCCCCACACCCGGTGGCCGAGCCCCGGGAAGAACCGCAGCGCGTTGATCCCCTTGGGGTTCAACAGGTCCTGGTGCCGCTTGGTGACGTCCTGGGCGATCCCGTCGGTGAGCCGGATGCCGCGGATGACCACGTTCGCCGGCGCCTTGTGCACCCCGCGTTCGACGTCGGTGCGCGCGTAGATGCCCGCCAGGTGCCCGGACGGCGGCACTTGCGTGTCTTGGCCGGTCGACGGGTCCGTGGTCACCAGCCACGGGTAGTAGAGCGCGGCGTACTTGGTGTCGAACGGCTCCCGGAACGCCTGGATGCCTTCGATGTCGAGGCCGTCCTGCGGGTCGAGGATCGCGAACCGGTCCTTGAGCGTTTCGCAGTGCGTGATCAGCGCGGATTCGACGGTGCCGGACCACATCCCCGGCACCGCGCAGAGGGCGACCTCGTCGATGTCCTCCAGCGCGACGATGCCCGTCCGCAGCCCGCTTCCGCCGTCCTCGCCCACGAAGTCGGCGACGGTCAGCGTGTCGTAGGCGTCGTCGCCCGCGCCGAGGGTGAGCCACGATCCGACCGCGGGCACGGGGAACCGTGCCGGGTCGAGCGCCGGCAGCGGTGACGTCGTCGCGCGCACCAGCCGCGACCGGTTCGCCAGCGCGGTCACCAGGTTCGACGGGCCGTCGCCGCCGAACCTGAGGTTGCCGAACGACTCCGTCACCGCGCCGCCGCCCGGTTCGGCGAACCGGGTGTCGACCTTCGCCTCGATCAGCTGGACGCGGTCGGTCTCGAAGTAGGTGCCCCCGACCTGCCCGTCGAAGGTGACGAGCCCGTCCGCGACGGAGACGACCCTGAGCACGCTCAGCTTCTTGCCGTCGTCGAGCTGCACCACGGCGTCCTCGTAGAGCCGGCCGGCGCCACCGACCCGCAGTTGCTCGCCGGACCCGATGTTGCCCCGCCGGACCCGCCGCACGCCGAGCCCGGCGCGCCACGCGCGGTGAGTCGTACCGGACGGGAAGGTCAGCGTGACCTTGCCGTCGGAGGGCTGGCTCACCTGGACCGGGAACCGGCCGGGGCCGATCTGGACCCAGACGTCGCCGGGCAACTCGTCCGGGTCCAGCCCGGTCACGGCGGAGACCTCGACCGTGGGACTGTCCGCGTCGGCGGCCGTGACCAGGCTGGACACGAACAGCGCGCCTTCCTGCGGGTCCGGCAGCACCGGCAGGGTGGCCCCGGCCATCGGCTGAATCCGGACCTGCACCCCGCCACCCCACGAACCGGGGCTGATCGCCTCGAAGGCCAGTGTCGGGTCCTGCCCGCGGGCCCCGGCCTGCACGTAGTCCCCGCGCGACGCGCGGACCGCGGCGGCCAGCGGGGTGTCGAGTTCGATCCTCCGGGTCGCCGAGTCGTAGCCGGTGACCACGGCCGTGCCGATCGACTGCTGGTCGTCGCCGCGGACGATGTCGAGCTGCTGGTCGACGCCCTCGAAGCCGATCAGGTGGGCGAGTTGCAGGCTCTTCGCGCCCTGGGCGGCGTCGGCGGTGATCTGGCTCGTCAGGCCGCTGCCCAGTTCGCCGCTCGCCGCGGCCGCCTGCTTGCTGGCGACCCGCTTGACGTACAGGCGCTGGCCGCCGTTGTCGAAGAAGCCCTTGACCGCCAAGGGGAACAGCCACCAGCGGCCGCCTTCGGCCGGGTTGTCGGCCCATCTGTCGCGGAGGCCGGGTTCCGGCTCGGGCACGAACCCGCCGAAGAGGTTCTGGAACTCGAGGAAGTTCGTGACCAGTTTGGGTTTTCCGGTGTACGGGCCGCGAACGGTGACCCCGGCCATCCCCGCCGTGCTGGTGCTCACCCCCGCGATGGGACGCGGCCCGGCGTCGATCTCCTCGACGTACACCCCGGGGCTCAGATACTCGGGCATCGCTGGCTCCTCACTTCCTCACTGCTCGCCTATGACTCGCTTATTCGGATGACCTGCCGGAGGCCGAGGTCCCGGGGCAGCCGCACCTCCAGTGACCCGGTCCGGCCCGGCCGTTCGGTGGCACTCAGGTGGAAGGTCTCCTCGACCGCGTCCACCTCGGCTTTTTCGCCTTCCCAGCGCAGCGCCAGCCGGAACGCGCCGGTGGCGTCGGACAGGGTGCGTTCCCGCCACGGCACCAGGTCCCGGCTCGTCCGGCCCAGCGCCTCGACGAGCGCGTTGGCCACCGGCGCCCCGCTGACGGCGTCGAAGACGAAGCCGCTGACCAGGCGGATGCCGGGCGCGTAGGGATAGGAAATGCCCGGCAGCAGCCGGATCAGTCTCGGCGCGGCCGGGCCGCTCGCCCCGTCGGCGGGGACCAGGAACTCGATCCCGAGGAGCCCGGCCGAGAACGGTTGGTCGTCGGCCGGGTAAAACGGCTCGTACCCGGCGGCGGTGAACCGCGCGCGGTACCGCCGGGGCGCCGCCGGATCACCACCCCGGCCCAGCCCCGGATAGGCCAGGGCGCCGCTGGGCGTGCGCACCGCGACGTCGTCCAGCGGCAGCCAGCCGCCGTTCTCGAAGCGGTCCAGCCGGATCACCACCCCCGCGGTGCGCACCCGCCGGGCGAACTCGTCGAACGGCACGAACCACGCCGGGCTGGCAAGCTCCGTTCGTTCGAGGGGCAGGAAACCGCTCACGGTGCCGCCGCCCCGTCGATGACCCGGTTCAGCACCGGCCGGACCTGGACCTCGGCGACGGCGTCGAGGTTGACCACCCGTACCTCGTAGTTCAGCGAGAGCCGGTACGGCTTCTGGATCGCGTACCAGACCCAAGACTTCTGATCGAGCGTCAACGGCGTCAGCGTGACGTGCAGCTGGTCCGCGCTCGCCGCCAAGCTGCCCGAAAGCTGCGCGCCGTCGAGGATCGCGTCGTCGTAGAAGACCTGCAGCGCGCGCCCGAGCATCCGGTGCTGGGTCGCCTGGTCACCGCCCCACGGCGTGATCAGGTACCGCAGCAGCAACGCCATCGGCGGCTTGCGGGTGGCGGGCGGGTCCGGCGGCAGGGTCCGGACGTGCGGCCGGTTGCGCGACGTCGGGTCCTCGGCGATCTCGTAGGGAACACGGTCAGCTTCGGCGGCGGCGTCGACACCGGCTCGGAGAGGTCGTTCAGCTCCGCGATCGGCGGTTCGACCTGGCTCAGCCCGTGCAGCGCCCGTGTCAGGGACTCCACGATGACGGCCGAGACGTCGGCGATCACGCCGAAGTCGCCCATGTGAACCCTCCCCCGGTCCCGCGGAAAACGTGTACCCGGGAGGATGCCCCGGCCACCGTGGCGCGCCCGCGACCCGCGCGTCACGCGAGCGTCACCGGTCCGTGCCCGGAGCGGCACGATCACGGCGCCGACACACGACGGCGACGTTTACGTGACACCGATCCGGCATCCTTGCCAGTCGTGGAGGACTCCTCAGAGCGCACCGGCACGCTGATCCTCCGGGTCTGGCTGGAGACCGGGAGGCCCGACGGATTCCGCGCGCGGATCATCCGGGCGGCGGGCAAGCACCAGGCGCCGCCGTCCGCGGCCTCCTCACCCGAGGAGGTGCACGCGGCCGTGCAGGCCTGGCTCGACGAGCTGCGCGAAACGGACGGGTGACGCCGCGGAGACGATCCGGTGACGGGCGGCTCGTAAGGTCGGCGACGCTGTGGCCGCGCCGGCCGGGAAAAGTGGGGGCTTCGCCAGTTCGGATTATCCCGGGATGGTGCGCGAATCGGTGTTTCGGCGGTTGCGCGTGTGCGTAGTATTGGTGCCGGATCGCTGATTCCAGCGATGTCGTCCAAGATAGAAGATCACCAAGCGGCCATCGTCCGGGGGGATCGATGAAAGCGGAAGCCTGCCGGCTCCTCAAATTAAGACTGCTCAAAGGCTTCGCATTGTCGGAAGGTGACAATCGCGTGTCGATAGCCTCCAGCGCGCAGCGGCTCGTCGCGTTTCTGGCGCTACAGGACACGCCGCGGACCCGTTCCTACGTGGCGGGCACGCTCTGGCCGGACACCACGGATTCCCGCGCCAACGCCAATCTCCGGTCGTCGCTGTGGCGGGTCGCCCGCAGCGGCTATCCGCTGATCGACGTGTCGTCACAGGAGCTCGCGATCTCCCGCCACATCACCGTCGACATCCACAACGCGGTCGCGCGGGCACACCGGCTCCTCGACAGTTCTTGCCCGTGCGAGGACATCCTCACCAACGAGACCCGCGCCGCCCTCTCGGCGGACCTGCTGCCGGACTGGTCGGAGAACGAGTGGGTGCTGGTCGAACAGGAGCAGTACCACCAACTCCGGCTGCACGCGCTCGAAGCGATGTCGGCCCGGCTGGACGCCGCGGGCCGCCATGGCGAGGCCGTCGCCGCCGGTCTCGCCGCCGTGCGCGCCGAACCGCTGCGGGAGAGCGCGCACCTCGCCTTGGTGAAGGCGCATCTCGCCGCCGGGAACCGCGGGGCCGCGCTGCGCCAGTACGAACAATGCCGCCGTGTGCTGCACGAAGAATTGGGCTTGGAACCCGCCCAGTCGCTCAGTGATCTTTTACCGAACTGCGTCGAAGATCGGCATCGGCCGAAACTCGCGGCCCATTGACGTTCATTGCTGGGAATATTCCATTCGACTATTTCCGCCGCGCAATCTTTTCCGCCCGCAAATACCGGATTCAGCGGCGCAGCGCGGTCTCGTGCCCCATATGTGAGAGTTTCGCGGGATTGCGCACGGCGTAGAGCCCGGTGATGAGGCCGTCGTCGAGGCGCACCGCCAGCACGGTGTCCACCTCGCCGCCGAACCGCAGCACCAGCGCCGGGTAACCGTTGACCTGCACCGGCCGCAGGGACGCGGGATCGATCCGGCGCAGTCCGGCGGCCAGCACCCGCCCCACCTTGACCGCACCCACGACGGGTGAAAGCACGGCCTGGACGACTCCGCCGCCGTCACCGAGGAAGACGACGTCCGGCGCGAGGATGTCGAGCAGGCACTGCAGGTCACCCGTCTCCGCCGCCCGGCGGAACGCGTCGAGCGCGCCCCGGCTCTCGGCCGCGGAAACGGGCCCGCGCGGCCGCCGGGCGGCGACGTGCGCCCGCGCCCGGTGGGCGATCTGGCGGACCGCCGCCGCGTTCTTGCCGACGGCCTCCGCGATCTCGCCGTACTCCAGGTCGAAGACGTCGCGCAGCACGAACACCGCCCGCTCCGTCGGCGCGAGTGTCTCTAGCACCAGCATCATCGCCATCGAGACGCTCTCGGCCAGCTCGACGTCCTCGGCGACGTCGGGCGCGGTGAGCAGCGGCTCGGGCAGCCAGGGACCGACGTAGGACTCCTTGCGGCGGCCGAGCGTCCGCAGCCGGCCGAGCGCCAGCCGGGTGGTGATGCGGACGAGGTACGCGCGCGGGGCCTGCACGGTCCCGAAGTCGACACCGACCCAGCGCAACCAGGTCTCCTGCAGGACGTCCTCGGCGTCGGCGGCCGAACCGAGCATCTCGTAGGCCACGGTGAACAGCAGGTTCCGGTGGGCGAGGAACGCCTCGGTGGCGGCGTCCGGGTGGTCTTCGGGCATGGGCGGCTCCTGTTCGCTCGCGCTGTCCACCACCAGACACCGGGCCCGGCCGGTTTGTGACACCGCGCCTCCGTGGCGCGCGTCACTTCCCCACGCTGTCACAAGAACGCTGTCACAAAACGCTGTCCGCCGGCATCTCGTGGTCGTCAAGTTCCGGCACCACGAGTGAGGACGACGTCATGGACCTCCGCTTCAACCTGTTCGACAACGAGATCGCCACGAAGTTCGGCAAGCGCTTCGCCAACGCGAGCCTGGTGATCGGCAACTCGCCGCTGCCGAAGGCCACCCAGGAGCTGGTGTCACTGCGCGCCAGCCAGATCAACGGCTGCGGCTTCTGCACCGACATGCACACCAAGGACGCGACGGCCGCCGGCGAAACCCCGGTGCGGCTCAACCTGGTCGCCGCCTGGCGCGAAGCCACCGTTTTCACCGAGCCCGAGCGGGCCGCGCTGGCCTTCACCGAGGAAGGCACCCGGCTCGCCGACGCCCACCAGGGTGTCTCGGACGACACCTGGGCCCAGGTGCGCAAGCACTACGACGACGATCAGCTCGCCGCGCTCATCTCCCTGGTCGCCCTGATCAACGCGGCCAACCGCATCAACGTGATCGTGCGGACCCCCGCGGGCTCCTATGAACCCGGCATGTTCGCCGACCTGCTCCAGTAACAAACCCTTGTGAGCGTTGCGGCCGGTTAGAACCGGCCGCAACGCTCACAAGCCCAGCGGGCACGGTTCAGTGGACCTGCCGGTCGCCGTCGCCCCAGAACTCCTTGCGCAGCTCGCGTTTCAGGATCTTACCGGTGCCGGAGATCGG
>Ga0247768_1000781_pt1 | contig 11391 bp, 5 predicted proteins | sample UWRJL016104C6_FD_179944 | JGI IMG/M metagenome (GOLD analysis project Ga0247768, IMG submission 179944) | Plant litter microbial communities from Arlington Agricultural Research Station in Wisconsin, United States - UWRJ-L016-104C-6 | ecosystem: Environmental > Terrestrial > Plant litter >... | reverse complement strand
GAAGATGATGATGACATTGAATCCGAAGGTGATCTTTCTGATCTCGACCCCTCAGACCCCAAGTCTCGTCGCTCCACACATGAACGCCGGCAAGCAAAGATAGCAGAGCAAATCCGGAAGCTTGAAGCCGCCAATGTTGCAAAGCGCGACTGGCAACTTTCTGGTGAGGCGCGAGCCGCGGATCGACCTATCAACTCCCTCCTAGAAGAGGATTTGGATTTCGAAAGGGCTGGCAAGCCTGTTCCGGTCGTAACGGCTGAAGTCAGTGAAGACATTGAGGCGCTGATCAAGCGCCGAATTCTCGCTGGCGAATTTGACGAAATCCGGAGACGACGTCCTGATGATCTCGCGACCGGCTCCAAGGTGCGAAGAGGGCAATTCGAGCTTGACGACACCAAATCCGGCAAAGGGCTTGCTGAAATTTATGAAGAGGAGCATTTGCGCAACAACAATCCCAATTTTGTAGAGGTCAAGGATGAACAGCTGAAGAAGGCACATGCAGAGATTGAAGGACTGTGGAAAAGTGTGGTAAGCAAGCTCGATTCGTTGAGCTCCTGGCATTACAAGCCGAAACCCGCAGCTCCGAGCCTGGAAGTCAGAGTGGATGCTCCAGCTATCGAGATGGAAGATGCCCGGCCCACTGCTGGCGGCGACGTTGCGAGCGCAAGCATGTTGGCGCCCCAGGAGATCTATAAGCCTGGAGAGGAGAAGCCAAAGGAGGAGATTGTTACCAAGGGCGGTATGCCTATTGCTCGGGAGGAGATGAGCAGAGAGCAGAAGTTGAGGAGGAGGAGAAGAGAGAAGGAGAGGATCAGGAAGGCGGAACAGAACAAGAAGAGTGCTAAGCCTACTGCGAGCGAAGAAAATGCGAAGGACAAGAAGATGTTGATTGGGGACCTCAAGAAGGGAGGCGTCGGTATTATTGGGAAGAAGGGACAGATCACGGATGTGGAGGGGAATGCCATGGATAAGAAATCGGTCTCTATGGTTGGGAACTTGAAACTTTGATGGAAGAATAATTTCTCAGGGGGATTACATTTGGCGGGACTGATGATTGTTTTCTGATGGCGCTTACATATGCTCTCTATATATTCCGGCCACTATAACTGCGCATTTGGAGTTCACCTTTCCAGCATTTATTTGTCCTTGAGAGAGCTCTCCGGCTGGAGATATCGCCCGGTTTGTTTGTTGAAACCGATTCCGGAGACAATGCAGTTTTGAAGTTCAATAGATGTCGTTCGTCTTAGACGACTGATCTCCGCTTCTGCGCGACGAGCCAGATCTGAATGCAAACAAAAATTGATTTCCATCATTTTCGATTATAATACTGCTTTCCCAAATTTGTCTAGCACTTGCCGACACCGCTCGAAAATTTTGCTCCGATCCTACTCCGCGCGAATCATAGGAAAGAGCCCCGCTGCATCGGCTCACACTTCCCCACCCATTCTCCACGCGTATGTTCTCTGTCCCATGAAATATATTTCATCGCAACAAGCACAGGCTGGGTGGTGTAGTTGGTTATCACATCTGTCTAACACACAGAAGGTCCCGAGTTCAAGTCTCGGCCGAGTCACAGCATCATTTTATTTAGCTTTTTTGGTCTTTGGATGGGTTGGAACGTGTATATTGCAGCTACGATTCTAGGACTTGCAATGGGAGAAAAATAAGGGAACAGTAAAATCCCAGAAAATCTAATCTTGAACTCCTGGTCCACATCCAAACAGACGACCACCAAACCCTTAAACTCGCAACGCCTTATTCAAATATGATTCTTGTCGCGCAACTTTGGGAATCGAACCAACCACTTCCGCCTAAACAAACCGAAACCGAAACCTCTTCGAGAAATCTATGATAACTGTTTGACTGGTACATCTATGGCAATCTCTATTATTACAAACTCTATACGGCCGTGGAAATGATGACACTGAGACTGTGATCAACCTCACTGTCGCAATTGGGAACTGACAAATCTGTGCCGTTGAAACCGGTCGCGCGGAGCACATTGAGCCATTCTGGGATGTCCAGGCAGGGTGTGAGTTGGCGGATGTCCTCAACACCTATAAACATGAGTCAGTTGGATGTGCTTTTTGTTAAACCTGCTGGGGGTGGGCTGTAACTTACCGAACCACCATCCAGGCAATGTACCAAAAATGAAGGAGATATCCGGGGCCTCGCGGGTTCCTTCCACCATGAGCAGCTTACCTCCTGGTTTCAGAAGCTCTCTGACATTTGCCATTGTCTCGGTCATGTTCTTTGTAGCATGGAGACATTGACTTGCTACAATGAGGTCGTATTTGCCGGCCTCAAACCCCTGGGTGGAAGGTTTAGACTCGATATCCAATTTCTTAAACGTCATTCTCGGCACCCATGGCTTGAATGTATCTTTCGCCTGCTTGAAGAACCCGGCCGACACATCGGTATAAGTGTAGTGGCCGAACCCGGGATTGGATCCTTCGCTCTTTTCGAACTCACTGATGGCGCGGAAGACCGCTTTTGTGGTTCCGCCGGTGCCGGCACCGATTTCGAGAATGTTGAGCGGCTTGGAGAGGACGAGCTCGCGTCTTGCGAGGACTTCGACTAGGGGCATGCAGGGCGAGGTGTGGATGGTGTTGGGGTAGTAGTCGAAGAGCAGCTTGTCTTTGAGCATGAGGCCGAGCGCCTGGGTTTTCTCACGCATGATTTCGAGGACGTTGTGGCCGATGCGAGAGAGCATGGCGCCATCGACACCGGTTTCGGCCAAGTCGGCTTCTAGAGAAGTGATATCTTCATCCGGGAGTTCTCCGAGGGGAATACGCTGGGCATAGTCTTGCATCCATCGGTAGAAGCGCTGGAAATGGGGGGCAAGCTTGCGACTCTCAGATTCAGAGACGTTTTCCAGAACCAGGCGGACGTAGAGTGATACCAGCGTATTGAGTTGATGTTTCAAAGAAATCTCCGACGCGGGTGCCTTGCGGTTGAGGTAGCTGTGCAGCCGGTCCGCCGTATACGTAGCGCAATCTGCCTTCCATTTGGGATAAGAAGCGGTATCCAATGGACCATCGGGCAGAGTTTCGAAAACACTCTCATCGTGCGCCAATGCACCGGCAATCAAGTCTCGAAGTCGTTGTCCCTTAAGACTTGTTAGTTTTATACTAGGCTTTTAAGCGGGTTTGAGCTTACATTTGGCGAAAGAACCACACTGAAGTGATGTCCCGCAGCTTTGGCCATGCGGATATTCTTCAGAGCAATGAGCTTTGCCCACCCATGGGGTCGGAGAAGTCCTCGTTTGCCCGCAAAGAACTTTGCGATTCCACTGTTGAACTTGCCTTTCGACACCAGCGCGTTCTTGACTTCGTCGATCCCATTCTCTGCAAAGATTAGATAAGTCTTTGGCTGAGAGTGACTAGGCATGGGAGTAGGAGTGTAACCAGCAACTGCCGGGAGGGACGATCGGAAGTGATCTACCAGCCAGGAGGGCATCGGGCCTTTGCCGTCTCCAACAACTCCGGTCGTCGAAATCGTATCCAGGATATCCTCAGGCAATGCATCGTAAACATTCCTCGAAGGGGTGTCAATGCAAATCAGCGTTTCTATCGTTTGACCCTGCTCGATCAAAAGCTTTGCAGCTTCGTAAGCATAATAGCCGCCACTCGAGTAACCAGCGAAGTGATAAGGCCCTTGTGGTTGGATGTCTCGGACCTCTCGAACCCATTCACTGACAAAGTTAGAAATGGTAAGGTTCGCGACAACTCCTTTCTTCAAGTAAGCGCTGTTGAACCCATAGACGCAAACCTTTTCGTCAATAGAGGGTATAGCGGCGTAAACACTGGCGGCGCCACTACCATCCGGGAACATGAACAGCCTCTTCGAGCAACTACTGGGGTTTCCTTGAAGAACAACGCTGAGCTTTTGACGTGGCTGGTTGGACGGTGCCGAGGATTCGATCACAGGCGCTGAAGTTTCTACCACTGAAGCTTCTGCAGCCTGAACTGAATCGGCGAAAAGGGTTTTCTCAACCAGTTCGAGGGTATTCGCCGTCATGAAGAAGTTGGAGTCAAGCTCGTACCCCAGAACGTCGCGCAAAGCTTCAACAATTTCCAAACTCATCAAGGAGTCTAGGCCCAAGTCGAACAGGTCGTCTGTAGGTGCAATTTCAGAGGGCTCCACACCCATCTGTTCTGCAATAACTTGTCTGACCTGTTCTAGCTTTGCTTGATCAGTTGATGAGTTTTGAGGGGAACCGCTCTCAGGAGAAACATTGGTGTCAATTGGGACTGGAACTGGGTCTGACGATGGCTTTGGCTGAGACGGGGCAGGCTTTTCGACACGGCGCTTCGGTTTCGGCGCGACCAGGTTTTGAATGTATTCCTCAAGTGCTCCAAAAGTGGGACGAATGGTAAACAAATCTTGCGGAAGCGAGTCGAGATTGTATCCATCTCTTAGCCGGTCAGTGATTGTAAGTGCAAGCAAAGAGTCGATTCCAAGATCGGCGATCTCCGTATGAGCATGAATATCTTCAGCATCAACACCTGTCTCATCGGTAAGGATTGCTCTGAGATCAATGGCGAGTGGTCCATCCTCAAGGTCAGAGTATTCGGTCTGTGGTGTTTCGACACCAGAGTCTGATTTCTGAGACATGGAGTCTTGTGAAGAGTCGTCGGAAATGATCTCTGGTTTTTGCTTGATGGGCATTTGTCGTTTTACTGGGGCAGTGTGACCACTTGCTGCCTGTTGTGCAGCACCAGGAGGCAGAATTCTGTTGATGATTGACCGCGGAAGCATTTGGAATCTGAGTCCATCTACTTTTCCTACAATTCGATCTCCTTGGAGGATATAGCATTCTGCGTTGACGGTTGAACCGTGATCCTCAATCTTGACGTAACTCTGGTAGCGTCCGTTGGGGTCAATCTGATCCGCTAGACGGAAATTGTTCCAGCCGGGAGAAATATAGACCGCTTTCTCTGAACCTTGCCTGAGTCCGTTGACCAGGAAACCAGCAAGGTGGGCGAGACCGTCCATCCAGTAGGGGCAGCATTGATAACCCTCACAATCCTTTCCTTGGTAGAGTTCGACATTTGCCAATCCGGACAATTGGTGCTCGTCAACCAAAACGTCCTTCATGTTCTTGAACTTCGTGCCGTACACGACTACGTTATCGAAAAGGCGATATACCAGGCCTGATAGAAGTCGCTGAGACAACCCTCTGAAGAGTTTGGCTTCCAGATTCCCTATCCCGCGTAACACTGCATCTTCCTCTTTGGCCCATTCTCCCAACCAGTTTTGTTTGGTATCAAAATAGACCTGGCAATGGGCATGTACATGCGTCTGTCCGTTGTTCGGGTCTCTCGTCTCAAATCGGATCTTGGTACGCTTGTCATGAAGATCACTGTGAGCGACAATGTGCAACATCAAGGATTTTCCAGTTGGGTCGTGAGGCCCAATGATTGGTTTTCCGATTTCTAGATTTGCTACGCATGATCGGAAATTGTGCTGCACTTCGATTTCGTTATCGCTCAGATATTGCCCGATCGTTAAGGCAATGTCTGTATACAATGACTGAACTATGTTAGATGCAAAATCAGACCGTCTTGGAGGAGATTACTTACTGCCGGACAGAGATATGATCCGTTCATCATATGACCCTGCATAACTTCGTAGAGGTGCGGCTCAAGCAAGTTCGTCTCAAACCCAAGCATGACAAACCCATCTTGCAATGACCGTGATACCAGTTTATGTAGCGATTTCGATCCCAATTTCACATCCAATTTGGTGACTTTTGGTTGCTCAACAACCACCGTCTTCTCAACAATCCGCTCGACTGAAGTCTCCCCTCGCCTCTTCAATGGCAACCAATAATGCTGCTCATCAAGGACATGCGCAGGAATATGTAGTACTTGCAAGTTGTCATAGTCTCGGAGATATTCCTTCCAGTTGATAGTATGACCCGCATTGTAGAACAGGCTAAGCGCTTTCGGAGCTGTAGCCCAAATGCTCTCATCCTTCCTCATCAAAGAAAATGCTTGTGTCTTGGGACCAAGAGTTAGTTTGACCATTGGTGAACAAATGCCGTGAGGACCGATCTCCAGCCAAATGGACTCGCTGGGATCCGCTTGTGTGCCTTCCACTAATGCTCCGCGGAAGTTCACTACGCCCCTTGTATGTCGCTTGAAGTAGTCGGGCTTGAATTGACTTGCCGAATCAATTACCCTGCCCTCTGTCGGAGAAAGCAGAGGTGTGACTGGGTTATTGAACCTAATGGAGGCTTGAGCTCTAAGCAGGTCTTCTTCTATGGCGTCCATCTGAGAAGAATGGAACGCAAGCGGGGTGTCTACTCGTGTACACTTCACCTGCTTGGTGGCCAGCGCCTTCTCCACTTTTTCCAAATTTGCATTGGTTCCCGAAAGTACGATATCGGATGGACTGTTCAGGCAAGATACCTCGACGAGATCGAAATCGGATTGCAGGTGCTGTTGGGCTTCTTCAGGAGAAGTGCGAACGGCCAGCATTCCATGGGTATTCAACTCGCACTTTTCTTTGAGAGCAGTTGCTCGCAATCCAACCAGGTAGATCAAGTCATCGGAAGAAATGATGCCACTGGCACACAGCGCAACATACTCTCCTAGGCTGTGTCCAGTCACCGAGGAAGGCCGAATACCCCATGAGAGCAGCAGCTTGTACATTGCAATCTGCGAGACAACATATCCTAACTGCCGTTGAAGGAATGATAGCTCTTTATCATCACTGCTCTTGAAGAAAGGCACAATACTTTTGTATCCGAATCTTTGCACTCTTTGATCGAGTCTTGACACCTCACTCTTGAAGAAACTCGAAGTGATATAAAGCTCCTGCATTGCTGGTGCTCGCATATTCGTGTATCCGGAGAATACAATCCTCGCATTTGCTGATTGAGCGTCCTTGTTGACCGGTGCTTTTGCCTTCACCTCCATCTGGGTGACAAAGTCCTGGATACTGGATACGGCAACGCTTTGCTTGAACTCGTACTGGGTCCGTCGTACGGTCGTGGTGTATGCAAAATCCGATAGCTTAATGTCATCCTGCTCCTTCGTCCACTGCAACAACCTTTCGACATTGGCGGAGAGAGATTTCTGCGACTTGCCGCTCACGGTGATCACGTGGTATCCGCGAGGATCATCCGATCTGGTGGATAGTCGTGGACTGGCTTCCTCGAGGATCATCGACGTATTTCCTCCAGCTGCTGAAAAGTTGCTAATTAACACACGGCGAAGTCCCTTGTGGGATTCCGACGAGGCCTTCCAGTCCATTACACGGTCTGCAATACGGACGTTCTTGGGGTCCAGATCCGGCTCCTTTCGTCTGACACCCGACTTGATACCAACATGGGGAGGAATCTTCTGCTCCCGCAACATCAAGAGGGATTTCACCAACGATGTTATTCCGCTTGCGCCTTCCCCATGCCCAGCATTTGCCTTTACCGCACCCAAATACAAGGGGTTGTCGTCACTTCGTCGCTCCGGTGCCAGTACGTTTACGACGGAGTTCATTTCCACAGTATCTCCTGCTTGTGTGCCAGTTCCGTGCATTTCGACATAGCTGATATCGGTGGGTTTCAGATTGGCCTGCTCCAAAAGTCGACGGAAGAGCTTCTCTTGAGTGGGTCCATGAGGCCGAGTGATAGAAGCGGAATGACTCGAATGGTTCGTGGAAATGGCTCTGATGACTCCCAGCACCCGGTCGTTGTCAGTAATGGCATCATCGAGCTTCTTGATGATGACTGTGGCCACTGATTCACCCCGGCAGTAGCCATCTGCGTGCTCGTCGAAGGTCTTGCATCCACCGGTCTTAGACAAGAAGTGCCCTAGGTCAAGCCCTTTGTAGCTGTATGGAGCACAAAGAATGTTAGATCCCACAACTATTGCTGTACCGCAGTCGCCGTTCCAGACGCTGTTACAGGCATGGTTCAAAGCAATCATACTAGAGGAGCAAGCGGTATCGAATGAGACAGCCGGCCCGTCAAACTCGTAGATAAAGTTGACCCGACCCTGGTTTGCGTAAGCTATCTATGTACGATCCTTGGAAATGAGTACTCACCGGAGCGAACGCCCTCGAGCTCCCTGGAATGTAATAAGGATCCACATGTTGAGCCATGTATTCTTCCTTATATTCTTCCGTGGCACTTCCCCAGAATGTTCCAATCCTGGTTGCATCTTGCGATGGCGTGGCGTTAGGCACAACTCCGGCTTGTTCCAAGGCTTCATGAACTGTCGTTAAACCCAAACGATGCGCCGGGTCGGTGTTCAGTGCCTCTCTCGGAGACATCTTGAAAAATCGCGGATCGAATAGACCTGGCTTGTCTAGGAAACAGCCCCATATCTTATCTTTGAAATGAACCGTTTTGTCAAAACGATCATCCGGGACCTAATGCGTGTAAATTCCAATTCATATATAAGCTGTAAGTGTGCACTCACCTCTTGCACGCAATCAACACCATCATGAAGCACATTCCAGAATTCATCGATCCCTTCCGCAGATGGAAACCTACCCGCAAATCCAATGATTGCGAGCGGAGTGGTTGGACTATAAGGACCTTCATCGCTATACTTCCCGAACTCTGCATCGAAAACCAGTCCCTCGACGCCCAGCTTTTGAAGTCCGGATGCCAGGGCACGGCCTTGGACGTCCGGACCGAATGTCCGTACACTGGAAGAGCTGCTTTCACCCTTTGCCAAAATTTCTTTGCAGGATAGCGTTATGGTTTTCCAATCCAAAGGCTTGGTGAAAATCTCGTGCAAGACGGTCTCGAAAAGTTTGCCAGCATCTGCGGCGTCATGTGTGGAAGATCCGCCGACCAAGAAACTCGGTTGTGTCGAAGAATTCGGTGGACTGGCTTTCAATGAAGCCAATGGAAAGGGCTCTGTCAGGATCGTGCTAGTTTGCTCATCTGAAAAGACGTGTTCTCCATGATAGGGCGCATAGATCGGCAGGCGGCGTAATGCGGAGACTTTGGTGAAATCAGTGAGTGACATCAAATGCTCGCTAATTTGGTCCAGAGACGACGGCGGCCCAGCAAGCGTGATGGTATTATTTCCAAATGCGGATATCCAAGCACGCTTGTGCGGTGGGATATTCTACAATGAAACTATCAGCTTTCGATTCGAACAAGTTCAGAATGGAGGTTTTACCAGTCGGTCATGTAAAGCTTCCAAATTTTCCAGTAAATCAAGCTTGGTGTCCCGAGGGATGGAAAGAGCCCAACTTCCTTCATTTGAACTTTTGCCTTCGATATCGCTTCCGACAATTAAGGCCAGAAGTCCTCCCCGGAAAGCTATTCGAACAGCGTCGACCGCAATGGGAATCAGGTCATTAAGAGACGCAGATAGAGCGACGGCAGCAATTTCACCAAAACAGGTACCAACGCAAACACCGTTTCCATGGCTTGGATATGGCTCCTTCGGGGCTTGCTCGTATGCACTATAAGCGGTCAGTACTGGTAGTGATATAGGTTGTCTTATTCAGAAGAGAAGAAGGCTGGGTTTCTGGCTCGTATATTAAAGAACCTTACCTGATTAAGTAAGCAAGTTGCACAAGGACTACCTCGACTAGGTGCAGCGCAGGATGACGATAACCGCCTTGCTTGCTCGCATTCAAGAGGCAGTCCAGGGTCCGAAAATTTGGTAGCAAAGCACGTTGAGTGGAGGGTAGACTATTCCATTCCTCTGCTAATGCCTGGCGGGCGTTCTCCAGGAAGGAATTTAGTAAAGGCCCTTTACCCTTTGCTCCTTTGAGGACAGGTTCTAGGAACCCGCTCGTCTCCTGAGAGCTGTCGGCAAAGAAAAGGATGGTTTGTTGCCCCATTGCAAAAAATGTTGAATGATGGAAGGTTTCACTAAGTGTGGGTATAATGTGCAATGAACCGATTCAGTATGTAGTTCCAACCTTTCATATTGTACTCATGCTTATGAACCTTGGATGCCGGCCAAGGGCTTAGGACACTTCCTCTTTCGGAAGTCGACATCTTCTCCAACCTCCTCTGCGTTTGCGATCTACTAATCAACCAAGAATCATTGAAGAATGCCCCATGTCGGCGACGTATACTTGTTTCCATGACTTTACTACAATACCCCTTAGGTGCGATAAAACTATCGACTTACGGATAGCAATAAATAAAAAAAGAAATAGGTGACTAATACACCGAGATATTCTAAGATAAAAAAGGGAAAAGCTACGGGGTAGATGCAGAATGACGTTGGAGATACATCAGTTAAAATCGCCGGAAATAAACGCCGTACGTTTTCGGAAGGTACGCCCGGCCATCATCAATTTACGCATAATTAGCTAGGTTTCACGAGAACAGATCTTGATTTTGTTAGGAAATACTTGAAGTAAAATATTGTTGCGATAGCTGCCGGTGGAAATTCTTCCCGTCACATTTGAGCCTGGAAAACCCCGTGAAAAGTTGATCACGTGGCTCATCCGCATTCATGGACCTCGGGATGGATGTCCATCAACGACTTTACAAATGCCCGCACTCTGGATACAGCTGTGAATTTGACGGGATTAGAATCTCCCGAGTCTACTCTCGACGCCACATTTTTCTTGACCGCGGAGTGTTATCCACGGATATTGTTAAATGTTGTGGGTTGATATTGGGGTGACTTAATGATTATTTTGGTCCTTGAGTGTGGAACTCGGAACGCTTGAAACATAGGGCTATAAAGTCCTTTGTGTGAACCCACGAACTTTCAGAGGGCGTAATCAGGATCATCTTCTACTCCTTGAGGGTAATGCATAGATCAAGGCGAATATAACCCGAATATTGTGTTCATCAGGATGTTATTGCTCTACAAACAAGTGCCGAAGTGTGTCTAGAATAAATGCAGCTACTCAAAACGCCCCTGACTTCAAGTTCTACTGCTTGCCAGTACGGTAAGCGAAGTCCATGAGAGAGAACACTGAACCATCCACGTCTTCCCTGACTCCATTGAACACAAACTTGTCGCTTGCTGCCGCGAAGATAGCTTTGAAATCCTCTAATGTACGTTCATGGGCTCCGTGTCCTGCAATCATAATCTGGTCCTCCACGCTGTTCATTTCAAATTAGTTTATATGCTAGAAAAGGAAGCTGTGGGAGCGTTCTCACCGTTTGCATTCGTAGTCCCATGCATTAGCGCGTAAAGCGGGCGCCTCCGGCATAAGACATTCGCCAATAAGAACATGAGAGTCATCTTCAAGTGCCGGTAGCAATGCCTTCACAATCTTAACGCAAGCATCATCTGGCCAGTCGTGCAGAATGCTCTTGAAGATATATGCTTTGGCGGAGACTTTTTGGGGGGTGAAGAAATCATGGTACGCGAACTTGATGCGAGATTCAAGTTCAAGATCTTTGATATTAGCCTCCCCTTCCTTCAGTGCCTCAGGACTAACGTCTTGATT
>Ga0247768_1000780_pt1 | contig 11413 bp, 7 predicted proteins | sample UWRJL016104C6_FD_179944 | JGI IMG/M metagenome (GOLD analysis project Ga0247768, IMG submission 179944) | Plant litter microbial communities from Arlington Agricultural Research Station in Wisconsin, United States - UWRJ-L016-104C-6 | ecosystem: Environmental > Terrestrial > Plant litter >... | reverse complement strand
CTGCCCGCGGTAGGCGCGCCGCCTGAACCCGCGCCGCCTTTGCCGGCGGTGCCGCTGCCCGACTTGCCCGCAGTGCTCGACGAACCCGCACGAGCACCGCCGCTGCCGCCCTCGTTGTCTTCACCACCGCCGCCACCATCGGTTCCGTCGGAACCGCAGCCGCTCAGTAGAACAGCACCGACCAGAGTGAACACGCCGGCAGTCGTAAGCACACCACGCTTCTTCATTATCGACATCGCTTCTCGCTTTCGCTCAGGCCAATCCGCAGTTGCTGTCGAGCCTCACTTCGCTCGGACCCCTCGGTCCCCCTAACGAACGTCGGCCAACAGGTGCTTGATATCCCGGCAATGCTACAAATAGCAATGGGCGGGCAACAAAACGAAATAACGACGCGACGACGAACGAAAGCGCTCGAAGCGCTGCCTGCTCGCGCGCAGCTGCTGTTACTGCAGCTATGCGTGCCAATTTGGCGCTGCTGAGGGCCGTAGTTTCGTTCTCGTTTCAAATCGGCGAAAACCGCCGCGCTGATCGAGCGAACCAGCGACAGCTTGCAGCACTCGAGGGGCGAACCAGCCGCACCGCGAGTGCCGCAAAACGTCACGCTAAAGTCGAACTAGGCGCCGCCGCCGCCGCCTTTGCCGGATGCGCCGCCGACACCCGCCGACGTGCCGCCGGCGCCGCCCTTGCCGCCGCCCTTGCCAAAGCCGCCGCCGGCACCCGCCGTACCGCCGCCTTTGCCGAAGCCGCCGCCGCCGCCCGCGGTGCCGCCACCTTTGCCGCAACCGCCGCCGCCGCCCGCGGTGCCGCCGCCTTTGCCGAAGCCGCCGCCGCCGCCCGCGGTGCCGCCGCCCTTGCCGCCACCAGCACCAAAGCCGCCGAAGCCGCCGCCCTTACCGCCGCCAGCGCCAAAGCCGCCGCCTTTGCCATCGGAACCGGCAACGCCGCTCGACTGACCAGCGGTGCCGCTGCCGCCGACACCCGGGCTGCTTCCGCCGACACCCGGTGCACCCGCGCTCGCGGACCCTGCCGTGCCGGTGCCCGGCTTGCCCGCCGTGCTCGCTGCACCTGCTTGACCAGGGCCACTACCGCCATCGCTATCGCCGTTGTCGTCCGTGTCGGCGCCGCAGCCAACCAGGAGACCAGTACCCACCAGGGTGATCACACCCACGCTCGTCAGAATACTACGCTTCTTCATTATGGACATCGCTTCTTGCTTTCGCTGAATGCAAATTCGCAATTGCTGTCGAGCCAAGAATTGGCAAGACCCCTGTCCCCACAACCAACCAGTGCGATGAGCTTGATATCTCGACCGCACTACAAATAGCAATAGCCACGCAATAAATCGAAATATCGAATCACGATCAGAATCAAAGTGCCTGCTCTCGGCCAGTACCGTTACTCAACCGCCACGCGCAGGCGCGAGGCAAGACAGCCGTTCAGTTCGACACGGATGCCACGCTGAGCTCGATGCCGGTGACGCCCAGTCGACGTTCGACGCTCGCGACCACGGCCTGCATCGTCGCTCGTTCATCGAAACCCTTGAGCGCGATCCCATCGACGTCGATCAAAGGCACGGCCTTACTGCCCGAACGCCGTTGCAGCTCGGCGGCTGCTTGCGCATCTGCATCCACATCGTGATCCACCACACTCAGACCATAGGTTCGGAAGAAGCGACGCGCGCGCTCACAGTGTGGACACCAATTGGTGGAGAACATCGACACGGGTGTGGCATGAAGCGCAGCCATCAACTCGCGCTTGCTGGGCACTCGAGCGCGCGCCGTGCGCTCCACCGATGCCACAGGCGCAAGCACAGGAGAAATTGCCGACGCAGCCGTAATTGGCTCTGAAACGGGGATCTCCAGCGGCGGTTCGGGCGCCAGATCGGTCGCCGGCAGCGGCGGCGCGGTGGCCTCGACGCGGGCCGGCGGCTCTGCTCGCAACGCTGCGACGACCGCGATCGGCTGCTCGCGCTGCGCGGGCTCCGCGAGCAGCGGCGCACGCAGCAACCGCGCAGCCAACAACCCACTGCTGGTCGCGACCACGAAGCCGAAAAAACCGAGCGCGAGCCAGCGCGCCCGCTGCGCTGCGCGCCCACGAGCCTCACGTAAGCAGACCACGCACTGACCCTCCGGACCAGCCGCCAAGCCATGCTGCTCGCAACGCATGGGGCCATCATGCCATGCGCAGCGGCGCCGTCTAAGTTAAAAAAGCGCACCGCAAGCCCGCGTCACGTGAGGCGCCAAATGAAGCCGAGGGTAACGGCCAACGATTACCGAAGCGACAGCCCATCACTCTGGAGTCCGCCGTATTGCCTGCCGCACTCCGAAATTTAAATACCAGTCATCGACCGGTGGTCTGCCCTGACTTAATATCTCCCCGCGCTCGCGTCACGATTCGTCACATCGCTTCTGCTAAGCATCCCGAGAGTGGGCGCTCGCGATCCAGCGTCGCAGCTCACGGTGCGTCGTGCTCCCACATTGACGGCTCGCAGATTGCGTTTTTTTCACGACTCTGGCCTTTGGCTGACCACGGGCAGACTGACGGCAGGGCGAGCAGATGGCGTTATTCGGGTCTGGCTGCCCAATATCTGGCAAAGGGTCTCACGTGATCAAACGCTGACCGGCCTCTCGAGCATGGATTTCGCGCCGAACCTGCGCCGGAACATAGCGCGTGCGCTTTTCGATTTGTCTCGAACGCGACGAGCGAGTGTTCGCTTCGTTGGTGCGTGTCAAGGCTGAAGCTCCGCCTGGTAGAGCTTCCCGTTCTGCGCGGTTTGCCGGCTTTGCTTCTGAGCGAGTTCGACGCGGACGCGTCCCAATGCCGAACCGTGGCTTCTCCTCTTGTTCGACGAAGCGTGCCACCACCAGCTTCATCAGACCTGCGAGATCCCCGTTTGGGATTCGGTGACTCGCGAGCGCGCGGGCGCGCCCAATCAGCTCGCGCAGCTTGGCATCGGCGGTGAAATGCACGCCCACCACGCCGAACAGCAGCCCGGAATCAATCTCCTTTGGGACCCTCGTCGTAGGCGCGAGGTCGATACTTCTTCTGCACGCCGCCGTTGGCGACGCCGTTGTACACGAGGTCGCTGCCGAGAAACGCGAGCCAGCTGCCGGGGTGCGCTTCGGATGCTGCGATCAGCTCGTCCTTGTGGGCCTCGATGATCTTTTCTTCCCACGCGCATTGTAGGCCGAGAGCGATCAGGTTCAGATCATTCGGCGCGAGCTCGAAACCGTGCATGTAGTGGGGCCACGCTTGTTCGGCGCGTTTGAGGCGGCACAAGGTATCGCCGTAGTACACGTGGGCCATCGGCCATTTGGGCGCCAAGCGCATGGCTTCGGCGTTGATTTTGAGGCGCTCTTCGAGCTGACCGCGGGCGCCGAGCATGACGGAGTAGTTCAGCTGCGCTTTGGCGCTGCGGGGCACGGCGTTGTGCGTCGCGCGCCAGAAGATCAGATCATCGGTGTAGTCGAAGGCGTGCCAGCGCCCGGCCAGCGCCTGAAAGCCGAGAAACACGCCCACCGCGGTGGCGCCCCAGGGCCACTTCGTACGGATGAGCCGCGTGAACAGCACCGCGAGCACGCAGGCCGAGCCGAACGCCGGTAAGTACCAAAAGCGTTCCGCGCGGATCGTGGGCAAAAGCACGGGAATGTTCGAGTGCGGAAAGTACGCGATCGGCAGCCAGACCAAGCCGATCGCGAGCAAGGCGATCAGGCCCTGACGCTCGTCGAATGCGAGCGTGACGCCGTGCAACTTGGCTCGAGCGCGCGCGCGCGCTTCACCTACCAAGCTTGCGATCCAGAGACCCACGCCGGCGATTGGGGGAAGGACGAGGAGCACGCCGCCGATGATGCTCTCTGGGAAATAAACGCGATCCGGGCGCGGCTCTTGCGGGAACGAATAGTCGCCGCTGAGCGTCCAGGGGAACACGATTTGCCCGAGGCCGCGCGCGTACACACGCAGCGCGCCCGCTACGCGGTGCGGTAGATCGGCGTCGACGAGCGGATTGTTGACCGGATCGTGCGGCAATTGCGGCTGCTGGAACCAATGTAAGAACTTGGCCAGGGCGCGCGCGGACGCGCCTGCTTCGGCGGGCAACGCGGCACCCGCGTCGACCTGCGATACGACGGGAAAGAAGCGGCGACGGAAATAGGTGTAGGCCACCAGGGCCGCCGCAGCAGCCACGAACGCGGCCACGGCTCGGAATGCGCGGAGCGGCCGCTTCGGGTGCAAGATCGGCGCGCTGACCAGCGCGACCCAGGGCACGAGTGGCATCGCGACCAGCACGCTCTCTTTGCTGAACAAGCCGAGCAGCACCAACGCGAACACGCACAGCGGCATCAGCAGCAGACCGCGGTGCAAGCACACGAGTGCGGCCAGCACGAACAGACCGCCGAATACGTCCGCGATGCCGACCACACCGGTGATCGCCTCGGTGAGCACGGCCGAGGCTAGGAAGCAGGCGCCCGCGAGCCAGCTCGTGTCACGCCGACGGCTGAGCGAAAAGACGAAACTTGCCACGAGCGATGCGTTCACCGCGTGCACCAGTACGTTGACCCAATGGTGCAAAAACGGGCGATGGCTCACGAACCACAGCGCACGCCAGACCAGATCCGGCAGCGGCCGATACGAACCAATGCTGCGATCCGGCGGTAAGCCCCAAAAATCACGGGTAAACGCCGACAAGAAACCGCCCGCCTGGCCGTTGACGTAGGGGTTCGCCAGCAACGCCTCTTGCTCGTCGAAGATGTAGTTCGACAGCGGACTGCGCACGTAGATCAGCACGCTCAGCACGAACGCAGGCGCAAACGCGGTCAGGAACCGCGGGTCCTGCTCGCTGAAGTAGGCCTTGAGCCCGAAAAGCCATGCGCTCAGCCGCTCGCGCAGGGTCACGCGAGGCTCCGGGGGTGACGGAGCGACCGGGCTTGGGAGTGACTCGCCGTTCATAGGCTACGCCCTCGCGTTGTAGTGCCAAGCCCCCGAAGTCTCAATGCCTAGAGCTTTGTCCCCCTATTCCGGTCCACGTAAACGTGCCCGTGCCCGCTCTTCCTCTCCTCTCAGCACCCTGCTGCGCCCCAGAAACCAGAGTTCGAATTCAAACTCTAGTTTTCGTTCGATCAGGCAGTTCTTTTTTGGATGGTCACAGAGCCGTCCCGGCCGTCAGAGCCTTCGGCGGCAAGGCGAGGAACCCTGCGGGAAGTGAGGTGCGATGCGGGAGCGCGATCGCCCCCTTTCTTACTGGATCCGAGATCGGGCACGGGCACGGGCACGGGCACGTTTACGGGGAGAGAATTCAGGGACCGGCGCGCGTTCTGGGTCGACACGGGGCGGTTTGGCGATGTTAACGTGCGCGCGAAATGACGGCAGCGGAACGCTTCGACGGCTGCGAAGTCGTAAAAAAGCTGAGCACAGGGCCGATCACGGACCTGTACCACGTGGTCCAAGAGCCGCTGGGGCGCCCGGCATTCATCAAGGCGCTCGGCTCGAGCATCTTGCCTTCGTCGCCATTCGCGGCCTCGCTCGAACGCGAGGCACGGCTGCTCGCCGAGCTGAACCACCCGAACATCCTCGAGGTGTATGACTTCGTGCGTCGGGGCGAGCGCATGTGGCTGGTGCTCGAATACGTCGACGGCGTATCGCTCGATGACGTGATGAAGCGCGCCAAGCGCGTGCCAGAAGCATTCGCCTGCGCGGTCGCGCTCGAGGTCTGCCGCGCGCTCTCTCACGCGCACGCGCACGGTGTCGTGCACCGCGACGTGCAGCCCAAGAACATCCTGATCGGCAAGGACGGCTCGATCAAGCTCGCGAACTTCAGCGTCGCGTTCGACGAGCGCATGCCCACCGCGCCCGAGCTGCTCGAGGGCGGAACGGGCTACGGCGGTCCGGCTTACATGTCGCCCGAGCAGATCTTGGGTGAACGCGCAGACGGGCGCAGCGATCTATTTTCACTCGGCGTGCTCCTGTACGAGATGCTGAGCGGTGAGCGTCCATTCGATGGTCCCGACGATCGCAGCACGTCGCTCCGCATTCGCAGGGACCCCGTGCCGCCTTTGAGCAAGAAGGCTCCGGGCGTGAGCCAAGCGCTCGAGCGAATGACTCAGCGTTGCCTCGAAAAGATGCCCAGCGATCGCTTCGACGGCGCGCTCGAGGCGTGCGCGATCCTGGAAGCGGCCGCGCAAGAATTGGGCGCCGAACCCACTGCGCCGGTGATCCGCGACACGCTGATCCGCGCCCGCTTGATCGAAGGCAGCCCACTCAAAGCAAGCGCCGAAGCCGCGCGCGCAAGGCGCCCGCGAGAAGGCCGCGTGGGCGTCACGGTCGCGGGCTTGTTCGTGGCACTGGTGGCGATCCTCGGGGGAGGGTTCGCCATTCAGCTGCTGTCGGGCAAGACCGTCGGTACCGCGGTGGCCGCCCAAGCCGGCCGTCGGCTCGAGCTCCTGCCTACCGGGCGCGCTTATTTGCGCGTCGTCGCTCACCCATGGGCGCACGTGATCGTCGACGGCCAAGAGGTGGAAATCACACCCTTTGCTCGACCGATCCCGCTCAGCGCGGGCAGCCACTACGTACGACTCGAGCACCCCAACGCGCCCGTCGAACGGCGCACCATCGAGCTGACTCCGGGTGAGACATTGTTGCTCGATGTCACCCTGAAGGTGAGCGCCCCCAAACTCAGCGCGAGCGCGGCGGCCTTGGCCAAAGCGCGCGCCGCGGGGGCGCGAGACGGCACCCAAGATCCAGGCGACAGCGGTACACCCTGAACTACATGAACACCCGCGCCGGGCACACTCGGCGTGAGGGGGGTGCTCGCATGCTCGGGATAGTCGTGGCATAAATAAGGGTAGCGAAGTTCGCCACAGCGCTTCGCATTTCCCAGATTGAGCCCACGCACTTGGTCGACTCCGACCTGTCCATGAATGCCGAACTAAAGTCCGGGTCGACCTTAGGCCATTACGAGCTGCTCACGCGTATCGGTCGCGGCGGCATGGCGAGCGTGTGGGTGGCGCGCGAAAGGGCGCCGGTCAGCGGCAAGCAGCGTTTGGTCGCCGTCAAAGCCATGCTGCCCGAGCTGGCTCGGCACTCCGATTTTCGCGCGATGTTCCTGGGCGAGGGGCAGATCGTGCGCAGCATCGACCACCCCAACGTCGTCAAAGTGCACGAGGTCTCGGAAGACCGCGGCATTCTGTATATGGCCATGGAGTGGGTGGAGGGTGATTCACTCCGCACGGTGATCAAAGAGGCCAAACGCCGCCGCGCGATCCCGGCGGAGATGGCAGTGAAGATCATCGCCGACACCGCGGCGGGTCTACACGCCGCCCACGAGCTTCGCGGTTGGGACGGCGAGCTGCGCAATATCGTTCATTGCGATATTTCGCCGCACAACATTTTGGTCGGCCTGGACGGGCAAGCCAAGCTGGTCGACTTCGGCGTGGCCAACGCGACCGCCCACACCGAGCTCGAAGGCAATGAGCGAATCAAAGGCAAATTCGGCTACATGTCGCCGGAGCAAGCCAGTGCCGGCAAGATCGATCGGCGCAGTGACGTGTTCGCACTCGGCATCGTGCTGTACGAGCTCACCACCGGTGAGCGCCTGTTCCGCGGCGAGGACGCGGCGCACACGCTCGAACTGGTGAAGAACGGCCGCATTCCGGCGCCCCAAGAAGTCTACGCCAAGTATTCGGAGAACCTGGCCGCGATCGTGAAGCGCGCGCTCTCACGCAACGTGAACGAGCGCTATCAGACCGCCGCCGAATTCCGGGACGCGCTCGAGCACTACCTGAAAGACGAGCGGATCATGGTCTCGCCCGCGGGCGTCGGTCAGCTGGTGAAGCGCGTGCTCGGCCCTCGCATCGAGCAGCAGCGCCAAGCCCTACGCGAAGCATTGATTGTGGCGGACGGTACGGTGGTCACCGGCCTCGTCCCCGAGCAACCTGCCGTCCCCGATCGCGGCAACGGGGACCGCTTGAGCGAGCACTTTGCGCTGCACTCCGAACCGCCCACCAGCGGCTCGCAGTATTCGAATTCACGCACTGGCACCACGCCGCGGCCGCAAACGCTCGATCCCAACAACCCGCGAAAGGCCGGCTTTCTGCCGCTGTTTGCCGCAATCGGGGGCATCGCAGCGGCAGCCAGCGCACTGTTCTGGGCCTCGCATCGGCCCGGCCCAACACCGCTGATCACGACTCACTTGGAGCGCCCGACTCAGCAAGCGGCGAGCAACCCCACGCGCCGAGACGACACGGGCCCGGTCGGCGTCAACATCGACAGCTTGCCGATCGCAGCGGGAGCCAACCCCACCGCCCCCGATCCGGACGCGATGAGCAACGCGCTCGCCGGTCGCAGGCCACCCGCGCCCGCCAATACGCTAGCCGCCGTAGCGGGCACCGCCACGCGCCCCAGCAAAGATCTGGGCCGCGACCCCGACGAAGTCGAGAACCCGTACAAGACCAAAGAGCCTGCCGCCGCGACCGCGCAACCCACCGTGGCTACGGCGCCCCCCGCAACCCCGCCCCCGCCTGCGGTGGCATTGGTGCCGCCGGATCAACGCTCACCGCTGAACCGCGGCGCCGCATTGGCCGCACTCGGCTCGGCTGCTTCCGCCGCAACCGCCTGCAAGCGCGCGGACGGCCCGAGCGGCTCGGGCTCGGCGAGCGTGACCTTCTCGCCGGACGGCCCCGTAAAATCCGTCACGGTGTCCGCGCCCTTCGCGGGCACCCCGGTCGGACAATGCGTGGTTGCGGCATTCCGCAACGCGCATGTCCCGCCCTTCAGCGGCAGCTCGATCACGCTCCCCAAGAGCTTTCAAATCCCGAAGTGAGGTCTGCGCCCTGAGTTCTTTCGGGCGGGATCGAACTTGATTTGCGCCTCGACGTCCTATGTACTCTGCCCATTTTCAGCAACACGAGGGCACCATGGCAAAAATGCGAGCCGTTCAAATTTCGAAAGCAAACGGGCCGTTCGAGCTCGTCGAACGCGAAGTGCCAACGGCCGGGCCGGGGCAAGTGCGGATCAAGGTCGAAGCCTGCGGGATTTGTCATAGTGACGCCTTCGTGAAGTTCGGAGCGTACCCCGGGCTACAGCTGCCGCGCATTCCCGGGCACGAAATCGCGGGCACGGTGGATGCCGTGGGTGATGGCGTCAGCGCGTGGAAGGTGGGCGAGCGCGTGGGCGTCGGCTGGCACGGCGGTCATTGTTTCGAGTGCAAGGCGTGTCGTAAGGGCCAGTTCATCAACTGCGAGAAAGCGCAAGTCTGTGGCATCAGTTACGATGGCGGCTACGCGGAGTTCGCGGTCGTCCCGGAAGAGGCCGTTGCACGCATGCCGGCTGAGCTTTCCGCCGTCGACGCCGCGCCGTTGTTGTGCGCCGGCATCACCACATACAATGCGCTTCGCAACAGCGGTGCGCGCGCGGGCGATACCGTGGCCGTTCAAGGCATCGGCGGGCTCGGTCATCTCGGCCTTCAGTACGCCGCAAAGATGGGCTTTCGCACCATCGCCATCTCGCGCGGTGCCGATAAGGAAGCCCTCGCGCGGCAACTCGGCGCGCACGAGTACATCGACACGCAAGTCACGCCCGCCGCCGAGGGGTTGCAGAAGCTCGGCGGGGCGGATTTGGTGTTGGCCACCGCGCCCAATGCCGAGGCCATGGGCAGCACCGTCAATGGCCTGAAGCCACGCGGCAAGTTGCTGATCATCGCCGCCCCCCAAGACCCGGTCGCGGTTTCCGCGTTCAGCCTACTCAGCGGAAAGACGGTCGCCGGCTGGCCCAGCGGGACGGCAATCGACTCGGAAGAAACGCTGAGCTTCAGCGCGCTGACCAGTATTCGTCCGCGCATCGAGCGCTTCAAGCTCGAACAGGCGGACGAAGCGTTCGCGCGGGTGATGGAGAACCGCGTACGCTTCCGCGCGGTGTTGACGCCGTGAGCGCGCGCGGCGGCGCTACTGCGTCTCGCGATCGTGCGCGTGCTTGATCGAGGTGCGCAGCGGCGCAGGCAACTGGCTGATATCGACGATCAACTTGCCGTCGTGCACGGCCTTGATCGCCGCCCCCGGCAAGACAGCTTGCCCGACACCTTCGATCTCCACCAGCAGCTCGTGCTCGTGAATGCCCACGACGGCGCCGAACGCCGCACCGTCCTCACGCTGGAACAGCTGATCACCAATCTTGACGGGTACGCGTTGCGACATGGTTGAAGCACCGTAGCGCGTTCCGAAGCCGCGAGACAGCTTGCGCCGCCGATTGCACCGCGCAGGCTTCGCGTTTTGTCGATATTTGCTGGGCCAGCCTGAAGTTTCGATCCGGTCGGCCGCTCTGGTTAGGACAGGAAACCGCACTTTCCCATGTCGAACCAAGAGCTGCCGTTGGCGAAGCTGATCGGAGCGCTCAGCTATGCGCTCGACATCACGGAGGGTCAGCCACCGGGACACTGCGTTCGTTGTTGCTTGATCGGCATGCGCTTGGGGCGCGCGCTTGGCCTGCGCGAAGAATCCCTTTGGGAGCTGTACTACACGCTGCTCTTGAAAGACGTCGGTTGTAGCAGCAACGCCGCTCGCATCTGCGAGCTCTACATGACCGACGACATCGCGTTCAAGCGTGATTTCAAGTGGGTCGACGGCAGCTTCCCGCAGGTCGCGCGCTTCGTGCTCGGGCACGCGGGGCTCGGCGCGAGTTTGATCGACAAGTTCAAGGTATTACTGAACTCGATGCGTACGCGCGAGGAAGCCGCGCAGGAGTTGGTCACCACGCGCTGCCAGCGCGGCGCTTCGATCGCGCGCAGGCTACGCTTTCACGAGCGCGTCGCGCAGGGCATTCACAGCTTGGACGAGCAATGGAACGGCAAGGGCAGGCCCGAGCACTTGCTCGGCGATGCCATCCCCATCTATTCGCGCATCGCGCTCTTGGCGCAGGTGGTCGATGTGTTTCATACCTCGGGCGGCCCGGAAGCTGCGCTGGAGGAGGTGCAGGCTCGGCGAGGCAGCTGGTTCGATCCGCAGTTGGTCGACGCCCTCGTTGCGCTGAGCGCCGAAGACGAACTGTGGGAGATGCTGAAGGCCCCTAATCTGAGCGATCTGGTGTTCAGCGCCGAACCGGCCCTGCAGAAAATCACGGTCGACGAAGACTACCTGGACGCAGTGGCCGCCGGGTTCGGCGAAATCGTCGATTCGAAGAGCCCGTACACCGCTGGCCATAGCGGGCGCGTCGCGCTGTATACGGACTTGATTGCCGCGAACTTGGGGATCGGCGCGGAGCGCAGGCGTTGGCTGTACCGTGGTGCGCTGTTGCACGACGTGGGCAAGCTGGGCGTGAGCAACGCGGTGCTCGACAAGCCGGGCAAGCTCGACGCTGCGGAGTGGGAGGCCGTGAAGAAGCACGCGGTATTTACCGAAGAGATCTTGTCACGCATCCCCCAGTTCTCGGA
>Ga0247768_1000779_pt1 | contig 11425 bp, 10 predicted proteins | sample UWRJL016104C6_FD_179944 | JGI IMG/M metagenome (GOLD analysis project Ga0247768, IMG submission 179944) | Plant litter microbial communities from Arlington Agricultural Research Station in Wisconsin, United States - UWRJ-L016-104C-6 | ecosystem: Environmental > Terrestrial > Plant litter >... | reverse complement strand
CGAGCCCGCCGGGGCGGCCGCCGTCGCCGCGCTGATCGAGCACCCGGGCGAGTTCCAGACCCCGATCGTCGCGATCCTGTCCGGCGGCAACGTCGACCCGCTGCTCCTGCTGCAGATCATCCAGCGGGGCATGACCGCGGGCGGCCGTTACTTCAAGCTGCGGCTGAGCGTCCCCGACCGCCCGGGTTCGCTGGTTTCCGTGCTCTCGCGGGTCAGCACACTCGGTGCCAACGTGCTCGACGTCCAGCACTCGCGGATCTCCGGCACCCTCGCGATCGGCGAGGTCGAAATCGTGCTGGCGCTGGAGACCCGCGGCCCCGAGCACTGCGAAGAGGTTGTCGTCGAGTTGCAGCGGGCCGGTTTCGAAGTGGTGTGACCCAGCGCTGCCCGCCGGTGATGAACTGCTCGGCGCGCGGGAAAAAGCGCGGCTCGTCCTGGGAACCGTCCATCTCCGCGTCGGAGGCCCCGGCCACCGACCCCGGGCCGTCCTCCACGGCTGTTCACTGACGTCTCAACAGTGACGGATAGTGATCGTCATCGCTTCCGGCGTAACCGTAAATGCCCCGAGTGGCCCAAAGGCGGCATGAGGGTGGCCCTTGGGACAACTGCTGTCCCAAGGGCCACCCTCATACCGCGCGCGAGCAAGAGCCTTCTGTTACAGGTTCCCGCGTCGCTCCTGTTCCCGCTCGATGGCCTGGAAAAGTGCCTTGAAGTTGCCCTTGCCGAAGCCGAGCGAGCCGTGGCGCTCGATCATCTCGTAGAAGACCGTTGGGCGGTCGCCGATCGGCTTGGTGAAGATCTGCAACAGGTAGCCGTCCTCGTCGCGGTCGACCAGGATGCTGTGCTCCTTGAGCGTCTCGATCGGCACGCGCACCTCGCCGATCCGCGCCCGGAGCTCGGGGTCCTCGTAGTAGGAGTCCGGGGTGTCCAGGAACTCGACGCCCGCCTCGCGCATCGCGGTGACCGTGGCGATGATGTCGTTGGTCGCGAGCGCGATGTGCTGGCAGCCCGCGCCGCCGTAGAACTCGAGGTACTCGTCGATCTGCGACTTCTTCTTCGCGATGGCCGGCTCGTTGAGCGGGAACTTCACCCGGTGGTTGCCGTTGGAAACGACCTTGCTCATCAGGGCCGAGTAGTCGGTCGCGATGTCGTCGCCGATGAACTCCGCCATGTTCACGAAGCCCATGACGCGGTGGTACCAGTCGACCCAGTAGTCCATCTTGCCGAGTTCGACGTTGCCGACGCAGTGGTCGACGGCCTGGAAGAGCCGCTTCGGCGCGCCCTCGGGCCGCTTGATCGTGCTTTCGCGGGCTTCGTAGCCGGGCAGGTACACGCCGGTGTAGCGGGACCGGTCGACCAGCGAGTGCCGGGTCTCGCCGTAGGTCGCGATGGCGGCCATCCGGACGGTGCCGTGGTCGTCGGAGACGTCGTGCGGCTCTTCGAGGATGGTCGCGCCCTGCGCGCGGGCGTGCTCGACGCACTTGTCGACGTCAGGCACCTCCAGCGCGAGGTCGATGACGCCGTCGCCGTGGCGGCGGTGGTGGTCGAGCAGCTCCGAGTCCGGCCGGACGCCGCCGGTGATGACGAACCGGGCGGACCCGGACTTGAGCACGAACGACTTGCGCTCGAACTCGCCGGTCTCCGGTCCGGAGTACGCGACGAGCTGCATGCCGAAGGCGACCTGATAGAACCAGGCCGTCTGCGTGGCGTTGCCGGCGATGAACACGACGGCGTCCATCGCCTTGACCGGGAACGGGTCCGTCGAAGCGTCGTGGTCGACGAGCCCGACCAGCTGACGCAGCTGGTCGTAGCTGACGTCGTCCAGGGCAGCCTTGGGGTCCAGTGTGTGCGTCATGGCCGAAGAATGCGCCGCGCCGGGCAAGATGGGCAACAGCTGTCCTTTTTGCTGGACACTATGCCTAGCGGGACCCGGTAATCCCCGGTCACAATGGACATTATGCGTAGGGGTGCCTGATGAGTGACGAACCGTTCGACGCGCTCGACGCGCGGCTGTTGCTCCTGCTCACGGACTCGCCCCGCCTCGGCGTGCTCGAATGCGCGCGACGTCTCGGGGTCGCGCGGGGAACTGTGCAGGCGCGGCTCGACAGGCTCATGGCCCGCGGTGTGCTCGGTGGTTTCCCGCCGGAGCTGGACCTCGCGGCGATGGGGTACGGGCTGACGGCCTTCGCCCAGCTCGAAATCGCGCAGGGCCAGCGGGCGGGGGTCGCGGAGAAGCTCGCGGCCATCGACGAGGTGTGCGAGGTGCACGCCACCACCGGCCAGGGCGACCTGTTCGTCCGGATGGTGGCGCGCGACAACGACGACCTCCAGCGCGTGATCGACGAGGTCGTCAGCGTGCCTAACGTGCTGAGGACGTCGACGTCGATCGCGCTGTCCACCCCCGTGCCTCCCCGCGTGCGCCCGCTCCTGGAACGGACCGCGCTGGGGTCGTGAGTGTTTCGCGGGGTTCTAACCCCGCGAAACACTCACGACCCTGAGCCGCTCAGTCCTGCACGTGAGCGAGGTAGCGGCGCGCCGAGCGCTGGGCGACCTCGTGTCCGTCGGAGCGCACGATCGCGTCCCACCAGGCGCCGTAGATCGCCTTGAAGCGGTACGGCTCGAGGATCTCCGCCGCACGGCGCACGATGGCGGGGCGCTCCGGGATCAGGTTCGGGTAGCTGTACATGAAGCCGACGAACCGCCGGTCCGGGATGACCTGCAGGATGTCGCCGCTCAGCAGCGCGCCTTCGCCCTGTTCGCCGTCGGGCCAGTGCAGCACGGTCCCGCCCGCGAAATGCACGCCGAGGTTGATCAGCGTCAGATCCGGCGCGACCTGGTTCGTCGTGCCGCTCCACAGCTTGATGGCCGGGTCCGGCCTGCCGATCCACTGCCGGTCCTTCTCGTGCAGGTGGATCGGGACGTCGAAGGTGTGGGCCCACTCGACCATCGTCGTGTAGTAGTGCGGGTGGCTGATGGCGATGCCGGTGAGCCCGCCGAGTTCGTTGACCTTGGCGATCAGCTCGTCGTCGAGATAGGCGACGCAGTCCCAGAGAAAGTTGCCGGACGAGGCTTTGACCAGCAGCGCCCGCTCGCCGATGGCGAACTTCGGCTCGCTGCCGATGCCGATGATCCCTTCGCCCTGCTCCTCGACGCGGCCGGTGAGCTCACCGGCGCGCATCGTGTCCAGGTCGGTCCAGCGCTGGCCGGCCGGAGGGATGTACTGACGCTCGTCGTCGCAGATCGGGCAGTTCTCGCGGGGCGCGTCGTACTGCGTGCCGCACGCGACACAGAGTGGCTTGTCACTCATGATCGTTCCTCCCAGAAGTCTCGGGAACGACCCTAGGAGCACGCTCGAAAACGCGCCCGGCCTGGTGGAGATCGGCCGGGCGCGCTTCAAGCGGGTGGGATCACGTGCTGTAAGGAATGGCCTTCACCAGCGTGACCTTCTGCGTGCTGCCGTTGGGCAGCGAGTAGGAGCGGGTTTCGCCCTCTTTCGCGCCGAGCAGCGCCTTGCCGAGCGGTGAGTCGGGCGAGTAGACGTCGAGATCGCCCTCCGCGCCCTCTTCACGGGTCGCGAGCAGGAACTTCTCGTCCTGGTCGTCGCCTTCGTAGCGGACGGTCAGGATCTTGCCCGGCTCCGCCAGCCCGTCGTTCTTGGGGGCTTCGCCGACCTTGGCCGCGCGAAGCAGCTCCTGCAGGTGCCGGATACGGGCTTCCTGCTGGCCCTGCTCTTCCCTGGCCGCGTGGTAGCCACCGTTTTCCTTGAGGTCGCCCTCTTCGCGGCTGTCATTGATCTTCGCGGCTATGACCGGACGATTCTCGATCATCTCGTCGAGTTCGTGCTTGAGCCTGTCGTAGGCATCCTGGGTCAGCCAGGTCACCTGTGTGTCGCTCACGGTCACCATCTCCTCGTTGGGCCTGCCAGGCTTGGGTGATCAAGCCGGCCACCACGCGGGCATGGCTCGCCAGCGCGGATAGATAAAGGAAAAACACGGCCCGTCTTGGGCCGTGCCGGTAGATCAGGATAACACGACGCGACTAGCCGACGCCGCCCATTTCGTCGCTAAGACGACGTTTGAGCGCGCGTTTCACCCCGTTGGCCGCTATGGGCTTGACAGGTACCGTGGTACGTCGTACGAGCAGCCGAACACATCCGCGGTGACCGGCGTACCACTGCTTTTGATGACGGTACTCATCCTCCTGCTGGTTCCGCCAGCCGGAACGAGGATCTCCTTCCGGCCGCTCTCCGCCCCCGAGAGGTCGCGCACCCGGACGATGCACACGCCCGCACGGCCGCCGTCGTCCCTGGTGACGTTGATGGTGATCTGCATCGAGTCGCCGGGCTGGGCGGCGAAACCGACCCGCTCGGCGTCGATCGGGGTGTCGCCCAGGTTCTTGTACGCGACGAAGGCGATGGCACTGCTCACGACGATGGCGACCACGGTGAACAGCCACATCCGCCAGCGTGGCGCCTTGCGCGGGCGGATCGTGCCGTAGCGGCCCTCGGGCAGGGTCCGGGCGGCTTCACGCGTGCTCATACCCGGACCTCCCGATCGTTCTTGTCGTACCGGCGGGGACAATGGACATCGAAGCCGGTCACCCGAGTATCCGCGCGTTCGCGCGGCGCGAACGAACGGGGTCCGGAATATCGAACGAGAGAGGGTCGTTTCGGGCATGGTGGGATCTGACGAGACAGTGGAATCCGACCTGAGGCCGCGCCTGCGCTTGATGGCGGTGCACGCCCATCCCGACGACGAGTCGAGCAAGGGCGCCGCGACGATGGCCAAGTACGTCGCCGAGGGGCATGAGGTCATGGTCGTGACCTGCACCGGCGGCGAGGCAGGCAGCATTTTGAACCCGGCGATGGACCGCCCTGAAGTGCTCGAAAACATGTCCGAGATCCGGCGCGCGGAGATGGCGCGCGCCGCGAAGATCCTCGGCGTGCAGCACCGCTGGCTGGGCTTCGTCGACTCCGGCCTGCCCGAGGGCGACCCCCTGCCGCCCCTGCCGGAGGGCTCTTTCGCGCTCGTGCCGCTGGAAGAGTCCACCGAGGCACTCGTGCGCGTGATCCGCGAGTTCCGGCCGCACGTGCTGCTCACCTACGACGAAAACGGCGGCTACCCGCACCCGGACCACATCCGCACCCACGAGGTGTCGATGGCCGCGTTCGACGCCGCCCCGGAGCCGGATCGCTTCCCGGACGCCGGCGCGCCCTGGCAGCCGCTGAAGCTCTACTACATGCACGGCTTCTCCAAGGCCCGCATGATCGCCTTCGACGAGATCCTGACCAAAGCCGGCCAGGAGTCGCCGTACAAGGAGTGGCTCGAGAAGTGGGACCCGGACCGGCCCGACGTCATGGAGCGCGTCACCACCCGCGTCGAGTGCGCGGACTACTTCGAGCAGCGTGACGACGCCCTGCGGGCCCACGCCACCCAGATCGACCCGAACAGCCGCTGGTTCGCCGTCTCGCGTGAGATCCAGCGCGAGGCGTGGCCGACGGAGGAGTACGAACTGGTCCGCTCACTTGTGGACAGCACCCTCCCGGAGGACGATCTGTTCGCCGGGATCAGGGAGAAGGTGGGTGCGTGATGGTGCCGTTGTTCGCGGTCTTGCCGGTGACTTCCGCCGCGCTGGTGCTCGCGCAGCAGCCCGGGAACGGTGACAACGGCGGCCAGGGCGAGGACTTCGGCAAGTCGTCGCCGGTCGGTCTGCTGGTGCTGCTGCTGTTCCTGATCGCCGTCGCGTTCCTGATCCGCTCGATGACGAAGCACCTCAAGCGTGTCCCCGCCTCCTTCGACAAGGAGGACGAGACCGCCGTCGAGGTCCCCGACGACGCCCAGTCCCTCACTGAGCAGACTCGCACCGAGCAGACCCGCACGGACAAGCCTGCCGACAAGTCCTGACGTGTCATGAAAGGGTCTTTCAAGACACTTTTTGTCTTGAAAGACCCTTTCATGACACTCTAGAGCCGCGGGTCCACCGGTTCGGACTCCATGGCCAGCACGGCGAAGACGCACTCGTGTACCCGCCACAGAGGCTCGCCGCGGGCCGCGCGGGTCAGGGCCTCCAGGCCCAGCGCGTACTCCCGGAGCGCGAGCGAGCGTTTGCGCCCGAGGCTCCGGCCCCGCAGCCGCGTGAGGTTCTCCTCCAGCGTGTAGTCCGGGCCGTAGATGATCCGCAGGTATTCACGCCCGCGCACCTTCACTCCGGGCTGGACGAGCCCGCGCCTGCCGGGCGTCACGTTCGCGGCGGGCTTGACGACCATGCCCTCGCCACCGGCGCCGGTCAGCTCCTCCCACCACCGTGTCGCCAGCGCCACCGCTTCGGTGTCGGACGTGTCGACGGTCCGCGTCTCGGTCACCTTGAACAGCTCCGAGTCGGCTTCGGCGAGGCGTCCGGCCAGCGTCAGGTGCCACGAATGCGGCCGCTCGTGGTGCGTGGAGCCCTCCGACGCGAGCAGCTGGAACGGCGCGAGCCGCACCCCGGCGAGCCCTTCCGTCGGCCAGCAGTACCGCCGGTAGGCCGCCCGGTAAGCGTCCACATCGGACACTCGCTGCCGCGTCCGCGCCAGTAGCGCTTCGACGTCGATGCCGCGTCCGGCGGCGGCACTCAACTCGGTCACCGCGGCCGGAAGCGCGGCTTGCGCGGCGGCGCCGACGGCCGCGTACTGCTCCTTGATCAACGCGCCCGCCTTCACGCTCCACGGCAGCAGCTCGGCGTCGAGGAGCAGCCAATCCGACGCCAGCTCGTCCCACAGCCCGGTCTTCGTCACCGCTGCCCGGACCTTCGCCAGCAGCGCGGTATTACGCTCGGCGTCGAAGAACGGCCGTCCCGTCCGGGTGTACACCGCGCCGGAACCCTTGATGCCCCAGCGTTTCGGCGCCACCGAGTCATCCCGGCAGACGAGCACGACCGCCCGCGAGCCCATGTGCTTCTCCTCGCACACGACCTCTCGCACACCCGCCTCGCGATACTCCTCGAACGCCTGCTCGGGGTGCTCCAGATAGCCGTCCCGGTGCGACGTCGTGCTCGGCGCCATCGTCGGCGGCAGGTACAGCAGCCAGCGCGGGTCCATCGCGAACCGGCTCATCACCTCAAGCGCGGCGGCGGACTGCTCCGCCGAAACCCCGACACGACCGTGGTGCCGGGTTTCGATGACACGTTTGCCCGTGACGTCGGCGAGTTCCAAGATCGCGGGTTCGCGCTTCGACGCCTCGGCCGCCAACGGCTTCACCGGCTCGTACCAGACTCGTTTCGCCTTGACTTCGACGACTTCCCGCTCCGGATATCGCAGCGCGGTCAGCTTGCCGCCGAACACACACCCCGTGTCCAGGCACAGGGTTCCGTTGATCCACTCGACTTCCGGCGTCGGCGTGTGTCCATAGAGGACCATCGCCGAGCCGCGATAGTCGCGCGCCCACGGATACCGGACCGGCAGGCCGTACTCGTCGGTCTCACCGGTCGTGTCACCGTACAGCGCGACACTGCGCACCCGCCCCGAAGCGCGCCCATGGTACTGCTCGGGCAAGCCCGCGTGCGCGACGACGAGCTTGCCGCCGTCCAGTACGTAATGCGCGATCAGGCCGTCGCAGAACGCCTCGACCTCGGCCCGGAACTCGTCGCCCTGCGCCGCCAGCTGCTCCAGCGACTCGGCGAGACCGTGTGCCATCCGCACCTTCCGCCCGCGCAGCGCCCGGACCAGCTTCTGCTCGTGATTGCCGCAGACCACCAACGCGTCGCCGCGCGCGGCCATCGCCATCACCAGCCGCAACACCCCGGGCGTGTCCGGCCCGCGATCGACCAGGTCGCCGACGAACACCGCGGTCCGCCCGGCGGGGTGACTGCCATCCGGCCGGTAGCCGAGCTTGCCGAGCAGTTCTTCGAGCTCCTCGCGGCAGCCGTGGACGTCGCCGATGACGTCGAACGGCCCGGTCAGCTCACGCTTGTCGTTCAGCAGCGGCTCGACGGCGATCTCCGCCGCGGCCACCTCCTCCTCGCTGTGCAGCACGTGGACGCGGCGGAAACCCTCCTTCTGCAGGGATTTCAGCGACCGCCGCAGGTCGGCGCGCTGCCGCCGGATCACGTGCGCGCCGAAGTCGCGGTCGGTCCGGCTCTCGTTGCGCCCGACACACACCCGCTCGGGCAGGTCCAGCACGATCGCCGTCGCCAGCACGTTGTGCTCCTTGGCCAGCCGGACGAGTTCGGCGCGCGGGGCGCGCTGCACGTTGGTGGCGTCGACGACGGTGACCAAGCCCGCGGTGAGGCGCTTGGCCGCGATGTAGTGCAGCGCGTCGAAGGCCTCCGCGGACGCCGACTGGTCGTTTTCGTCGTCGGAGACGAGCCCTCGGAAGAAGTCGCTCGATAGCACCTGCGTCGGCGCGAAGTGCTCACGCGCGAAGGTCGACTTGCCCGAGCCGGAGGCGCCGATCAAAACGACCAGAGACATGTCGGGAATGGTGAGTTTCATCCGGAAACCTCCTCTCCAGCGGTGAAAACGGCCATCTGAGTGGGCGGGCCCAGTTCCGGGTCTTCGGGGCCGACGGGTAGTTGCCGTACCTCGTACCCGTACCCCGTGGCGACACGCCCGGCCCACTCGCGGAACTGCGAACGGTCCCATTCGAACCGGTGGTCGGCGTGCCGGAACGAGTCGTGCGCCAGGTTCTCGAAGCGCGTGTTGTACTCCGAATTCGGTGTGGTGACGACGACCGTGCGCGGCCGTGCGACGCCGAACACCGCATGCTCCAGTGCGGGCAGGCGTTCCTCGTCCACGTGCTCGATGACCTCCATGAGCACGGCCGCGTCGTACCCTGCCAGCGACGGGTCCGCGTAGGTCAGCGCGGATTACCGCAGGCTGATCCGGGCGCGGGTGTGCTCCGGGAGCTGGTCGAGTTTCAGCCGTCGCTCGGCGGTGTCCAGCGCCCGCGCCGACACGTCGAGCCCGACGATTCGGGTGAACTGCGGGTCTTTCAGGAGCAGGCGAAGCAGTGCGCCACCACCGCAGCCGAGGTCCAGCACACGCTGCGCCCCGGCCGCGCGCACCGCGGCGAGCACGCTGGCCTGACGCTGGACGGCGAGGGGCTCCGGCTGCTCGGGTACCGCGGTGACCAGCGGTTCGGCGTCCGCGGGCAGGTCGTCGGTCTCGGCCAGCCGAGCCAGTGCGTAGGTGACGTAGGGCTTGCGGCGTTCCAGGTAGCGGTTCGCGATCAGCTCGCGCTCCGGGTGGTCGGCGAGCCAGGTTTCGCCCGCGCGCAGCAGCTTGTCGGCCTCGTCTTGGCTGACCCAGTAGTGTTTCGCGCCGTCGAGCGCGGGGATCAGCACGTAGAGCTGGTTCAGCGCGTCGGCGAGCCGCACGGTGCCGCTGAGCGTCAAGCCGACATAAGGGGAGTCACCCCATTCGGGGAATTCCGGGTCCAGCGGGATCGACGCCGCCTCGACCGTCCAGCCCAGCGGCTCGAACAACCGGCGGACCAGCCCGGCGCCACCGCTCGCGACCAGGGACGGCACCTGGATCCGCAGCGGGATCGCTTGCGCCGCCAGCTCCGGAAGCTCGTCGCACCGGCCGTTCATGGCCGTGCCGAAGACCGTCCGCAGCGCGACGGCCAGATGCGAGCCCGCGGCGTACGGCCGGTCGTTGACGTACTGGGTCAACGCGGTCCCGCCGCCGCGCACCAACTCGATCGGGTCAATTTCGACGAGCAACGCCGCGGTGCATTCGGTGTCGTCGGCCCGTGGGTAGAAGACGTGCGCGGTGCCGGCGGAGATCCGGAACTCCTGCGCTTTGCCGGGATGCTTGAACAACAGGAAACCGAGGTCGGTCGCCGGTCGGCGAGTGGTCGTGATCGTCAGCAGCACCGTGCCAGTCTGCCGGACCGGTGCGCCCGCCACCTCCGGTTTTCGCACATGGCACGCTGGAGACATGTCGAACCGACTCGCCTCCGCGACCAGCCCATACCTCCAGCAGCACGCGGAAAACCCCGTCGACTGGTGGCAGTGGGGCGAGGAGGCGCTGGCCGAGGCCAAGCGCCGGAACGTGCCGATCCTGCTTTCGGTGGGCTACGCGGCCTGCCACTGGTGTCACGTGATGGCCCACGAATCGTTCGAGGACGAGGGCACCGCGGCGCTGATGAACGCGAACTACGTGAACATCAAGGTGGACCGCGAGGAACGCCCGGACATCGACGCGGTGTACATGGCCGCCACGCAGGCGATGACCGGCCAGGGCGGCTGGCCGATGACGTGCTTCCTGACCCCGGAAGGCGAGCCGTTCCACTGCGGCACCTACTATCCGCCGTCCCCGCGGCGGGGGATGCCGTCGTTCTCCCAGCTGCTGGTGGCCGTATCCGAAGCGTGGACGGAGCGGCCGGAGGAGCTTCGCGAAGGCGCGGCGCAGATTTTGGCGCACCTGAACGAGAAGAGCGGTCCGCTGGCGGAGTCCGTTGTGGACGAAGATGTCTTGAAGTCCGCGGCGCGGAAACTGCGGGGGGACGTCGACGCCGAGCATGGCGGTTTCGGTACGTCGCCGAAGTTCCCGCCGTCGATGGTGCTGGAGTTCCTGCTCCGCCACTACGAGCGGACGGACTCGGCGAAGGCATTGTCCATTGTGGACAAAGCGACCGAGGCCATGGCGCGCGGCGGCATCGCGGACCAGCTCGCGGGCGGCTTCGCGAGATACTCCGTGGACGCGGGCTGGGTAGTGCCGCATTTCGAGAAGATGTTGTACGACAACGCTTTGCTCCTCCGGTTGTATGCGCACGTCGCCCGGGTGAACCGCTCGGAGCTCGCGAGGGTGACGGCCGGTCGCACCGGTGACTTCCTGCTCCGCGACCTCGGCACCGCCGAGGGCGGCTTCGCGGCGTCGCTCGACGCGGACACCGACGGCGTCGAGGGGCTGACCTACGTCTGGACGCCGCAGGAGCTCGTCGAGGTCCTGGGTGAGAAGGACGGCGCGTGGGCGGCCGGGGTCTTCGAGGTGACCGAGGAAGGCACTTTCGAGGACGGCGCGTCGACTCTGCAATTCCTGCGTGACCCCGACGATTTCCCGCGGTACGAGCGGATTCGCGTCGCTCTCCTGGCCGCTCGCGCGAAGCGTCCGCAGCCCGCCCGCGACGACAAGGTGATCGCGTCGTGGAACGGCCTGGCGATCACGGCCCTGGCCGAGGCGGGCGTGGTGCTGAACCGGCCCGAGTGGATCACCGCGGCGGTGAAGGCGGCGGAGTTCCTGGTCGGAAACCACATCGTGGACGGGCGTCTGCGGCGCAGTTCGCGCGACGGTGCCGTCGGGTCCGCCGCCGGTGTCCTGGAGGACTACGCCTGTCTCGCCGACGGACTTCTCGCGCTGCACCAGGCGACGGCCGACCCGCGCTGGCTGACCGAGGCGACGGCGCTGCTGGACATCGCGCTGGCCCGCTTCGCCGTCGAAGGGGTC
>Ga0247768_1000776_pt1 | contig 11472 bp, 12 predicted proteins | sample UWRJL016104C6_FD_179944 | JGI IMG/M metagenome (GOLD analysis project Ga0247768, IMG submission 179944) | Plant litter microbial communities from Arlington Agricultural Research Station in Wisconsin, United States - UWRJ-L016-104C-6 | ecosystem: Environmental > Terrestrial > Plant litter >... | reverse complement strand
CTCGGTCTTGAAGGTGCCGTCCTCGTTGGCGACCTTCGCCCACGGCACGTTCAGCGCGCCCGGGATGTGGCCGGGGACCTGCGACTGCTCCTGCGGCAGGTGCGCCGGCGCGAGCAGCTTGCCGGAGAACTCGTCGGGCGAACGGACGTCGACGAAGTTGCTGCCGCCGATGGCCTTGACGACCTCGTCGCGGAACGCGCGGATCGAGAGGTCCTGCTCCTTGGCCGTGTAGGTGGTCGCCTCACGCTTGACCTCGTCGCTGTTCAGCGCGCGGCCGTCCAGCTCCCACTTCTTGCGGCCGCCGTCGAGGAGCTTGACGTTTTCGTGGCCGTACAGCTTGAAGTACCAGTACGCGTAGGCCGCGAACCAGTTGTTGTTGCCGCCGTAGAGCACGACGAGGTCGTCGTTGGAAATGCCCTTCTCGGACAGGAGGGCCTCGAAGCCCGCCTTGTCGACGAAGTCGCGGCGGACCTTGTCCTGCAGGTCGGTGCGCCAGTCGAGCTTCACCGCGCCGCGGATGTGCCCGCCGTCGTACGCGGTGGTGTCCTCGTCGACCTCGGCGAACACGACGCCGGGGGTGTCCAGGTTTTCCTCGGCCCACTGGGTGGTGACCAGGACGTCTTCACGGCTCATGGAGCGGCACTCACTTTCTTAGGTTGTTCGTTTTGGACTGCTGGCGGAGTTGTTAGGACGCGTGTCCGGACGGGCTGGGGGTGAAACGCTTGATCAGCAGGTACATCTCGCAGCCGAGGCAGAAACTGAACGCGGCGTTGAGGAACGCGGCGAACAGCGCGAACGCCGTCGCGACGACGCCCAGCGCGTCGACCCCGGTCACGAAACCGACCGTGCCGACAAGCGCGAACACGAACCCGACGGCCTGCGCGAACCGCAGCGGCGCCGCGGCCTCGCGCTCTGTCGTCGGGCCGAGCCTCGGGGCGACCAGGTAGCGGTAGAGCAGGCCGTACGGCGACGGCTTCGGCCCGGCGAACGCGCCGATCGCGAACACCACGGTCTGGATCGCGAGCAACGGCCACCACTGCGTGATGAGCACGACCGCGAGCACGACCGTCGTGACGATGGCCTGGAATCGTGGCCCACGGGGGTCCACTTGTGGTCCGGCTGACATGTCACCTCCTGCTTTGGGCAAGGCGGGACGCGTGCGAGCGCACGCTGGGAGAAAGGTGCTGAGACCTGGAGATTCGGCGGACGCGCTTCAGCGCAAAGTCAGCAGGGCCGACACAGGCTGCTACGCACGCGGCACAGGTCTACTGCGCGGCGCTGCGTGAGCAGGGTGACGGGCAACTTATCCACGTCTTCGAGAGTACTCACTGGTCCCTCAGAGTGGGAACAACGTTCATACCTTGGGATACATCCCAGATCGCGGGAGTTCACCGGCGTTGCTGAGACAAGGGAAGCGGCAAGGGAAGCAAACGTGCCGCCTCCGCGCTGAACCGCGGCACGGTCTTCTCGAACCTGGATAGGAACTCGTCGGCCGATTCCGGCGGCCGGGTCAATGCCTGGATCTGCTCCGCCAGGCACCGCATGGTCGCCGCCGGATATAGCTCCAGTTGATCGAGCGGGAAATCGTCCGGATGCACCGCGTCGATTTCGTAGGGCGCGAGCGCGTGCTTCGGGAAATCCTTCAGGTTCGCGGTGACGATCACGGCCGCGTCGGCCCGGACAACTCCGGCGAGGACATGGCGATCTTTTGGTCGTCGGTCATGGCCGGGATCAGGGACTCGTGCCCGGTTCCGGCCTCGGCCAAGCGCAGCGGCAGATCGGTCAGGCGTAGCGGAATCAATACGCAGGCGTCGAGGAAGGCGGCGAACGGCGCGGCTATCGAGTTTGGACGAACCGGTCGACGGCGTCGTCGGTGCCGTCTTCGTCGGCGGCTGCCGTCATGTGATCCAACATCTCGCGGCGCTTGGCGCGAGACCGTTCCTGATAGGCCAGCAGATCGGCCAGGCGAACCCGCCGATGGCGGCCGGGCTGCTCGAAGGGGATTTCGCCCTCCTGGAGCAGCTTGACGAGTGTCGGTCGCGAGATGTTGAGCATGTCGGCGGCTTGCTGCGTGGTGAGCACCGCGTGCAGCGGCGCGACGCTGATCGCCAGGCCCTGCGACAGCGCTTGCACGACTTGAAGCAGCACGTCGTGAACTTCGTCGGGCAGGGTCACTTCGACGCCGTCTGGGCCGGTCAGCCGTGCTTCGTGGCTGGGCCTACCCGTAGCGAGCAGTACATCCAGGACGCTTTTCAGCCGTGCCTGCTCGCTGCTGTCGACGGGCGGCAGCGACGTGTGCTCCGGTCGCGAGCTGCCATGAACGGACCGTTCATCGCAAAAAACGCCATGAACGGTCCGTTCATGGCGTTTGGGCGGGCCCACGGGCGCGCGCGAAGGGGGCGAAGCGGGCGAAGGTCGCGGAGCGGGTTAGACGGCTGGAGCGAGGTGAGGCTGTAGGGCGTCCAGCAGTGTCGAGCCCTTCGGGACTCCGCCGAGGCGCAGTAGTTCGCTGCCGTCGGCGGCGAGCGCCAGGGTGGTCGGAGTGCGCAGGATGCCGAGGGCTTGGGCCACTTCGGGCTGGTTGGTGACGTCCAGTTCGACGTGGTGCAGGCCGTCGGTTTTGTCGGCCAGCGACGACAGGACGGCGCGCGCGTGGCGGCAGGGGGCGCAGAAGGTCGTCGAGATCTGCACCAGGGTGACCGCCGACGCCGGGTCGAGCACGTCGGCGACCGGATCGGGGAGGCCGGAAACGGGGCCCGAAACGCCAGGAGTACCGGAGAGATCGGCCGTACCGGAGCCACCGGAGCCGCCAGAAGCACCGGAGCCACCGGCACCAGTCAGACCGGAGCCGCTAGAAGCACCGGAGCCACCAGAAACACCCGAAGCGCCAGAGCCGCCAGAAGCACCGGGCAGGCCGCGGGCCGGGCGGGCGGCGCGGATCCGGCCGTCACGGGCGCGCAGCACCGCGCCTACGACCAGTCCCAGCGCGAGTGTGCCCAGCACGACCCACAGACCCACCATCGGTTCGCCTTTCGAAAAGTTATCCGGTGACCGGCGCTCCGGAGAACGTCACGTCGTTGGCCTTGCCCTTGAGTGTCACCGAGCCCACGTTCACCCGGACCGATGTCGGCTCGACGTCGAACGGCAGCTGGCCGCCGTTGATGTTCGCCTCGAAGTTCGGCAGCAGCGCCTTCTGTATCTCGGCTGGAACGACGGTGGTCTCCTTGTCATTCCCGAACTGCAGCCGGTTCGGGCTGATGCTGATGGCCTTGTCCTTGACCTCGATCATGGCGAAGCAGAAGATCTCGACCTTCTGCCCGGCGATCTGGACGTAGCCCGACAGCCGGATGCCCGCCGAGGACTTGTCCACTTCGGCGTCGGCTTTTTTCTGCTCGTCGGTCATGGTGTCCTGGCCGGTCTTGACGTACTCCTCGGTCGACGGCTCGATCTTGAGGTCCTCGACCTTGTCCAGCGGCGAAATGCGGGCGATGTCACTCGCCTTGATCGTCACGGCGCCTTCGAGGGTGCCGATCTTGATCGACTTCGTGTTGCCTGCGAGCAGGTCCGAGAGCGGGGCGGTGACGTCCTTCAACTCGGCGCTGATCTCGACGTCGCTCAGCTTCTCGACGCGCACGCCCGCGGCGTAGACCGAGATCTGGCTGTAGTCGCCGGAGAGCGCTTGCGTGGTGAAGGGGAAGCCGTGGATGGTCACCGACGGGTCGTCGGCCAGCCCGAGCTGGGCACGTGCTTTTTGGGAGATGGTGTGCTCGGCGAAGGCCGCCAAGCCGAAGTCGGCGCCGACGAGTAGCCCGGCGAGCACGACCAAAACGATGATGAGCCGCTTGGCGCGGCGGCCGCGCCGACGGCTGTCCGGCCGCGGGGCCTGTCGGTCCGTTTGTGCTACTGGCCTGGTCACCATTACATCCGATCTGTCGCCTTCGGGGCTGCCGTGGCAGTGTCCGTTGCCGGGTCCACCGTCCCACCAGGTGTGATCGAGTCGGCAGGAGGGAGGTGTTTCCGGGGTTCACCCGCTATTCTCACTTAGCACCGACCGTAGCCATGTTCGAGGCGACGAAATGACAAGGCGGTGTGGCGATGAGCCTGGACCTGTTAGTACTCACAGCGGAAGCCGACGCGACGGCGGTTTTGCCCGCGCTCGACCTCCTTCCGCACACCGTCCGAGTGCGTGCTCCCGAGGTGACGGCCCTGCTGGACGCCGGTCACCGTGACGTCATCCTGCTCGACGCCCGCAGTGATCTGGCCTCCGCCAAGAGCCTCTGCCGCCTGCTCAAGGGTACCGGTGAAGACGAGGGCGCCACCCCGATCATCGCCGTGGTCGGTGAAGGCGGCCTCGTAGCTGTGAGTGCCGAGTGGCGCACCGACGACATCCTCCTGCCGACGGCGGGCCCGGCCGAGGTCGACGCGCGGCTCCGGCTGGCGACGACCAAGGACGGCGGTTCGGCCCAGGTCGACGCCGAGCTGAGGGTCGGCGAACTGGTCATCGACGAGGCGACGTACACCGCCCGGCTGAAGAAGCGCACGCTCGAACTCACGTACAAGGAGTTCGAGCTCCTCAAGTACCTCGCCCAGCACGCGGGCCGCGTCTTCACCCGCGCCCAGCTGCTGCAGGAGGTCTGGGGCTACGACTTCTTCGGTGGCACCCGCACGGTCGACGTGCACGTCCGGCGGCTGCGCGCGAAGCTCGGCCCCGAGCACGAGCAGATGATCGGCACCGTGCGCAACGTCGGCTACAAGTTCGAGCGGCCCTCGAAGGGGGTCCCTAAGCCGCCGGGGCCGGTGTCCGTGCCGGCTCCGGAGCCCGTCTTCGAACCCAGCGAGTTTTCGTCGACCTGAGCGCGCAAGGCGTTCTGGGTACGCTTCGATCATGGTGAACGCCGTGTGGACCGAAGAGCTGGACACCGCTTCCCTCGGCCGGGTCCGGGAGTTCCTGCTGGCCGTCCGCGAGTCCGATGGACGGCCTGAAGCCGAGCCGTCCGGGCCGCTGCCTTCGGAGTTCCACGGCGGGCTTCACCTGCTGGCGAGCGAGGAAGACTTGCTCGTCGGTTACGCGCATCTGGACACCACCGGCGACTTGTTCGGCCGTCAGGTGGCCGAGCTTTTTGTGCATCCCGCGCATCGGCGCCGCGGCGTCGGCACCGCGCTGGTCCGGAGTCTGATCGACAAGGCTGACACCCCCGAGGACAAGCTGCGGGTCTGGGCGCACGGCGACCACCCGGGCGCGGCCAAGCTCGCCGAGCACGCGGGGTTCACCCGCGCCCGTGAGCTGCTCGTGCTCCACGCGGAGACCGACAGCTGGCCGGAACCTTCGGTTCGTGACGGCATCACGCTGAGGCCCTTCGTACGCGGTCAGGACGAGCAGGCGTTCATCGACGTCAACGCGCGCGCGTTCGACTGGCATCCCGAGCAAGGCAGTCTCACCGTCGACGAGCTGACGGCCGAAGAGGCCGAGGACTGGTTCGACCCCGAGGGCTTTTTCCTGGCCGTCGACGCCGAAGACAAGGTCGTCGGCTTCCACTGGACCAAAGTGCACCCCGCGAACCCGAAGCGGTTCGGCGGCGAGCGGGTGGGCGAGGTCTACGTCGTCGGTGTCGACCCCGGCGCGCAGGGCGGCGGCCTCGGGCGGGCGCTCACCCTGGCCGGGCTGAAGTACTTGAGCAAGCAAGGACTCCGAGAATTCATTTTGTACGTCGAAGGGGACAACGCCCCCGCTCTGGCGGTCTACGAAAGACTCGGGTTCACCCGTCACGAGGTGGACGTGCAGTACGCCAGGTAGGGCCATGTCGACGCAGAGCCAGCACTGCGTCACTCACGGCGAACCCGCAGGTCACGGCCAGGACACGGGACGCTCTCGGACGTAGTAGCACTGCTCACATCCTGGGCCTTGTTCACCTTCCGTTCATCCGCATACGGCCGACCGTCCATTGTCGCTGCCTACTGTCCGATTCTGACGCGGCAAGTCGACCGCGCGACCACGAACTCTCCAGCTGGAGGAAATGCAGTGAAGATTTTGCGGCCGATGAGTGCGGTTGGCATTGTGGCGAGCGCCGCCCTCGTGCTCGCCGCCTGTGGTTCCGACCCCGCGGCGACCAGCTCCCAGGGTTCGTCCTCCGCGGCGGTGCCCGCGGCGACAGGGACCGCGAAGGTGGATTGTGGTGGCAAGAGCCCCCTGTCCGCGGAAGGTTCTTCCGCGCAGAAGAACGCCGTGGACATCTTCGCCCAGCAGTACACCAAGGCGTGCCCTGGCCAGCAGGTCAACTACAACCCCTCCGGTTCCGGTGCCGGCGTCAAGCAGTTCAACGCCAACCAGGTCGACTTCGGTGGCTCGGACTCCCCGATCACCGGTGCGGACGCCGCTTCCGCCAAGACGCGCTGCGCGAGTGACGCGTGGAACATCCCGATGGTCGTCGGTCCCGTCGCGGTCGCGTACAAGCTGTCCGGTGTCGACAAGCTGACGCTCACCCCCGAGGTCACCGCCAAGATCTTCAACGGCGGCATCAAGACCTGGGACGACCCGGCCATCAAGGGGATCAAGGGCAACGAGAGCCTGGCCCTGCCGGCCAAGCCGATCCAGGTCGTCTCGCGCTCCGACGAGTCGGGCACCACGGACAACTTCCAGAAGTACCTGAAGGCCGCCTCCAAGGGCGCCTGGACCCAGGGCGACGGCAAGGCGTTCAAGGGCGGGGTCGGTAACGGCGCCGCGGGCTCGAACGGCGTCGCGACCGCGGTCAAGGCCGCCGACGGTGCCATCACCTACGTGGAAGGCGCGTTCGCCAAGGACGGCCTCACCCCGGTCGCCATCGACAGCGGCTCCGGTGGTGTCGCGCTGACCGCCGAGAACGTCGCCAAGGCCCTCGACGCCGCCAAGTTCCTCAAGGACGGCAGCAACGACCTGGCGCTCGACCTCAACGGCATCTACGCGAGCAACACCCCGGGTGCCTACCCGCTGCTGCTTACCACCTACGAGATCGTCTGCTCCAAGTACGCGGACCCGAACGTCTCGAAGGCCGTCAAGGCGTTCCTGAACGTCTCGGCCACCGACGGCCAGAAGCCGCTGTCCGACAAGGGCTACGTTCCGCTCCCGGACTCGCTGCAGACCAAGGTCCTGGCCTCCATCGCGGCCATTTCCTGACCTTTCGTGCGACCATTCGTGAGTAGCCACAGACTGGACAGAGACAGTCGATGAGCGAGTCATCCTCGACGCGAACGCCCACCGGGGACCCCGGTGGGCGTTCGTCGTCCGCGTTATCACTTCCGGAGGGCCAGATTTCGGAGCAACCAGCGGCGCCGGCACCACCAGAAGCCCCACCATCTGGGCCGTCAGCCAGCAAAAAGGGAAAGGTGCGGCCGGGCGACCGCATCTTCAAGAACATGACGACCGGCGCCGGCATCTTCGTTGTCGTGCTGATCGGTCTTATCGGCCTGTTCCTCCTGGTCCAGGCCATTCCGGCGCTGAAGGCCGACAAGGCGAGCTTCCTGCTGTCGCGAGCCTGGTCGACCAGCGATCCGACGAACATGAGCTTCGGCATCCTCGACCTGCTCGAGGTCACCATCGCGACCTCGGTGGTCGCGTTGATCTTCGCGATGCCGGTTTCGCTGGGGATCGCGCTCTTCCTCACCCAGTACGCGCCCAAGCGGCTGGCGAGGGCGTTCGCGTACGTCATCGACCTGCTCGCCGCGGTGCCGTCGATCATCTTCGGCCTCTGGGGCATCCTGGTGCTCGCGCCGGCGATCGAGCCGTTCTCCAACTGGATCAACAAGACCTTCTCGTGGTTCCCCCTCCTCGCACCGGGCAACGTCGCGCCGAGCGTGCGCGGCACCATCTTCACCGCGGGCCTGGTACTCGCGGTGATGCTGCTGCCGATCATCACCTCGCTCACCCGCGAGGTGTTCGAGCGCACGCCCACCCCGCACATCGAGGGCGCGCTCGCGCTGGGCGCCACCCGCTGGGAGGTCATCCGCACCACGGTCCTGCCGTTCGGCAAGGCCGGGTACATCGGGGCGTCGATGCTGGGCCTCGGCCGGGCGCTCGGTGAGACGATCGCGCTCGCCGTCATCCTGCTCATCCCGGTCGGGCGGTTCTTCGACTGGAGCATCTTCGACGGTGGCGCCACCTTCGCCTCGAAGATCGCGGCGAACTACAGCGAGTTCAACAACGTCACCTCCGCCGGCGCCTACATCGCGGCCGGGCTGGTGCTGTTCCTCCTGACGTTCCTCGTCAACTTCGCGGCCCGCGCCGTCATCTCCGACAAGAAGGGGGACTGAGACCGTGACCACGGCAACTTCACTGTCGGCTCCCGCCTCCACCCCCGCCTTCCAGCAGGTGAGCCTCAAGCGCAAGGTCAAGAACGGTGTCGCCACCACGCTGGTGTGGCTGTCGTTCCTGATCGCCGTCGTGCCGCTGGTGTGGGTGCTCTACACCGTGATCGCCAACGGCATCAAGCGGATCCCGTACTCCAACTGGTGGGGCCAGGACCTCGGTTCGGTGCTCTCCGACGAGGTCGGCGGCGGGGTGCTGCACGCCATCATCGGCACTTTGCTGCAGGCACTGGTCTGCGGGATCATCGCGGTGCCGCTCGGCCTGCTGGTGGCGATCTACCTCGTCGAGTACGGCCGCGGCACCAAGCTCGCGAGGGTCACCACGTTCATGGTGGACATTCTCTCCGGGGTTCCGTCCATTGTGGCCGCGCTCTTCATCTACGCGCTGTGGATCACGACGTTCGGCTTGCCGCGCAGTGCTTTCGCGGTGTCGCTCGCCTTGGTGCTGCTGATGGTCCCGGTGGTCGTCCGGTCCTCGGAGGAGATGCTGCGGATCGTCCCGGACGACCTGCGCGAGGCCTCCTACGCGCTCGGTGTGCCCAAGTGGAAGACCATCGTCAAGATCGTGCTGCCGACAGCGCTCTCCGGCATCATCGGCGGGGTCATGATGGCGCTGGCCCGAGTGATGGGGGAGACCGCGCCGCTGCTCGTGCTCGTCGGTTACTCGAGCTTCGTCAACTTCAACGTCTTCAAGGGCGAGATGGCGTCACTGCCGCTGTTGATGAACAACGAGCGGGTCACCAACTCCATGACACCCGGCAGCGTCGGCTTCGACCGGATCTGGGGTGCGGCACTGACCCTGGTGATCATCATCGCCCTGATCAACCTCCTCGCCACGGTGATCTCCCGCCTGGTCGCCCCGAAGAAGAAGTGAGCTATGGCAAAGCGAATCGATGTCAAAGACGTGGACATCTACTACGGCAAGTTCCACGCCGTGGACAGCGTCACGCTGCAGGTGCCGCCGCGTAGCGTGACCGCGTTCATCGGCCCGTCGGGGTGCGGCAAGTCGACCGTGCTGCGCACGCTGAACCGGATGCACGAGGTGATCCCGGGCGCGCGCGTCGAAGGCAAGGTCCTGCTCGACGGCGAGGACATCTACGCGTCCAATGTGGACCCGGTACAGGTCCGCCGCACGATCGGCATGGTTTTCCAGCGCCCCAACCCGTTCCCCACGATGTCCATCGGTGACAACGTGGTCGCCGGGCTGAAACTGGCCGGTACCAAGAACGGTGAGAAGCTCAAGGACATCGCCGAGCGCGCGCTGCGTGGGGCGAACCTCTGGAACGAGGTCAAGGACCGGCTCAACAAGCCGGGCGGCAGCCTGTCGGGCGGGCAGCAGCAACGACTCTGCATCGCGCGCGCCATCGCGGTGCAGCCCGACGTGCTGCTGATGGACGAGCCCTGCTCGGCGCTGGACCCGATCTCGACCCTGGCCATCGAGGACCTGATCGGTGAGCTGAAGAAGGACTACACGATCGTCATCGTCACGCACAACATGCAGCAGGCGGCGCGTGTTTCCGACCAGACGGCCTTCTTCAACCTGTACGGCGTCGGCCAGCCCGGACGGCTTGTCGAGCTGAACGACACCGAGAAGATCTTCAGCAACCCCAACGAAAAGGCGACGGAAGACTACATCTCCGGCCGGTTCGGTTAAGCCACCCAACAGAAGAGGCCTTCCCCGCGGCGGCGGGGAAGGCCTCTTCTGTTTACTGCCAATGCTTTCTACACGTCTTCGCTGGAACCGTAACCCGGCATCTTGCCGGTGACGACAAACACCATCCGGCGCGCGACGGACACCGCGTGGTCGGCGTAGCGCTCGTAGAAGCGGCCGAGCAGCGTGACGTCGACGGCGGAAGCCACACCATAGGGCCAATCCCGGTCCATGATGACGGTGAACAGGTGCTTGTGGATGTCGTCGACCTGGTCGTCGGCGGCCTCGAGATCCTTGGCGGCTTCGACGTCCTTGTTCTTGATGACCTGCTCCGCCTGCCGCGCCAGGCCGACGGCCACCTGGCCCATTTCGGCGAAGTACGGGCGCACCGACTCCGGCAGCACCGGCTCGGGGTGGCGGCGGCGGGCCGCCTTCGCGACGTGCAGGGCCAGATCGCCCATCCGCTCGAGGCTTTCGGCCGCGTGGATGGCGGCGAGCACCGTCCGCAGGTCGGTGGCTACCGGGGCCTGCAGGGCGAGCAGCGCGTACGCCTGCTCCTCGCACTCGGCCCTGGCGTCGTCGACCTTCTGATCGTCGCTGATGACCTGCTCGGCGAGGCCGAGATCGACCTCCAGCAGAGCCTTCGTGGCCCGCTCCAGTGCATCCGCCACCTGGAGGGACATGGCCGCCAGATTGCCGGCGAGCTGTTCGAGTTCGACATGGTAAGCCTCACGCATAGGACTCACCTTACGGGCAGCGAAACGCGAATACCGCATCGCTGGGTGAACCGGACGTGAACCCGGTCTAACGAATCCGCTGTGTGCCGCCGTTTTCGCCGCTAGCGCGACGATGTGTTGTTCGACGTGCTCTTCTTGGTGCTGGTGGTTTTCGTCGAGCCACTGGACTTCGTCGAGCTGGTCGGCGGCGCCGTCGTCGTTTCGGGCGCCGGTGCGACGGGGGCGTTGGGATCGGGCAGCGGGCGGTTCTCGATGAGCGACTTGAACACGGCGTTGGCCTTGCTCAGCACGAGCACTTCGTTGCCGCGGCTGTTCGAGTTGCCCGTCGTCGGCACGGTCAGGAAGGTGATCTTGCTCGGATCCAGGCCACGCATGGACTGGGCCAGCGTCAGCAGCTGGTCGACACCGAGGTTCTCACCGAAGGTGGCCTTCGCGAACGCGGTCACGAAGCCGGTGATCTTGCCGGCGTTGAGCATGACGTCCTTGGACATCACCGTTTTGAGCAGCGAGCCGATGAACTCCTGCTGCCGCTTGATCCGGCCGTAGTCCGAGGTCGGGTCGCCCTTCACGTGCCGGGCACGCACGAAGTTGAGCGCCTGGTCACCGCTGATCTTGACGTCACCGGTCTGCATGATGACCTTGCCGAGCACGGTGTCGTCGATCGGGATGTCGGTGTGGATCGTCACGCCCTGCACGGCGTCGACCATGTCCTTGAAGCCGTTGAAGTCGATGCCGACGAAGTGGTTG
>Ga0247768_1000775_pt1 | contig 11475 bp, 9 predicted proteins | sample UWRJL016104C6_FD_179944 | JGI IMG/M metagenome (GOLD analysis project Ga0247768, IMG submission 179944) | Plant litter microbial communities from Arlington Agricultural Research Station in Wisconsin, United States - UWRJ-L016-104C-6 | ecosystem: Environmental > Terrestrial > Plant litter >... | reverse complement strand
CCAGCGCCGCGCCCGGCGGAACCCGGAATTTAGTTGCCCGCAACACACTCTACTTGACCCTGTCGCAGGTGGTGACGGTGCCACTGGCTGTCCTGGTCAATGCTCTCACGGCGCGCTACCTTGGTGCGGAAGCCTTCGGCTATATTTACTTGGCGGGTACGTTCGCCGGGTTCGGGATTCTTGCGGTGAATTGGGGGCACGAGGGAGCCTTGCCCGCGATGGTGGCACGCGATCACTCGATCGCTGGGACTGCTCTCGGCAGCAGTTTGGCCTGGCGGGCTTGCCTGTCCATAGTTGTTTATTCGTGCTTGGCGGCGTTGTGCAGTTTGCTTGGCTACACCATCGAGCTGCAGTGGGTACTCGCGCTGACGTTCCTGGCGACCGTGATCGGCTCGATGGTCGCTGCCTGCAAGGACACGATTCAAGGTTTCGAGCGCACGGACATTTCCGCCTACACGCACGTCGGGCAGCAATTGCTTGGGGCTTGCTTGATCACGCCGGTCCTGCTGCTGGGCGGGGGAGTGCGCAGCGTCCTTTTGATCGGCAACGTGACGGGAGTCATCGTGCTCGTGCTCATCCTGCGCACGTTGCGCCCCGTCGGTGTGGGCCGCCTGTCGATCAAGCCCGCGCTGGTGAAAGCGCTGTTTGTCGGGGGAACTCCGTTCCTTTTCTTTGGGCTGGCCATGGCGCTGCAGCCGAACATCGACGCCATTTACCTGTCCAAGCTCGGCTCGGTGCACGCGGTCGGCTGGTATGCCGTGGCGCGACGCTTGATCGGCTTGCTGCTCTTCCCGGCCTCGGCGCTGACCACCGCGCTGTATCCGACGTTGTGTCGCCTGTGGATCGACGACCAAGAGGAATTTCGCCGAGTCGCTCGCGGTGGTCTGCACAGTGTCACCTTGCTGGTGATGCCGATCGCACTGGGCTGCGGGTTGTACCCGGATCTCGGCATTGCCATTTTCAGCAAGGAGAACTTCGGGCCCGCTGCGGACGACCTGCGCGTGCTGGCTCTGTTCCTGTTCGTGGTCTACTTCACGATGCCGATCGGGGTTTGCGTGCTGGCCTCCGGCAAGCAACGGATTTGGAGCGTGGTGCAGTCGCTGTGCATCGTCGTCAGCTTGGTGCTCGATCCCTTGCTCATCCCTGTCTTTCAACGTCGCTATGAGAACGGTGGGCTCGGCCCTTGCGTGGCATCCGTGGTGAGCGAGCTTTTGGTGGCGATCTGCGGTCTGATCTTGATGCCGCGCGGTGTGTTCGACGCGCGCATGCGCCGAGCCCTGTTTTTTGCCGTGCTAGCGGGCTTGGCCATGTCGCTCTGCGCAATTTTGCTGCGCTCGATCACACCCTGGGTCGCCGCGCCGATCGCGGTCGTTGCTTACGCCGGTGTGCTCCGACTATCGGGTGAGATAGATCAAGCGCTCGTCGACAAGCTGAAAGGTGTCGTGATGGGCAAGCTTTCGCGCTTCCGTCGGGGCTGACAGGCCCTCTACCCATGAGGGCGGGGGGGCATACGCGCGGCGCCCGACTGACCCTGAGGCTCGTGTGGGCACGGGCCTCGAAGAAAGTGGGCCGCTCACCCCGTCATTCAGGTTGCGCCCTGGTGTCGTTTCAGCGGGCCCTTGCTGCGAGAGCCACGGAAGCGGTACCATTCGCCCACCGTGTTTCCCCACATATTCCAGCGCGCGCGAGGCGTCGTCGCGCTCTTTTCCGTGCTCTGTTCATCGGTGTTGCTCGCTGGCTGCGCAAGCGCGGGCACCTTCGTCTGGTATCGGGATGTCCCGAACGCGGATTGGACGACGGACGCCAACGAGTACGTAATCGGCGTGGGTGATTCAATCAGTATCCGCGTGTACGAGCAGGAGGGAATATCCTCGACCGTCAAGATCCGGCGCGACGGGCGAATCGCTCTGCCCTTGACCGGCGAATTGACGGCAGCGGGCAAACATCCGTCACAGCTAGCTCGCGAGATTGAAGTCCACTTGAAGGAATTCATCGTCTCACCACGAGTGACGGTGAACGTCGAAACCTCCCATCCGGTCACGATTACGGCGCTCGGTGAGATCGCTCACATTGGCGCGCTCACGTTGGAGCCCCCGGCACGCTTGGTGGAAGCGATCGCACAGGCGGGTGGTCCGAGCGAATTCGCCGACCGGTCGCGTATTTTCGTGCTCCGACAATTCCCCACGTTTCAGCGGATTCGCTTCACCTATGACGCCATCGTCCACAATGAAGGTGGGGCTGCTGGCTTTCCGCTTCGAACCGGTGATGTGCTCGTCATTGAATGAGCGTGCGCTGATCGCGAGCCAGACAATCGAGCAAGAGCTGCACATGGAGTGATGTCGCTCGCGCGCCGACACCAGAGCACGTTAGAGGTCGACCTGCTCCCTTGTTACGGCCGCGCGGGCTGGAAGCAGGTCGGATCAATGCTACGTTCGGAGGCCTAACAGAGAGAGGTCTTCGTGAGAAAACCGATAGTTGTAGCTACTTGCTTTGCTCTCCTGTGCGCTTGCGCCAGCAATCCCAGTGGCCCGAAGGGCGCCGACGGCGATCCGCTGTCCTCGGCAAATGCTGGCGGTGCAGGCAGGTCGAATGACAGCGCGGGCGCATCGAACGGCAGCGCGGGAGCGTCGAACGCCGGTGCGGGCGCATCGAACGGCAGCGCGGGCGCGTCGAACGGCAGCGCGGGCGCGTCGAACGGCAGCGGGGGCGGTGCGGGCGCGTCGAACGCCGGCGCGGGCGCGTCGAACGCCGGCAGCCCAGGTACGCCGAATGGCGGCGCGGGCAGTGCCGGAACGGCGCTCGCCATCACACCGAATTCGGTCGTGCTCAAAGCGAAGGCAACGCAAACCTTCACTTGCAACATCACCTGCACCTGGGAAATTCAGGAATCTGGCGGTGGAACGATCACAGCGGCCGGCGTGTACACCGCCGCGGATGCCTTCGGCACCTACCACGTCGTAGCGAAGAGCACGGTGGGCGGTGCGGCCCAAACTGCGACGGCCACGGTCGTCGTGCCCAAGCCGGCCACGGGCACTCCCGGTGTCTGGGAAGAGGTCACCTCGCCGAATATGGACCGCAGCCTGTTCACCGGAGACGGTGGCTTCGGCATCGGCTCGATAGTGGCCGATCCGGCTCGCCCGAGCGACATGTATGCGGGCGGCTACGGTTCACTCTGGAAGTCCGCCGACTACGGTCTGACCTGGGCTGAGGTGCCGAGTAAGCCCAAGCCCCCGTATGTGGCGCTAGGACACGACATTGCGATCGCCGGGACCACACCAGCCACCTTGTGGATGGCCAATGACAGCGGCAGCAAGCACATCTTCAAGTCGACCGACGGCGGGCTCACCTTCAAGCAGACCGGAACGATCAGCGGTTTGGGCGACGACGTGTCGTTCTATTCGATTATCGTGGATCCGAACGACAGCACGCATTTGATCACCGGCTTCCATGAAGCCGACAAGGTGGGCGAGTCGACGGACGGCGGCGAGACCTGGCGTTTCGTTTCTGGCACGGGTTGGCCTTCGGGTGGGAAATCGTGGTTCCCGTTCTTCGTCGATACCGGTGCCGCATCCTCGACGCGCAAGACTTGGCTGGCAATTCCCCAGGACGGCGGCTCACTCGTGCTGACGACCGACGGCGGCCAGACTTGGACCAAGCCCAAGGGCAGCGCGGGCTTGACCCACGCGCACGGCAACGCGCAGCTCTACCAGAACGGGAACACGCTGTTCATGGCTGGCATCGGCGGCCCGGGCGGTGACGGCGTTTATCGCAGCACGGACCTGGGTGTGAACTGGAAGCTGGTCGCAGAAAATAGCGCAGGCATCGTGTGGGGCACGCCCAAGAACGTGTACGCCATGTGGGGCTGGGCATGCGCGAGCTGCGGCGCGTCCGATGGCGGTCCGCAGTTCCAAACCGCTGCGCAGCCGGGCGACAAGTGGACCATGGGCACCGTGCCCAGCGGCCTCGATTGGGGACCGAATAGCGTCGCGGTGACGTCGGACGGCACGCATTCGATCTTCGTCGGCTCGATGTGGGCCACGGGCTTGTGGCGCTACGTCGAACCATGACCCAAGCGGCTCGGGCCGAGCTTACGCCCGAGCAAAGCCAATTCGTCCGCGCACTGCCGAAGCGCCGTGCGCGGACGGGCTCGAAAATGGGGAATCTGGAGCTCGGTTCATGCTAGCTCCGAAACTCAGTGCCACGGCTGAGTTTCTGAAATGCGAGCCCCCCTCACCCCCGCGCCGAACGCTACGCTGAAACGCGTTTCGCGAGCGCGTCGCCTGTTGCGCGCGGGCTTGATATTTTGCGCCTACGCCTATCCGGTGTCCGTGCTCGTGCTGGTGCTCGCCTTCTACTTCGTCGGCGAGGCTTGGTGGGTGACTGCGGCAGGACTGTACGCTCCCCGTCTCCCGTTCGCGCTGCCGCCGCCCGTGCTCGCTGTGTCGCTGTGGCTGTCCGGCGCTCGGCGATTGATTTGGACCCAAGTGCTGGCAGCGTTCATCGTCATCGTGCCGCTGATGGGCTTCGTCGTGTCCTGGCACTCGCACGTCTCGACGCCGACCATCCGCGTCTTCAGCCTCAATGCCGACTCGGGGCTGGCTGGTTCTCGCGTGCTGGCCGAGGTGATCTCGAAAGCTGCGCCGGACGTCGTCCTGCTACAGGAGGCGCCGACCTGGGATGTCGAATTCGTCGAGGCCTTGCGCGCTCGCTTCGCGTACGTCGACGGCTCCACGCAGTTCGTCGTGGCAAGTCGCTATCCCATCCTGTCGAGCACCGAGCCCGAGCGCCTGTCCCTCAACGGCCACCAGAGCTCGCCTCGCTTCATGCGCTACGTCATCGAGACGCCGCTCGGTCAGGTGGCCTTTTACAACGTGCACCCCATTTCTCCGCGCGGCGTCCAGCACCTGACGCACCTGCGTGGAGTGCTCCACGGACTGAGAACGGGCGCGCTTTTGGCCGGCGATCCGGAGCGCGACATGCGCAGCAACGTGGCCCTTCGCACGCGTCAGATTGAACTGGCGGCGGACGCGGCCGCGCGTGAGTCCTTGCCGGTCTTGATTGCCGGAGACACGAACCTGCCGGGCCTGAGCGCCGTCTTTCGTCGCACTCTCTCGCGATATAGCGACGCTTTTCGAGTGGCGGGCTGGGGACTGGGCTACACTTTCCCTCAGAAGTTTCCTTTTCTACGGCTCGATCGAATCTTGACGAATCACAAGCTTCGGGCCGTATCCTTCGGGGTCGGCTGCGAAGGCGCGTCCGACCATTTGTGCGTAGTCGCCGAGATACAGGCTCTCCAATGATCCAGCTACTCGATATCGCGCTCCTCGTGCTGGGCTTGCCCGTGTTCGCTTGCGCAAGCTACCTTGCGCTGGCTACGGTTCTTTCCGGGCGGTCGCGCTTGCCCGCATACCGCGATCCAGAACGACGTTTTCGTTTCATCGTGCCTGCGCACAACGAAAGTGCCGGCATTGCTGCGACGGTGCGCAGCCTGCTGGGTGTGGACTACCCGTCATCACTGTTCGAGGTCGTGGTCGTCGCAGACAACTGTGAAGACGATACGGCGCAGCAGGCGCGAGCTGCCGGCGCGATCGTTCTCGAGCGCAACGACAAGGAGCGACGCGGAAAAGGTTACGCGCTGCTGCTGGCATTTTCGAGCTTGCCCGAGACCGTCGACGCCGTGGTCGTGGTGGACGCCGACACGCTCATCTCTCCGAATCTATTGCGCGCGTTTGCCGCGCGGCGAGACCTCGGCGCCGTCGCCATGCAAGCGGACTACGCCGTTCGAAATCCTGATTCGGGCTGGCGCACGCGGCTGATTGCCATCGCATTTGGCGCCTTTCACATCGTCCGCTCCAGAGCGCGCGAACGGCTGCGGCTGTCCTGCGGTTTGCGGGGCAACGGCATGTGCTTCAGCAAAGCCATCTTGGCCGAAGTGCCTCACGAAGCGTTTTCGATCGTGGAGGACGTGGAGTATGGCTTGCGCTTGGGCGAAGCCGGACACCGCGTGCACTACGTGGACGAAGCGCACGTGTACGGTGAAATGGTGTCGACGGGTGCCGCGGCGGGCTCCCAGCGGCGCCGCTGGGAGGAAGGGCGCAAGGAGCTCGTTCGGCGCAACGGCTGGCGTCTGCTGGTTCGGGGCGTGAAAACGCGCAATCGCGTGCTGTTCGACTTGGCGGCCGATTTGCTGGTGCCACCGTTGTCGCGAATCGCAATCGCCTCCGTGCTCGGTACTTGCGCAGCGGCTGCGCTCGGTTTTCTGACCGGAGGCTTCGCAATCAGTCTAGTCCTGTTCGGCGTTTCGCTGCTGGCCGTGGCCTTGTACGTGCTTCGCGGCTGGTCGGTCTCTGGAACTGGCTTACGGGGCCTGGTCGATCTCGGAATTGCACCCGTGTACGTGATCTGGAAGGCAACGCTGCGTCTACGTAAGGTGACGCAGCCCACATCGACCTGGGTCCGCACCAAGCGCGAGCAATCCGACTGAAAGTGGGGGAACCTTTCCAATCTCTAGCAGGCCGCGTTTCATCACGCTGCTGAACGCGCTTCTCCGGCTCTCTGGTTCGACATATGCTGCCGCCCTCGTCCGTCATTGAGGGCAACGTGACAAAAAAAATTCTCGTCACCGGCGGTGCCGGTTTCATCGGTTCTCATCTGTGTGAGCGTCTGATCGCAGGCGGCCACGACGTCTTGTGCGTGGACAACTACTTTACGGGCAGCAAGAAGAACGTCGAGCACCTGCTCGCGCACCCGCTTTTCGAGATCATGCGTCACGACGTGACGTTTCCGCTATACGTGGAGGTCCAGCGCATTTTCAATCTGGCCTGCCCGGCGTCGCCCGTGCATTACCAGTTCGATCCGGTGCAAACGACCAAGACCAGCGTGCACGGCGCGATCAACATGCTCGGCCTGGCCAAGCGCGTGAAAGCGCGCATTCTGCAAGCCTCCACCTCGGAGGTGTACGGCGACCCGGAGGTCCATCCGCAGCCGGAGTCCTACTGGGGCAAGGTCAATCCGATCGGCATTCGTAGCTGTTACGACGAAGGCAAGCGTTGCGCGGAGACTCTGTTCTTCGACTACCACCGTCAGCACGGCGTCGATATCAAAGTGATCCGCATTTTCAACACCTACGGCCCACGCATGAATCCGAACGACGGCCGGGTCGTGTCGAACTTCATCGTGCAGGCGCTGCGCGGTGAGGACATCACCATTTATGGTGATGGTCAGCAAACGCGCTCCTTCTGCTACGTCGACGACCTGGTCGAAGGCATGCTGCGCATGATGGACAGCGAGGGCGGTTTCACCGGCCCGGTCAATATCGGTAATCCCGGAGAGTTTACCATGCTGCAATTGGCGGAGAAGGTGCTGGGCCTGATCGGGGGCAAATCCAAGCTCGTGCACAAGCCGCTACCGCAAGACGACCCGAAGCAGCGCAAGCCGAACATCGAGCTCGCCAAGCAGAAGCTGGGCGCTTGGGAGCCAAAAGTGAACTTGGACGACGGCCTGAAGCAGACGGTCGCCTACTTTCGCAAAGTCGTCGAGACCTGAGCCGCGAGGTTTGCGAGCACGGCGCTTGGTTCGTAAGCGCGCGTGCTCGCGGGCGGCCGCTCACAGGGTGGGATTCAGCGGATCGTACTCGTTGCCCTTGGACTTGGACTTGCCCTTGGACTTGGGTGCGTCGGCCTGCATCATCGACTGCCCGATCGCGGCGTTCAGCCGTTCACGCTCCGTCATCTCGGAGGCCGGCTTTTGCGGGGCCGGCCTTTCGACGGCGGCCTTTGCTGGCGCTGCGACCCTGGTCGGCGCCGCCTTGGCCGGTGCGGACGCAACCGCTTGCTTGGGTTGCGCGAAGCTCGCGGCCGCTCGCGCGTGCGTCACGGCAGGCGCGACGGGTGCGGGCGCGGGTGCGGGCGCAACGGTGGCAGCAAGTCCCTTCTTTTCGGGCGCAAGCGATTCGACTGACACGACGGGGGGCGTCGTGCGAGTCGCCGCGGCCTCAGTGCTAGGCGCGGTCGGTGTTGGCGAGGGGATCGCCATGCGCACCGCTGCCTCGTTGCCGGAGCTGAGGTCGAGCGAGGGCTCGGCGGCTGCGCTCTGTTCCAAGGCCCGCACCGTGCCGAATGCAGGGCCACCGAGCGCAGTCTCGAGACGAGTGTAGAGCGCGTCTTGATGGGCGGCGTGCGCACCTTCACGCAAGAAGTCGTTGCGGTAAGCGGTGACGCTCGCGCCAGCGATCAGCGATAAGAAAATCAGGAAGCGGCCGAAGCCGCCGCCGCCGCGTGCCATCGGAGGCGGTTGGCTCACGACCAGCGGGCGAACGCTGTTCGACGCCGGCATGGTCGCCGCAAACGCGAGCGGCGCCGCGTAGGCCACTTGCGGAGGATAAACCGACGGCGTGGCCTGGATCGCCTCCGGATAGAAGGACGCCGACGCCACGTAGGCGGGACGAGCGGGAGCTTGCGTTGGACGAGCGGCGGGCGGAGCCGGACGGACCGATTGTGGCGCAGGCGGACGCACGGACGGTGGCGCTGGACGTGGCGCTGGCGGTGCGGGACGCACGGACGGCGCTGCCGTGCGTGTGGGCGGCTTGGGAGGCGCGCGCCTGGATTGGGAAACGGGCTGTTCGTCCAAGCCCGCGATCACGCGCAGCGGTTGCCACTGGCTCATGCCCGATTGCCAAACCTGGGTCTCGGAATCGACAATGGATAGTCGAAACAGATCGTCCAACTGTTCGAGCGAGACGACCTTCACTTCGTCTGCTGCAAATTGGACGTGCCATTTTTCGTCGTCCGCGATCGGGGGCGGGTTGCTCACCGACCAATCGTCCCAGCTAGCCGCTTCTGCCCTCATGGAAAGTAATTTACCAGCCCGAGGCCTTTTCCGCGAGCCATTGCTGCCACAACGGTGCTTCGTTTTGGCAAGGGCCGAATTTTGAGGGCTCGAATGCTCCTAGGGTGTTCAGTGGGGCGGACTTCCGCTGGTCAACCCGCGTCAGAGAAAGTAGCTGTTGAGGCATGGCTCGCAAAGCAGCTTGGCAAGACATGGCCGATGCCGACCTCGGTCCGTACGCAAAATCGCGGGGCACACGCTGGGGGCGGGTGTTCGCGGGTCTGCTGTTCGTGGCCGTCGCCACCTTCGTCGCGGGCTACTACCTGCCGCTTTATCGTGCCCATCAAAAGCTCGCTGACCAATACCGCGAGCTCGGTCAACGCACGCAGGGACTGTCGGATACCGCGACCCGCGCGCAAGGCGAGCTCAAGGCGGCGCTCGAGTCGCGCGATCAGTTGCAGGCCGAGCACGATTTACGTGAGAACGCCAGGAGGAGCACGAGTGAACAGCAAGAACGCGCGAAGGGCGCGCTTTCGTCGAAGCTCGACAAATACCTGAAGAAGGGCAATGCCGCGCTGTTCGTCAACGCGGGCTCGCTGTTCGTGGCGTTTGATAGCGTGCTGCTGTTCGTGCCTCAAAAGGTCGACCTGACACCGACCGGTCGCGCGCTCTTGTGCGACGTCGTCAAGACCAGCGAGGCCAAGTCGCTGACGGTGCGCGCCACGCTCGCGCCTGCAGCGGGCGTTCCGCCTGCGCTGCCCGTTGGCTATGCGAGCGATTGGGCCTTGAGCGCGGGTCGCGCAGCTGCTGTGGCGCAAGCGCTCGAGCAGAATTGCTCCTTCCCCGCCGCACAGCTAAGCGCCATGGGTTATGGGCAACAACCGCTCGCGGGGCTCAAACCCACGGGCGACCCGGTTCAGTTGGAAGTCGGGCTCAGCGCGCGCTGAGGCTCACGCCGAGCGATGGCCCAAACGACAACGGCCGCTCTGCTGAGCGGCCGTCGAACGTTCCTGGAGATTTCGTGGAGCCTATCGGGATCGAACCGATGACCTCCTGACTGCCAGTCAGGCGCTCTCCCAGCTGAGCTAAGGCCCCAGGAGGTGCGGGTACTTACACACAAACTTCGCCGATGGCGAGTGCTTTCGCCCAAAAAATGGCGAGCGTTCAGTCTTGGGGAGGCCGCGCCGGCGCATGGCCGGGGGGCAGGGCCATCCCTGGCCGCAATGCCGGGGTCGGTCGCTTGGCCGGTTGGGCAGCCGGGGCTGCGACTGCCGCTGGAACGGCGGCTTCTTTGCGCGGCTCGGAGGGCTTGTCGTCGGAGCCGAGCAGGACGAAACCGAAAATCGTAGCCAACAGCAGCCCGCCGCCCAAGAGCGGTAGCCAAGCCGGTGAACGCGGTTCGTCGGCCGGAAAGTCATCCGAGGTGGTCTCGTCTTCGTGGTGGTCGTCGTGACCGGCGTGGGGGTCCGCGCCGGCGTCGTGATGGCCATGGCCGCTCATGGCCACGCTTATCTCGTGGTTTTTCCGGCAAAGCAAGTCCGGGGCGGTCAGCCGCGGGGTCCGCGCACTTAGTTTGGGGAGAGCCGCTCAACGCTGTCATCGGGGATTCTCCCCCGCGCCCGCTGGACTGAGTCCAGCGGGGCCCCACCCCCTAATTTGGGGCCCCGGCCCCAAATCGGTATGGTTGCGAACGAACCCGAATGGCTCAGCAACAGCAACGCTACAAAGTGCTCGAGAAAATCGCCTCGGGTGGCATGGCCGAGGTATTCCGCGCCGAGAGCGCCGGCCTGGAGGGGTTCAAGAAGACGGTCGCGATCAAGCGCGTCTTGCCCCACCTGTCCGAGAAGAAGCAGTTCATTGGCATGTTCTTGGACGAGGCGCGCGTCAGCGCGCAGCTCTCGCACTCGAACTGCGTGCAGGTCTTCGACATCGGCGTGGGCGACAACACCTACTTCATCGTCATGGAGTACGTGGACGGCGCCGATCTCAAGGGCGTGATCGAACATCGCAAGAAGACGTCCGCGCCGTTCCCCGTAGAAGAGGCTTGTCTGATCTGCGTGCGCATTTGCGAGGGCCTGTCGTATGCGCACGAGCTCACCGACAACAACGGCGAGAGCTTGCACATCGTGCACCGCGACATGTCGCCTCCGAACGTGCTCATCACACGCTTCGGTGAAGTAAAGATCGTGGACTTCGGCCTGGCCAAAGCCAATAGCCAACTCGAGAAGAGTGAGCCCGGCATCATCAAGGGCAAATTCAGCTACCTGTCGCCGGAAGCGGCGCAGGGGCTGCCCGTTGATGCCAAGACCGACATCTTCGCGGTCGGCATCATCTTGTGGGAGCTGCTCGCGGGTCGTCGCCTGTTCATGGGCGAGACCGACCTCGAGACCGTGCGCATGGTGCAGCAGGTGCGCGTGCCATCGATCCGGCAAATCAATCCCAAGGTGTCGGTCGAGCTGGAGCGCGTGATGATGCGCGCGCTCGCCGGAGATCCGGCCGTGCGCTACCAGACCGCGCGAGATTTCGGCCGCGATCTGAACAACATGCTGTTTCACATGGGTCGGGCCGTGTCGTCCTTCGACATCGCTCAGCTCGTCGAGCCGATTCGACTCGAACGTGAAGACAAGAAGAAGCGCGGCAAGTACGATC
>Ga0247768_1000773_pt1 | contig 11494 bp, 12 predicted proteins | sample UWRJL016104C6_FD_179944 | JGI IMG/M metagenome (GOLD analysis project Ga0247768, IMG submission 179944) | Plant litter microbial communities from Arlington Agricultural Research Station in Wisconsin, United States - UWRJ-L016-104C-6 | ecosystem: Environmental > Terrestrial > Plant litter >... | reverse complement strand
GTAGCGCGCGGCGAGGCTGCCGAGCAGCGAGTACAGGAAGTTGGTCTTGCCCGAGCCGCTCGGGCCGCCGATCAGCGCGTGCGGGGTCGCGTCCCCGATCACGACGTCGACGGCCTCGCCCTCGTAGAACCCGACGGGCGCGCGCAGCTCCCGCGCCGAATTCTCGTTGCCCAGCTCCGGCGGCAGCAGGTCCGCGAACGATCGTGGCCCGCCCTGCTTGGTGATCAGTGCTTCGGCTATCCGGCTCGCGGCGCGGCTCACCTGCGCCGACGGGAACGCGGGCTCGATGTCCACCACCAGTTCGGTGCCGGTCATGCTGCTGATCGCGCGGCGCTCGTCGAGCAGGCTGATCGTCTCGACCGAGGTGCTCAACGTTGTCGGAACATCAATCAGGACAAGGGAAATCCCTGCCGCCAGGGCGCCGCTGGCGACCCGCTTGAGGTCGCGGGCGCGCTCGGGCTCCAGCGTCTCGCCGTTGCCGTACAACACCGCGATGCGCCACGGATCACCGCGCTGGCCGGTGGCTTTCCTGATCTCCCGCAACGAGGTGTACCCATTTTGCATACCCGTGGCGTGAATTCGCCGGATGTGCCCGGCGAGTTCGTCGAGCAGGTCGTCCAGGCGGCTCGGGTCGTAGACCGTCAGCGCGCTGGTGCGGCTCAACGGGTACAGGTCGGGGAGGATGGCCGTCAGCTGGCCGACGTCCCACAGGTGGACGCGGACGGCGCCGGGTTCGAACGTGCTCACGACCCGCATCAGCAGGTTCTGCACGATGCCGTCGACGGTGTGGCGGGTCTTCGGCGCCGAAGTGATCGAGAGGTGGGACTCGTCCAGCAGCGGGACGGCGACGTCGAAGGTCCGGGCGATGTCCTGGCCCTGCACCGTCGCCGAGCCGACACGCCACAGGCCAGGGGAGGTGATCCCCTGATCCTGCCCGACCCGGCCGAGCCAATCGCCCGGCGCGCGGCCCGCCGGCCCCGGCGCGTTCGCCGCGACCAGATCACGCAGCGCACCCGGCCCGGCCGACCAATCGGTATAGAACTGCGCCCGGATCGCTTGCAGCATCCCGAAGACCTCGGCCGCGGCGGGATGCCGGGCCCACTTCGAGCGCTGGTCGGCGGACGCGTGGTTCAGCCCGGCCGAAACGATCAGCCGTTCGAGTTCGAGCTTCGCCAGCTCCGCTTCCGCCTCGTTCCGCGCCCCGGCGGCCGCACCGAGCACCAAACCGATCTGGCCGCGTACCCGTTCGAGGGCGGTGGAGACGCGATTGCGCTGATCGCCGGTCTTGTTGCCCATCAGTGTGGCTCCTACAAGCGTGACTGGTAAGCGGTCAGCAGTTCACTCGCGCCGGCCAACCGGCCGACCTGAGCCTCGATCTGCTCGACGGCCTGCGCGAGCTGAGGCGGCAGCCAAGGGTCGGCTTGGCCCTGCGCTTCTATGATGGCCCGGATCGCCTCGTCAAGGTGGCTTTTCGCTTGTGAGAAATGCCCTTGAGCCTCGGTAAGACCCGTTTGGACCGCACCCAAAAGGTGGTGGAGTTCCTCTAACCCGGGCATCTCGGCTAGAGCCGGGCGGCGTAAGAGTCGGCGGAGGAGATCGCGCCCTCGATGGTGCTCTGGGTGCCGCTGATGCTCTGGAGCGCCTCGGCGAACATGCCGTGGGCCTGGGTGACCTCGTCCTGATGGCTGCCGGAGGTGGCCTGCGAGAGGGTTTGCTGTGCCTCTTCCAAGGCCATCGCGGCCTGTTGAAGTGCGGCGATGCTCGCGGACGCCTTGTCCTTGGCAAGCGCGATACCAGCACGGACCTCTTCCACTCCGGCCATCTGGACGGACACTCCTCAGGTCTCGTTCGATCACACTGAGCGTGATCATCTCACTCGTATCTGTAACTATAAGGCAAAAAGGAACCAACTTCGCCAAAAAGGAACCAACAAGGCCCCGGACGTCATCGATCGTGTCCGGGGCCCGGGTGGCACCGGCGCGGACGATACCGCACGGTCTCGTGGCTCCCGGAAACCGGGTGCGGCCCTGCTGTGGGCGTCAAAAAGACCGTTAAGGCCCCAGAACGCGAACGTGTCCGGGGCCTTAACGGTCTTGAGCGGAGGATACAGGATTCGAACCTGCGAGGGCGTGAACCCAACACGCTTTCCAAGCGTGCGCCTTAGGCCGCTCGGCCAATCCTCCGTGGAGAATCCTACCGGACGGGGTCGCGCCGCCCCGTCGCCGGGTCCGCCCTACGGGCAGCCCGTGTTCACCCCGACACCTGGTCTAGGGGCCCCAGAAAACCGCGGATTCCTCGTGTATCAGCGAAACGAGGGCTGATGATGGCCGTGCACTGGAGCCGTAAAAGTTGACCAAGGAGGGCCTTATGGGCCGCGTGAAAGGCAAGGTCGTCGCGATCAGCGGGGCGGCACGGGGGCAGGGTCGCAGCCACGCCGTGCGGCTGGCCGAAGAGGGCGCCGACATCATCGCGTTCGACATCTGCGCCGACGTCGAAGCCACCGAGTACCCGATGGCCACCGTCGAAGACCTCGAAGAAACCGCCAGGCTGGTGGAGAAGACCGGGCAGCGCATCTTCACCCGCCAGGCCGACGTCCGCGACCGCGCCGCGGTGCAGGCCGTCATCGACGAGGGCGTGGCCGAACTCGGCCGCCTCGACGTCGTCGTCGCCAACGCGGGCATCAGCCCGATCGGTGCCGGCCGTCCGATCGGCGCCTTCACCGACACCGTCGACATCAACCTCAACGGTGCCATCAACACCGTGCACGCCGCCCTGCCGCACCTCGGCGAGGGCGCTTCAATCATCCTGATCGGCTCCGCGGCCGGGCTCATCCCCGGTTACGGCGACACCGGCCCGGCGGGCCCCGGTGGTGCCGCGTACAGCTTCGCGAAGCAGACGCTGGTGCAGTACGTGAACGCGATCGCCTTCCAGCTCGCGGCCACGAACCGCCGGATCAACGCGATCCACCCGGCCAACTGCAACACCGAGCTGCTGCACAGCCAGCCGATGTACGACACCTTCCGCCCGGACCTCGAGAAGCCGACCCGTGAGGACGCCGAGCCTTCGTTCGCCACGTTCCACGCGATGGCCGTCCCCTATGTGGAGCCGATCGACGTCTCCCACGCCGTTGTCTACCTGGCCGCCGACGAATCCCGGTTCGTCACCGGCTCACACCTCAAGGTCGACGCCGGCGCGCTGGTCAAGCGCGGGCTCTGACACCGCGAAGTGCCATGAACGGTCCGTTCATCCCGAAAATCGCGAGGAACGGTCCGTTCATGGCACGACGTCGGCGACCACGCAGGTGACGTTGTCCGGGCTCCCGCCCTCGTTGGCGAGGTCGATGAGCCTGGTCACCGCGGCGGCGGGGTCGTCGATGGTGGTGAGTACTTCTTCGATGACGTCCGGGGCGGCCACGCAGGTGAGGCCGTCCGAGCACAGCAGGTACCGATCGCCTGGCGCTGCGTCGAACCGCCAGCGGTCCGGTTCGGAAGAACCGGTGCTCTGCAAGGCTTTCATCAACATCGACCGGCGCGGATGGCCGGCCGCCTGATCGGCGGCGAGGCGTCCGTCGTCCACCAGGGCCTGCACCAGGGTGTGGTCCCGGGTGATCTGGTGGAGGGCACCGTCGCGCAGGAGATACCCGCGCGAATCGCCGACGTGCACCGCGGCGAAACCTGTTCCGTCCCAAAGCAAGGCGGTCAGGGTGGTGCCCATTCCCCGGTATTCCTGGTTGGTTTCGGCCAGTGCCGCGAGCCGGTCGCCGATCCGCCGGGTGATCGAGGCGAGTGCCGCTTCCGCGTCGATCTCCCGCGAGTCCAGCCCGCGGAGGTCGTTGTCGAGCTCGGCCATGACCGCGATGGCCGCCGCGCTCGCCACCTCGCCGTGGGGCTGCCCGCCGATGCCGTCGGCGACGGCGAGCAAGCGGGGGCTCGCGTACATCGAGTCCTGGTTCACCTGGCGCCGCTTTCCGGTGTCCGAGCCGGCCGCGTAGTGAAGTCGTGTCATGCGCCCAGTAGAGCACCTGTGAACTCGATTCACAAGCGAACCCTCTGTGCATTAGCATGGCGCCATGGGTCACGACGCGACGGTGAACGCCGGCGACATCGCCCGGCTGGTCGACGTCGGCCGGGCCGCCGTCAGCAACTGGCGGCGCCGGTACGACGACTTCCCGCGCCCGGTCGGCGGCACCGCGTCAAGCCCGTTGTTCGCGCTCGCCGAGGTCGAAGAGTGGTTGCGCCGCAACGGAAAGTCGTTCGAGGTCTCGGTCGCGGACAGGGTGTGGCAGCAACTGCGCGCGGCGGGAGACGACCTCGGTCTCGGCGCGCGTGTGGCTCAAGCGGGTGACGTTCTCCGGCGGCTTCAAACGGGCGAGCGGCCGGGTCCAGGGGATCCGGATCTGACCCGCCTGCTTGTCGAATCGGCCACCGAACTCGGTCACGCTGAGGCGTTCGAGGCGGTGTGCCGGCGCTATCAGGAGGCCCATTCGCGGCACTTGGACGTCACCCCGGCCGCTGTCGCCTCCCTGATGACCCGGCTGGCGGGCACCGGGACCCTGCTCGACCCGGCCTGCGGTATCGGCACCTTGCTCCTCGCTTCGTCCGCTTCCCGGGTGCTGGGGCAGGACGGCAACGAGACCAGCGCCCGGATCGCCGGGCTTCGCCTGCTGCTGAGCGGAATCCCCGCGGAGATACGCGGCGCCGACGCGCTCCGGCAGGACGGTTTCGGCGACCGGGTAGTCGACGCGGTGGTCTGCGACCCGCCGTTCAACGAGCGGGCCTGGGGTTATGACGAGTTGACCGGTGATCCGCGCTGGGAGTACGGGTTGCCGCCGCGGGGTGAGCCGGAACTCGCCTGGGTGCAGCATTGCCTGGCCCGGGTCCGGCCCGGCGGGCTGGTCGCGATCCTGATGCCGTCGGCGGTGGCGAGCCGCCGTCCTGGCAAGCGCATCCGCGGGAACCTGTTGCGCGCCGGTGCTTTGCGGGCCATCGTCACGGTCGCGGCCGGTGGCCCGGATCTGTGGCTGTTGCGGCGCCCGGAACCCGGTGAGCGGCCGCCCGCGCACCTGCTGATGTTGGACACCGGCGGTGACCTGTCCACGGTGGAATCGTTGTGGCAGAAGCACTCTCGTGATCCCGAGTCGGGTCCCGGCGTCCGGATCATCGACCTGCTCGACGACGACGTCGACTTGAACCCGTCGCACCGGCGGCATCGCGGCGAGGACGTCGGCCAGGAGTTTTCCGTTGCGCTGAAACGCTTCCGCGCGGACGCGCCGGTACCGCCCGAGCTGGTCGTGGCCGACGAGCAGGCGTCCATGACCACGGTCGGCGAACTCGTGAAGGCCGGGGCGATCACGATCCTGCACGCACCGGCGAAGCCGGAGCTGGAACCGGGGGACGTCGTGGCGTCCCCGGCAGGCGGGGCCCGGGTGGTCGTCGACGCGGGGGAGGTCCTCGCGCCCTCCCACACGCTCTACCGCGTCGATCGGTCCAGGTTGGACCCTTATTTCCTGGCGGGCTGCCTGCGTGCCGCCGAACCACGCACCACCACCGGTTCGAGCCGCGTCGACGCGCGCCGGACGCCGGTGCCGCGGCTGACGGCCGAAGGGCAACGCCGTCACGGCGAGGCGTTCCGCGCGCTGATCGTGCTGGAAGAAGCCCTGCGTATGACGGCCGAGCTGGGGGAAGAGGTGGTCCGGCTAGGCTTTGCCGGACTCGTCACCGGGCGGCTACGTCCACCCAGCTAGGGGGTCCGATGCTCATCGCCGACAGATACGAGCTCGACGAACTCCCGCTCGGGCAGGGCGGGATGGGCGCGGTCTACGGCGGCCGGGACACCCATCTCGAACGGCGGGTCGCGGTCAAGTTCCTGCAGTTGCCCGGTGGCCGTGACGAGGAACTCGAACGCCGGTTCATCCGCGAGGCCCGCATCCTCGCCAAGCTCGAACACGCGGGCGCGCCGGTGCTGTACGACTTCGGCACCTTCGAACACCGCCTCTACCAGGTGATCCAGTTCATCGACGGTGTCACCATCGCCGACCTGGTCGGTGAGCACGGGCCGTTGCCGGTGCCGTGGGCGGCGGCGATCACGGCGCAGGCGTGCGCGGTGCTGTCGGCGGCGCACGCGCTGTCCATTTGCCACCGTGATCTCAAGCCGACCAACCTGATGCTGTGCCGCGACGGCAGCGTGAAGGTGCTCGACTTCGGCCTCGCCATGCTGCGTGAAGCCGACGTCGCGCGGTTCACCCGCGCGGGCCAGATCCTCGGCACACCGGCGTACATGGCGCCGGAGCAGATCCAGCGCGGAGTCGCCGGACCGGCGAGCGACCTCTACGCGCTCGGGTGTGTCCTGCACGAAATGCTCACCGGCAAGCAGTTGTTCACCGGCCCGACGGCGTACGCGGTCTTCGAGAAGCAGGTGAAGCAGCGACCGCCGAGCGTGCCCGATGTGCCCGCCGAGCTGGACGCGCTGATCCAGGAGTTGCTGGACAAGGAGCCGGAACGGCGTCCGTCCGATGCGAACACGCTGTACGCGCGGCTCCAGCCGTTCGCGCGTGATCTGCCCGCGCTGCCCGGTTTCCTCAACCCGCCGTCGATGCCCAGTCCTGTTCGGATGTACGCGCGGATGGTCGGCCGGGTCCTCCCTGGCTGAGACGGACCCGGCCACCCGTGCTCAGGTCTCCCAGACAGGCTCCGGCGGAAGGCCGCGTTCGGCCCTGGCGGCGTCGCTGAGCTCCTGGATGAGGTCCGTTTTGGCGATCGTGTACGCCTCGCCGTCGAGACCTTCTGCCGCGAGCGTCTGCTTGAGATCGCTGTAGCGCTTCGCCGCCTCTGGGTATTTACGCAGGTGCGCGGCCACCATCCGCTCTTTGCACAGCTCCCAGCGCTCCTCGGGGAAGACGTGGAAGTGGTGGCTCCGCTCCCCGTCGCGCCACCGTACGAAGAGGAGCCTGCCGGGGGCGCCGAAATCCTGCGGCTGGTAACCCAGACGGGCGAAAGTCCCGGTGGCCTCCGAAACTTTTTCGAGATCGGGGGTCGCCGCCGCGATGTCGATGATCGGCTTCGCGGCGAGGCCCGGGACCGACGTGCTTCCGATGTGTTCCATGGCCGTGAACAGGCCATCTGCCACTTGGGACAGTTCCTCGCGGGCCCGCTCGTACTCGCGGGGCCACCGTGGGTCGTACTTCCGGATCAGAACCATGGCTCCATGATCTGACAAAATCGTGACCATTCCGCGCCAACCCGATCGGGGGTATGGCCGTCTCTTTCTTTGTAAGGTGCGCGGTAGACGAAAACGGGGGTATGTGGCTGTGAAGAAGATCCTGGCCGGAGCTGCCGCTCTGGTGGCGATGGTCGTACTGACCGCGTGTTCGGGTTCGGGCAGTACGACCGGAGTGAGCCTCGCGGCCCAGGGGGGTGCGGCGTCCGCGACGACATCGAGCGCGATACCGACGACGTCGTCGAGCCCGAGCACCTCCGCGTCGCCGTCGCCGTCTTCGACGACGCCTCCGGCCCCGAGCACGTCGACGTCGAAGACCACGACGTCCAAGCCGAAGCCGACCACCACAAAGCCCAAGCCGACACCCGCCGCCGACCCCGGGGTGCCCTGCGCCCCGACCGTCGCCGCCTGTGTCGACATTTCGGCGCACAAGGCTTGGCTGCTCGAAGACGGTCACGTGATCTACGGTCCGGTGCCGATGCTGCCGGGCCGCAAGGGCAACGAGACGCCGACGGGCACGTTCCACGTGTACAGCAAGGAAAAGATGCACCTGTCGAAGGAGTTCGACAACGCTCCGATGCCGAACTCGGTGTTCTTCTACCCGGGTGACGCCTTCCACACCGGCAGTCTTTCGGTGTACTCGCACGGCTGTGTGCACCTGTCGAGCGCGGCGTCGCTGAAGTTCTTCAACACGCTGAGCGTCGGCGACACGGTGCAGGTCGTGCCCTGATCTGACGCTTCTACCACCACGAAAACTTGTGAGCGTTGCGGCCGGTTCTAACCGGCGGCAACGCTCACAAGTCTTTTAGCGCAGGTCGGCGGGTTCCGTGCCGGTCCCGGTGAGCGGGAGGCCCAGCGTGACGCGGTCCGTCAGCCAGCGGCTCGGCCGGTAGCGCGGGTCGCCGGTGCCGCGGTTCAGGCCGCGCAGGATGCGAAGCACGATGTCGGCGCCGGTTTCCTGGCCCCAGGTCAACGGCCCGCGGGGGTAGCCGAGGCCGAGGCGCACGGCCGTGTCGATGTCGGCGGGGGTGGCGAGCCGCTGGTCGGCGATGGCGCAGGCGGTGTTGACGATCGACGCGAGCAGCCGTTGCGCGATCATCGCCGGGCCGTCCCGCACCACGGTGACCGGCAGCCCGGTCGCCGCGAGCGCGGCCAGGGCGACGCGCCCGATGGCCGCGTCCAGGCCGGGATGCACGGCGAGCGTGAGCCGCTTTTGGAAGCCTCCGAGCTGGTCGACCCCGCCCGTGCGCTCCGCGGGCAGCCCGCCCGCGGTCGCCAGGTCCACAGTGGACTGTCCGAGTGGGGTGAGCAGGATCACGGCCGCCGCCGACGGCTGCTCTCCGCGTTCGACCTTGACCCTGGCGCCGACGAGCAGCTTGCTCAGCTCCTCGTGGTCCGTCCAAACGGGTTCGCCTTGGTAGACCGGGGCTTCCGGCTCGGGCGCGACCTGCTGGACACCGTTCTCGTAGCGGTAGAAACCCTCGCCGGTCTTGCGGCCGAACAATCCGGCGTCCACCCGCGGCCGGGTGAGCCAGGACGGCCGGACCCGCGGTTCGTGGTGGAAGCCGTCCCAGATGCTTTCCAGCACCGCGTGGGAAACGTCGAGCCCGGTGAGGTCGAGCAGCTCGAACGGGCCGAGCTTCAGGCCGAGGACGTCGCGCGCGATCCTGTCCACATCGGAGGGGTCCGCGAGCGCTTCGCTCAGGATCTGCAGTGCTTCCGTGCCGAGCCCGCGCCCGGCGTGGTTGACCAAAAAGCCCGGCGCGTCCTTGGCGAGCACGGGTTCGTGGCCCAATCGCCGTACCAGCTCGCACAGCGCGCCCGGCAGCCACGCCCGCGTCCGCGCGCCGGGAATCACCTCCGCCAGCCGCATCAACGGCACGGGGTTGAAGAAGTGCAGCCCGGCCAGCCGGCCTGGATCGGCCAGCGTGGCGGCGATCGCGGTCACCGAAAGCGAACTCGTGTTGGTCAGGAACACCGTGCGCTCAGGGCAAACGCGTTCCAGCTCGGCGAACAACTCCGCCTTGACCGACAACTCCTCGCGGACGGCTTCGATCACCACGTCGCAGTCCCGTGCGGGCGCGAACGGATCGTCGAGCGGCTTGAGCCTTTCGGTGGCGAGCCTGGCTTCGTCGCCGGTCATCCGGCCTTTGGCGGCCAGCTTGCCGAACATCCCGCCGACGTACTCCACCGCGCGCGAGACCGCCTCCGGCTGCGCGTCGGCGAGCTCTACCGTCAGCCCCGCGGCCGCGGCCACCTGCGCTATCCCGCGCCCCATGACGCCGGTGCCGATCACCCGGATCGTGCCGATCCGCGTCGCCCACTGGCCCTCGTCCCGCTTTTCGTCGCTCACGAACCCCACTTAACCACGGGCGCGGCTCACTTGATCCCGACGAAATCCGCCATCCGGTCGCTCGTATACCCGAAAAAATCGTCGCTCGGGTCGACAGAGCCGACATATTGGCCGAACAGCTCGAAACTGATCGCGCCGAAGAGCTGGGTCCACGCCATGAGCAGGCGGGTGACCACGGTGGCGGGAAGGTCGGTTTCCAGCGCGGCGGCGAGCGTTTCGGCCTGGGACTTGAGTTTTCCCGGCATCTCCGTCTTGTCCTCGACCGGCCGCAGCGGGCTGCTCTTGATCACGTCGACGAGCTTGAACGCGACCCGGCCCGCGGAGACGATCGTGTCCTGCGGCGCCTGGTAACCGGGGATCGGCGAACCGTAGATCAGTGCGTATTCGTGCGGATGCGCGCGGGCCCACGCGCGGGCCCCCTGCCAGATCGACAGCCAGCGCTCGCGCTGTTCGCCTTCGGGGAGATCGGCGGCCTCGGCGGCGTCGCCGATGGCGTTGTAGGCGTCGATGATCAACGCCGTCAGCAGGTGGTCCCGGCTGGGGAAGTAGCGATACAGCGCCGACGAGACCATGCCCAGTTCCCTGGCGACGGCACGCAGGGAAAGCGCTTGCGCGCCCACCGCCGCGAGTTGGCGGCGAGCCTCGTCCTTGATCTCCCGCGTCAGTTCGGCCCTGGCCCGTTCACGTGCTGTCGAGGTTGCTGGCATGGGCTCAGTCTGCCAGTTGAGAGATCGGTGCACAAATTCGAGAGCACTGCTCTTGACGACGCGCGCGGCTTAGTGTTCACTGTTCTTAACCGAGAGCACTGCTCTCGCAAAGCGAAGGAGAAGACGATGACCGGCGAAAACACCACCCGCTACATCGAACCGACGAAGTCCACCAGCCTGTTCAACGCACTGGTCGCCAGGCTGACCAAACGAGGTTTCAGCGTCTGGGGGAGCCGGGTGCTCTATGTCCGGGGCCGCAAGAGCGGCGAACTGCGCTCGACCCCGGTCAACCTGCTGAAGTTCGAGGACGAGGACTACCTGGTCGCGCCGCGGGGCGTGACGCAGTGGGTGCGCAACCTGCGGGTGGCGGGCGAGGGGCAGCTGCGCGTCGGCAAGCGGACGCAGGAGTTCACCTACGTCGAGCTCGCCGACGACGAAAAGCCCGTGCTGCTGCGCGCCTACCTCAAGCGCTGGAAGTTCGAGGTCGGGGTCTTCTTCGACGGTGTCGACGCGAAGGCTTCGGACGAGAAGCTGCGCGAAATCGCGCCCGGCTACCCGATCTTCCGCATCATCACGAAGTGACTATTCGGCTTTCGCGCGGGGCCGGCGCAGTGTGGTGAAAACGAGGCCGATGCCCGCGATGAGGCAGAGCAGGCCGATGAGGAACCACAGCTTCGCGCCGGTCATGAAGCTTCCGGTGATCCAGCCGGCGCCCTGGCCGGTCCAGACGGCGCCGATGAGGATCAGCACGATGCCGACCGCGAGCAGAACCCAGCGCTTCATGTAAGTGCTCCTTCGTTGGTGGTCGGCTCCAGTCTGGCACCAACGCGCGGCACCGGGTCCCTCACTTGCCGACCAGCCCGGTCTTGTAGGCGAAGACCACGGCGTGGACCCGGTCGCGCAGGCCGAGTTTCGACAGGACCCGCGAGACGTGGGTCTTGACCGTCTCTTCCCCGACGTGCAGCCGTTCGGCGATCTCGGCGTTGCTGCACGCGTCGGCGATCAGCAGCAGCACCTCGCGTTCGCGGGAGGTCAGCCGGTCCAGCTCGGGACAGTCCGACGACGGTTCGATGCTGGTCGTGAAGCTCTCCACCAGCCGGCGGGTCACCGACGGGTCGATCAGCGCGTCGCCCCTGGCCGCGACCCGCATCGCGGAGACGAGTTCCTCCGGCGGCAGGCTTTTGAGCAGGAAACCGCTGGCTCCGGCGCGCAACGCGCG
>Ga0247768_1000772_pt1 | contig 11496 bp, 12 predicted proteins | sample UWRJL016104C6_FD_179944 | JGI IMG/M metagenome (GOLD analysis project Ga0247768, IMG submission 179944) | Plant litter microbial communities from Arlington Agricultural Research Station in Wisconsin, United States - UWRJ-L016-104C-6 | ecosystem: Environmental > Terrestrial > Plant litter >... | reverse complement strand
GTATTGGGAGAAGCTCGCGACCCAGACCGCGGGCGGGAAACCGCCGGACGTGCTCAACATGGACACGCGCTACCTCGCCGAATACGGCCAGCGCAACGTCCTCCTCGACCTCAACCAGGGCGCCGGTACCGGTATCTCGCTCGCCGACGTCAACCCCGAACTCGCCGCGACCGGCCTTATCGGGGACAAGCGCTACGCCGTGCCCTGGGCACAGAACACGTCGTCGCTGGTCTACGACCCCGCCGCCTACACCGCCGTCGGCGCGGACCTCAGCAAGCCGCTGACCTGGGCCCAGCTCAGCGACGCCGCCCAGAAAGTCAGCGCGGGCAACGGTTTCACCACCCGGGGGCTGACCGACTTCGGCATGCTCGACAGCTCCCTGGAGATCTGGCTGCGCCAGCAGGGCAAACAGGTCTACACCCCCGACGGCAAACTCGGCTTCGACGCCGACGACCTCCACCGCTTCTGGGAACTGGCCGGGCGCTTCCGCGACAACAAGTCCGTCACCACCGCCGAAGTCACTGCCTCCTACAACACCTCGCCCGAGCAGTCCCCGCTCGGCAAGAAGCTGACCAGCGCCGAATTCGCCTACGACAGTGTCTATCCGGGCTTCCAGAAGGCCAATGGCAAGGACCTCCGCGTCGGCCCCTACCCGAGTGACAACCCGGCGAACAACGGGCAATACCGCCGGCCGTCGATGTTCCTTTCGGTCTCCGCGCGCAGCAAAGCCACCGAAGCCGGGGTGAAACTGGTCAACTTCCTCATCAACGACCCCGACGCGGGCAAGATCCTCGGCGCCGACCGCGGCCTGCCGCCCAACCAGAAGATCCGCTCCCAGCTCGCCGCCGAGGCGACCGGCACCAACAAGGTCATCTTCGACTACGAAGCCGTCATGGAACCGACGCTCGGCGCGGCGCCGCCCGTCCCGCCCAAGGGCGCGGGCGCCATCCAGAAACTGCTGCAGCGGACGTACGAGGAGATCGCGTTCGGCAGGCTCGGCATCACCGCGGCCGTCGCCAGGTTCATGCCGGAGGCGGAAAAGAGCCTCCGGTAGCGTGGCGGACTTCCGGGCGGCGAACCAGCGGCAGGCCTACGTCTTTCTCGCGCCGTGGATCTTCGGCGCGCTCGCCCTGACCGTGGGGCCGATGGTCGTCTCGCTCTACCTGTCCTTCACCGACTACGACCTGTTCACCACACCGCGCTGGGTCGGCCTCGACAACTTCGTGCGCATGTTCACCGACGACGGCCGCTACCTCCAGTCGGTCAAGGTGACCTCGCTCTACGTCCTGGTGTCGGTGCCGCTCAAGCTCGTCACGTCGCTGCTGGTCGCGATGCTGCTCAACACCCGCGCGGGTTCACACGGCTTCTACCGCGCCGCGTTCTACGCGCCATCGCTGCTCGGCGCGAGTGTCGCCGCCGCGCTGGTGTGGCGGGCGCTGTTCACCAGCGGCGGCCCGGTGAACGCGGTACTGGCCGGCCTCGGCTGGCACACCCCGAGCTGGGTCGACGACCCGGACTTCAGCCTGTGGTCGATCATTTTGCTCGGTGTGTGGCAGTTCGGCGCGCCTATGGTGATCTTCCTGGCCGGGCTCAAGCAGATCCCCGCGGAGTTGCACGAGGCCGCGAGCATCGACGGCGCCGGTCCGGTCAGCCGGTTCTGGCACATCACCCTGCCGATGCTCTCCCCGGTGATCTTCTTCAACCTGGTGATGGAGGCCATCCACGCCTTCCAGGCGTTCACCCCGGCGTTTGTCATCGGCGGCGGGCGCGGCGGGCCCGCCGACTCGGACCTGTTCTACACGCTCTACCTCTTCCAGGTCGGCTTCGAGGACTTCGACATGGGCTACGCCTCGGCGATGGCGTGGGTGCTGCTGGCCGTCATCGCGATCGTGACCGCCGTGGTGTTCCGCTCCGCCAGACTCTGGGTCTTCTACGACGATGACGGAGGACTCGATTCATGAAGTCCTTCCGCCTGACGATCTGGCACGCCGTCTGCCTCGCCGGGGTGCTGATCGTGCTGTATCCGTTGGTATGGCTGGCTTTCGCCTCGGTCAAACCGCCTACCGAGATCCTGTCCAGTTTGGACCTGTTCCCGGACGAATTCGTCTTCGACGGCTACTCGAAAGGCTGGGAAGGCGCCGCCGGGATCGGCTTCGGCCGGTTTTTCCTCAACTCGTTCATCGTCGCCGGTGGCTCGGTGATCGCGAACGTGCTCTCCTGCTCGCTGGCCGCGTTCGCCTTCGCCCGCCTCGAATTCCGCCTGCGCGGACCGCTTTTCGCGTTCATGATCACCACGCTGATGCTGCCTTACCACGTCACGCTCATCCCGCAGTACATCATCTTCCAGCAGGCCGGGCTGGTGAACACCTTCGTGCCGCTGATCCTGCCGAAGCTGCTCGCCACCGAGGCGTTTTTCGTCTTCCTCATCATCCAGTTCATGCGCGGCATCCCGCGTGAGCTCGACGAAGCCGCGACGATCGACGGCTGCACCGTGTACCGCACCTTCTGGCACGTCGTGCTGCCGCTGTCGAAACCGGCGCTCGTCACGACGTCGATCTTCACCTTCATCTGGACCTGGAACGATTTCTTCACGCAGATGGTCTACCTGAACGACACCGACAAGTTCACCGTGCCGCTGGGTCTGAGGCTCTTTGTCGACACCAGCAGCGAGTCGAACTTCGGCGCGATGTTCGCGATGTCGGCGCTGGCGCTGGTGCCGATCGTGCTGTTCTTTCTCGCCTTCCAGCGGTTGCTGGTCGAAGGCGTGAGCACCAGTGGATTGAAGGGGTGACCGTGCGAGCAGGCAAAACGATACGCGCCAACGCCTGGCGGGACCGGCTGGAGGAGTTCTCCGACTGCCTTCTCGCCGGGCTTCTCGTCGCGCTGGGTTCACTGCCGGTGGTCACCGCCGGTCCCGCGTTCGCGGCCGGGTGCCGGGCGATCCGGCGGAACCGGGACGGCATCTCGCTCCCGCTGTGGCAGGCCTTCACCGCCGACTTCCGCGCCCTGCTGCGCGGCGGCATCCCGTTCAGCCTGACCACCCTGGCCGCGGGCTTCCTCGTCGTCGTCGACCTGGCGCTCGTGGTACCCGGGCAAGCCGTGCTCCGGCCAGTGCTGTGGCTGCTCGCGGCGGTGGCCACGGTGATCGTGCTGCGCACCTGCGAACTCGTCGACACGCACTGGCGGACCGCCCTGAAGACGGCCGCACAGCGGACCGTGGCCGAGCCGGGAGCGTCCGCGCTGATCGCGGCCGCGGTGGTCGCCTCCGTCGTCCTGATCGGGATGCAGCCACTGCTGGTGTTCCTGGTGGCCGGGCCGCTGACCCTGGCGGTCGTCGCGGTCGGGCGGCGCCGATGACGGTCCCGTCCCTGGTCCTGTTCGGCACCGCCGGGCACGCCATCACCCACCTGCGCCGGGCCCGCGCGCTGCACTCCCAAGGCGAGATCACCCTCGCCGGGGCCTGCGACATCCGCGAACCCTCACCCGAAGCGCGGTCCCTGCTGCCGGAGGGCGCGATCGTCACCGCGGACCCCGAGCGGCTGCTCGACCGTGCCCGCCCGGACATCGCGATCGTCGCGACACCCCCGCACACCCACCTCGACCTCGCGCGGCTCGTCCTCGCCGCGGGCTGTCACCTGCTCCTGGAGAAGCCGCCCGTGCTCGACCTGGGCGCGTTCGCCGAGTTGTCCGGCCTGGTGGACCGTGGCGGGCTCGCCTGCCAAGTCGGCTTCCAGAGCTTCGGCTCGGCCGCGCTTCCGGTGCTGCGCCAGGCTTTCGCCGCCGGGGAGATCGGCGAGATCACCGGCGTCTCGGCCGCCGGGGCGTGGATCCGGCGCGACCCGTACTTCGAACGCGCCGACTGGGCCGGGCGCCGCGGCCTCGGCGCGCAGCCGGTGGTCGACGGCTCGCTGACCAACCCGTTCGCCCACGCCGTGGCCACCGCGCTCCTGCTCAACGGCACCGCCGCCGACCTGCCGGACCACGTGGCCGTCGAGCTCTACCACGCCCGCGACATCGAGGCCGACGACACCGCGTGCGCGCGCCTGAGCTTCACCGGCGCGCCGGACGTCGTCGCGGCCGCGACCCTCTGCGCCGAACGGGACCACGAGCCGTACGTGCTGGTCCACGGGACCCACGGCGAGGCGAAGTGGGAGTACAAGACCGACCGCCTGGTGATCAACGGCATGACCGTCCCCGTCGCGCCACCCACCGACCTGCTGGGCGACCTGCTCGGGCACCTCCGGGACGGCACCCCGCTGCTGGCCCCGCTCGCCGTGACCCGGGCGTTCACCGCGCTGGTCGAAGCCGTCTGGCACGCCCCCGATCCACGCCCGATCCCCGAAGCGCGGCCCTGGGGGAGGGGCCCGGATCGGCACGTGGTCGTCCCCGGCATCGACCGGCACGTCGACACCGCCGCGGACCGGCTCGCCCTGTTCTCCGAACTCGGGCTGCCGTGGGCCACCGCCGCGGCCGGAAAACCCAGCCGTGGAAGGAAAGGCGCTTCATGAACACGCCTCGCCGGTACGCGATCGCCGGGCTCGGCCACCGCGCCGAGATGTACGTCCGCGCGCTCGCCGCCGACCGCGCGGTGCTCGCCGCGTTCTGCGACCGCAACCGCACCCGGATGAACGTCCACAAAGGATGGATCGGCGAGCCGGACATCCAGTGCTACAACGACTTCGTCACGATGCTCGCCAAGGAAGACATCGACGTCGTCATCGTCTGCACCCCCGACCACACCCACGCCACCTACATCGAGGCCGCCCTCGACGCCGGCTGCGACGTGATCACCGAAAAGCCGATGACCACCGACATCGACGGCTGCCGGCGCATCCTCGACGCCCAGCGGCGCACCGGCCGGAAGGTGACCGTCGCGTTCAACTACCGGTACAACCCCGTGCACCGCAAGGTGCGCGAACTGCTCGCGGCCGGAACCGTCGGGCAGATCGGCTCGGTGACCTTCGAATGGCTCCTCGACACCCGGCACGGCGCCGACTACTTCCGCCGCTGGCACCGGGAGAAGGCCAACTCCGGCGGCCTGCTTGTGCACAAGTCCGGCCACCACTTCGACCTGGTCGATTGGTGGCTCGACAGCGTCCCCGAGACCGTCTACGCCATGGGTCGCTTGTTCTTCTACGGCAAGGAAAACCGCAGACGCCACGGGGCGCCCGAAGACGCCTTCGCGCTCGAATTCTCCCCGCGCCTGACCGCGCTGTACCGCGATGCCGAACATGAAGACGGCTACCGGCGCGACCAGAACGTCTTCTCCGACGGCATCACCATCGAAGACGACATGACCGTCATCGCCCGCTACCGTGACGGTCAGCAGCTGAGCTACCACCTCGTCGCCTACTCGCCGCGCGAGGGTTACCGCGTCGCGTTCAACGGCGACAAGGGCCGCCTCGAACTCGAAGTGTTCGAAGGATCCGACGCACGCGCGAAGATCACGGTGCAACCGCACTGGGGTGCCGCCGGGGTTGTCCTTGACACGCCGGTGGGGGAGGGCCACGGCGGCGGGGACCAACGCATGCTCGCCGAACTGCTGGGCGAGCCCGCCGACGACCCGCTCGGCAGCGCCGCCGACCAGCTCGCGGGGATGTGGTCGCTCGCCACCGGCCTCGCCGCCAACCGGTCGCTGGAAACCGGTGTCCCGGTCGCCGTGCGCGACCTGCTTTCCCCCGCCATCAAGGGCGAACGGTGACCGCGGTCCTGCGGCGGCTCGCCGAGTACGTCGTCACCCCGCACACGGCCCAGACCGACTCCCCGAAACCGTACCTCCATCCACTGTGGACGACCGCGGGCGACGTCGTCACCGCCGTCCGGCCGCACGACCACACCTGGCACAACGGGCTGCAGTTCGCCGTCGCCAACCTCGCCGGGGAGAACTTCTGGGGCGGCCGGACCTACCTGCGCGGCAAGGGCTACACCCCGCTCGACAACAACGGCACCATCCAGCACCTGCGCTGGGCGCACGCCGAATCCTCCGGTGGCCGCGCCGAAGTCCGGCACGAACTGGTCTGGGAGACCAAAGCCGGTCAGCGCTGGCTCGCCGAACAGCGCACCATCGAGATCGGTGACGTCGACCTCGACCAGGGCTGCTGGACGCTGACCTGGACCAGCCGCCTGCGCAACACCAGCGGACGCCCGCTGCGCTGGGGGAGCCCGGTGACCGAAGGCCGCGCCACCGCCGGGTACGGCGGGCTCTTCTGGCGCGGGCCGCGGTCGTTCGTCGGCGGCTCGGTGCGTACCTCCGACGCCGTCCTCGGCGACGACGCCATGGGGCACCGCGCGCCCTGGCTCGCGTTCTCCGGCATCCACGACGAGACCCTGCGCCGCTCGACGCTGCTGTTCGTCGACTGCCCGGCCAACCCGCGCTATCCGACGGCTTGGTACGTCCGCTCCGAGCCGTTCCCCGTGGTCAGCTTCGCCGTGACCTATCACCAGCCGTGGGTGATCGATCCGGACGACGAACTCGCCCTGACCCACCACGTTGTCGTCATCGACGGCGAATGGGGACCCGAACGGCTCGCCCGGCACGTTGAAGCCAGAATCGCGCCCCGCTGGGCGTGAGCGTCCGACCTGCGGCGCTGGGCCGGTCGTGTGACCTCCGTAACGAGCCGATCGCACAACGCGACGGATTGTCGGGACGGTGTTGTCACCGCCACCCGGTGGCGAGCAGACGGAGGCCGCGGCATGAAGATCGACCTGTTCAACGAGATCCAGGATCGTAAGCCGTGGGCCGACGACCACGAACAGCGCGGCTTCCGCCATGCCATCGAACAGGCGAAGCTCGCCGACGAGCTGGGTTACGGCTGCTGGTGGCAGGTCGAACACCACGGCGCCGAAGAATTCAGCCTCTCCTCGGCGCCGGAACTGCTGCTCGCGGCGCTGTCCCAGCAGACCAGCCGCATCCGGCTCGGGCACTCCGCCGTGCTCGCGCCGGGCCGGTTCAACCACCCGATCCGCATCGCCGAGCGCGCGGCCACCCTCGACCACCTCAGCGGCGGACGGCTGGAACTGGGCCTGACCCGCTCGACCGGCCCCGAGTGGCGCCTGTTCAACATCGACCCCGACGCCGCCCGGCCGCAGACCACCCAGGCGTTCGAGATGCTGCCGAAGATGTGGACCGAGGACCGGTTTTCCTACCAGAGCGACGATTACCAGATCAACGACGTCCGGATCTCGCCAAAACCGTTGCAGCGCCCGCATCCGCCGCTGTGGCAGGCCGCCGCGAGCCCCGCGTCCTTCGAAGAAGCCGGTAAACGCGGAGTCGGTGTGCTCGGTACGACCATGTGGGAGTCGCTCGGCCGCGCCGGCCGGATGATCGACCTCTACCGCGCCGCCGCCGGCCAGTGCACCCGACCCGTCGGCGCGACCGTCAACAACCAGGTCGCGTTCTTCACCTTCGTCCACTGCGCCGCCACCGACGAAGAAGCCATGCTCAACGGCGCCGCCGCGGCCGCCGCCTGGTACACCGTCACCGCGCTGACCTTCTTCGAAGCGGCCGAAGTCTTCGTCCGCACCCTGCGCGAACAGCAAGAACTCCTCAATACCCCCGGAGGTGGCGGCCTGACCGGGCAGTTCCTGCGCGAAGAGGCGGCCGACCCGCCCTCGGAAGCCCAACTCCTGATCGCGCGGATCATCCAGGGCGAACCCGTCGCCGACGACGAGGTCTTCACCGTCCTCAACGCCCAGGACTCACTGATCGTCGGCAGCCCCGAGACCTGCCGCCGGAAACTGGCGGCCTACGCCGACCTCGGCATCGACCGGATGATGTGCATGCAGCAGATCGGCGGCATCGAGCACAGCAAGGTCCTCGACAGCATCCGGCTGATCGGCGACCTCATCCCCGAACTCGACGCCGGCTGAAGTTTTCGGGCTGGCGGCGATACCGGTCATCTAGGTTGTGAGCGTTCCGGCCGGTTATTGAGAGGTAAGGCAAAGTTGGCGTGGTCGGCTGATGTCCTGAACGACGCGTTGAGGACGTTGAACGTCTCGAACGCGTCGTTCAAGACATCAGGCGCGCGCCCAGTTCAGGACTCGTGAGCGTTGCGGCCGGTTCTAACCGGCCGCAACGCTCACAAGGTCTGACCACGGGCGGGAATCATGCCAAGTGTTCGTGGGCGCGAATCACCCGCGCGGTGGGGTCCGGCGCGTCGGGTACCCGAAGACGGTCCGTGACAAGGAAGTCGGCTAACTCCAACGTGGAAGAGTGCTCGCGCTCGGTGAGGGTGAATGTCCCGCCTCGGTCATCCGTGTTCCACCCGTGTTCAAGGGCGTAGCCGATGACGGCCAGGACGTCGTGCCTGCTCGGATAAGCGCCGTCGGTGGCACACGCTCCCCACGGAGCCGGCCAATTCTTCGACACGAGATCCACCTGCAGCGCGCGGCTGTTCTTCCCGGAACCCCATACCCGCAGGCGGATCCCCCGATGACAATCGCCCTCACCGCGAACGCAGCGGATCTGAGTCCTCCACCCGAACTCCCGCCCGGCGACCCTCAACTTCCGCAACCGGGATCGCACGACCGCACCCCCTCCCGGCTCACCGCTTCACTCGAAGCCTACGACCGGATCGGGGACGACGTCGCGCCACTTTCCTGAAACCAGGGCCTTTTTGCCGGTTTTGCCCCGGACGATCATCGGTATGGCGATACTGCGTAGATGAGCAAGTCTTCTGAGGGGCCACCGTCCTGGGCGGTGGGGGAGGATCTCGACGGACCGCCACTTTCCGTGCCCGACCCACCCGCACCGAAGCCCGCGCCGCACAGAAGCCAACACCGTGGCCCCCTGCACCTTCCGGCGCCTCCGGGGAACAGGGTCCTGAGTGATATCCGTGACCGGCGAATGCCGCGGATATCGCCGAACGAACGTCGCTATCTGCGATATCCCAGGCTGGCCAACGTGGTCTCGTTCATCGTGGTCGGGGTCTTCTTGGGCGTCGCCGTCGCGGCGTTCCTACGCGGGGCGACCGTGGCAGAGAATGACAAGGAGGCCCGGCTCCGCGAGGTGCTCGCGACGGCCCGTGTGCTGGAGGTCCGAACCGAGCCAGCCTCACGTGACCGGACGTCCACGTACTTCGTCATCACGTTCAGCACACGAGACGGCAAGACCATTGTCGCCGATCTCCGGCAGTACTTGCCGGAAGTGCCGCCAGTGGTCGGGGGCACGGTTGTCGTGTGGTATGACTCCGGCCAACCCGCGTACATGCCCTACGACGTCCGCTTGCCGCGGAGGTCGTCGAGTAACTCGGTATTTCTTATGGCGGTATGCGTGGGCTTTGGGTTCGCCGGAATGGGCTTGGGGCATTACGTGATTTCGCTTCGCCGGAGCGCTCGTCACAAGGCCGGCCTGGCAAGGCTTCCCGACCATCTTCCCTAAGCGAAGGCCGGTCGCCGTCAACCCCGCGTTTACCGTGCCTAATACGACGGGAGGCCAATCGATCGGCGACCTCCCCGAACTCGACGCGGGCTGAAAGCCGCATTCGTTTTTCCCGTTCGCCCCGGACTGAGCCTCGCCTCCGCGATATTGCGTGAGTGAGTACGTCTTCTGGGGAGCCACCGTCCTGGGCGGTGGGGGAGGATCTCGACGGACCGCCACTTCCCGTGCCCGAGCCGCCCGCACCGAAGCCCGCGCCACACACACGCCGAAACATCGGCCCCCTGTACCTTGAGCCGCCGCCGACGGCCCACTTCGTGCGCGAGAGCCGTCACTGGCGAACGACTTTCTTGCCACAGCTGGAGCCGCCGGAAAAGCGCGGCCCGCACTCGTTCATCGTGACCCGCGTGTTTTCGGTGATCGTGCTCGTGGTCTCCCTCGGCGCCGCCGTCGGGGTGGGGCTGGTGGCGGTGGTCGAGCGGCAGACCGACCTGGCCGCCCAGCACCGCGAGGTGCTCACGACGGCGCGTGTGGTGGAGGCTCGCACCGAGCCCGCGTCACATAACCAGACGTTCACCTACTACGTCATCACGTTCGACACATGGGAAGGCGCGACCATTGTCGCCGACCTCAGTTGGTACGATCTCACCTCGCCGCAGGTGGTCGGGGGCACGTTAATAATCCGCTATGACTCGGCCCAGCCCGACTACATTCCCTACGACGCCCGCACATCCCGGAGCACGTGGAACAGCGCGGTACTCCTGTTCGTGATTGCCGCGTTCTTGGCCGTCTTCGGAATCGTCACGGGGTCCTACCTGTTCAGGCTTCGCAGCAGGTTTGTCCGCGCCTCGCTGGCCCCGGCGCCCGCGCCCGAAAAACGAACTCCGTAGACGGAAGGCCGCTCGTCGCCAGGCCTCGCTTAGTGCGCTTTTCTCCGATGGCGGACCGCAAGCCCCTCGAGCACAGCGAATACCGCACAACCGACGGCAGCGACGATCACGACGATGACACCTCCCGACTGGAGCTGCGCGAAGAACACCGCCAGCGCAAGGAGAACGACAACCGCGCCTACGGCGTTGCTGATCGCCGCGAGGCGCGTGACAGGCAGGTCGTCCGTGCTCCGGGCGGCGAGCACGAGAACCACGGCGAACACGAAACATCCGGCGCCGATGACCACGAACACCGCCCACGGCCGCGCGACGGGAATGCCGACGACGTGCCCCTGCCAAGGCGCCAGGCAAAAAGCCAGTCCCAGCAAGAAATCCCAGAGCGCGTCGCCGATCAGGACAGCGGTGAACCGCCGCCGGACAGCCTGGGTCATGATCGCCCCTCCCAGAAACCGATCATTAGTGAAACACTCGTATCATAAACTATCGCAGAGACCGTCCGAGCTGTCGAGAACGGAAGCAGGTGACCATGGCCCGGCCACCGGAGCCCGAACGCCGCGGGAAAACCCTCGCGAAGGCCACCGACTACGTCCTGGCACACGGCCTGGCCGGACTCAGCCTCCGGCCGCTCGCCGCCGCCCTCGGCACCAGCACCCGAATGCTGCTCTACGACTTCGGCAGCAAGGAACAACTGGTCACCGAAGTCCTCGCCGAAGCCCGCCGCCGCGAACGCGCCCTGCTCACCGAACACGCGCTCTCCGGCGTATCCCCGGCGGAGCTGCTCCACGCCATCTGGGCCTGGATCTCCGCACCGGAACGCGCGCCGTTCTTGCGACTGTTCTTCGAGGTCTACGTCGCCGCGATGACCCAGCCCGAGACGTACTCCGGCCAGGGCCGGGCCATGGTCACCGACTGGCTCGACGGCATCGGTGCCGCCTTCGTCGAGCAGGCCAGCCCCGCCGCCGCCACCATGCTCATCGCCGTCGTCCGCGGCCTGCTGCTGGACCGCCTCGCCACCGGCGACCTGCGCCGCACCGACGAAGCGCTCGCGAGGTTCGCCGAACTCCTCTGATTACCAAGAATTCCTGAGGGGGTAGCCTTCCACGTGGTGCTAGGATTTTACTAGTACGACGGAAGGTCATCGGTGTGAACACGAAAAGCTCCAGAGAGCACGACCCCCAGGTCTGCGGCACCTGGCTCGGGCGCGCCTTCGAATTCCTCGGCAAGCGATGG
>Ga0247768_1000770_pt1 | contig 11525 bp, 7 predicted proteins | sample UWRJL016104C6_FD_179944 | JGI IMG/M metagenome (GOLD analysis project Ga0247768, IMG submission 179944) | Plant litter microbial communities from Arlington Agricultural Research Station in Wisconsin, United States - UWRJ-L016-104C-6 | ecosystem: Environmental > Terrestrial > Plant litter >... | reverse complement strand
CAAGCGGCTGGGCCGCGAAGACGCCTACACCTGCTCGTTCAACCACGACTATACGGCCGAGCAGAAGGCCGCCGACGGCGGTCTGCTCGACAAGTTCGTGCAGGCAACGTCACGGGTCAGCGAAGGTTGCGCCACCGATGGCTCGACCGTCATGGATTACTTTGATGGCAACACCGTGACAGCGCTGTGGAACTACGCCCAGCACTACTCCATGAACGACAACTCGTTCGATACCAACTTCGGCCCCTCCACGGTCGGTGCGATCAACCTGATCTCGGGCCAGACCGGTAACGGCCACCTGGCCACCAGTTTCACAAAGGGCAAGGTGTCGGGCTTCACGCCGGTCACCGTGACAGGCGATCCGGACCCGGCGCTCGATGATTGCGGCGCCGATGCCGGTGGTACGGCCAACGGCAAGGGAACGGTCGAAATGCAGGGCCGCAATGTCGGCGACCTGTTGAACCTGAAGGGTGTCACCTGGGGCTTCTTTGAGGGCGGTTTCGCTGCGACTTCCCCGGCAGTTGTGGCTGCAGATGGAACGACCACGACTCCCGCCAAGTGCGCTCAGTCCCACACGGCGCATCAGTACAGCGAAAACGGCCGCATCCTGTTGAACGTCCCGAATCCGACCATCAACCCCGGTCCGGATATTCACGTGGCGACGACCGACTACTCGCCGCACCACCAGCCGTTCCAGTACTACGCCTCGACCCGCAATCAGCACCATCTTCCGCCGAAGAATGTGGCTGAGATCGGTCACAACGGCCAGGCCAACCACCAATACGACATCACCGACTTCTACAAGGCGCTGGCTGCTCACAATCTGCCGGCCGTCTCGTACCTGAAGGCGGCGAAGTACCAGGATGCCCATCCGGGTAACTCGGATCCGCTGACCGAGCAGGTATTTGTCGTTCAAGTGATCAACGCGCTGCAACAGTCGCCGGACTGGAAGGACACGGCTGTGTTCATTCAGTACGACGACTCTGATGGTTGGTACGATCACGTCACCGGCCCGATCGTGAATCCGTCCGCCAACGCAAGTGGCACGGACGACAGCGACACCAACGCCAACGACTCGTTCGTACCGAACCTGCCGTTGTCGACCTCCACGGCTCCGGCCAACTCGAGCGCCATTCCAACATCGGGAAGCTGCGGCTCCCCGTCCGTGACTGGCGGCGCGTTGTCTGCTCGCTGCGGCTACGGTCCGCGCCTGCCGTTCCTGGTGATCTCACCCTGGGCGAAGCAGAACTTTGTGGACCACACCCAGACGGACCAGACCTCCAGCCTGCGCTTCATTGAGCAGAACTGGGGCCTGGAGTTCATTGAGGAGCAAAAGCAGCCCGCCGGCGCAGGCTCCTTCGACCGCCTGGCCGGTTCCGTCAACAACCTGTTCGACTTCAACGGCAACCCGGAAAACAGAAAGCCGTTGATTCTCGACCCGCTGACAGGCACGGCGAAGCGCTGGTAAGCGCGAAGATGGCAGGGATGAGGGCGGGCGGATCTTGCGCGTGGTTGCTCGCGTGCCTGCCCTCAATCGGGATCTGTGCCCTGCCGGGCAGCAGCAGTGGGTTGTTGCCCATGGGCACGGATCTCGGTGATCAGGAATATAATCGGCCGCGCGAGGTTTTCAGGTCCGAAAGCGCCGGCGGCCACAAGTCCTACCTCGTCGTGCTGGGTGATGTTGCCTTCAGCTCGCCGAAGCTGTTGGGTGGCGCTGCCCGGCAGGCCGGCATCAGTTGCGGCACCTGTCACGTGAACGGTGCCTCGAACGCACAGTTCTATATTCCGGGGCTTTCCACCCGCCACGGCAATTTTGACACCACCAGCCGTGTGTTCAATCCGAAGACCGACGACAGTGTGTTGGATCCGCTGACGATTCCGAGCCTGCGCGGTGCGCACCTGTTGGCGCCGTACGGCCATGATGGCCGAAGCAACTCGTTGCGGGATTTCGTACGCAACGTCGTCGTCAATGAATTTTCAGGCCCCGAGCCGTCCACCCAGGTGTTGGATGCACTCGTGGCCTATGTTGAAGATATCGACTTTGTGCCGAATCCGCGGCTGGGGGCGGTCGGTCGGCTCGTCGGCGCCGCTACGCGGCAGGAAAAGCATGGCGAAACCGTATTCAACCGGAGTTGCGCGAGCTGTCACCAACCGGCTGATGCGTTCGTGGATCATCGTCAGCACGACGTGGGTTCCGGTGGGTTGTTCAAGACTCCGACGCTGCGCAATGCCAATTTCAACGCACCGTATTTCCACGACGGCCGGTTCGATACCTACGAGCAGGTCGTGGAGCATTTCAACCGCACCCTCGCCCTGGGGCTGTCCGCTCGCGAGCGGCGCGATCTGATTGCCTATCTCAAAGCGATTGGCGACGGTGAGCGGGCGGTGACGGCGGATGATGTGCCGACGCGCATCAAGGAATGCACGGACTTCGCGACCGCGCTCGACACGGCCATTCCACAGCACGATGCCGCAGCCGCTACGTTGGTCCTGGACACACTGGACCGGGAGTGGCGTGAGCTGACGGAGAAATTTCCGGAGCCCAAGGACACTTCAGTGAGCGGCGGCCTGGAGCAGCGAAGCAAGGCGCGAATGGCTGCGAAGGCCATGGTGCTCGCGTTGCGCGAGGTCGGGCTCGCTGTTGGCGAAGGGAAGTTCGATGAGGCCGCGGCGGGACTCGATCGCTACCGTGAGCGGATGCCCGCGACCTTAGTGGCCATGGAGGCGGCGAAACCGTGGTCTTTGTTTGACGAGTCGCTGCATGACAGGCATTTCGCCGCCATGCGCAACCTGCTGGATGCGGCGGGGAACGCGGGGACGAATTGACAGTTCGTCCCCGCGCAAGTCAGCTTCAGGCAGCAACGGCCTTCCGGCGACGGACCAGGCCGAGGGCGGCGAGTCCGGAGGGCAGCAGCAGCAGACCGGCTGGCAGCGGCACCGGGTTCAGTGTCACGTTGTCGAACGCAGCCACGCCGACCGTGTTGCTGAAGTCGATCGAGCTCGCGAGTCCGTTGAACAGGACGGTCGCCAGGGTCCAGGCGTTGTACGGATGGTCCAGGTCCGTGCTATTCGCGGCGAAGTTGAAAGTCTCCAGCGCGTTGCCCGCGGCATCGCGAATCGCAACCGAGCCCGAATCGGCAGCGGAGTAGTAGAAGCTCACCGACTGCGTGAAGCCGGCGGTGGAGCTGATTTCCGCACGCTCACCGGCGAACGGCGCCAGCGCGTACATCACCACCGAGCCCGCGGGCTGATTGCTGAAGTACTCGCCGTTGAGGCCCGTGCCCAGGCCATCATTGGCCAGTGACTGCAACGCGCTGTTGGCGCTGAGGCCGTAAGGGTTGCCGGCGACCACAACCGAGCCAAAGCCCGACTGGTCTTCGAAATCGAGGGTAACGGGGGCGGCGAAGGCCGGCGCAACACTGCTCAGTCCGGCAACGACGACCAGGGTGGTCAACAGTTTCATAAAAATGGGCTCCCAGATTCTTTTATCAAGATGCCTGAAGAGGCACCCGTTCGAGCGATGCTAGCCCGCACCATATTTCCGAGTCGTGACAATTCAGTGAAAACATAGAGGATTGTGAAGTTATCTCTTGCGGGCGAGAATGAGACATGGATGAGATCATTCCGCTGTTTCCCATTCCGTTCATGCGCTCATCGGGTGTCCTCGGACGCGCGCTCGTCGCGGATTTGATTGGTCATTTCAGCACGCTCGCCACGCGCGACAACAACTCCTCCCGCAACCTGACCCACACCCGCATGCTGAAGCCGGGTGACTCGCCGCTGTTCGTACAGGCGGCCTCGTTGTTGACGCCGAAGCTGGTCGAGTTCGGCAGTCACCTGTTCGGGGAACGGCTCGGCTGGTCGTTGAAGGAAATGTGGGTGAACGTCCTCGACACGGGCGGACACCAGGCGATGCACAACCACGCCAACAGCTTCATCTCCGGCGTCGTCTACCTGACATCCACTCATCCGAGCGCGCAGACCGTTTTCATGAAGTCGCCGGGCGGCACGGACTTCTCGTTCAAGAACGACCACGCCGGCATGACTCACAGTGAGTTCAGCGCGGACAAATGGATCAGCCCGGCGCCTGAGCCCGGCGACATTGTGCTGTTCCCGAGTTACCTGATGCACGCCGTGCCTCCCAACCAGGGCGAGCGGCGGATCTCGCTCGCCTTCAACGCGATACCGACCCGGTTGGATTCATGGGGTTACACCACCAGGTTCAGCGGGTGACCCCCATGCAGGTTCGGCGGATGATCCCTTGCAGGTTCAGCGGGTGATCCCCTCGAGTTCGCCGGACCCAACCGGCCCGGGCCCTGGCGCGGACCCCGGCGCGGGCCTTGCGGTCTCGGCCAGGGATGCCTACAGAGCTGCAGACAGCGCCGCTGTTTGGCGCTGGCGCTGCGGGCTCGGGCTGATGCTGGCATCAGGCTTCGCAGGCCTCGGCTACCAGATCGTCTGGACCCAACAATCCGCCCTGTGGCTGGGTCATGAGTCCGCCGCGGTACTGGCTGTTGTGACCGCTTTCTTTGGCGGACTGGCCGTTGGGGCGTGGATGCTCGGGCCCCGGATTGAGCGAGCTGCAAGCCCTGTCAAGTGGTACGCGGGCTGCGAAGCAGTCATCGCCGGTTGGAGTCTCGTGTTGGCATTTGCGATGGCGCCGTGGAGCTCCGTGCTGCTGCGGATCGTGGGTCCGACTCCGAATCCGTTGTGGCAGTGGACGGTTGCGTTCTTCGGAACGTTTCTGCTGCTCCTGCCCGCGACCGCGGCTATGGGAGCAACACTGCCTGCCATGGCACGCCTCGCCGTGCGCGAGCGCCCCATCGCGCCGCTGTATGCGAGTAATACCCTTGGAGCGGTGATCGGCGTTCTGGCAATTGCCTTCTGGCTGATCCCGTCGTGCGGACTGATCAGAACGACAGCCGTCTGCGCGGCGCTGAATATTGCGTGCGCCGTGGTGTCACTGATCGTTTTCTCAACAGGCGCTGCGCGACCCACATTGACGGATCGCAACTCAGTCGCTGCTCTTGCACTCACGGGATTTCTCGGCATCGCCTATGAGGTCGCCGTCGTCAGAGTCCTGAGCCAGGTCGCTGAGGATACGGTGTACACGTTCGCTTTGCTGTTGGCGGTCTATCTGTTGGGAAGCTCCATCGGAGCCGCCTGCTTCGATCGTTGGCTGAGGAAGTGGGACCCCGACAAACGGGGTGACTGGTTGCTGACGGCGATGTCAGTGGGCTGTCTGGCGGGCGCGGGAACGCTGTGGGCCGCGGAATCGACCCGCGACACGGTGTTGGCCTGGATGGGGCCGACCGTGATGTCCGCTCTGACCGCTGAGGCCGTGTTGGCGTTTGCCGCCTTCGCGCTGCCTACCGTTGTGATGGGAGCACTGTTCAGTCACCTCACGTCTCGTGATGGACTGAGCTTGGGACGTGCGCTCGGCGCCAACACTCTGGGAGCGGCGGCGGCCCCAATTCTGGTGGGTGTCGGAGTCTTGCCGGCGATCGGCTCGAAGCTGACGCTGCTGCTGATTGCTATTGGCTACCTGATGCTGCTGAGCCGGCGAAGCTGGACGCTGTGGCTGCCAACAGGTGCCGTGGCCTCAGCATTGGCGATAGGGGCGGCGCCCTTGGTATTCGTCGACGTGCCCGAGGGTGGGCATGTTGTGAGTTACCAGGAGGGCGTAATGGCCGCCGTCAGCGTTGTCGAAGATGCGGAGGGTGTCAGCCGGCTGCGTATCAACAACCGGCAGCAGGAAGGCAGCAGCGCAACCCTTCGAGTAGATGCACGGCAGGCCTGGCTTCCGCTGCTTCTGCATCCCTCGCCGCATCGTGCGCTATTCCTCGGGTTAGGCACAGGGGTTACCGCCACTTCTGCCACCGAACATTCGGAGTTGGCAGTCGACGCGGTGGAGCTGCTGCCCGAGGTCATCGAAGCGTCACATCATTTTGCCGAAGGGACCCATTTGCACGTCATGGCTGCCGACGCCCGACGCTACGTGCGGACGAGCGACCAGCAATACGACGTGATCGTCTCAGATAACTTTCACCCCGCGCGCAGTGGATCCGGCTCGCTCTACACCGTGGAACACTTCCAAGCCGTGCGACAACGGCTCGCGCCCGGGGGGCTGTTCTGTCAGTGGCTGCCCTTGCATCAAATGGACATCCGGACCTTGCGCAGCATCGTGAAGTCCTTCCTGGCGGCCTATCCGGGAGGTTGGATCATGCTCGCCAGCAACAGCCTGGAGACTCCGGTTCTGGGTTTGGTGGGGCGTGCAGACAATCGTCATCTGGATGTCAGTAAATTGTCCGCGCGTCTGCCGGCCCGGCTCGCCCCTATCGGCATCGAAGATGAGTTTGCTCTGTTGGGCGGCTTTGTAGCCGGGCCCGCCTCCCTCGCACGTTTCGCACACAACGCCGATATCAACACCGATGACAGGCCCGTCGTTGCGTATCGCGCACCGCGTGTCACTTACGCTCCGGACTCACTTCCACGCGATCGGCTGATTGCGGTTCTGCAGGAATTGTTCATTGATCCTGCGGAGCTGGTCGAGCCGGGAACGGATGCGGTCTGGATGCACCGCTTGAGCGCTTATTGGTCGGCTCGCAACCAGTTTATTGTGTCCGGCCGCGACATTCAGCCCTCCAACGACGTACGCCGGATGTTGGCCCAGGTGCGGGAACCGCTGCTGGCTGTCTTGCGTACGAGCCCTGATTTCCGCCCTGCCTACGATCCGCTGGTCATGATGGCCGGCGCGCTGTCACGCACTGATCTGCCTGATGCCCGCTCACTGCTCACCGAGCTCCAGCTCATGCAGCCGGCCCGACCCGAGGCGGCGGCTGCGCTCCTCGAATTGGGACCTCATTGAGCGGTTATCACGAAAGGTTCAAATAACCTTCATCGATGGAAGTGAAGCTTTCTTGACTCGCGTTGAGGCAAGCCCTGCGCGACGCGCGCATTTCCATCAAAAATTCGGGGAGCATTTTCCGATGAACGTAGGTCTCAAGAGTCCCATTGCCCTAGCTGTGGCGGCAGCCATCAGCGTGAGCGCCCTGGTAGCGGCGCCTTCAGTTGTCAAAGCGGCGGGCAAGACACCCGGTAAGTATGTGGCCGGCGATTTCCACAACCACACCACGTGCTCGGACGGCTCCATCTCGATGGAGAAGCTGATCAAGAAGGCCACCGACAAGGTTGATACCCCCTGGGGTCTCGACTGGTTCGTGCAGGCCGGCCACGGTGGCAACGGCTTCCGCAATTGCACGTTGGTCGAGGATGCGACTCTCGACTCACCCGCCTATCCGTTCGTGGAAGGTAAGGGTCCCACCACGAGCTGGGAAAACTCCGGCGTGACCGTCAAGGGCGATGTGTCAACGGATTCGAGCGGCGCCCGCAACATGTGGCGCTGGCAGTCGGTCCAGGAATTCCAGTATCCGCTGGTCGAGTACTTCAACCACTACAAGAACCTGCCGCTGTTCATCGGCTTGGAGTCGGTTGTGGCCGGCCACGAGCATTCCTCCATGTCGGTCATCACCGGACAGATTCCGGCCTCGTTGGATTCAGCACCGCTGCCGACAGGCCCCGGCTACACCGCCATTGGCAGCGGCACGGCGCTCGCCAAGTGGGAATACTGCTTTGATCGTGGCGACGGCGACACCAGCCGAGGAGCTGCGAACCAGTGGGATTGCTCGGTACCCGGCAGCCCGAACGCCAGTGGTCCGAACTGGAACGCGACCGCTGCGAAGATCGTTCAGCCCACCAGCACCGCGCTGGGTTCGGGTCACGGCATCGTCGGTCACACCAAGACGCTCGAGGCTCTGAAGTGGATGGCTGCGAACGCGGCCACAGAGAGCTACTACGCGCCTGCTCACTTGGAACGTGCGGGTCCGTTCAATCCGGATGGCGACAACGGTTACAACGTTGAGAGCCTGCGCGACTTCAACAACACCGCGCCCAACTCCGCGTTCGGCATGGAGACGCAGCCCGGTCACGGCGCTTCGGCCAACCGCGGTGAGTACCAGGTCAAACGCAATAGCTGGCCCGGCCAGTCTGTCCGCGTCGATTCCGTCGGCGGCACGACCTTCGGTGGCACCGGCGTGTACGGTGGAGTGGTCGGCGGTGTCTGGGACGCCCTGTTGGGTGAAGGCCGCAACTTCTGGTTCTTCGCGAGCTCCGACTGGCACAACCGCGGCAGCTTCGGTCCGGATGACCGTCGCTCCACGCAGGACTTCTATCCTGGCGAATATCAGCGCACCTACGTGCTGGTTCGCAACGGAACCGACAAGATCCGTCCGCAGAACGTTGTTGATGGACTTCGCACGGGCAACGCCTGGGCTGCCAGCGGCCAGTTGATCGATCGCCTTGCGTTCATCGCCTGCGCTTCCTATCCGGGACCGGCTGCGCGATCGAATGCTGCTGTTGAGACGCTGGCGCTGAATGCCGCTGTTGGCGACACTGACATCGATGTTGGCAACTGCGCCACGTTGGGTCAGAAGCTGCCCCTGCGTGCGGGTGGCGAAGTCGTGGTCTCGCTCGTTGTCCGCGATCCGTCCGGCACCAACTACTCGCCCTACACTTTCCCGAATCCGTCACTGGCTCAGGTCGGCATCAACGTGCCGCTCAACGCACCAGTGCTCGACCACGTCGACATGATTCAGGGTCTGGTCACGGGCTACAAGACGCCGGGATCCGCTGATTACTCAGGCGAATGGCCTCGTAACAATGACTGGTTGAAGGACGATGGCTCGACCACGGGATTCACGAATGTCCCGGCCGCTGCGAGGAACACTTCCGCTCAGGTCATCAAGACCTTCAATGGCAGTGGCGCGACGCCGTGGACCGAGGTGACGGGGTCTGATGGTCAGAAGTACCTGAAGATGACCGTTCGTCTGAGCGGCCAACAGGTTGCCCAGTCGCAGTACCTGCGCCTGCGTGGAACCAACATGCCGGCTTCGGTGCCTTTCGAGACAGATGCCAACGGCAACCCGCTGGCGGACATCTACACCAACGCGTTCGACACGAAGATGCTGAGCATCCCATGCACCGTTGCTCACACTGCCAGCAGTCAGTTCGACGGCTGCCCGGATCACCTGGCGACCGCGACCACGACCGCGGGTGCTCCGTACACCAGCCCGATCGTGGGCCAAAAGGCAGTGTCGTTCGATGTCGCCGCCTGGTCGGATTTGTGGTTCTATAGCAACCCGATCTATGTCGAAGTAGCGGGTGGAACTCTTGTCGCAGGCGTCAAATAGAGTATTGGATGATGCGGCCCCGCGGCGCTCCGGATCTCTTCCGGGGTGGCTGCGGGAACCGCTGGTCCACTTTGTAGCGATCGGTTTTGTGTTGTTTGGTGTGGATCATCTCGCGGCCCGCCGCGCGGATGATCCGCACACCATTGTTGTTGGCGCCGAGGTGGATGCCGAAGCGCGCAAGCTGTTCCATGCCGAGCGCGGTCGCGATCCCGACCGCGCGGAGCTGGAAGCGCTGCACAAGGTATGGCTCGACAATGAAGTGTTGTACCGCGAAGGGCTCGCCATGCAGCTCGATCGCGGCGATGATGCGATCCGCGAGCGTGTTATTTTCAAGGCGCTGAGTGTCGTCGATGCCAACGTCAAGTTGCCGGCAAGCGATGATCAAACGCTCCGCGCCTGGTTTGAAAGCCACCGTGTTAAATACGACGAGCCGCCGCGCTTCGATTTCGAAGAAGCCGTGTTGACCGGCGAACCTTCTGAGTCGGCGGTGGCGGCGTTTGTCGGCCTGTTGAATGGCGGCGCCCCGGGCGATACCAAAGCGGGCCTGCGGGTTTTCAAGGGGCGGCCGCTGGCCAATCTCACCCAGAGCTATGGAGCGGAGTTTCCCAAAGCACTGGAAGAGGGACCGGTTGGTTCGTGGCGCGCCATACACTCGAAAGACGGGTGGCGCGCCATTCGCGTGGTGTCCATTACGCCGCCGAAGTCCGCTGACTTCGACGTCGTGCGCAATGTTGTCCGGCAGGACTGGGCCGATCTCACCGCGCAGGAGCAGCGTACGGCTGCCGTACGCGAGTTGGCTAAGAAGTACACAGTGAAGTACCCATGAGGCGCCTGTTCGGGCTGTTCCGGCTGGCTCCACTGTTCCGGCTGGCTCCACTGGTCCGGACGGTTCTCGTGGTCCGGCTGGCTCCCGTGGTCCGGCTGGCGCTGCTGATGTTGTTGGCTGCATTGCCGCCCTGGGCGGCCGCCCATGAAATGACCATGGCGGAGATGGAGCTCCGTGAGACCTCGCCTGGCGATTTCCTCTACGTCTGGACAGCCTCCAACGAAAAGCGCCCGTCCGACGAGCTGATTCCCCGTTGGCCGGAAGGCTGCGCCGCCTCGCCCGAGGGAAACATCATCCACTGCGGCGCCCAAGGGCTTCGCGGCACATTCTCAATTGAGGGTGTGGGCAAGCGCTACTCCGCTGCCCTTGTGAAGATATTCTGGCTGGAAGGCCAGTCCCATGTTTACACACTGACCGCGGGCCAGCCGAAAGTGCAGTTATATGGTGCGGCGGAGGATCGCCGCAGCATGGGCGAGATCGCGTCGGCATATACCGCGTTGGGTATCGAGCACATCCTGACCGGATTTGATCACCTCTTGTTTGTGTTCGGGCTGCTCTTTCTAGTCGGGTTCCAACGCAAGTTGTTGTGGACCATCACGGCGTTCACGGTTGCGCACAGCCTGACTTTGGCCAGCGCGGCACTCGGTCTGCTGACACTGCGTTCGCCTCCGGTGGAAGCGACTATTGCGCTGTCCATTGTGCTCGTCGCCGGCGAAGCCCTGCACAAGCGGATGACACTCGCACGTCGCTATCCGGCGCTGTTGGCGTTTCTGTTTGGATTGGTGCACGGCCTGGGATTTGCGGGCGCGTTGCAGGAGATTGGCCTTCCTCACAACTACCTCCCAACCGCACTGCTGACGTTCAACGTAGGCGTTGAGATCGGCCAGATTGCTACAGTCGGGTTTGCGTGGCTGGTGTGGATGGCCGTCCGGCGGTGGGCCTGGGTTGAGCGGCTGCGGACTCCGGCGCTGTATGGCATCGGGTCGATGGCAGCGTACTGGTCCTGGCTGCGGGTGGTGGCTATTTTCGGCTGACCTTGTCGGAGTCGAACGCCCCCGTGCGTCCTTGATAGAGTCACCCCGTGGGGCGCAGACACAGTGCCCCGGTCGGGACTCATTCAAATCAAGGAGATACGCAATGGCTGATCTCGTCTCGGCGGTCGAGCTGGCGCAGAAGAATACGGTCCGCATTCCGAATGAGTCGGCGGAGTATCGCCGGGCTCGGCAAGCGTTGCTGGCGGAAGAGATTGAGCTTCGGCGGCACATTGAGCGCGTGGCCGAACAACGGCGCGCGCTTCCGCCGGGTGGCGAGGTGCCGAAGGATTATCAGTTCATTGGCGAAAGCGGCCCCGTCACGTTCCGCGACCTGTTCGGTGACAAGCAATCCCTCGTGATCTACAGCTACATGTTCGGACCGCAACGCGAGCGGCCGTGCCCGATGTGCACCTCTTT
>Ga0247768_1000769_pt1 | contig 11535 bp, 11 predicted proteins | sample UWRJL016104C6_FD_179944 | JGI IMG/M metagenome (GOLD analysis project Ga0247768, IMG submission 179944) | Plant litter microbial communities from Arlington Agricultural Research Station in Wisconsin, United States - UWRJ-L016-104C-6 | ecosystem: Environmental > Terrestrial > Plant litter >... | reverse complement strand
CTCATACTCTCTTGATGACTCGCACCTTCTATGCTCCGAATGTCCCTTACGGTGATCTTATATAGATACACCCAGTCGTATTTGATGTGGGCTTTGGACAGGGTGTGCTTGGATATCGAAGTAACACTTTGACTCATACGCATTATCTCTACTGATTTTGAACGCGGCCACCTTGGGTGTGATGCGACGGGTGTCTGTTCTGCCCTCCCGTTCTTCACAAATGAATTGCGGTGTTCGGCACTGAGATCTCAAGCTTGTAGTTATTACTGAGATGAAGAACATGATCTTGTGAACTTGATGTCGTTCCGATTCTTAGGGGTGGGCCAATATGAAGGACGTTTGGAATTGGGGCGATTGGGGGTTTGAATTCACTGTCTATGCCTCTATGAGGCTATTCGGAATCGCTGACTAGTTCTGAAATGGACATCGCATGAACTTAATTCTCTACATTTCATGCCTGGATTTCTATGTTGTGAATACATTGGCCATCTGATAAGATCACAAGCTACTTATATTATTGAATCAGACTCTGCCGCGCCGGCTTTGCTCCATCAGCACGGTGACTTGACGTCAGGGGTTACGTGGCCGCATCTCGAAATAAAGTACTCATTATGACGTCGAGATGTTGGTGGCTAACGGAGTTTCGTGTGAAAACCAAATGAAACTCGCGTCCAGAATTCTCGAATCGGCTGTAACAGCAATTAACTCATTCGCACTTGACGCTGTGAACGAGGTCGACATCAGTGACTTCATGTGACATCCCCCCGATTCCTCCCTTCACACCCACCACCCCACTCCCCCTCACACCAAACACACCATCTCATCTCATCTCATCTCATCCCATCCCATCTCCATCACCGGCCCGTAAAAACCTAACCCCGAACCTTCCGAATAAGGAAACTTTTGTTAACTGTTGAATACTGCAAGTCCGGTTTTCCGTCAGAATCGCGGTATTCACTTTGAAGCGCTCTAGCGGCCGCCACAGAAGTGCTAGAGCGATAAATTTTTCAGATTCGGAAAGCGGCGGGTCGGTTCTAATTTTTGTGTAAAAATTATTAAGGTTGGTGTTGTGGTGGGGTGGAGGTCGGGGGGTACAAGGGATTTTGAATGTTGTGGGTGGTGGTGGTGAGCGTGCATGAGGATAGAATGGGTGAGCTATCGGTGCGACGCCGGTGTAGAGACAGCAAAAGTCAGTTTTCAACCAACAGATGTTTATGTATCTTTACAAGTAAGTGATTTCCGGACAAGTCGCCGTGCGGAGTATGTTTGCACCTGCGGATACTCGTGTCTGACACTCTTCCACATCTGCACTCGGGTCAGAATTGTTCTCGCGTAGTCTTCTAAAAAGTGCTGAGCCGGAGTAATATCTGCTAACAATGTTGTATTCGAGCAGTTCCCCGACTGCTGTTTGGCTCAGGATCGGCCTAGTCGGTGCTTTCATTGCTGGGGGGAAGATTGCATCTACTCGCAGTGGCGAAGGTTACTCTGGACTCTGGTACTCACGTCAGTAAGCCTTATATTCCTTGAATTGGAAAAGAAAATGTCTTTCCAGGAATACTTTCTCTGCCCATCTCCGGTTAAGCCTTAATTTCTCACCTGATATATGTTTAGGACATCATCGAGAGTATGAGAGTCAGACTCACTTGCTGAAGACGAGAAGAGCACAAATGTTAGGAGGTATTTCGCAAGATCGTTGTTCGGCCCAGTCACGATATCAGGTTTTTTCGAGATATGTTTGTCCTCACGCTCCCCGTTAATTTTTTCCTGCGAATCTTTGATCCTTTTTACGATAACATCTAGGGCAATAGAGTCCTGGATTTCTCTTCGCATCGAAGTTCAACCAACATCTTGATATGGCAATGGAAAACAGATATTTCATATGAAGCCCGGGGAGTTCAAACATCTTCTAGGTGTTTATATAGACAGCCCTCCGGTTACATTGAGTTTGCAGTTGGAAGGGTGCCTAGGGAGTCATCTAATATCAAGCAGTTCAAAAGATAAACATTGGTTTGGCCGCTCATTATCATTAGCAACAGGTATGTCATAGATTATTCTTTTGTATTGTATAATGCGAGTCATATTTTTTGGAGGTCTAATCTAGACAATTCCTCGAAACACCTCTTTTTGTGTCTAAAAATGTGCTGATCACTAGACTGATGGTAGGAAGTCTTAGATAAATACATGTTTCACGACTATAAAACTCGATTAAGGTACGTATGTCTTTATATAACTGTGCATATCATGTCTTAAAGTGAGTAAGTTCCACTGACATTTATTCTGATCATTTCCCGAGGTTTATTATCTTACCTCTTAAGCTATGATTAGGCCTTTATCCCTAGGAGCATACTTCGGGTAATACTCATTCATCGACGGTCACTTGCAATCACCCATTTTACTTTTACGCTTACTTATGCGCGTTGTGGTCAGCGCAGTCATACGTTACAATGACTTCTATAGTACATTATTACCCATGGACCTATCCTTTCTATCTTGAAGTGGTTTCCGGCCTGCATTTCTACAATTGGGCTTCTGGGTACGTCATTGGGCACAATGGCGTGATGTATATGTGTGTGAAGTCAATGTCAATTGAATGAGCTGATACTAGTAGTATACATGGGCTTATATATCCCCAACTGGGTTGTCTGGTATTCCTTCCCATGGTCAATCACCCCCCGTGGGTGTACTTACCCAACAGCTTTATTCAATCTCTGTTCATTGGGTGGTAACCTTCGTCAAGTACCTATTCCCTCGACAGCTGTTACCTATCAACTCCAGGTCGAGGCATGGTTTCTCGATATACTTATTCGGATCACTCCTCGAAATGCTAAATTTCAAATGTTTAATTCGGATTAAGACTCCACATATGATAGACGGGCCCAAACACACCTTTCCTTTGGGTGCTGCTAAGATGTTTAACTAGTGTTTCCGAATCCGCTCCGACATCAAGTAGCAACCAAGTAAAGTCTTCCAAAGAGCCTTAATTAGTCAACGCCCCTGAATTAACTTCTAACCAGCTTAGCCTAGATTGAGAGATATATTGTACCCAACTAAGCCTAAGATATAGTACTAGGACGTTTGTTAGACTATGAAAATTGACCAAGATAGTAGAATCTCTCCACTTCGAGCTTATTTCACTACTGGTAAGAACCACATAGTAGAACCTTTTTTAGGACAAATTGAAACATCCACAGGTGTAACAATTCTTTCGCGCAAGGGTCTTTAGCGGAAATGCAGCACACTAAAGTGTTGATATTTGGTTAAGCAGCGTAGTATCTTCTCGAGATATCAGAGTAAGTAACTCAACGTTGCTTTTCCTTACCCAACGAAGGGTATGTTTTAGACTATATCTACGCTAACAAAGGTTAGGCGGGAATACTATCTTAGACATCCGAATTTGGAAAATCGATTTTCTCTTAAGTGAATCGGTTACCGAACCTAACGACGCCAGAATTCCATGTAAACCAATTAGGCTGAATTGGAACACACCATTGAGGAATCATAGAATCGAGGAATCGCCATCTCGCATATTCCGGGTGTGGCTATCCCTCAAAATCGCAGAATCGCTATCTTAGTATCTCGCTATCTCAAAGATTCGTAGAATGGTTATATGGTCATATGGCTATATTGTTATATCGCTGGATCGCCATTGGATATCGTCGTAAGTCCTTTTGTCCTTATCTCGAGCTAGAATTGCAGGAATACGATAAGGAGCGCATGCCAAAGGCTTACTGGGAGGAAGTGCACCAAACGCTAGGCCAGATACAAAGGAAATATAAGATAAGGGGAACTGATGGATTAAATCTGTCCTTAATAGGAATATCTTCCAAAGATATTGATTTAGATCGATTCCCGTAAGGCCCAATCTTACAGTTCACTACAGGTTTATAACCACATCCACGGGAAACGAGACTGGAAAAACTGCCTCTTGGAGATTGTAGTTAAAGCTGCCGTAATTCGAAGAGAGATTTTACTTATCATAGCAAAGAACATTTTCCATATACTTTCAGTTAGAGAGCTTATCGTAGGCCGATTTTATACATAAAGGAATATCATTAGGGCTACATCCCCAGGAACGAAGTCGAAATTCTACATCTGGCTAAAACTATATATAACCGATCATTACGAAATCAGAACTGATACGTCTCAAGATCGGTAATAACTTCCAAAAAATTTGATCTAGGTAGCTGGAGGTAAAGCAATTATATTATACCCGAGATACGATTAGGACTATATCCAGCAGAGGAAAGTTAAGATAGCGCACCCGAGCAGATACACATGTTCCCAATTATTATGCAACTGGACGTTATTAAAGTAAGTAGCAATAACTCTTTCCTGATTCCTGAAATATTTATTCAGATAGCACTAGGTGGATAGCTATCTTATATTTGGACATGCTGTAATGGTTACATTCACAAGATCAATATCAGAAGGCCAAACAGAACAAAACCACATCATATCTATTATCACGCAGTGGGAGCTTATATACTTAAGTTCCAATATCTTCCAGAAATATATTTTTAGGGAGCTCTATGTAAGTCTTCCTTTTTCCATTAAGTAACAGTTTAACGGCTACATCTGCAGGAGCAAAGCTAAGAATCCACGCCCTAAGCAGAGCTTATATTCCCTACAACTATAAAATAAGGGTATCTCTCTTATCATGAGGATTAACATTTTCCAAAGATGTTTATCCAGAGGTCTGTTCGTAAGCTAGGTTTTTATACCTTAACAGATATTAACGGCTATATCCACCGGATCATAGACAAATTACTTTATCTTAGAAGAAATATTAATTGCAAATATAATAAGATAAGTTATAGGTATCAATGTTCTTTACATTAAGATTCAGCGCGAGGAATATACATTTATAATTGGGATATATTATCTGCTTTTTTGGCCGCCACAGCTGTACTTATTTCTAACCAGATTTATTTAGCACGCTCCCCGCAAGCCAATTACAGAAACAAGAGGGTACGGTAAGAGATACATCTACTAGAGAGCAGTTGGTTTACTAGTCTAAAAAACTGCATCTTCTGAACACTGGAAGGTATCAACGTTCTTCATAGTAAGTATCCCCGCGGGGAAGATATGTTTATATTTGGAGAGAAATGCTCGCTTTTGAGATATATAAGCTGTAATTATTTCCAAAGTCTCTTATTTAACCACCTCCCTAGAAACATGGCAAATACTGAAGAAGATACGTTAAGAGCTACATATTCTGTACCCAAGCTAAACAATCTATTCTCTACAATACATAAGGAAGTCATTCAAAGCTGTATAAGAACGTTCTGTGCGGTGAGAATTGATATTAGGAACGATATTAAGGAATGGCGTGTATTAGTCGCTTTGTAGCCCTTGGAGCAAGTAGTAATTTACAAAGACATATATTCAGCTAGATCCTCGTATGCCTCTCAAATATATGATAAGGTGTGGTAAGAGCTTTATCTATCGAAGCAATGGCAAGACACTAAACCTGAACCAAACTATATATTCCCAACGACATATTACAAGGTGACTTGTATCTCTAGAGCAATATTCTCCGTAGTGAAAAATCAGTACAAGGGAAATATGTTAGGTACTACTGAATATTATTTGCTTTCTAGCCACGATAAGCAGTAATTATTTCCAGATATGTTTATTTGAATCGATACCAACTAGATTTTCTTTTATACGAAAGGGTAAGTTAAGAGCTACATCTACCTAAGGGAAGTAAAATACCATACTTGAGGCAAACTATATGTTCCCTACGACATAAATGCAAAGTCACTTGTATCTCCATGGAAATATTCTCCGCATCGGAAAATTAACTTAGGGAATATATGTTATGCACCAGCGAGTATTAGCAGTTTTTTCGCCCCCGAGAGCAGAAATAATTTCTAATCACATTTTTCCAGCTACCTCCCCGAGAGAATCGTATTCCTATAATAGGATACGTTAAAACCTATATCTACTACAGGAGAGGCAAGACACAACACGTGAGCGAACCATATATTCGTAAGACACAGAGCAGAACGCGAGGATATGTGATGGTTCATCACTAAAATTTAATACGAGGAAGATATTTTTAGTAGTAGTATGCATTAATCGCTTTTTAGCCATTACTGACGGTACTAGTTTTCGACGATACTAGATTAGAACACTTCCCGTTGGCTTTTACTAAATACGAAAACGCACTTTTATGGCTTTATCTGCTCAAGAAAGGTAAGATACAACCACGAAGCAAAACCGCATACTCCTAATTATGTATCATTGAACTCTTTTCAGACGTTGAAAGCAGCGCTAGTTTCCAAAAATAGTAATTCAGTGCGCGACTCGTTGAACTTTTTATAATACATAAAGGCTTTTTTACAGCTACATCTACTAAAAAGAAGTCAATATGCTACGCCAAAGCAAAACACTATGGTCCTTAATAGATATAATCGATCTCTTTTTCAGTTGTTGCTGGCAATCTTAGTTTCCAAGAATATAATTCTGAGCGCTCTACAATGACCTTTTTTGTAACACATAAATGCCTTTTTACGGCTACATCTGCTGAACGAAAGTTAATATACTACATTGAAGCAGTTTCCTATTGTCCTAACTTTAAATACTTAATCTCTTTTCAGAGTTTGCTGGCAGTCCTAGTTTCCAAGAATTGACTTTTAAGCGCTCTACGTTGACCTTTCTGTAACCCAAAAAGGCGTTTTTACGGCTTCATCTGCTAAAAGAAAGTTAGAATACTATAACGAAGCCAAAGCCCATGTTGCCAACTACACCTAGTAAAAGCTTGGCGAAAACAAATTTCACATCAAAATATAATGCAAGGAAGATATGGCCAGAAAGGAGATATATTGGCGAGCCCTTTCACGGCACATTTTCTACATACATGAAACTGACTCGGCCCTCTGACCGCAGCCGTCCGACCCCGATATACCCTCAGTGGGAAGAAACTTCCCACGTCCTCGGGCTCCCTGGACCCCCGGCAGGAATGCTATTGTACACTTGCAGATCAGAGGCAAAAGCAAAAACATAACAGTCATCCGTCGTAAATCAAAGAAAAAGAAAACATAAACACCGGTTATGGAGTATTAGGGTAAAAGGAAAACATAAAAGTCGTCAATCGTGAATCATAAGCAAGGAAAAAACAAAAGAAAAACAAAGGAAAAATCTGTTTGGGCAAGAGATTCCGGGCCTACTTTTCCAATCCATCAAGGAAAGCCTTAATGCCTTCCGGTGTCGCCAATTCAGGACCAACCATCTTCAGAATTCTCTCCTCCGCTAATCTAGTCATCTCCGCGTGCATACGAGCCTCGCGGGCAAAGTTTTCGGTCTTTTCGGCCGCGATCTCGGCCTTTTTTCTGTTTTCAATTGCCTCGATAACGGCCTTAAAGAGTAGATATGTTAGTACACAGGATCCAAAACAGGAGGGTATGGAGTAATAATTACCGTGATGAGCTCAAGCTTTGCCAGGGTCTCAGGGCTCTTTGACAGCCTTTCGGGGGCGGAGGCGGGGACATTTCTGCCCTGCCCTTCTTTTTGGGCAGGGGGAGTTGCAGCAGTCTTTCCAACCTGGGGGCCGGATTTCCCGCCCGAGGTCCTCATCCGATGCATTATAGATGGCTTCTTGGGAGTCGGAATCGAGCTCCTTTTGGGACTATTCGAGGCATTCGGAGTCTTAGGCGTTTTGGCCTCGTTTTTGTGGAACAATTGTCGGAGACCTCGTTTGAAGCCCCCCTTCGAGGCTTTGGACTCGGCCTCTTCAGCCCCCTTTGTCGACAACAAGGAGCGGGGCGTAGGCAGACGCTCCATCGGCTTCGGGAAGTTTGAGGACTTGTGTCTCTTGAACAGGGGGATGGAGCTTTTGCGGGGAACGGGAGGAGACGCGCTTGCATTCGCATTGGCGGAATTTTGAACCAAGGGACGAGACCTCTTTAGGGCCTCTCCAGCTTCTTTCAGGTGGTCGTCCGAGATAGATGCTCCACGGAATGGGGTGGGCGACGATTGCATTTTAATAGGCTTGGGGAGCTTTATTTTTCGTATTAGCATATGTTAATACAAGACATTAATGGAATCAGTCTCTACTTACCCCTGCAATACGTGGCGAAAAGCCTAAGTCTCTCGCATCAACACTGGGGGTAGGTGTAAGTCCACTTGGGAAAGAAGCCGACACAGGCGATCGAGGAGATGAGCGTAATGGATCGGGATGGCCGGACTGGTATGCTGCAGGTGTCTTCATTGCGACTTCACTGTCATTCGAGCGTGAAGGGCGCATTGCCCGAATTGGTTTAACCTTTAAGGAAGACATTTTAGTATTAGGTTCTTGGACAGGTGAGGAATGTGGGGTTCCAACCTTTTTGACAGTCCAGCCAATATTCTCGAGATGCTCACGCGGAATATGGGCGGGCACGTCAATGTCATCATCAGAAATGCCGCTGTCCTCATCATGTTCTTCTTCTAATACTTTCGTTAGTGATGAAGTAAACTTACACGAGAGTGGTGGTGCTTACCTTGAACTGTGCACTCCGGATCTACTGCCACTGGTCGGGAAAACAGCTTGCGACGAACAGGCACGTCGTTCGTTATAAGCTCGTTTCCCAAGGGATCCAGCATATCCGAGCTCAACGTCATATTTGACGGTGACTTCACCTTTATGGCCGGCGTGCTGTTCGACTCTTCCGGAGAACTTGGGGTAAGAGCTTTCGGCAACTTAGGCATATTGTTCGGTAAGCTATTAGTAGAAGCGCGACCACATGTCTCAATCGGAGGTTTTCCGAGAGGGTACATGCTAGGCGCGCTGTAACGCGGATTAGTCAAGCGCCTATATATTTTGCAACTCGAACCAAACAGATTTTCATACAATTGAGGCTCAGACATGGAGGCATCGGTGATCTTGCTGCCCGTAGACGAATCCTCTGGACGCATGACGGGCCAAGTGGCCGAAGCACCGCTCCCACCTTCAGGGAGCTTGACCGTTGCATCGATCAGAGTTCGGTTCGCCTTGACTGGGCTTGCTGGATTGATGACTTGGGCAAAAGGTGGACTGGGCAGAGGCTTGTCGAGATTCTTTCTGCCAGGAGCCGAAGCGAGCGAGCTCGCAGACGTCTATTCTCAAATTAGCGCCCGTTCCTTGGGTCGAGCGATAGACAAAGTTGACTAACCTGGGTGGGCGGTGAAACTGGCGAGCTGGCGATATTCGAACCTTTTGTAATGTCAGTTGGCCGCTCATTCCAGCGACCACCGGTGATATCTGGCTGACCATTTGGTGACTTCCCGGTCCTAGCCCTGCGGGGCCTGCGGGGGAGTCTGGAAGGGACAGACAAATAGGACCTAGTATCAGACGTCGTCGCAAGAGCCACTTTACGTGGTGCTGGTGTCTCCGCATCGCTGTCATTCGGGAGAAGCGGCTCCCTATCTTTTAAACTCGCTGGGGGACGAGGTGCAGCTCGACCCGGCGGAGGCGGTGGACCTTGACGAGTAGGGTTCGCAGATAGACGAGCCATTTTTATAACGAAGGTTTAGGTGCTAACGAAAGCGATGACGATAGGTGTTTTGTTTGGAACAAAAAGATGAGAAGTGGGAGGACTCGGAGGAGCGAGAGACACAAGCGATGGGGACGAGAAGGTGAGGAGGAAGTAAGAAGAACTGGAGAGAGAGAAAGTTATTCATAAAAATATAGCACGGTGTAAGGCAGCCAGTGCAGCCTTGGCAGTAGCGGTGAATGGCGCGCACATGTTTGCGAGCCCGCTGGGCAGTGAATGGAAAGCCCAGTGAAGTTGAAAGCTGAGAAAGAGAAAGAAGTGATCCGATATTGGACGGTAGTCCCCACATTACATATACACCCTTTCATTTAAAAGACACGCATTTGACTGCTAAAGTAAGTCCACTGGCCATGTCTTCACATTGTGTGATGTCTGAGAATATGCTACATTCACTGTCATATGAAGCTTTCCTAAATGGACTGAGTCGAAGCGGATCGGTCAACCCCATTGGTATCTCAGGATGAGTTTTCTCCTTAATCTGTAAGATCGGTGTATATAAATGAATTATCGACAGAGCAAACAGAAGATATAGCCAACATGATTCAAGGTAGGTTTCGGTGGTTGTGTCATGAGCGGTGTGGTGATGTTAATTGAGACTAAGACGTCGGAAAAAGGATGATCCGTTGATCTATCTGTCCCCAGAAGTACGCAGGCGCCTATGTCAACTCTCATATGTGGTATCATGACTTCTTACTCCCAACCTTTCCCCACCAGTTCAACCCTCGTTACTAGTATATTGGAGTGCAATTGGCCATTCGATACACCATGCGGTCCGATTATAAAGCCCAGAAGGAGGCTTTCGTCTCGAACCTAACGGGAAGCTCCATTTCGGATATCTCCAGCGTCTCGCTCGCCATGTCTGTACGCACCCCCTTTATACTACCATAGTAATTACAACTAACCAACATGTTCTAGCTCTCAATCCTCGTCTGGTCCGTTCTGCAATCACGTTTGCATTTGTTTACCCCATACTCGACCGTCGCTTGTCTGATCGATTTCCTCCTCAATTGTGTGGCCTTCTTATTTGCGACTACGATTTATTCCTCGACGCCATGGCTTCTCAATTTGTTCCTGCTCTTGCCCGCAATCATCGTATTTGTTACCTCACCCGCGCGACCAAATCGGCTGACTAGCAAGCGACCCTCGACGCAGTCGAAAACCACGAAGCAAACACCGCTCGATCCTCTCCCTATCAAGCCTAGCATCACGCACTACCGTGGCGCGATGATTATATCCACGGTCATAGCTATACTTGCTGTTGATTTCCGTGTCTTCCCTCGGCGATTCGGGAAGGTGGAAAATTGGGGAACATCCTTGATGGACTTGGGAGTCGGTTCTTTCGTCTTCTCATCGGGCGTTGTGTCAGTCCGCGCCGCATTGAAGAACGAAGGGAATAGGAAGCGTATACCATTGTTAAAGCGATTATCCGGGGCCATGCGACACTCCATACCACTCCTCGTTCTGGGTGTTATCCGCCTCCTCTCTGTAAAAGGATTGGATTATGCGGAGCATGTCACCGAGTATGGTGTTCATTGGAACTTCTTTTTCACTTTGGGACTTCTCCCTCCGTTTGTGGCGCTGTTTGAGTCCGCATTCAGCATTGTTCCATCATATGCAGTGTTATCCTGTGTCCTGGGCGCCGCATATGAGCTCCTTCTGGATAAAACCAGATTGGGAGCGTTTATCCTTGTTGCCCCTCGGACTGATCTCCTCTCGAAGAATCGGGAAGGGATCTTCTCGTTCCTAGGATACCTGGCAATATTCCTTGCTGGCCAATCCATTGGCATCACTGTTCTCCCTCGCCAACAACCAACCGGGAAGAATGCCTCTAGAGCTCAGATGGTGCGTAGCTCGATTTTATTCAAACTTGTGACTCGAGCGTTGGCTTGGTCGGCGTTGTTCATTTTCACGACAAACTACTATGGTTTGGGGCTGGGAGTTTCCCGACGGTTGGCAAACCTGCCCTACTTCCTCTGGGTAACGGCATTCAACTGCTCTCAAATTGCATTTTTGTATGCAG
>Ga0247768_1000768_pt1 | contig 11546 bp, 11 predicted proteins | sample UWRJL016104C6_FD_179944 | JGI IMG/M metagenome (GOLD analysis project Ga0247768, IMG submission 179944) | Plant litter microbial communities from Arlington Agricultural Research Station in Wisconsin, United States - UWRJ-L016-104C-6 | ecosystem: Environmental > Terrestrial > Plant litter >... | reverse complement strand
CGTGTGCACAGACTACCCACGCACGTGCACAGATTGCCCACACATCACTTCCTGTCGTTAGACTGATTATCAGTATGACTGACGATCAGGCTAGCGATACAGTCAGTGGATGTCGAGGACCGAGGGGCCAGGCCCCGAGCTGAGCAGGCGTCTGGGCTACCTGCTCAAGCATGCACAGCTTCGGATGACCGAGCTGAACACGAAGGCGTTGGCGCCGTGCGGCATCGACGGGCGCGAGTTGGGGGTGTTGCTGGTCCTCGCCAGCGGTGAGCCGGCATCCCAGCAGCAGGCCGCGCAGCGGCTGGGGATCGACCGCACCACGATGGTCGCGATGCTGGACACCCTTGAAGGCAAAGGCCTGGTCTCACGTCATCCGGACGCGGACGACCGGCGTCGCAATGTGGTCGAGCTGACCGATGCCGGACAAGACACCCTCCAGCGGGCTACCAAAGCAAGCGACAACGCCGAGCGTGAGTTTCTCGCGCCCCTCAGCCCACAGACCGCGCGAGCCCGACGACACGGTCGAGCACGGGACCGAACTCCTCGACGTCGTCCAGCTCGACGTACTCGGCGGTTGACTCCTCGACGCCCGGGTGGATGACGGCAACGTCCGCTCAGCCATCGGCGTACAGCACGAACTGCGCCTTCCCCGCATCCCTGAACCGGAACCACCTGGACTCAAGTCGCGCCCCGACAACACCAGCCAGGGATTACACGCCGGCCGTCGACAATTAAGTCGGCCACGATAAGAGTCACCAGACTACTGGCAGCTCCCGAAGTCCGTAAACGTTGCCGCCGACTGCGAAAGTAAGGTGTGCGAGTTCGACCCCTAGCCGCAGCGTTGGGATACGTCGGTAGAGGGTTCCATACGTGACCTGTAGCTGGATTCGGGCCAGGTGCTGGCCGAGGCACTGATGCGGGCCGAATCCGAATGCGATATGCCTACGGTGGATACCACTGATGGTGAGCCGGTCGGGGTTGGGAAACACGCGTTCGTCCCGGTTCGCGGCGTCGTTGGCAAGGATCACGCCCTCGCCGGCTCGGATAAGCTGCCCACCGATCGCCACGTCGGCGATCGCGACCCGGCGTCGACCGACGTGTGTGACGTTCAAGTATCGAAGCAGCTCCTCGACGGCACCTGCGGCCACAGCTGGATCGCGGGCGACCTGCAGCTGGGCAAGCTGGTCCGGGTGCTCCATGAGCGCGAGGGTACCCAGCGCGATCATGTTGGCAGTGGTCTCGTAGCTGGCGACCAGGAGCATTACGCAGGTATTGACAAGCTCGTCGTGAGTTGCTTTGCCTGTCAATAGCTCCTTGACCGCGAGCCGGGAAACCAAATCGTCGCCGGGGCTCTTGGCCTTCGCCGTGATCAGGTCCCCGATGTAGGTGTTGAGCAGTCCGATCGAGGCGACTGCGTCCTGAGGGGTCGCGGTCGCCGAGAGCAACGCACGGCTGTGCCGCCGGAAGTAGGCGTGGTCCGCGGCCGGTACTCCGAGTAATTCGCTGATCGTCAAGGACGGAAGAGCGATGGCATACGCCTCGATGAGGTCGACAGGCCCTGAACGGTATTCGGCGAGCATGTCGTCGATCAAGGCATCGGCGAACCGCTGCACGACCGGCCGCATCGGTTCCAGGTTCCGTACCGTGAACTCCCCGGCGACCATTCGGCGCAGCCGTGCGTGCTCAGCGCCGTCCATGCCGATGAACGACTGGTGTTTGGCACGCCGGGCCTTGAATGACGCACTCTCGTGCGGATAGCCGGGATGCGTCACGTCTGCACTGAACCGCGCGTCGGCGAGCACGCTGCACTGGTCGGCGTAGCGGGTGAGCAGCCATGGCGTGCTGCCGTCCCAGATCCGAACACGGGTGACCGGCTGCTCGTTTCGCAAACGACGCAACTCCAGCGGCGGGTCGAGCGGAGCAGCCGGGTCACGGGTCATTGGGTAGACGGGAATGTCGCCCGAGTCCGTCTTCATAACTCTCCTCTACACACTGGTGCCGGTTCAGGCTCAAGAAGGGACTGAGGCGGCTACCGTGGTACCGGCCGGACAACGCCGGTACCACAAGTGGTGGTCGTCACGACACCGGTTTCGCCTCGACGAGGCTGCTCGCTGAGGGCAGCGACCGGATCTGCACCAGACCGAACCCCGCGGCGGTGAGCACGGACTCGAACTGCTCCCGGGTCCGCTCCTGTCCGGCGTTGCAGACGAGCATGTTCAGGTCAACCAGCTTGCTGGGCGCCGGCTGGTTCCCAGCCTGGATGACGGAGTCGACGATCAGCAGGGTCGCCTGGTCCGGCATGGCCTTCCGGATGACGGACAGAATCTCGACGCTTTCCTCGTCGCTCCAGTCGTGCAGCACCCATTTGGCGACGTAGAGGTCGCCGCCGCCGGGCACCTCAGCGAAGAAGTCGCCGCCCACAACCTCGCAGCGGTCGGTCAGACCGGCAGCTGCGATCCGCTGGTGCGCGTTCGCCACCACGTGCGGCTGGTCGAAGAGGATGCCGTGGGCGCTGGGATGGCCGGCCATGATGGCGGTAAGCAGCGCACCCTCACCACCGCCGACGTCCACGATTGTGTGGTAAGGGCCGAAGTCGTATGCGGCTAGCACGTCTGCGGTCATGATCTCGGACATACTGGACATGGCCGCGCCGAGGATCGCGTTCTCGGCCGGATGCTCGGCGTAGTACTGCCAAAGCGGGGCACCCAGTGCCTTCTCGAAGACCGCGTCGCCGGTACGGATCGCGTGGCTCAACTCGCCCCACACGTCATAGTGAATGCCCAGTTGCAACAGGACGTAGGGCCGGAGTGAACCCGGGATGTCCGAGCGCAGCGCGCTGCCCAACGATGTGCTCTGGAATGTCCGCGGATCGGTCTCCGTGAATACACCAACGCTGGCTAACAGGCGGAGCAAGCGGTAGAGGGACTGCTCGTGCGTGCCAGTGGCCTCGGCAAGCTCGGCAACGGACCGCGGCCCCGCTGCGAGGTAGTCGGCGATTTCGAGTTCGGCGGCGACATACACCGCCCTGGTGACCCAGAAGCTGGTCACCAGCTCGAACATCCTGGTGCGACCAATCGATTGGTCAGCGTGCGAGTACAAAGGACTCCTTGCGCTCAAGGAAAGAAGGGGCTCGCCTCTATGATCTTTTGGCCGGATCGTCACGTACCGCTGAGGGCACGATCGAGTTCGGCGCGCAGGATGGCCTGGAACGCCGGAACGTGTTGCGGGGACATTAGTGTGTAATGCTCGCCGGGAACTTCGACATACCGGTTCGGCTCGGTAGTGTGTTCGTCCCATCGGTGCAACTCGTTGTTTATCCAGTCCTCCTTTGTGCCGCGCAGCGGGTTCGCGCAGAACACAGTCATCGACCGGATGCGTCCACTGGGAAGATAAGTACGGCCGAGCAGAATGATACTGTGTGCGATTTTCGCCCAAGCGGAGAACTTTTCGAGATTGATGTCCAGTTCAGCCATTCGATCGGCAGAGCTGAGCGCGAGCACCTGGTTGACTAGTTCGTCTTCGGGCGACCCGCGTAGCTCGCCGGGCAACCGGTCAGCGTGATTCTTATCGATCAGCCCGAGGAAGAACGCCAGAGTCACGACGGTTTCCAAGAAGTCCATTTCGTCCATCCGGTACTTGATGTGTGGCGGCAGATTGAAGCTGCCGACGAACGCCACTCGTTCCCCGGAAGCCTCGAGCACCTTGGCGATCTCGAAGGCGACCACCCCACCGTATGAGTACCCGGCGATGGCGTATGGGCCATGCGGCTGCTTCCGGCGGATAGCGTCCACATACGAGTCCACCATCTCACGGAAACTGCCAAACGGTTCCTCGCCGCGGTTGAATCCACGAGCGCGCAGAGCATAAAACGGACGTTCGCCGATGAAGTATTTGGCGAGGTTGACGAACACCAGTACCTCGCCGACACCCGGATGCACACAGAACAGCGGGGTTCCCGGACCGCTCTCCTGCATGGTTACGATCGGGTCGTACGCCTTTTCCGGCCGCTGCCGGATCTCCGTAACGTACCGGGCCATTTGCCGCACGGTCGGCACTGTGAGCACCGTGATGATCTCCAGGTCCGGAAGGTCGAATCGCTTCGCCAGGATATTACGCATCCGCAGGATATCGAGGGACGTGCCGCCGAGGTCGAAGAAGTTCGCAGTCGCGCTGACCTCATCCGCGTCAAACAGGTCGCGGTAGATCTCGGCGATTGCCTCCTCGACCGGGCCTTCTGGCGGAACATAACCGCCGAGCTGAGCCCGGGTCAGCTCGGCGGTCTTGACCAGGGCGTCATCGAACTCCCCCGCCTCCAGCCGACGACGCAGCTGGGTGCGCTGAAGCTTACCCAGGCTCGTCTTGGGCAGCTCGGCGCGGGTCAGCGGAAGGATCACCGCCGGACGGAACCCACAATGCATGACGACGGTGCTGCGAATCGCAGACAACGTGTGAAACAGGGCCGCGTCGTCGCTGCGCTGGGGCAAGAAGGCGATGGCCAGCTGCTCGGTATCACCGCCGGGTCGCCGGGTGGGGAACGCTGCTACATAGGTCGGGGTTACGCCGTCGAGCTGCTCCAGTACGGCTTCGATATCTTGGCTGAAGTAGCTGACGCCGTTGACAATGACGCTGTCCTTGCTGCGCCCGACCAGCGTAAGCCGCCCGTCGTCCAGTCGCCCCAGGTCACCGCTGCGGAACCAACCGTCAGCGGTGAACGCGGCTTCAGTCGCCTCGTCGTTCTGGTAGTAGCCGGTGGTCATTATGGGGCCGGTCAGCTGAAGCTCGCCGACCTCGCCGTCACCTACCGGCCGACCGTCTTCGCCGACGATGCGCAGCTGCAGGCCGTCGATCGGGTGGCCCACGTTGGCGAATTCCTGGCCGTGATCGTGCCGGGGAAAGTCGAGTGAATAGATGCTCCCAGCACAGGTTTCGGTCATCCCGAAGGTGGGCCACAACGTCGCGGGACCGAGGCCATGCCGGGCGTAGTTTTCGAGGAACGCGCGACTGGTATCACTGACGACGGCTTCGCCTCCGCTGATGATGTGCCGCAAGGAGGCGAGGTCCAGTTCACCTTCCCGAACGCCGCCAGCCGCCGCGTTCAGCTGGCCAAGCAGGAAGTTCGGCGTGAAGGTCATGGTGACCCTGTACTTGGATACAAACCGAAGGAACTCCAGCGGCTGTTCGACGATGACCGCTGGCGCGATGTGCAGCTGAGCGGCGCCGGACGAGAGTGGCAGCATATGGCACTCCAGCAGCGCTGCTACATGGTCGAAAGAGATCCAGTTCATGGTGACGTCTGCGGCTGTCAGGCGTTGGAACCTGTTTTTTCCCTGCATAGAAGCCAGCAGATTTCCATGGGTCAGCCGGACGGCCTTGGGTGTCCCGGTCGAGCCCGAGGTCAAGACCAAGGCGGCCAGGTCGTCGCGAGCCGCTTGGTAAGTGATGGGCGTGCCCGATTGGCCGGACAGATTTCCGATTCGGAGTACCTTTACACCAGGAACATCAGGAAGCGTCGTCGCGATAGAATCGCCAGCGACGATCACCGGCCCGTCCAGTAGCTGGTGAATCCTCTCAATCTGGTTCGCCACTTGCTCTGAACTGCCCCGCGGCGTCGGCAATGCGCAGGGGATTAATCCCCCCAACACACAGGCCCAGAAGCAGTGAATGAACTCCTGCGCGGATTCCAGAACGAGAAGTACCTTGTCACCCTGCCGCAGTCCTTCGTCAAATAGCCCGTTAAGCGTCGACTGCGCCGAATCCAGCAGGCCGGCATAGGTCTCCACCGTCGGTTCATTTGTCGATCCATCCTGGAAATACCTGGCCTCGACGACTGGATGCTCCCTCGCCGCCCAGAACAGAAGCTCCGCAACACTTTCAGTGCCATGCCAAGATGAACCCAGCTGGTAATCAAGATCGGCTAATTCACGCACGACATCAACCTTTCAGTCAATTGACATTTCGCGTACCGAGTCACAGTCGAGTCACTCTTCGGCGCCACCCGCGCCATCGCCATTGCCAAGCGTCCGGTTTACTTGTGTCAGTCTGCGTATGCTAAATTTCTCGCCGACCCGGTCGCCGCATAGGCATACCAGTCGTAGTACAAGACTCGGCATTAGGTCGAGCCTGAGGAAGCGCGCCGTCTGCCAGAGCAGCGTCATCGCATCAGCGGCAGCCAGTGTTCGATCATCTGCCCGTCGCGGTTGACTGCTGTCTGGGGGAAGTGACGCTCCACCGGAGTGATCTCTCCCAAGGCGCCCGCCATATCGTCAGCCTTCCTCCCGTGGAGCATCACTTCCGCAGAAATGGTCGCTTATCCTGCCACGAATTTCTGTCTCCACACCCCACGTCGGCCATGATTGCGGGATATCCCTCACGTAATGCCTTCCCGGACGCGGCATGACGGTCACATAACCGGCGGAAACGCGAGAGGCGAGTTGACCATGGCAAAGGATCGGGTTGCCGCTCCGAGGCGGTCTAGGAGCTGGCCCGACTGGGCAAAGCGACGGCCGATGTGTCCCGGACCGGCCCAGTCCGTCCGGCGTCGGCGGGGCACAGGGATCGGCAAGACCGCGCTGCTCACCACCGCTGCGAACCGTTGGTGCCGGGACGGTGTCACCGTGGTCACGGTGCGATCTCCGGCCGGGTGAAAGCTAACGTGACCTGCACCAGCCCCGGGGCGCATCAAGAGTTTGACGTGTCGCGGAGTGGCCGACGGCCGGATTCGTTCCTGTGCGGGATACACACCCGAATTCGGTGAGGTGCCGCCGGCGCTCAAACTCGAGTGGGGCGCGAGCAGCGAACGCCACGACGACGCCGGGCTGCGCAACTACGGCCCGGCGTCGTCCGCGAGTACTTGAGCATCCGAGGGCTATCGCGGCAATACGCCACCGTCGCCGTCGAGGAAGTGAGCCGCTCCTCCATGCCCGACGCGACTCACGACATCAGCACGTCGTGCGCCGCCTTCTCGATGGTCTCCCGCCTGTAGTCGAAATACCGGCGCAATGGCGCGGGTGCGGCGGTGCGTCCCCACTCGTAAATCATCATCTGGGTTTGCGCTGAACCGTCGTGCCAGCGACGGAGTACGTCGTGCAGGTTCAGCGGCGCGGGAGACGCCTCGCCATCGCTGAGGAGGAATGCCAGATTGCTCACCGCATCGGGGATATCCACTTCGCCGCGTTCCACCTGCTCCATTATGGCGTAGCAGGCTTCGAACTGTGTCTGTGCGGAGGGCAGCTCCGGACAGAACGAGCCAGGCACCGCGCCGTCGTGCAATTGCCGCAGCAGGTCGTCGTCGCGGGTTTCGAGATAGCGGTAGTAGGTCCCGGCGATCCGGATCACCCCGAGGTTCCAGGCCAAGTACCACATCTTGGACCAGGCACGCCACAGGTCGAAGTCGCGGAACGCGATGTACGACCCGGCGATGAGCTTGTCGTTGTTGACAAGGATGTTTTGGTTGAGCACCTCTAAGTAGGCGAAGTGCGCGGCCTGGAAGGTACGGTTCCGGCGCGCTTCGAGGAACAACGGGACGAATGCTTCAACGACCGCCATTGTGTTGGCCATGCCTCGGCTGAAGAGGGCATCGATAGCTCCAGCGGCGTGACTCATCAGTACCCAGCGGTCGCCGACAGTCCGGTTCGAGGAGAACTGCGTCCGGCCAGTGGACACCCAGGGGAAGACCGGGGTCGCGTCGGCGAATTGTCGGCCGATGGCGGGAAAGCGCGAGAGGAAGTCCGCCCATTCCTGGTCCGCGTCGACCCCGTCTCGTTTTGGGGACCGCTTGTTGTCGAGGCTGAGCCCGACACTGACCAGGTCAGAGCTAGCTTCCTCGTGGTTGTCGAAGGGGATCACCCATAGCCAGCCGCCGTCGAACAGGTGGTGCAGTGTGCCCTTGTGCCAGAGGTTCGGCTGCCCGCTGGATGTCTCGATGTCGTCGTACGGATGTACGCCGCGCATGTGAGTGAAGATCGTGCGAGAGTCTGTGCGGAACCGGCAAGGTTCCTCGCGTAGGCCGAATTGGCCGGCCAGCACCGACGAGCGGCCGGTGGCATCGACAACGTAGTCAGCGGTGAACGTTTCACCGTCGGCTAGCGAGATCCTCGCGCCTTCGTCGTTGATAACGACATCGGAGACACGGACTCCTTCTCGCCCGATCGCGCCGTACCGCAGGGCCGCCTTGTAAAGGTACTCGTCGATGTCGGCGCGCATGAGGTGCGACTCCGGCCCGAACGGACCTTCCGAAACGCTGCACTGGGTGACCTCGAACGGGTCGTGGTCGATCTCCGGCCGGTGGTAGACAAATCCGAAGTTTGTCTTGACGCCGCACCTGTCGCTGACGTGCTCCCGGATCCCATGGCTGGTTGTGACCTGCGCTAATTCGGGGACATCGTACCGAGCGGCGAGCAGCCGCATCATAAATGTGGTCTCACCGATCGTCGACTCGCCGAGCGCGAATCGAGGGTGCTTCGCCCCGTCGACGATCGCCACGGACACACCTTGCCTGGCCAAGATCGACGCGACGGTGCTACCACCGATGCCGCTGCCCAGCACCATTACTTCGACATGCTTGGATTCGTTCACGGTAGAACTTCCTTTCGTCTGAGTAATAGCTTTGACCGCTCGGTGGCCGCGAGGAGAGGCCCTGTGGCCACGGTCGTGACGATCGCCATGAGGACGAGGATCGTGTAGAGCCGGGGCGCCAGAATTCCGTCGGTCAGGCCGACGCCGAGCACCACCAGTTCGGTCAGACCGCGGGTGTTGAGCAGGATCCCCAGGGTCATCGCCGAATGGTTGTCCCACCCCGCGACCCGCGCCGGGGCCGCACCCCCACCGATCTTCCCGGCAACTGCGACGGCCAAGGTCCCGCTCAGCACGGCGAGATCCGCTCCGTTCAGGGTCTGAATGCGCACACTCATTCCGGCAACGACGAAGAATGCGGGGAGAAGCAGTCTGCTGCCTGCTTCGGTTAGCCGCTCTGTGATCATCCGGCCTATGTTCCCGCTGCGCGGCACAACCAGGCCGACCACGAACGGACCGAAAATGCTGTGCAGACCGATCGACTCGGTGAAGCAGGCGGCCAGCGCGGCAGCCGACAACACGGCGACGAGCACGGTCCCGTCCGAACATCGGTCGAGGAGTCCGCGACGCGCTGCCCTGGCCAACAGCGGCCGGACGGCCAGCAGCATCACCAGCGCAAAGGCAATTCCGGACAACGGGAGCCAGCCGGCGCCGTGGCCTGCCGCGACGACGCCTGTCACGACCGACAGCACGCCCCACGCAAGCACGTCGATCACCGCCGCGGCGGCCAGAGCGACCATTCCCGCCGGAGTATCGGACAACCCGCGTTCCCTGACGATTCGTGCCAGGACGGGGAACGCGGTCACCGACAGCGCCACGCCGAAGAACAGGATGAAAGCCGCGGCGGGCACACCTGTTGGATAGAGCGGGCGGACCCATAGGGCCAGGAGTACCGCGAGTCCGAACGGCACGAACGTTGCCGACAAGCCCACCGCTGTGACCAGCCGTACCTTGCCGCTCAGCATCGACATGTCGACCTCTACCCCGACGAGCATCATGAATACGACGAGGCCGATCTGAGAGACCACCTGGATGAACGGGGCCACGGCCGTCGGAACCAGGGCAGCACTCGTTCCGGGCGCGACAAGACCGAGTGCGGACGGGCCTAGCGCGATGCCTGCGGCGATCTCGCCGACGACCGAGGGCTGACCGATCCGTTCGAACAATGCGCCCCCCAACCGGGCGACAGCAATGATCAAGGCCAGGGTGAGGAAGATCTGGGCCAGCGGCGGATTCATGATCCCGCCAGCCTGCCGAGTCGTCCGCGGTGGAAGATGAGCGGATCGCCGACTCCAAGGCGCAAAGCGTCGACCCTGGCGACGACGAGCCAGTGGTCCCCGCCGTCGTTCTCGGCGTACATCCGGCACCGGATCCAGGCGTGTGCTTTGGCGAGTTCCGGGATGCCGTCAGGGGCAGGATGCCATGCCACTCCGTCGAACCGATTCGTTCGAGGAGTAGAGCCGAACCGCCACACCAGGTCCTCTTGATCGGCCCGTAGCAGGTTGAGGCAGAAGACGCCGTCGTGGCGAACTTCCTCCCACAGCGTCGACCGGCGGCTGATGCCTAGAGCGAGCAGAGGCGGCTCCAGCGACAGGCTCATCATCGACTGGACCGTCATGCCGGCCGGACCCGGTGAGGTCAGCACGCAGAGACCTGTCGCAAAGTGTCCGAGCGCAGTCCGAAAATCCTGTTTCAGGGAAGGGTCGAGGACGGTCATCGACCGATTGCCCCGTACCTGGCGGATCGCCGTTCACGGTGGTGCTCGACACCGGCTTTGGCCTGTGCTGCCGCCATCGTGCGCCGAGTCGACCCGCCTTGCTCCAACTCCCGTTGGCAGGCTTCACGCCGTGGGATGAGCTGACCGGTGAAGTGTGGGACGACTTGCCGGGCAAACAACTCGTAGGACCGGCGGGTGGCCTCCGGATCGGCCAGGTCTGCTTGTTCGATCAGGAACGTGCCGAAGCCGCCGCTGATCTCTTGCATCTTTTCGATGTGGGCGAGTACCTGTTGCGGAGTACCGATCACGGCGTGGCCGACGGTCTGCAGTACGTCGATCACCGCGTCGGTGTCGGTGAGATCGACGGGGATGTTCATCGGGAAGATGTGCCGGAGATAAGCGACGTAGGCGGGCAGCCCCCAACGAACCTCGGCTCGAGCCTGGGCTTCAGTCTCGGCCACGTGCACCGGGCTCACCACCGACCACCGGCCGCGGTCCACCACTTGGCCGAACTTCGTTGCCTGCTCTTGTGCGATCTCCCAGGCCGTGGTCATCGGATTTTCTGATCCGAGACCGATTGCTTCCGACGCGCCGTAGGAGATCATGCCAGCGCCGAACCGGCCGACCAGCCGAGGGCCCGACGGGGATCGGAAGGCCGCGACCCGGATGTCGAGATCGTCCTGGTGGGGCCGGAGCTGGAGGTAACCGTGATCGATGTGGAACCAGTCGGTCTTGCGGGTCACGGGGCCGTCGTAACGCAACAGTTCGGTGATCGTCTCGAGCGACTCCTCCATCATGCGCCGGGCCTCCATCGGATCGTGACCGATCATGGTGGAGTCGAGGGCGAGCTCTCCCGCACCTACTCCGAAGATGAGGCGTCCCCGGGTCAAATGGTCCAGTTGCACGATCCGGTCGGCCAAGGTGAGCGGGTGGTGGTAAGACAACGCGCTCACCCCGGTACCCAGCCGAATCCGTGACGTGGTACGGGCTGCCGCGGCGATCATGAGCTCGGGGGCTCCGATGATCTGCCACCCTCCCGAATGGTGCTCACCGAAGTAGAACTCATCGAAACCCAGGCGATCACACAACTCCGCTAGCTGCAAGTCACCTTCAAGTTGCAGCGTCGGATCATGCTCCGGTCGATGAACAGGAAGCGTTAGTACGCCGAATTTGAGTCGTGCCATGAGCCGCACCTCCGAGGTGAAGTAGTGGGGACTCGACGAACACCGAAAGCGGCGCCCTCGCCGGAAGCGGGAAT
>Ga0247768_1000767_pt1 | contig 11547 bp, 11 predicted proteins | sample UWRJL016104C6_FD_179944 | JGI IMG/M metagenome (GOLD analysis project Ga0247768, IMG submission 179944) | Plant litter microbial communities from Arlington Agricultural Research Station in Wisconsin, United States - UWRJ-L016-104C-6 | ecosystem: Environmental > Terrestrial > Plant litter >... | reverse complement strand
CAGCGATACCGAGATCCGTGGACAGACCAACCTGTTGCTGGTGGCGGGCAACGTCACTACGAGTGACCTGATCGCGAACGGCATGAAGGCACTGCTGTCACATCCCGAGCAGCTCGCCGCGCTGCGTGCCGATCCGGACCTGATAGGCAACACAGTGGAGGAAATCCTCCGTTATGACAGCCCCGTCACCCAGGCCAACCGTATTCTGACAACTGATATGACATTCCACGGCTGCCCCATGAATCGCGGGCAAAGCGTGTCGGTGTCGCTCGCAGGCTCCAACCACGACCCGCGCGCCAACCCGGATCCGGACATGTTCGACATCCGGCGCAAGGATGTCCGTCACCTGTCATTCGGAGGCGGCAAGCACCTGTGCCTCGGCTCATGGCTGGCACGGGTCGAGGCGCAGGAGGCGATTCTCGGGCTGCTGGGCAAGTTCCCGCAACTGTCGCTGAATGAGCAATTGTTCGAGTATCGCCCCGTGCCGAGCTTTCGGGGCTTGCAGGCGTTGTGGGTCAGTCGCGGCTGACCTTTATTTCTTCTCGCGGTTCTTCTTGATCTCTTCGCTGAGCGCGCGCATGTCATCGAGCGTGCGGCGCGTCTTGGGAGGGCGCGGCTTCGGAGGATCCTTCGGAGCCGGCGGCTCTTTCGCCACTGCCGTGCTGTAAGGATCAAACCCGACAAAGCGCCGCGTATCCTCAGCCTTCCCGATGGACGCGTCCTGCAACTTGTCGGCGGCCTCCTCCTCGATCTTGCGCATCTGCCTGGTATCGACATCACGGGTAAACACACCCGTATCAACGCGCCATTCCCATACAGGCTGGCCGCGCTCGTCGTAGGCAACACGCCCGGACTGGGCAGTGGATTTCTTGGACATCGACAGTTCGCTCCTTGAACGAGCTCTTTGAGAATTTGACGCAGGATAGGGCAGATACGCCGTCGCTGCATTGCGCCAAATCACACACCGGTCCGGCAAACCAACATCGTGTTGGCGTCTATGTCAAACCCAGCGGCGCAAGAGACCAAAGTCCGCGAGACTGAAGGCCTAGGCGCCGGCCCTTTTGGCTGTATACGCCTGTAAACCCCGCAGGAATGCGTCAGTTTCGGGCTCGGTGCCGATCGTGATCCGACACCAGTTGTTATAGGGCGCAAACAGCCTGCCGACGAGTATGTTCCGCGCCCTCATGAACTGATCGAACTGTGCGAGCGGCGCGCCTGTATCAAAGAACACAAAGTTAGTTTGGGGCTTGGCATACGCCAGCCGCAGACGCTGCAGCTCATCGGTGATGCGCTTGCGGCTGGCGATGATCCGCCGCCGGGTATCGCTGAGGAATGCCACATCGCCCAGGCTGGCCCGCGCGGCACGCATGGCAAAAATATTGGCGGTGCTCGTGCGCACAGCCGCTATCTGTGCCACCACATCCGGCGATGCAAGCGCGTACCCGCAGCGGACCCCGGCCATACCGTGGATTTTGGAGAAGGTGCGCAACACCACCACCCGCTTTCCCGAGCGGATGAGATCGGTCACCGTCTCAACACCCGCCGTGTCGGCAAAATCGAGGTAGGCTTCATCCACGATGGTGGTAACCGACTCCGGCAGCGATCCGACGAACGAACGGATGGAGGCTGCACTGATGGCCGTACCGGTGGGATTGTTTGGATTGCAGAGGTACACGGCGCGCGTCTGCGCCGACACCGCGGCACGCATGGCGGACAGATCGTGATTGAGCTGTGTGTCCACCGGCACGAACCGCAGCTTCGCCCCGGCGTGCTTTGCATAGTTGGTCAACTCGGCGTAGGTGGGTTCAGCGGCAACGATCTCACCGCCATTCCTGCCATGCAGAAGCCCGAGTGCACACAACAACTCGCCGGAGCCCGTACCCAGGACGATGTGATCCGCGGGAATCTTTTCCTTGCTTGCCAACACCGCAATGAGTCGGTTTATCTCCTCATCATCGGGATAGCGGCAGGAGTTGGGAACCGTGCCACTCAGAACGGCTCGGGCCGCAGGCGACGGACCATAGGGATTTTCATTCCAGCACAACACAATGGGCTGTTGCGCGCCGCCACCGGCCGACAGCGCCATCCTGGGACTGGCCAACACCAGGGCGGAGGCAGTCAACAACTCGCGACGACTCAGGTCCATGACGCACCTTGGGAAGAGGACACTGCGGCTATTGTTGCATGAAGCTGCAGCGGGTCGCAGCGGGATCACCGTATCGCGCAATAGGCGGATAAGCCGCGAGCCAGCGCGTCGGCCACCACCCGGCAGCGCGCACTCGAGCGCAGGTCCGAATGCATGACAATCCAGACTTCCAACTTGAACAAAAACGACTGCGCCATGACGCGCACCAGCTCCGGACCGCGGCGGGCCAGGCCGACCTGGCAAGCGCCGATGCCGAATCCCGCCCGGATCGCGGCCAACTGGGCCAGGTCGCTGTCGCTGCGCAGGGCAAACATCGAGCGCTCGACGGCAAAACCCTGGGCCCGGACCGAGCGGATGAAGGCATTCTCGTGATCAAACCCAATCAGCGCATGCCTGCGCAAATCAGCGACCGACACAGGCACACCCTGCCGCTCGAGGTACTCGCGACGCGCATGCAGCCCAATCTCGATGTCGCCTACGTGGCGCGCCGTGAGCGCCTGCTGAGTTGGCCTCACCATCCGTACGGCAATGTCTGCCTCGCGCTGGAGGAGATCCTCCGTCCGATTCGACAGCACCAGCTCCAGGGTCATCTCGGGATGGTCAGCGCGGAGCTGAGTCAGGATCGGCGGCAACACTTCCGCGCCGACGACTTCACTGGCGGTAATCCGCACCGTCCCCTGAGTGCCAGCGCGACCGACGGCTGCGCGAACCAGTGCAGCAGCGGTCGCTTCCAGGCTCTCGGCATAAGGTTGAAGCTCGAGAGCCGCTTCAGTCGGCGCTAATCCGTGCTGGGAGCGTGTGAAGAGCGCTACGCCCAGCGCCGCCTCCAGCGCGTCGATGTGCCTGCCGACGGTGGGCTGGGTCAACCCATCATCCCGCGCAGCGGCAGACAGCGAGCCAGTCCGCAAAACGCTCAAAAATGAGCGATATAGGCTCCAATCCGGACTGCCCTGTGTCATACAAATTTATATAGCTGAACCACTTATTTAGTCAATTTTGTTTTGTGGCCGCGGCCCGCATCCTGCTGACCTGAGGTAATAGCCACTGGAGATGCAGCGATGAAGACAGCACTGGTTCTCGGAGCCACTGGAGGAATCGGCCAAGAGGTGGCGACCGCCCTTCAGCGCCATGGATGGCAGATCAACGCTCTACACCGGGACCCCGCGAAAGTGGCGAGCCACAACCCGGGATTTCACTGGGTCGAGGGTGATGCGATGAATGCCGCGGAGGTGACAAAAGCAGCCGAAGGGGCGTCCGTCATCGTTCATGCCGTGAATCCGCCGGGCTATCGCAACTGGGGCGAACTGGTGATTCCGATGATCGACAGCTCCATTGGCGCCGCGCGTACGCATCACGCCCGAATCTTGTTGCCGGGAACGATTTACAACTACGGCCCCGACGCCTTCCCGGTTCTGAGGGAAAACTCACCTCAAAACCCACTTACGCGCAAAGGAAAAATCCGCGTCGAGCTGGAGAAACGACTGCACGCGGCCGCGGACACAGGGGTGCGGTCCCTGATTGTGCGCGCCGGCGATTTCTTCGGACCCAATGCGGGAAACAACTGGTTCTCCCAGGGCCTGGTAAAACCCGGCAAGCCGGTCACCACCATCACCTATCCAGGCCGACCCGGCATGGGCCATGCGTGGGCCTATCTTCCCGACCTGGCCGAAACCATGGTGCAGCTCCTCGATCGCGAATCAACCTTGGGAACGTTCGAGCGTTTCCACTTTGGAGGCCAATGGGATCCCGATGGCACTGAGTTGACGACCGCCATTCGACAAGTTGTCGGTAGTTCTAACATCCCGGTGCGTCGTTTTCCCTGGCCACTCCTGACCGTCCTGTCACCTTTTAAAACACTGTTCCGCGAAATGCGCGAGATGCGTTATCTCTGGGAGGAGCCGCTGCGGCTGGACAACTCCCGTCTGCTCGGTGTGCTCCCGGCAGAGCCACACACGCCCTTGGAACAGGCAGTGCGCGCAACATTGAAGGGCCTCAAATGCCTCTGAGCACGGCAACGGCGTACACTGGCGCGAACGAGGGGAACTGCAATGACACCCAGTTTCGTGCATGGCCTGGACACCGCGCCGCTGCGATTCGAAACAATCGGCCAGGTGCTCGATGCAACTGCCGCCCGGTGGAGCTCGCGCGATGCGCTCATTGTGCGCGGGCAGAATGTCCGCTGGACCTATGGTGAATTCAAACACCGGGTCGACATGTTGGCGGCAGGCTTGCTCGCGCTCGGCCTGTCACCCGGTGATCGCCTCGGCATCTGGGCACCCAACTGCAGCGAATGGGCATTGACTCAGTTCGCCGCCGCCAAGGCCGGCCTCATACTCGTCAATCTGAATCCTGCGTATCGCGGCCCCGAATTGCAATTTTCCCTGGCCAAGGTGGGCTGCCGTGCGTTGGTGACCGCCGCGCGCTTCAAGAACACGTCATACCTGGAGATTTTGAGCTCATTGGCGTCTCGGCTGCCGCAGCTTGGCTGCGTGATCCGGCTGGGCGTCGAGCGCACGCCGGGTTACGAAAACTTCGACAACGTCATGACGCTCGGACAACCGCGGGATTTTACGCGCTTGCAGCAACTGGCTGCCGAGATTCAACCCGATGACGCCTGCAACATACAATTCACGAGTGGTACGACCGGGTCGCCGAAGGGCGCCACTCTCAGCCATTTCAACATTCTGAACAACGGCTATTTCGTCGGCCGCGCCATGGAGCTGACTGAAAACGACCGGATGTGTATTCCCGTGCCGCTGTATCACTGCTTCGGCATGGTCATGGGCAACCTGGGTTGTGTCACGCATGGCGCGGCAATGGTGTACCCGTCCGAATGGTTTGATCCCAAGCAGACACTCGATGCCGTGCAGGCCGAGCGCTGTACCGCCTTGTATGGTGTACCGACCATGTTCATTGCGGAGCTCGAACATCCGCAGTTCGCCAACTACGACCTGAGCAGCCTGCGCACGGGAATCATGGCGGGCGCGCCGTGCCCGGTCGAGGTCATGAAGCGTGTCGTCCGTGACATGCATATGGAAAAAGTCACCATTGCGTACGGCATGACGGAAACCAGCCCTGTCAGCTTTCAAAGCAGCACTGACGACCCGCTCGAGCGCCGCGTCGCCACGGTTGGCCGCATCCATCCTCACCTGCAGGTCAAGATCGTTGATATCCAGGGACGTGTAGTCCCCGTCGGCTCACGAGGCGAGATCCTGACTCGCGGCTACTCGGTCATGAAAGGTTACTGGGAGGATCCCGAACGCACTCGCGAGGCAATAGACGCTGCAGGTTGGATGCATACCGGCGATCTCGGCATCATCGACGCGCAAGGCTATTGCAACATCACCGGGCGGCTCAATGACATGTTGATTCGCGGTGGTGAAAACATCTATCCGCGCGAGATCGAGGAGCTTCTCTATCGCCACCCCAAAGTCCAGGCGGCACAGGTGTTTGGTGTGCCCGACGCGAAGTATGGGGAGGAAGTCTGTGCCTGGATTCAACTCGTGGCCGGTGCGGCCGTCACCGATGAGGAAATCCGCGAATTCTGCCGCGATCAGATTGCCCAACACAAGATTCCCCGCTACCTGCGCTTCGTGAGCGAGTTTCCGCTGACCGTCACGGGCAAGGTGCAGAAGTTCATGATGCGGGAACAGATGTGCATCGAGCTGAACAGCCGGGCTGACCGTACCGCCTGACCCTTACGGCGCGTGGCGGCGAGCAGCGAGCTTGGCTAAAGTTGCGCCCCTATGGCTGCAAAAAAACGTTGCTTCTGGGCTTCGGGTCTGGACGATCCCGAATACATTCGCTATCACGATGAAGAGTGGGGTCGTCCTTCGCACGACGACCGCCACCTCTTCGAAATGCTGATTCTGGAGGGCGCCCAGGCCGGACTGTCCTGGTCCACGATCCTGCACAAACGCGCCAATTATCGCAAAGCCTTCGCCGCCTTCGACCCCAAAAAGGTTGCTCGCTTCGATGCCAAGCGGCGTGCGGCATTGATAAAAGACGCCGGAATTGTACGCAATCGACTGAAGATTGAATCCACGGTAACCAATGCCCAGGCTTTTCTTCAGGTCCAGAAGGAATTTGGCTCGTTCGACAGTTATCTGTGGGCCTTCGTGGACGGTAAACCTCTCGTCGAAAAGCGCTCGGCCGGCGAACGTTTGCCCGCCAGTACCCCTCTAAGTGACCGGATTGCAAAGGACCTGAAGAAACGTGGATTTCGGTTCGTGGGCACGACGATCATTTATGCTTTTCTGCAGGCGGTCGGTGTCGTCAACGATCACGGTCGCGACTGCTTTCTTGGCCCCAAGGCTCTAAGATACTCGGCCAATTAGAATTAGGGGATAGCCTGTATGAAATTGTTTATTGCCATCGCGTCGACTGCCATCCTGTCGGCCGGCACGGCCTACGCAGACTGCAGTTACCCGACGCCGCCCGATCACATTCCGGATGGCAATACTGCGACGCTCCAGGAGATGGTGACGGCACAGAAGGCCGTCAAGGATTATGACAAGGCCATCAACGCCTATGTCGCCTGTATTCAACTCGAGCGCGACGCCGCGATCGGCGGGTTGGCGAAACCGGGCGACACGCCAACGGCCGACCAGAAGAAGGCCATTGAGGACCGCCGGCGTGTCGAGATCCAGAAGCACAACGCCGCTATCGACCAACTCCAGAGCGTGGCCGACCGCTTCAATGAACAGGTCAAGGTCTACAAGTCGAAGACTGACAAATCGAAGGGTTGATCCGGCATTGTTGAATCCCGCTCAGGCCGATGAGTTGATCGGGCAGCACCTGACGTGTCTGCCGATCGAGTCGTTGCCGCTGGCACAATGCGCGGGCGCGGTTTTGCGCGAGAACATTTACGCCGAGCGGGATGCGCCGCCTTTCGATCGGGTTGCGATGGATGGGATCGCGGTCGACAGTGCGTCGGTCCAACACGGCAGCCGGCGTCTTCGCATCCAGGCGACTCAAGCCGCAGGCGATCCGCCGCTGTCGCTGGCGACAGCAACAGGTTGTATCGAAGTCATGACGGGCGCAGTCGTACCCAACGGGTGCGACTGCGTCATCCCTGTTGAACAAATCACCGTTCACGGCAGTGAAGCCGAGATACACGCCGACGCACCCGTCGACCCGTGGCAGAACATTCATCGTCGCGGAGCTGACACACGTCAGGGTGCCCTGCTGTTGTCCGCTGGCGCGCGGCTTCGGGCGCCTGAAGTTGCCATTGCCGCTTCCGCCGGCATGGCGCGTATTCGCGTCAGCAGCCAGCCGATGTTGGCTGTCATCTCAACAGGCAACGAGTTGGTCGAGCCTGGCGAGGCCATCCTCCCGCACCAGATCCGTCGCTCCAACGCTTACGCGATTGTCGGGGCCCTGCGGCGACACGGATTCCAACGGGTAGCCGACGATCACATCCAGGACGATGTGCCCGAGCTGCGCCGCCGTCTGAAGTTTCACCTCGAGACTCACGACGTGCTCGTCCTCAGCGGCGGAGTGTCGATGGGAAAACTCGACTTTGTGCCCCGGGTGCTCGATGAGCTCGGCGTGCAGCCGGTGTTCCACAAGATCTCTCAGCGACCTGGGAAGCCTATGTGGTTCGGCGTGGCCAGCTCGGGGGCGACCGTCTTCGCTCTCCCCGGCAACCCGGTTTCCACGTGCGTATGCCTGTCTCGCTATGTTCTACCCGCGCTCTTCACGGCGATGGGGCAGGATCCCGTCCCTGCCGAGAAGATGGCGCTGGGCGGAGAGATAGCGAACCCCACCACCTTCACGCTGTTCATGCCTGTTCGTATTGAGGTAGATGATTGGGGGCGGGCTTGGGCGATGCCGCGGCCTACAAATGGGTCTGGCGACTTCACGGCCCTTGCGGGAACCGACGGGTTTGTGGAGCTGCCGCCTGGGCCGAATCAGCACCCGAAGGGGTTTGTTACCCGTCTGCACCGCTGGTAGTCCAGAGTACGCCGCCGGAAGCTGCCTCGGCTTGCACCGCTGGTAGTCGCGCGGGCGCCGCATAGGTACCGCTTGTCTGTGCCGCAAGGTGGCCCCATATGGGGCACATACGCCGAATTCCGCAGATGAGCGACGCCGTATTGGCAATCGCCATGGGCGGGTGGTAATTACCTTATAAATCATGGCCAGATCCGAAGTCGTCGTTCCGCTCAGCAAATTGCATGGCCCGCGGGACACCTTCGCCCGGCCGATCCGCGATCTGCGGATCTCCGTGATGGACCGCTGCAACTTCCGCTGCCCGTATTGCATGCCGCGCGAGAAGTATCACGAGCGGTACAAATTCCTCAGCTCTAACCAGAGGCTGTCCTTCGACGAGATCGTTCGCGTCTCGCGCCTCTTTGTGAAGCTCGGCGTCCGCAAGCTGCGACTGACCGGCGGCGAGCCTTTGCTGCGCACGAACCTTCCCGATCTCATTGGCGACCTCACCGACATACCGGGCGTCGACGATGTCGCGCTGACTACGAACGGCGTCCTGCTCTCGCGATACGCCGCGGAACTGAAGGCTGCCGGTCTCAAGCGAATCACCGTCAGCCTGGACAGCCTCGACCCGGACGTCTTCGCGCGCATGAGCGGCGGCTTCGGTGGCCTGCGCGATGTGCTCGACGGAATCGAGCACGCGCGCAGCGCAGGTCTCGATCCGATCAAGGTCAACGCCGTCATCCAACGCGGGCTGAACGACCACACAGCGCTGGACCTCGTTGAGCGCTTCCGGGGCACCGGCGTCATTGTGCGGTTCATTGAGTACATGGATGTCGGCAATCGGAATGAGTGGAAGCCCGACGTCGTCGTGCCTTCCAAAGAATTGATGGCCCGTATATCCGAGCGCTGGCCTCTACAGCCTCTCGAGCGCGAATATCGTGGCGAGGTAGCCGAGCGATACGGGTTCACAGACGGCGCGGGCGAAGTTGGGTTTATTTCTTCGGTGACGCAACCCTTCTGCGGCGATTGCTCCCGAGCCCGCCTATCCTCTGACGGCGTCGTGTACACGTGTTTGTTCGCTACCAACGGCACGAGCTTGCGAGACGCATTGCGCGGCGGTGCCGCTGACGACGAACTTCTCGAGACGATTCGCAACATATGGCTGACACGCGCCGATCGGTACAGTGAGTTGCGAGCTGAATTGCGCGAGAAGCCGGGCGACCATCACAAAGTAGAGATGTTTTACATTGGCGGGTGACGTGAGCGAGTTGACGTGAGCAAGACCTCTAACAGTCGAACTGCTGCCAAGCGCGGCACTCCCTCGGGCCTCACTCATCTGGACGCCCGTAATCGCCCGACCATGGTGGACGTTGGCGCAAAGGAAGTGACTCATCGTGTCGCGACCGCAGAGGCGCGCGTGCGTTTCCCTGCCAACGTTGCAGCAGCGTTGCGCAAAAGCGGCCATCGCACGAAGAAAGGTCCGGTGTTCGATACCGCGATTATCTCAGGCGTCATGGCGGCAAAGCGCACCCACGAGCTAATTCCGTTCTGCCATCCACTGCCAATTGACAAGTGTGCGATTGAAATCGACGATACGCGCAAGGGCGAAGTCGTCATCCGATGCGAAGTATCGGTACACCATCGCACCGGAGTAGAGATGGAAGCTCTAACAGGGGCCACAATTGCCGCCCTAACAATTTACGACATGTGCAAGGCACTGTCCCACGACATTGAAATCACCAGTGTCCGCCTCGTTGAAAAGACGGGCGGCAAGCGCGACTTCAAGCGCAAAGCACAGTGAAACACCCATGAACGTTCCTCCGATTTACGCACTCGTACTTACAGGCGGTCGCAGCAAGCGCATGCAGCGGGACAAAGCTGCGTTGGAATATCACGGCCGTTCACAACTCGAGTGGGCTGTGTCTTTTCTGCAGCCATTTGTGCAACGAGTCTTTGTGTCCGTTCGGCCCGATCAGACCAATGATCCGATTCGCGCTCGTTTCGAGCAGATCGTCGACACGCACCAGAACCTTGGGCCGATCGCGGGGATCATGGCTGCTCAAGCGAAGTACCCGGATGTTGCGTGGCTCGTCCTCGCATGTGACCTACCCTTCCTTGACGAAGGCACACTTGCCACGTTGATCGCCGCACGGCAGCCTCAGCGTTTGGCGACGGCGTTCCGCTCGAGTCATGACGTGTTGCCTGAGCCTCTCTGTGCGATCTACGAGCCCGCCAGCCGCGAGGCCATCCTCGCGCACATTGCCTCCGGCAAGAATTGCCCACGCAAGTTTCTCATCAACTCGGACGTGCAGTTGTTGGATGAGCCCAATCCCAACGCGCTCGATAACGTGAACACGCCTGATGAATACGGTTCCGCCGTTGAGGTGCTGAGCCCACCCGAAATCCCTGGCACCAAAAAGGCTGGTTTGACCGCCGCGTCCAACAGCCGGGCCTCGGTATCCTCGACTGGCGCCAATGGGTCTGGCACCGCTGGCGCCGCCGACAAACACATCAAGATCCAGTACTACGCCATCCTCCGCGAGCAAGCTGGCCGCAGCGATGAGTCCGTTGTTACTGGCGCGAACACACCGCGCGATCTCTACAACGAGTTGAAGTCACGGTATCCCTTCTCCCTGGCGCCAGAGATGCTGCGTGTAGCGGTGAACGCCGAATTCAGCGAATGGTCACAGCGACTTTCCGACGGCGACTCCGTCGTCTTCATCCCTCCAGTCGCCGGCGGCTGACGCGGACACTCGATGGCCACCTTCAGTTTCACACGCGAGAAGATCAACGAAAGCGAGGTGCGTAAGCAGTTGCTCGATCCCACCGCGGGCGGCTACGCATCGTTCGAGGGCTGGGTCCGCAATCACAACGAAGGGCTCGCAGTCCGTCACCTCGAATACGAGGCGTTCGAGCCGTTGGCAGTTAAAGAGGGCGAGCGCATCGTCGCGGAAGCAATCAAACGCTTCGGCATCGAACACGCTGCATGCGTGCACCGTATCGGCGATCTAGCAATAGGCGAGATGGCAGTTTGGGTAGGCGTCAGCGCGCGCCACCGCGCGGAAGCCTTCCAGGCTTGCCGATACATCATCGACGAAGTGAAGCATCGAGTACCCATCTGGAAAAAGGAGCACTACGAAAACGGTGACTCCGGTTGGGTCAATTGCGAGCGCTGCGCCGCGCCCGCCGCCGAATATGCGCCCAGCGCCGACCCAACACACGCGCCTCATCACGCGCCAACCGCCGCGCACGACCCACACGCCCACAGCCATGGCTCGACTTACCACGGCCACGACGCGCACGCCGACAATGCACGCGCCGCCAGCACAAATAACGATGGCCAGGGGCTATCCCCTGCCGCCGCGTCCGCGTTGGCCTCCATCCACGCGCACGATCGCCAGCACATCGAGTACAACGCAGCCCAAGGCGCCCGCCGCGCGCAGATCGCTCCAGCGCTAGCTGCCACA
>Ga0247768_1000766_pt1 | contig 11548 bp, 7 predicted proteins | sample UWRJL016104C6_FD_179944 | JGI IMG/M metagenome (GOLD analysis project Ga0247768, IMG submission 179944) | Plant litter microbial communities from Arlington Agricultural Research Station in Wisconsin, United States - UWRJ-L016-104C-6 | ecosystem: Environmental > Terrestrial > Plant litter >... | reverse complement strand
TTTTTCACCGTTAGTATCAATACTGAGTTGGCCTAGTCGTGGCAACATACCAGTTGTTTGAGAAAGTCCTTGTCTTCCATAGATTCCAGATTCTTGTCTTCAGGCCGCAGCTTCAACAGGGGCTCGGGGTCGAGGCTAGCGTCATATGGAATCTTTGGCTCAGTGCCTTGATCTGAAGCCTGAGGATCCTTCATAGCCGCCTCCATTTCCTTCCGAACCTTTGCGGCTTCCGCCTCTTGTTTCTTCCGAAACGCTTCAAGCCGTTCGCTTACGATCGCCTGCGACACCTTCCTTAACTTTGCCTTTGCTTTCCGTACCGAAATATTGCGGAGGAGATCCTCCCAATAGTCCACGTCAATTGCCTCATTCGAATTGAGCTTCTGCTTGACTTGTCGTTCCAGAGTCTCCAGTTGTTCATACGTCTTGAGGCCCAGTAGTTTGTCAATATCCGCGGCAACTGCCGAGATATTTCGCGAGGTTGACGTGTCTAACTGGCGACGACGATCCTTGCAAATGGTTTTCATAGTCTGGTCACGTTAGCGGGGAGCGCGTCTGCGACTGAAGAGGTGAACTTACGTTCCAATAGTCCCTGTTATGCCGATTGGTCTCCAATACCAAGAACTCATCAACGTCGCGCTCTAGTTCCTTCAACTCACGCTCGTCGAGCCCCTCAAAAACACCCTCTGGATCCACAATTTCGAGTTCATCGTCCTCAACTTCGTCGTCTAGAAGGTTTTTGGTAGGATCGATGAAGCGCAGCGTTACAGCAAGCCAGTCGATTGGTTTTGCGCGCCCACCCTTGACTCGTAGGGCTGCCCTCTTTTTCGACTGCTGGAGAACGAATCGGTCTTCATCTGCGACCCAGGCTTCCTCCGCCGCGTCCGCAGAGCGCTTTGCTGGGATGGTCGAGCGCGGCTGGCGCATTGGGGGTGGCATCCTTTCACCGGTGAGATTCGGGTAGACGGGAGGATTGGAAGTGCGACCTCGTTCGGGGTCCGAGTGAAGGTGTTGTACAAGTTTGTTGCCCAGGTCGAGCGGCAGCCTCACTTTAGGATACATGAGATGCCGACCATCTCCATCGGACCGGAAAAGCGTGTTTCCGAGGCGCGGGTGCGGGAGCTTCAAGCACCAAGGGTTCAACCTTGCGCCGCTCTCCTGTCTTGGCGGTTGCCTCATCACAACACGACCTCACATATGCTATGCAACCCGTACATCGAGAATTCAATCATCTACAGGCTTCTTTGAACCAAATCGATTGTGACTAAATTTGCAAGTGAAGCAATTCTATCAATGGCTTCTTGGAGGGTGCTTGAGCTGACTGATCCTCCTGACCAACTTCCCCGGTTGCTCATCCGACCTGTATTCGGACGGAGAAGCTACACCATCATATTGACTGACTTGGGAAATGTCTGGAAGGAGGAGCTCGATTTTAATGGGATTATCGAGCGGGCGACACAAGAGGAATCTCCAATCGAAGTTACCGCGCATGATACCAGTCAGCTCTCCATCTTGCTTGAGAACATCCAAAACTCTTTGTTGGCGTCCTCAAATTGCACTTGCCATATTACACGCGATTCGGAAGAAAACCTTATTATCCATACTGCATTGTCGCTCCCAGAACCACTCGGTTCGTTTACCTGGAGGTTTTACCTGACAAAGCACCCGATAAACGTATTGAAGGATGAGTTCATTCTACCATTGCTCGTAAACAGCCAGATCCAGCATCGGAGAATCGCCGCACTCATCTCCACCATTCAGGAAAAAGATAAAGCAATTACAAGACTGCTAGACCAGTATGAATCCAGTAACCTCGATTTAACGGCCGCTTTTCCCGCACTAGGTGGGCCGAAATCTATGAGAGGAAGACACGTCAAACGTGACTACGCCTTAAAACACGTTCCTGGGTTGGCACGCTTTGACGAGACCAAATGGATGGAGTCATCCATACAATTCGATGAAGATGACTTCTCCCCTACTACCTTTTATGAAGAAGCACTGCCTCAACATCGACTCAAAGTAGCGGCTCAGCTGAAATCTGAAGGTCTAAATGAGACATGGTGGAAAGACATCCCGAAAACTCTGGATGTTCGGAAACAAACAACCAAAAAGGTCAAGAAATCCTCCAAACTCGAAAGTCCGCCTTCCTCCGAAGATAACAGTACCGAGGACGAGTTTGAAGACCCCGAGGCCTTCGAGGTTGGTCTAACTAGCTCTGAACGGTATAACATGATACTGACTCTGATAGTCTACACAACCTAAATCATCGCAACCACCTCCATCCTCGCCCTCTCCTGCGCCGAAGTATGGTGAGACGGATGATGAGGAGACGACTGAGGACGAGGATTTGGACCTGGACGCGGCGCCCAAAAGCCAGTCCCAGATCTCGCCACAGAAAGAACCTATAAGATCATCACAGAGGATTCAGCGGTCTCCCTCGTCGTCACCTCCCGCCGAAACCGCAAAGCCAGTGCGCCCGAAGGGATTCCGCATAGGGGGTTCTAAATCGAAGAAAGCAGTTGAGGAGACCCCCGAGCCATCGGTCGCTCCACCCTCGGACAGTGGAAATTCCGGGTCTGCGTCGGGTACCAAGTTAGGCAAAAAGACTTTCAAGATAGGGGGAGGTCGGAAAGTAAGCAGTGAGGCAAGGGCCTCTTCAAAAGTGCCAATCCGGAACCGTGCGGATGAAAACGATGAGACTGAGATGCCTCCTTCCAGGTCGTCTGAGCGAAAAGTTCAGTTGTCCGTAGAAGAGCCAGCCCGCGAGACGGGTCGAGCTCCATCAGAGCAGGTAGACGAAACCGCAGAGGAGAAAGCGGAGCGGAAGAGACTCGAACTTAAGCGGAAGAATGAGGAGCTGGCTAAGAAGCAGGCGCATAAAAAGAAGAAGCGATTCTGAGGAATCTGTATGTCAAGCCAGTGGTCGAACACGCCTCCCGAGGTCGTTGGTCGTTTCGATACCTGATCCATACATAGGCAAGATAGAAAGTCACGTGCCTCCGGTCGTATCTCATCCTCCAGCTGGAATTCTCGAATGACTTGAGATGGATAGCCAACCCAATTCGGTTTCATCTGATCTGTGTGACTGGATTATTTCCTGTGAACCCCCAAGGGCATGTAGAGGTGAAGATGAGCGGTGAGACGCAAGGTACCAGAGTCGTTCACCTACTCCTACATGCACACACAATGCACCCTCCCATAATAATTTTCCATTCCTCTCTCTTCCTCCCTCCTTATTTTCTCCACCGCATTGTTGTGTTTTGCCTCGCCAACATCAACTTCCTTTCCTGTCCACACCTCGGTTGTACCTGAGGTTGCCAGTTCCTTCCCTTCCCAAAAAGCAAGCCAACACCTTCCCTGCCGTCGCCGGTAGCCCTCGCTGGCTGCCCGCATCCATCCATTTTTCCAGCATGTGTAAATACCGCTACACGTATTATTCCGCCTGTCGCCATCAAGAGCTCACCCTCTTCGACTACTGCGACGACTTCCTGCAGGCAAAGCGGGAGGCTGCACGAGCTGCGAAGCCAAAGTATGTTCACCACTTCATCTACCCTCGTTTTGTATGCTAACACCAATAGGGCTCGACAAGGTGAGGCTGTTCCTGAGGATTCTCGTTCCACAACCGAAGGTGACCCAGATCCTTTGAACCATCTAGCACCGGTAGGTCCATCCATTCCACTGTTTGTTTGAAAGCCTTCTAACCTCAATCAGCGTGTTCTTCCTCATCAGCGACACCGCTGGTTTGCCGAGGAGGCCAAAGCCAAGGGGATGCCCGAACTCGCAGAAGCAGCCGTCCCACCCGGCGAGGGCTATGACAATACTGACCCTGCCGAGGCCTCGAGCAATCCATCTGAATTCGTCCCTAGGTCTGTTGTTCCAGACCCTGATACGGTTGATACAGCAGTCCATTCGGGAGTCGAGGCGTCGTATCAGTCAAACCCTGTGACCGGTAATACCGTTCATATTGACTTCCCGACCGACACTGCTTTCACTATGGAGATCTCCCACAAAGATGGTAAGGTTAAAGAGATTGTGGCCCGGTTCGAATCGAAATCGATCCGAGGTGCCGAAACGAACGAACCCTATTCTGACGACGTAGAAGCCCATATCCACCCAGGCTATGAAGCTGGGTTGCAATTCCAACAGACTGCGTCCTCGTCTGAGGGGAAGCAGGTCACCGAACAAACCTTCCACTCGATGGAGGATTTTCCCCCCTTGCCACCACCAAAAGAGGATTCTAGCCCTCGAGGCCCACGCAAACCACTTCCCTCTCAGTGGCTCTCCAAAGCTCCGACGCTGGCTACAGCCCAGCGCGCTATCGCCCGCGAGTCACGAAAGAAACCCTCGCAACCTGATCTCCACCATCCTTCCGGTACAAAGACAACTCCGAAGGGTCGTATGACTGTCGATTCGGGAAAGAGCCATACTGGAGAGCCTAGTGCGTTCTTGACTAAGGAAGCGAATGTGACTCTCGACAATAGTCATCCTACGTCGCCAACCTCAAACAAGACTGGGCGCATGCACCGTGAGACGCTAAAGAGCATGTTGAAATCACCCACCGATTCGCTTGGCCCAACACACGCACGCCAGCGCTCAAGTATTAAAATAACCCTTTCCCCAAAACGAGCTTCTCAAGCAATTCTCTCGCCTGACACGGGAGCAGAACAGATGGAGGCCACCCATGGTCATCAGAACCTGAACTCACCAGGCGACAAATCATCCGGCCATGTCAACCTTCCTATCCGGGGAATGGTAAATATTGATGTTCAAGATACGGTCAGTAGCACAATGGAGGAAGCGACGAAAACAAGCCCCCCGAAATTGGCGTTAAGGATTCCACAGTCCAAGTCTCAATCTTTCAACAGCCCGGACAGTATCACTCGCAGCCCAGATGCATCCCCTTCCTCACGGATTCCTCGGATGAGCTCGCCCGTTCGGACTCAGATGGCAGAGCCTCGCGACAAAGGTTTTACAGAGCATACAGGGTCTAAAGCCGCAACTGCATCCAAAGCAAAGGAAAACGTTCAACCCGGGAAGAAAGTCCGAAAGAAGAAAAGTAAAATTGAACCCCAAACTGCTCAAGGTCCTCACCAGACTTTGGATGAAGACTCTAATGACCACAAAGAAAACGTCACCATCTCACCTCAAGAAGCGAACGTCGCTGCGAGTGATAAGTCAGTATCGTACCCCATCACTCTTTCGGACGCCTCAAAGGACGTCGCCGCCGGGGATTCCGGCATACTGAAATCATCCGAGGTTACTCCCATTGCCTTCTCAGTCGATTCGTTGGAAACGACCGCTACCACACTCGTCCCTACAGATATTAATACCAATCCGGAGGAGGACGACGATCAGCTTCCGGAACTCGTTTCTGGGGAGAAAGTTCCTGAGGATACAGTTGCTGAGAAGCCTCCCAAAGTAGGCTTCCAGGCTGCCTCTGATGTCACAATTTCAACATCCGTGGAGGGTGGAAAAGGTAAGGACGTGGTTCATACCTCAGGTTCCTTTTCGTTGATGAACAACCCTCCAGTGTCGTCCTGGGCAGAACGCTGTGGTGCTGCTGCATCTCATTCCGATGATGAGATCTGGACTCCTGCGATAGATGAAACAACCCGCGAATCCGAGCCCAATGGACACAAGCTGGAATGTAAGTCCTTTCTCGACATCATAATGTCAATGTCGAACTCACAGAGTCGTATAGTGTTCTCTAGGCCTGGTCCCACAGGAACTCCTCTCGACGATCCCAACTGGAATTATTCAAACCTAAACGAATTCCTCCCCGTACAAGAAACTGTGAGGGCCCACCTTTTGAAAGAGATCGACTTGACTCGAAAGCCAGAGAACACCGAACAAGATGTTTCTGCAAGCGTTGTTAAAGCAGCCGCTAGCAGCACTCATTCAGCGAGTGGATCAGTTGTATCTTTGAAAACAGACCCAGGTGTCCGCATCTCCGAGCTCCGCGCTACTGCGCCAGCATTTGTGCCTAGGAAACCCCCTGTGGCCAGGAGCCTACCCTCGGGATCTCCCCCCAAATCTCTCGCCTCAGGCTTGACTCAGTCACAGGAAGACATGGCCAACATGCCTCCTCCTTCTAGGACCGCTGATTCAAATCCGACCATCTACGCGTATTCCACGCCCATGGAGGATCCTTTCTCTAATTATCAGAACTTGCAGTCACACGAGCACGATGGAGCTATGAACCGACTGGCAGAAATGATGCATCAGGTAAGCCCGACAACTCAAACAAAGTCGGAGAGGTATACTGGCCAAGGCCATCGAACGAGTTTTTCTGAACCCCATTCGAGGATCCCGAATGCTAATAGTCAATCCTTGAACAAGTTTTCAATTCAGAACAGTGGACTCAGAACTTCCATGGATCCTTTGCCACAGTATCCCGAGACACACGGCTATGGCTTTGCCCAACAACTTGAAGTTGTTGCTGAACACCGGAATGCCCAGCGGCAGATGGCCCAATACGCACCAACATTCCCTCTGCCAGGTCAGGGTATCTATTCTCCACCACACCGTGGACAGCCTGACCAGCACATTACGAGCCCACTCCAGCACCATGCATATGCAAACTCGTACCATACAAGCCCTCCAGGCTATCTGACCGGAAACTACCCCGGAACATTTCCTTCCAACAGCCGTGGCCGTCGCAACTCCTTCCACAACCGTGGACGCGGTTATCACCCCGGCCGTGGTTCTTATAGAAACAATTACATCGCATCCACTGCTGTACCACTTAGCCGTACGGTGCCTTTCCCAGACCCTATTCCACCTATGCCAACGGGTCCTATGCGCCCGACTATTCGCGGTGGCGGTTCTAGGGATTATGTTGGCTATGTGATTGCTGGGGAGGCTGAACCTAAGACGAAGCCTCATGTTGAGGAGAAGGAGGAGGAGGTGAGGTGTGGGGTCATTGAGATTGAGCAGGCGGTGGAATATGGTGGGGGGTTCTGCCATAAGTGTAAACCTTAGTGCGTATTCTCTCGCTTCCCTTCACATCATCCCTTCCGCTAACGTTGATTAGGAACGGTTCCAGGCACACCTAGTTGAGCTTTGCAAATAGGACAAGTGTCCATCAACTGGGTGGTTAATGTGCTTTCACGTGGGTATGAGGAGGGTTCTGAATTGGGTTGGAGGGAACGAATGTGCGGTATCGTTCGTGTTTTCTTTGATTATTCATCGACATTCATGCTGCATGCCTAGGAGATAGCCTTGTTTCTCAAGCTTTCTTCCGGGTATTTTCTTTTTGCATAACGTAATAACGAGGGAGTTTGCGGTCTTCTGAGACATTGTCGGCTTTCCACTCTTTTTCTTTTTTTCTTTTCTACCTTTTCTGGATACGGGGTTCCTCTCTTTCTGTGGAAATGAATGCTTCTGGGTCTGTAAAATGGATTTCGGAGTATTCTGGAGTACATGGAAGAGATGGGGCGTGGAGACAAGGAATATGGAGGAGTTATGGGAAGTTGATGCGGTATAGGTTATTTTAGTTTTTCTTTCATTGTTCGGGAATGAAATGCTTATGGCCCATGGGGGATTGAGCGAATGTGATATGAGATGTTGTGTGTAGGTGTGATGGGTGTGAAATACGTAGGAAGGAGTGTGACAGAAGGTGGAAGCTGATTTGATGTTGGAGAAGATCAGTCTGGATGCTTGGAGGATGAGGGAGGGATCTTGGGGTCGTAAGTTCTAAGGAGTTCGAATATGCACACTTAGGGTATGTTGGCAAGCTGGAGGAATATCAGTAGGATATTGGGGCTTGTTTATCTTGTATCGAATATCACATAAAGGGAGTATATGGACATAGTATTATAAAACCAGATTGGGATAAGAAGACTCATATGTTTCCAAAAGTTGGGGGATATCAACACCCAGATATGCGTTTTGATCTTAGTAATATGAAATGTTGGCGCCGTGGGGAAGTATGAATGGGGAATTCTGCTCGTGCTTTCAAGCTGATATAACGTTGGGAGAAAAAAATCGACGCATATGTCAGAGTGAGTAGGGCTCTAGAAGATACTCAATTTCCTAGATGTTGAAACGAAATAACTGATTTGTGTTTTGTAACGGGGATTGTTGGTGCGATGATCAAGGAAAGTTGGGTGAAAGATTTGGTTGTTCGGGCGTTATGGAGCTGATGTTGGATACTCGCAGCTCAGCCTTTGCAACTCTCGAAAAGTTTCCAATAGATAGAATATGCAGTTTTGACGGGCACCACTGGGCAACGCGGTCTCCCTGGTGCGCATCAAATAACATACACCGGCCCTAGTCTCAGGTTTCACGGTTTTCGCAGGTAACTAGTTGATCCACTGATTTAAGGTTGCGCCTTGGGCCATCCGGAAGGGCGCCGAGATTTCATGCGCTCAAGATATTAAAAAGCGTTGTTCATTCATAGTGAGGTCTGCCAATCCAATCAACATCTTTGCCCTTATTTGCAGAGATGTAGGACCAACCGATTTTTAGACCTAATAGCTTAGCCAATGTCCGATCGGACTATTTTGACCAATTGGCGACTGGTTATATATATAGTCCCAATTTTTGACCCACTTTGACTGCCTTTACAAGCTAGCGTCCTAAATAGCGTTGATATATTGTTTGCAAGCAATTCCCCCCATCAATCCCCCCTTCAAAAGGGAAATTAAGAGGGGGTTATAATCTAAATCAGGGCTTATATAATCGTCATAGATCTAAATGAGGGCATGTATTGTCGTTATAGATTTGAATCCAGCCCAGCGCCGCTCGAATCTATTAAATAGCGGCGTCTCAACATTTGATTTATATTACGTAGTAATACGTAGGCAAGTTTGACCCTTCCTAGGGAAATCAAATAACCTTTGGAGCTGCCTCTGGCTACTACAGCGGAAACCCAAAGCGGCTAGCATCAAATACACCAGGTCCTACATCTCTGCTCATTTGGGCTTTCCACAAGGCTCTACCGGTCACCACTCCTCAACAAGATGCCGCGGTGATTCGACACCAATGGATAGGTTCTGTTCCCCGCTTTGATGTGATTTTTACGTTTTGAGACGTTTCGGTCGACTCGGACGGGGTTCGCAAGCTGGGTGGGAGGGGTATTTGAGCTTTGTTTTTGTGGCGTTCAACGTGTTTCGAGTTATCCTTCATGTTTGGGTGCCACTGCAGACTTTTGGAAACAACGACCCGGTTCCCCGCCTGTGCCGCATCGCATGCGACTGTGCTGTCCGCCTCGATCATTTCTAGAGCAGACCCCGCAGAGCACTACTTCGGCGCTGAAAGATTCCATGACGGAAGCTCTACACCGCCTCGAAACCCCCATCACAATCCATATATCTGACGTTTATCCTTCGTTTGGGTACAGTTTGACCATATCCGAGTTACTTGGTCAGAACCTGTCGACATGGCGTCTGATCTTGCTCCTCCCAAGTCCGACCGCCTTGCAAGCCCGGCTTTGCTGCGAAAGATTGACAAGCTCCGCGAAAGGAATATCGGCCAACACATCCCCCTCCCCCAGGTTAGTAAAGCACTCCCAATGCTATGGAAACTTTTATCAATCGATACATATAGCTTGTGGTTGTGGGCGACCAAAGCTCAGGTAAATCCTCTTTACTAGAAAGCTTGACAGGCATTCCATTTCCTCGCAACTTAGAACTTTGCACTCGTTACGCGACTCAGATAACATCAAGACGTGATTCCCTATCACGTGTGGAGGTCACTATCATCCCGGGCCCTAGTGCATCTAAGGCGCATCATGCACGCCTTAAAGAGTATCAGCCGAAAGTCTTAACCACGGAAGACTTGCGTTCCCAGTTCCCAAGAATTCTGGCAGAGGTTAGACACTGATACTTAATGCGAATGATATATGAAATGCGGTTAATCGTTAAAACAGGTTAATCTCCGAATGGGCATTAGGACCGACCCTTCCTCCACTCAAGGCAATATTTTCAGCGAAGATGTTCTGAAGATTGAGATCTGTGGTCCTACTGAGGACTACCTGACCGTCATCGATGTACCCGGGATTTTTCGTACGCCTACGGAAGGAATCACGACCAAACACGACATAATACTAGTTCAGAATATGGTCAAGGAGTACATAAAGAACACTCGTACTATCATCCTGGCAGTACTTCCGAGCAATGTTGATGCCGCCACACAGGAAATACTGTCGTATGCCGAGGAGTATGACAAATCTAGCGAGCGTACTTTGGGCGTCTTGACAAAACCGGACTTAGTCACGGAGCGTAGTGCGCAAGAGGTGGTGTGCAATTTAGTGTTAGGGAAAAGAAAACCGCTCACGCTCGGATACCACATCGTTCGCAATCATGGTGCTGATGATAAAGAAGCGTTTGATTATGCTATTGCGGAGCAATTATTCAAGGAGGAGCCCTGGAATAGCCTGCCGAAGAATCGCCTTGGAGTTTTGCCATTGAAGACACGATTGAGCGAGCTCCTGGGTGACATTACACGAAAAGAATTTCCAAAACTCCGGAAAGAAATTAGGGAGCGGCTGAAAAGCGGCCAAGAGGAGCTGGAAAGAATTGGTCCAGCACGTCAGACGGAGCAAGAGCAACGTCTATTTCTCAGTAACATGACAAGGCACTTCCAGAGCATAGTAGATGCAGCTCTAAATGCTCAGTATTCTGCCCATAACGCATTCGAAGAAACCAGAGAACTTAGACTGATCACATACGCTGTGAATCTCACCGAAGTCTTCAACGACAACTTCGAGCGGAAGTCACACCTCCGTTGTTTTGAGGACCCTGTTCCAGACCCTGTTCCGACTCCTGTTCCGAATCCTGTTCCGGTTCCTAGTGTGGCTACTGTCGAGGCGACAGAAGAGATTGAAGGATATTATGGTCCCGACCAAGACCAGACCAATTCTTCAGCTGATACCAAACGAGGGAACAAGTTTCTCGAGGACATCGACCTTGAACAGTTTCCCGTTCTGGACAATATCATCAGCAAGGACGGTGAAGTTGAAGATCCTATAGATGGTATCATGGACTGGGCGGGAAATTTATATCTCCAATCACGTGGCGTAGACCTTGGCACATTTGGAGGGAGCATACTGGCAAGTGCCTTTAAAGAGCAGTCAACGAAGTGGGTCGGCATGACCAAAACATATGTCAGCAACGTCATCTTCGTCGTTCACCGTTTTATGGTCACTTTGTTGAACATACTGTGTACAGATGTCAGAGTCCGTGAAGAGATCTGGTCCAACATCCTCGACGAAATACTCAGAAGATACAAGGTTGCAATGGACCAAGCAGTTTTTCTTGTTCAAATCGAGCGAGAAAAGAGGCCGTACACCTTAAACCACTACTTCAACGATAATCTTCAAATTGCCCGAAATCGTCGAAAGAAAGCGGAATTACGCGGAAAGGCTCGGCGTGAACTCAAGCCGCGCGATAGCTACAATAGTCCGCTTTACCAGTCCGACAATCTTATTGTTGATCTCGATTCTGTCGAGCATGTTACGACGAATAAAAGCAATATCGAACACGTCGAGGAAGAAATACACGACATTCTGATGTCTTATTACAGGGTTGCCCGAAAACGCTTTGTCGAC
>Ga0247768_1000763_pt1 | contig 11584 bp, 10 predicted proteins | sample UWRJL016104C6_FD_179944 | JGI IMG/M metagenome (GOLD analysis project Ga0247768, IMG submission 179944) | Plant litter microbial communities from Arlington Agricultural Research Station in Wisconsin, United States - UWRJ-L016-104C-6 | ecosystem: Environmental > Terrestrial > Plant litter >... | reverse complement strand
GGCCGTGGCCGCGCTGACGAACGCTTCGAGCAAGCGGCGATGCTCGTCGGGCGAAATCTCGAGCATACGGCGGGCGTCGCGCACGTCATGGCGCGCGCGCTCGAGAAGCTTGCGGCAGGCCGGAACGCTCTTGTCGAGCAACCGAGCAATCTCTGCGTGCTCGAGATCGAACACATCGTGAAGCAAAAGCACCGCGCGTTCCGCGGGCGTGAGCCGCTGTAGCACCACGCCGAATGCCATCGAGACTCGTTCGATTCGTTCGACGGAGCCGAGGCCACCGGACTCGAGATCCACGGGCTCCGGCAGACGATCGCCGCGACTTTCTTCCTTCCGTGAGCGCGCGCTGCCGAGCTCTTGCAAGCACAAGCGAGTGACAACTGTCACCAAATACGCTCGAGGTGACTCGACCTCCACCGCTGTCGCCTGCCAGCGAAGCCATGTTTCCTGGACCATATCCTCGGCGCGACCGACGTCACCCAGCATGCGATAGGCGAGCGCCGTCAGGTAAGGGCGGCTCCGCGCGAAGGCCTGCAGCCGCTGGTCGGAGCCCTGTGCGAGCTTCAAAATGACTTCCACTCCATGAGCACGACGATACATGCCACCGCGATCACGGACGTAAAGCCCTAGTCTTTCGCCTTTTCATCGCGCGAGCCCAACGATTTGCCGCACATGGATTTCCTGTTCGAGGCAATCGAGGAGAAACGCGGCGACCGAGCGGAACGAGATCGCGCGCGCACGCAGCGGAAGTCCAGCCACGACGACGCGAGGCGCTGCCTCCGCACCGCTCACCAGACGCGGCGGCCTGGCGATCGTCCAGTCGAGCTCCGAGGCCTCGATTACGTTTTCCATCGCGCTGAGGTCGCGAGCGTGGTGTTTCAGCAACCAGCGAAAGAACGCGTAGAACGGCCCGCGCATCGGAAACAAGACCGCCGCAGACACCACCGCGAGCCGCTGGACCTGTGCGCGCTTCATCGCTGCCACGGTGCTGGCCATTGATTCAGCCATGAACGAGCTGGGACGGAGCGCTTGTTTCGCCGGAAGGCCCAACGCCGAGACGACCGCGTCCTGGCCCAGCAGCGCTTCAGTCAAGCGATCGACCTCTAGCGCGTCGCCCTGCTTTACGATCAGCCCGCGTTCGCGGCGCTCGAGTTTCGTCGGCGTGCGGACGTATGCCGTGACCAGATGACCCCGCGCGAGCGCGAGGTCCACGAGCTCGCGACCGGTGCGACCGGTCGCGCCCAGGATGAGGAGTTTCATGAATGGAAGAGCGAACAACCCTGACGCTGCGTGACATTCGTTTCGCTTTTTTTCGAGCTTTCCATGTTCACTGGAGTGCCCGCGGTGCCAGCGACGCGGCTCGAAGCTCAGGAGCCCTGGCGGCGCAACCACGCGACAACGTGGGGAACGCTCGGCACATCGGCGTCGGCCCAATCGAAGGCAGCCAACGCGTCGGCCTCGACCCACAGGGCCTGCGAGTGCTCGCGCAGCACGAGGCTCCCGCTGGTAATCACGGCCCCGTAAACGTCGAGCGTGATTTCCTTCGGGCCGACCATGGCTCGACCCGTGCCGAGCAATTCGCCCACCGCAATGGTGAGGTTCAGCTCCTCGGAGATCTCGCGAGCCAGGGCGGCGGACGCCGATTCCCCCGGCTCGACCTTACCGCCCGGAAACTCCCACTTGCCAGCTAGGGTCATCGCGGGCCCCCGCTGTGTCACGAGGCACTTCTGGCCTTGCACAATCGCGGCACCGACGACGTGGAGGGTCGTTTCATGGTTGCTCATGGGTTTCTTTCGCTGCGTTTGGCCGCGCCAGGATACGCCACTTCTGGCTCACGTCGGCCGCTCGATCGACCCGTCCTGGCTGAAACCATAGAGTAAGTCGAGAGTTCGCCGGATCGGCGCACGCCGGTAGCTGGCACGGTGAATCGACCAGGCGTGAAAGAGGCAGGCATCGCCGACGCGCAGGGCGACGCGCTCGGCGTCTGGCATCTCGTGCGTCGCGCGCTGGCCGCCTCGGCGGATCGAAAGCTCTTCAGCGCTGTCCCAGCGGCGGTGCGAGCCCGAGACGATCTCGAGGCGATCGTCGTCCTCGAACGCAATGCGAAAGTGAATCGAGGTCGTGCGTTCGAACAGCTGACGTTCGAGCTCCGGGTCGCTGCGCCCGAATTGGCTATCGCGGTGCCAATCGCCGGCCCAATCTCGCTGCGTTTGCTCGTGATAGTAGTGCACGTCCCGGAGCTGCGGGACCGCGCTCTCATGGGGAAGCGCTAGCGGGGGTAGCAGCGCGCAGACCCGCCGGCTACTGGCGAACGCGAGCAGAGGGGCGAGCGTTTCCAAGTCGGAGGCGCCCAGCCTGCCCTCGCGGAGCAGCGAGATCCTAGGCGTCGTGTGGCCGGTCTCCCGGCACTCGGCACGAGTCCGTTCCAGCACGCGGTCGCACGCGCGCCGAAGCAGAAGCCGCTCAGGAGCAGCGATGAACGCGGGCAGGACGACGAAACCACGGTTATGAAAGATGTCGATGAAGTTGCGGCTTTGGCTCATGGGACCTCGCGGACGTTCGGTCGAACGCGCGCGCGAAGATCACACCCTCAGTGCACCGCTCGCCGCCCATCCAACGCGAAGAAGGGGCTCTTCGGAAGGGGCGAGGCGAGACCACTGCTCGGAAGCACGACACACGATACCCGTTCCAGAATTTCGAAGGTAGCGAGCGTCAATGGCGTGCCGAAGTAGTCGATACGTAGGAAGTCGACGTCAGTTGTCTGCGCGCCGAGCGAGGGCCGAGGGCTCAATCGTGAAAGCGCCTGTTGGTAGCTCTCGCCGGTCTTGGCCATCCTGGCTCGAACTTGGGCCCGCAGCTGCTTGTTGTGGTGTCGATTTCCCATCGGCGGTGTTGTTCGGGGTGTGGCGATCTTCGCGATCGAACGACCTTTTTACCGACCGGCATCGGCGGACCAACGAACACACGGGAAGACCGACCGACCAACCAACCACGAAACCACGAAGGGCATCGCCCTCTTCGCCCGGCGTGAGCGTCATGCCGGTGACGCCGCGTCGAGCTGGGCTCCGCTCAGCCCGCTCGTATTGTTTGCCCAGAGCGCCACCGAGTCAAGGCACAGCTGGCAGGGCGCGCCTCGACGCGTGGGCGCACGGAGCGCGAAAATCGAAGTTGCGCTCCGCGAATCGGATTCGTCTGAGTACGACTCACGAGTGCGCCGGCCTCACTCATTGTCTCTGTGCTCGGTTCGAGCACTGAGAGTCAGCGAGGAATCGCTGCGAATCGAACCGAGTCGTATAAGTCACCCGCAATTCGGCCTTCAAGACATTTGTCGAGGCTCGCATAAATACCCATCACGGTTTCGTGGAAATAACTATGTCGTTTACAGCGCAACTGGGTATCACTATACGCTTGAAATAAGGAGCGGCGATCGATTCGAGGGTCAGGCGTGGTGTCGCAAAGGTGTCGTGATCATGTCGCGATATCACTTGCGATGAACGCGATCCAAGACTCGGCGCGAAGAAACGCTTCTAACCATAACCACTAAACTGGAAATGTGAAAATGCGCACACTGAATTGGAAGCTGTACGGCGGCGTTTGTTTGTTGTTCACCCTTGGGGGTTGTAGCGGTGACGACGGCGCAGCAGGCAAGCCTGGCGCCAATTGCACCGTCGCAACGGTGAACGGGGTCACGTCGGTGTCCTGCCCGGACGGCACGAAGTCCGTTGTCACGGCGCCTGCCGCTGAAGCTGGTCCCCGCGGCGAGCGAGGGCCCGAAGGCGTTCCCGGTGCCGATGGGCAAGATGGAGCCGCTGGCGGAGCTGGACCGGAGGGGCCGGAAGGACCTGCCGGCGGAGCTGGGCCGGAAGGGCCGCAGGGCTACAGCGCGCACGTACCGAATCCGTATGACGGCGCGCTCGGCTACGTGAACGCCGAATGGTCGAACAAAGTGAGGGCTGCTGCCGCGGCAACCACCGATACGGCATTGGCGGGCAAGATCAACTCGATCGCCAATACGTCGACCGCGGTCTGGCTGTCGAGGATTTCGGACATTGCAGGCAACGAGGCGCACTTGGGTCTTCGCGGGCACTTGGATGCCGCCCTCGCGCAAGCCAAGGCCAAGCATCGCATCGTCACGGTGACGATCGTCGTTTACGATCTGCCGAACCGCGACTGCGCCTCGAGCGCGTCAGGCGGCGAGCTCACCGTCGCGGCCGACGGCTTGAATCGCTACAAGCAAGAGTACATCGACCCGATCGCGACCATCCTCGCCGATCCCAAGTACACCCCGCTGCGCGTGGCCGCGATCGTCGAGCCCGATTCGATCCCGAACCTGGTCACCAACGTCGGGTTGACCGACGCCGCTGCGCTGCCCAAGTGCGACGAGGCGGTCGCGACCTACACCAATGGCATCCAGTACGCGATCAACCAGCTCCACGCCATTCCCAACGTCTACCTGTACGCCGACATCGGGCAACCCGCGTGGCTCGGCTGGTCCATGCAGGACGTCGCCGCCACGGACACGACCCCCGCCAAGATTGGTGCGATCACGACCTACTTCAACATCCTGTCGAATACCGACTCAGGGGTCCACAGCGTCGACGGCATCGTCTCCAACGTCTCCAACTACGTTCCCGTGAGTGAGCCCTACCTCCCGAATCCGGACCTTTATGTCGGCGAGGCGACCGTATGGAATGGCACCACGGGCGGTCCGGTGAAGTCGGCCGCGTTCTACGGCTGGAACGGCTACGTCGACAACGGCAAATACACCACTGAGTTCCGAGACGGATTGATCGCCAAGGGTTTCCCCGCGGGCCTTTCGATCTTGATCGACAGCAGCCGCAACGGCTGGGGCGGTAGCGCACGTCCCACGGCACTGACCGCGCCAGAAGATCTGTCGACGATCAGCCCGCCTGACTACGTCACGCCGAACAAGATCGATCGTCGCGCCGCGCGCTCGCAATGGTGCAATCAGGCCGGCGCAGGCCTGGGTGAGCGTCCGCGCGTTTGGCCGACGGCAGCGGTCGCTGCCTACGTGTGGATCAAGCCGCCGGGTGAATCCGACGGCACGTCCGACACGACCTTGGTGAGCGATCCGAAGCTGGCCGACCCGATGTGCAGCACGGAAAAGGGCGCGATCGCCAACTCCCCGGCTGCCGGTGAGTGGTTCGGCGCGCAGTTCGCCGAGCTCGTTCAGAACGCGTATCCGGTCATCAACTGAGAGAGAACGCGCGCTGTGCCGTTTGGCACAGCGCGCTTCGACCGAGCGGGCGAGCGTGGGTGTGAGCCCATGTTCGCCCGCTCCGTTTCGTGAGCTACAGCGCAGCGTTCACGTACGCCGCAAGCCAGCTCAGTGCTGCGTTCCAATTGATGGCCTCCTCGTTGGCACTGTACGCCTCGATGTGATCGACGTAGCACGTCTGTCCGATGCAGTGCGGATGGAGACCCTTGGAGTACGGATCCTGAAGGTCCGAGTTCGGGCCGCCCGCCAGCACTCCGGGTGGAGGAGGCGGCAACTTCGGATCGACGGAGTGCGCCCACAGCCTGTGATGCGGGTTCGTGAGCGGCCTGGCTCCATAGCCGCTCACATACGATTTGCCGAGTGCGTTGCGCCCGAGCACATAGTCGAGCGCCGCCACGGCACCCGCGAGAAAGCGTGGGTCTTTGGTGAAGGCGTGGGCGTAGGCCAGAATCAGGCCATTGTTCATGATGAACGAGTTGGAGCCCCACGTGTAGTGCGTGCCAACGTACGGTTGGCCAAAGCCATCGGCCTTGGACAGGGCCAGGTACTTCTCGGCGACTGCCACGATGCTTTTGCGATTGGCCTCGCGCACCTGGGCGGATGTATGGCGCAAGCCCAGCGCGAGCGTGAGCGTGCCCAATGCATCGGTGGTGCGCCAGTCGAGCGCCACGGGCGTTTCTTGCTCGTGCGCCTTGAGCTGCAGGTAGTGCGGGCTCTTGCTCAAGATGCCGAAGAAAGCTTGCTCCCCTGTCGTGACGAACAGCTCCGACGCCGCCCAAAAGCGCTCATCGCTGATTGTGGCGTCGTCGTAGGGACCTCCGCCCTTGTTGTCGGCATTGCTGATGAGCAGAGCCGGGTGCGCCTCTGCCGCCGCCCAGGCGCGTTTGGCCGCCGCCAGACAACGCTCGGCGAATTTGGGGTCCACAGTCGCGAACACGCGAGCGGCCTGCGCGGCAGCTGCAGCGAGGTTCAGCGTGGCCGCGGTGCTGACGGGGCGCAGCTGTCGGGGCAGCGACCCCAGCACCGGCAGCGTGCCGAGCGCGCTCCAGTCCGTGTCGTGCATCTTGTGGTGCACGAGGCCGGCTTGCGGATCGCCTTCTGGCACCTGCATCTTGAGCAGCCACTCCATTTCCCAGCGGGCCTCGTCGAGCAGATCGGGCCGCTTGTTGCCGCTCTCCGGCAGGTGCAGGTCGCCGTCCTTGGCGCCAGCCACGGCGAAATTCAACTGCTGAGAGGTCTCCCACAGGTTCATCAGCAGCCACACGCTGAGGCCGCCATTGACCACGTACTTCCCGTAGTCGCCCGCGTCGTACCAGCCCCCGCTCACGTCGAGCGAATAGCTGCACTTGGCGTCGGGCGCACACGGGACCTTGACGTCCGTGGGATGCCCCGCGGGCCGCCGCCAACGGTCATTTTCGACATAAGGCTGTTCGAGCGCGATGCCACTTCGGGTGTAGAAAAAGTAGCGCAGCGCATCGCGCGAGAGCGGCTTCAGCGCCGCCGCACGAATGGCGAAGGGATCGCTTTCGACGACGCTCTTGGCAGCGTCAGCCGCAGTCAGCCGAATGCGCAGGCCCTCTCCGACGCCGGTGTACGAAGAAAAGTCGATGCGCTGAACGAACAAACCGCTGGTCGGATCTTTGCCGAACGGCGAGGTCGTGCCGCGCTGAACGACCGCTCCGGTGCTGTCGACCAGCTCGAACGGCACGGGCTTCTTCGCGCTCGCTTCTGCATCGCTGCCCTGCACGACCCAAGTCGCGCCCTTCGGACCCTTGGGGAAATAGCCAATCTGATTGACGCGAATTGCCGGCACCGGCAGGGCGGCCGCCTTGACCACGGGTGTGAACGCGGGATCGGTGAGGTGCAAATCGTCGATGCAGACCGTCACCGGCGCCTTGGCGCCAGGGTCGCCCATGTGGAATGCAAACTCCGCTGAAGGGTCATCCGCGGCGCTGGGCGTGAAGCTACCGGTGAACTCCTGGCGCGAAGTGCTGACCGCCGGGACGTCCGACCAGTAGCTCGTATACGGCGGCCCGGACATGCCGATCTGAGCGCGAACCCGGATCGGCGCCGAGGCCCAGGCCGTGTAACGCACCGAGTAGCTGTGCCCCTTCTGAATCGTCATCTCGCGATGGCGAAGTTGAACGTCCCACGCGTTCTTGCCGAACTGATCGATGCGCGCACAGAGCCCGCCGTCTTTCAGCAACGTGTCGCCCTTGGCCGGCTCGAGGAACAGCGGCATCCAGGGCAGCGTTTCCTCCCCCTTGAAGGTCGAACGCCCGAGCAGCTCGCCACCGGGCGCGCTCACCGCGGCTGGAGCAGCGCCGCTTACCGCAGGCGCGTTCTTGGCTGCGGTGCTCGGCGTGCACGCTGGCAAGAGGCTCACGAGCGCACAGCCAGCGAATGAAGGAAAAGTTTTTTTCATAGTAAAGGGAACAGTCTTTTTCACGGAGGATACGGGACGTTACTCGATAGCGTAGATGGGATCACCCGGCCCTTCTGATCACCGATTCGTGCACGCCAGGTCAGCAACGCTTTCCGCTTGTTGGGGGCGCTCACTATCCAGCAGCGCAGCTCGGGCTGCGTGGAATTCACGCGCGGCGCGGCCGGACGCGTGAACGGAGCTCGTGACGAAGCGGCGCCGCGCCAACGGCCGCGCGGGTCGCGTCAGTGCCGAGTGTGAATCTCCGCACATAGTCATTTTCTTCCGTGCTCAACGCGTCGCGAATTTCAGGCCCAATGTGGCAAGTGCATTAAAGAATCGCAGATTGACCGAGATAGAGCGCGACATTAGCGTCTTGCCCGGTGCTGGCGAATACGCCACTCGACGGCTCGACGACTTGGACCTCGTTTAAGGAGTGCTTATCATGCGTTCGACGACGTTTTCGCTGATCTTCGTGTTGGCCGTTGGTGCGTTGGCTTCCGTCGCGTGCGAGGACGACGACGGCAACGGAGGCACCACGGCGGGCAGCGGGGGCAAAGGCGGCGCATCTGGCAGCGCGGGCTCTCCGAGCGGCGGCGTCAGTGCTGGCGGCAGCAGCGGTGAGGCGGGCAGCGCAGGAACAGCAGCGGGAGCAGCGGGAGCAGCGGGAGCAGCGGGAGCAGCAGGCGGCTCCGCAGACGCGGGCTTCCACGTGTATGTCGGATGCTCGGTCCCGGAAGGCACGCTGCAGAGCTATCGCGTGAGCAATGGCACGTTCACTGCGCTGCCGATCACCAACACCACGGGCTCCATCTCGAACGCTACCTTCAACCAAACGGAGGATCGGCTGTACGTCGCACACGCCGTCGGCAGCGGCCCCGCCGGTCGCGTCTCGACCTTTTCGCGCAACGCGAGCTCGGGCGCGCTGACTCTGATCGGCACTCCGGCTGACGTGCCATTCACGACGCCGGCTGGCCTCGGCGGATCAGGCGGATCAGGCGGATCAGGCGGATCAGGCGGATCAGGCGGATCAGCGGGCTCGGGTGGCGGCCTCGCTGGTTCGGGCGGCCTGGGCGGCTCCGGCGGCGCGCCGCCGACAAATCCGCTACCGCAGACACTCACGCTCGACGCCGCGGAGGATCACGTGGCGGTTCCGAACTACGGCTCGGGCAACGTGTACATCTACGACGTGCTGCCGGATGGCTCACTCGGCGCCATCGTGTCTGCGGACACGGGCGGCACGAATGCGCACCACGCCGTGTTTTCCAACAACCACAACTTCATGCTCGTGCCCTACCTCGGCTCGAATCTGATCAAGGTGTACGCGTACCAGCCGAGCACCGGCAAGCTCACGCTCGACTCCACGGTCAACATGCCAGCACCCAGCAGCGGCCCGCGACACCTCGCGCTGCACTCGAACGGCATGTGGCTGTACGCGATCAACGAGACTGCGGGCGGTACCGCTTCTGCCGCCGGCTCGATCGACTTGTTCTCGTTCAATCAAGCCAACGGCGACCTGACCCCGGTGCAAACCTTTCCGGTTCCACTGCCCAGCGGCTACACCGGGGCAAAGAACGGCTCGGAAATCGAGATCGCACCGCTCGGCAACTTCCTGTACGTCTCGATGCGCCTCGACAATACCGCTCGAGGCTCACTCGTCGTGTATTCCATCGGCGCGAACGGCGCGCTCACGTTCGTCGAACAGCAGAGCTCACGCGGCATCACTCCGCGGCAGTTCAGTCTCTCGAGCGATGGCAAGCTGCTCGTCGTGGGCAACCAGAGCTCAGCCACGATCGAGCTGTTCTCCGTGGACACGGTCACAGGAGCTCTCACCTTCGTCGCAGAGCAAGCCGTCTGCGTCAGCCCGCGCTTCGCCCGCTTCGCGGAGATCCGCTAGGCGCGCCGCCCGTTCATCGCAGGTTACTTGCGTGTCCGCGCGGCGCCGGCCCGCGCGGCTCCCGTGTGCTTGCTCTTGGGACGGCCACGGCGAATGACGGGCGGCTTACCAGCCCGCAAAAGCACCGCCGGCTGTACGGCGAGAGCATCGGCGAAATTCGCCAGGCTGCTCAAGGTCAGGTTGATTTCGCCCCGTTCCACGCGCTGGGTATACGAGAGATCGAGGCCCGCGAGCTCCGCCAAGTATTCCTGCGTCCAGCCCCGCTTGAGGCGCAAACGCTGAACGTTGCCTCCGAGCTGAAGCATCAGTGCGCGCGCACGAAGTGAAGCGGGGGCAGGCATCGGTTTGAGCATCGAGCGCTAACCCGACGCGCCTCTTCTTAATTAGGGTATGAGAGTCCTTTTTAATTTGACTGACGTGGCCCGTGCGTTAAAAGTAGCGAAGGAGGAGGGCAGAGTGGATTTCGAGCGCGCACCGCACTTGCCGTCCAAGGCAAAGCTCAGCTGGCAGATCTCTCGGTTGTCGCTCGACGCAGACGGCTCGAGCTGGTTCGCCACAGGTTGGAAAGGCAATCGCGTGGCGGTCATTCGCCTGCCCCCGCTCAGCGATCCCCGCTCCGAGGACGCCTGGCTCAGCCAAATCGAGGACACCTTCGAGGCAGGAGCGTTCGATGCGACGCAGCCCAATGGCTACTGAATTCTCCCTCGCCAGAGCACTGGCACTGAATATCGGTTCAGTATATGCTGCGCGGTATGTTCATCGATGCACCGTTGATGGTTGCGGAGCCGCGGCCGCGCGCTTGGCGTCAGCGCAGCGGCGATAAACGAGTGGCCAAGGACTCCCGAGCCAGAGCCACGAGCGCGCCGCCGCACGCGGCACCTCCGCCCGCGAAGAAGCGGCCAGGCCGCCGCACGGCCGCACCGCCCCCGGTTCCGCGCCCCCCAGACGGCTGGCAGAACCGTCTGCGCGAGCAGTCACACAATCTAGCCCGCGCAATCGAGCTGCTGGAGCAGGCCCGGGCCATGATGAGCGAACCCAAGAGCGTTTCATTGACGCGCGCCGAAGCCCTGCGGGGCGCAGGGCTGCTCACCTTGCTTGCGGCGTCCGAGCTCTTGGTCGTGGCCGGTTGGTTCGAGGCCGATCACGCAGTCAGTGGCGGCACACTGCAGCGTTGAGCACCGATGCCGTCGCTCGACCACGAGTCGCTCGTGTTGCTGTTTCGCAATCAGCCTGAGCTGGCAGCGCAGCTCCTTCGAGACGCGCTCCACCTCGAGTTGCCTGCATACACGCAGGCGCGGCTCGCTTCCTCGGATTTGACGGAGGTCGTGCCGACCGAGTTTCGCGCAGACGCCGTGGTTTTGTTCGTCGGCGACAAACCGGTACTCGGCGTGATTGTGGAAGTGCAACTCTCGCGCACGGATCGCAAACGCTTCACCTGGCCCGCCTACGTTTCGGTTCTACGCGCTCGTCACGAGTGCCCCGTCGAGCTGCTCGTTGTCGCGCCGGATCGCGCCATCTCCACCTGGGCAACAGCTCCCATCCATCTCGACCTCGCTGGGACCAGTATCATTCGTCCGCGCGTTCTCGGGCCCGATGCAATTCCCGTCATCACCGACCCCGAGCAAGCCGCGCAGAGGCCGGAGCTCGCCGTGCTTTCCGCCATGGCGCACGGCAAGGGCGACACGGAAACCGCGGTAGCAATCGCGCGAGCCGCGTCCTCCGCTCTCGGCCTACTGCCAGACGACCAGCAGGTGCTATATTTCATCCTCATCGAGTCCGCGCTCGGCGACGCCGCCAGAAAGGCTTTCGAAATGCTCCCTGAAGCAGAAAAAATCGTCGAAAAGTTCATCAGCGAGCAAAAGCAGCGTTCCTTCGACAAGGGCCGCGCTGCGGAGAAGGCCGCCGACGTCCTCGCGGTGCTCGAGGCTCGCGGGTTCGCCGTTTCTGATGCACAACGCCAGCGCATCATCGGCTGCTCCGATTTCGACACACTCACTCGCTGGCTCCGTCAGGCCGTCACGGTCGCTTC
>Ga0247768_1000762_pt1 | contig 11584 bp, 9 predicted proteins | sample UWRJL016104C6_FD_179944 | JGI IMG/M metagenome (GOLD analysis project Ga0247768, IMG submission 179944) | Plant litter microbial communities from Arlington Agricultural Research Station in Wisconsin, United States - UWRJ-L016-104C-6 | ecosystem: Environmental > Terrestrial > Plant litter >... | reverse complement strand
GCCCATACCCATCTCCGTGATCATGCACGAATCCCCGGCGCCCCGACCCCATCCTGCGGTGATCATGCACGAATCCCCGCCGGCAGCGGGGATTCGTGCATGATCACGGGGGGGGCGGAGTCAGCCGGTCGGCAGGCCGGCCAATTGGGTTTCCAGCCGGGCGATTTCGGACTCGGCCTCGGCCAGCCGACCCCGGATCTTGGCGACCACCGGTTCCGGCGCCTTTCCGAGGAACTGCTCGTTGCCGAGTTTGGCGGTCGCCTGGTCGCGCTCCTTGACCGCACCGGCCAGATCCTTCTGCAGCCGCTTGCGCTCGGCCGCGACGTCGATCGCCCCGGACAGGTCGAACTCGACCGTGGCCTCGCCGAGCGCCACGCTCACCGAGGGCACGAAGCCGGCGTCGGCCTCGTCCAGCCGGGCCAGCGAACGCAGGGTCGCCTCGTGCTCGAGCAGACCGGACTGGTCGAGCCCGGTCAGCCGGGCCGGCACCCGCAGCGAGGGCTTGACCCCCTGCTCGGCCCGGAACCGGCGGATCTCGGTGATCAGCCGCTGCAGAGCGAAAACCTGTGCCTCGGCGGCGGAATCGACCGACAGCTGAGCCCGGGTCGAGTCCCCCACCGGCCACGCGGCGATCACCAGGGACTCGGCCGCCGTCGGGTCGGACCGGGTCAGCGACGTCCACAACGACTCGGTGACGAACGGCGCCACCGGGTGCAGCAGCCGGAGCACGACGTCGAGCACCTCACCGAGCACCCGCCGGGTGACCTCGGCCGGACGGCCGCCCTCGGCCAGCGGCAGCTTGGTCAGCTCCAGGTACCAGTCGCAGACCTCGTCCCAGACGAAGTGGTAGAGCGTCTCGGTGGTCTTGGCGAACTGGTAGTCCTCGTAACCGGTGTCCACCTGCTCGGCCACCGTGGTCAGCCGGGACAGGATCCAGCGGTCGACCGCGGACAGCTCGTCCGTCTGCGGCAGCGGCCCTTCCACCGTGGCCCCGTTCATCAGCGCGAACCGGGTGGCGTTCCACAGCTTGGTGCAGAAACTGCGGCCGGCGTTGACCCACTCCTCACCGATCGGGACGTCGGTACCCGGATTGGCCCCGCGGGCCAGGGTGAAGCGCAGCGCGTCGGCGCCGTAGGTGTCGATCCAGTCCATCGGGTCGACGACGTTGCCGAACGACTTGGACATCTTCTTGCCGTTCTGGTCGCGCACCATGCCGTGCAGCGCGATCGACGGGAACGGCGGCGTCCCGCTGTTGGCGTAGCGGCCGAACATCATCATCCGGGCGACCCAGAAGAAGAGGATGTCGTACCCGGTGACCAGCACGCTGTTCGGGTAGTACCGGGCCAGGTCCTCGGTCTGCTCGGGCCAGCCCAGGGTGGAGAACGGCCACAGGCCGCTGGAGAACCAGGTGTCGAGGACGTCCTGGTCCTGGGTCCAACCCTCACCCGGTTGTTCGTCGTCCGGGCCGACGCAGAGCGTCTCGCCCTCGGGTCCGTACCAGACCGGGATCCGGTGACCCCACCAGAGCTGCCGGGAGATGCACCAGTCGTGCATGTTGTCGACCCAGGCGAACCAGCGCGGCTCCAGGTCCTTGGGGTGGATCTTCACCTCACCGCTGCGGACCGCGTCGCCGGCCGCCTGAGCCAGCGGCTCGACGTTCACGAACCACTGCAGGCTGAGCCGGGGCTCGACGACGTCGCCGCTGCGCGAGCAGTGCCCGACCGAGTGCAGGTACGGCCGCTTCTGCGCCCCGACGCGCCCTTCGGCGGCCAGCGCCTCTCGCACCGCGATCCGGGCCTCGAACCGGTCCATCCCGTCGAACCGGGTACCGGTGCCGGTGATGGTGGCTTCCGGCGTCATGATCGTGATCATCGCCAGGTCGTGCCGCCGGCCGATCTCGAAGTCGTTCGGGTCGTGCGCCGGGGTCACCTTGACCGCGCCGGTCCCGAACTCCGGGTCGACGTGCTCGTCCGCCACCACCGGGATCGTCCGCCCGGTGAGCGGCAACTCGATCTGCCGGCCGATCAGGTGGGCGTAGCGCGGGTCGTTCGGGTGCACCGCGATTCCGGTGTCCCCGAGCATGGTCTCGACCCGGGTGGTGGCCACGACGATCCGGTCGTCCCCGTCGCCGTAGACGAGCTCGACGAGTTCGCCCTCGTCCTCCTGGTGCTCCACCTCGATGTCGCTGAGTGCGGTGAGGCACCGCGGGCACCAGTTGATGATGCGCTCGGCCCGGTAGATCAGGCCGTCGTCGTAGAGCTTCTTGAAGATGGTCTGGACCGCCCGGGACAGGCCGGCGTCCATGGTGAAGCGTTCGCGGCTCCAGTCCACGCCGTCGCCGAGTCGGCGCATCTGGCCCAGGATCTGGCCGCCGGACTCGTCCTTCCACTCCCAGACCTTGGCCACGAAGGCCTCGCGGCCGAGGTCGTGCCGGGTCTTCCCCTGCGCGCGCAACTGCTTCTCGACCACGTTCTGGGTGGCGATCCCGGCGTGGTCCATCCCCGGGATCCACACCGCGTCGTAGCCCTGCATGCGACGGCGGCGGACTAGGGCGTCGATCAGGGTGTGCTCGAAGGCGTGGCCGAGGTGCAGGCTGCCGGTGACGTTCGGCGGCGGGATGACGACGGCGAACGGTTCCTTGCCGGAGTCCGGGTGCGCCTCGAAGTACCCGCGTTCGACCCACCGCTCGTAGAGCGGGCCCTCTACGACCGCCGGCACGAACTGGGCCGGTAGGTCGGTGGTCGGGCGCGGGGACTCGTCTCCAGTGCTGGGGACGGTCGTCAAGGTCTCGGACATGCCGGCAATTCTACGGACCTGGCCGCAGGATCCCGAACCGGTTAACCACGGGCCGCGGCGCGGCGGACCGCAGCAACGCAACGACCCACTGTTTGGTGAGGCGCTCAACAGTGGTGAGGCGCTCCGCAGAGGGCCGGCTCCACCCACCCCACCCCCCGTGATCGCCAGTTCCGCCCGCCCCAGCGGAGTTTTTCACTGCTCTTACCGGCACAACTGGCGATCACATTCGTACCCGGCCGGTGATGCAGGATGCCCGGCACGGAGCGTTGGCGGGCAACCAGAAGCGCCCCTGACCACCGTGAGGTGATCAGGGGCGCTCTCTGCTTGCTGGGTGCTCAGGCGGACTTGTCGCGCCGTTCCCGGGGCTTGCGGGCCGGAGCCTCGCGCGGCACCAGGGTCGGGTTGACGTTGGAGAGCACGACGTCCCGGTTGACGACGCAGCGAGCCACGTCGTCGCGGCTCGGGACGTCGAACATCACCGGGAGGAGGACCTCCTCGACGATCGCCCGCAGACCCCGGGCACCGGTGCCGCGCAGGATCGCCTGCTCGGCGATGGCCCCGAGCGCGTCCTCGGTGAACTCCAGTTCCACCCCGTCGATCTCGAACATCCGCTGGTACTGCTTCACCAGGGCGTTCTTGGGACGGGTCAGGATCCGGACCAGAGCCTCACGGTCCAGGTTGGAGACCGTGGTGATGACCGGGAGACGACCGATGAACTCGGGGATGAGCCCGAACTTCAGCAGGTCCTCCGGCATCACGTCGGCGTACGAGTCGCCGTCCGCCTTCTTGGTGTGCAGCGGGGCACCGAAGCCGATCCCGCGCTTGCCGACCCGGGACTGGATGATCTGGTCCAGCCCGGCGAAGGCACCACCCACGATGAACAGCACGTTCGTCGTGTCGATCTGGATGAACTCCTGATGCGGGTGCTTGCGGCCTCCCTGCGGCGGGACCGAAGCGGTGGTGCCTTCAAGGATCTTCAGCAGCGCCTGCTGAACGCCCTCGCCGGAGACGTCCCGGGTGATCGACGGGTTCTCCGACTTCCGGGCGATCTTGTCGACCTCGTCGATGTAGATGATCCCGGTCTCGGCCTTCTTGACGTCGTAGTCCGCTGCCTGGATGAGCTTCAGCAGAATGTTCTCGACGTCCTCCCCGACGTACCCGGCCTCGGTGAGGGCGGTGGCGTCGGCGATCGCGAACGGCACGTTGAGCATCTTCGCCAAGGTCTGGGCGAGATACGTCTTGCCGCACCCGGTCGGGCCGATCAGCAGGATGTTCGACTTGGCGATCTCGACCGGCTCTTCGTTCCGCCGGCCGGGCTCGGACGCCTGGATGCGCTTGTAGTGGTTGTAGACGGCGACGGCGAGGGACTTCTTCGCCGGCACCTGCCCCACTACGTACTGTTCCAGGAAGTCGAAGATCTCCTTGGGCTTGGGCAGCTCGACCAGGCCGAGCTCGCTGGCCTCAGCGAGCTCCTCCTCGATGATCTCGTTACAGAGGTCGATGCATTCGTCGCAGATGTAGACGCCGGGCCCGGCGATGAGCTTCTTGACCTGTTTCTGGCTCTTGCCGCAGAACGAGCACTTCAGCAGGTCGCCACCGTCTCCGATGCGTGCCACGCGCAGTCCTTCCTCTGGGGGGCCACTTGCTGTTCGCCCGTCAGCGTTCAACCGGCCCCGAGACCATTCAACGCCACTCAGGTAGCCGCTGTCAGCGGCTACCCCCGAGCAGTCGGTGAGTCAGGACCCGGATGTCGCGGTCGTGACCGCTTTCTCTGAGTTACGGTCGCCGAGTACCTGGTCGATCAGACCGTACTCCAAGGCCATCGGCGCGGTCAGGATCTTGTCCCGCTCGATGTCCTTCTTGACCAGCTCCACGTCGCGACCGGTGTGCAGCGCGATCGTGTCCTCCAGCCAGGTTCGCATACGAAGGACCTCGTTCGCCTGGATCTCGATGTCCGAGGCCTGGCCGTAGTCACTGCCGGCCATGGCCGGCTGGTGAATCAGGACCCGGGCGTTCGGGAGCGCCAGGCGCTTGCCCTTCGTCCCGGCGGCCAGCAGCACCGCGGCGGCGGACGCCGCCTGGCCCAGGCAGACCGTCTGGATGTCAGACCGCACATACTGCATCGTGTCGTAGATGGCCGTCAGCGCCGTGAACGACCCGCCCGGTGAATTGATGTAAAGCGTGATGTCGCGGTCCGGGTCCTGGCTCTCCAGCACGAGCAGCTGAGCCATCACGTCGTCGGCGGACGCGTCGTCCACCTGCACGCCGAGGAAGATGATCCGGTCCTCGAACAGCTTGGTGTAGGGGTCCATCCGCTTGAAGCCGTACGCCGTGCGCTCCTCGAAGTTCGGGAGCACGTAGCGACTGCTGGGAGCGGAGCCGCCGCCGTTGGCGGCGCGACCGGAACCCGGGAGGGCGAAACCTCCGTGGGAAGGGGGGAGATTCATCGGGTCACTCCTGTTGGCCGGTGGGGCGAGAGATTCGAAGCGAGTGGGGTGGGAATCACGCGCCGGTACCGCCGCCACCGGTGACGTCACCGGCAGCCCGGACCACGTGGTCGACGATGCCGTACTCCTCCGCCTGGGTGGCGGTGAACCAGCGGTCGCGGTCCGAGTCGGCCTCGATCGTCTCGACCGACTGGCCGGTCTGCAGGGCGATCAGCTCGGCCATCTGCCGCTTGATGTGCAGAATCTGCTCGGCCTGGATCCGGATGTCGGTCGCGGAGCCACCGATGCCGCCGAGCGGCTGGTGCATCATGATCCGTGCGTGCGGCAGGGCGTAGCGCTTGCCCTTGGCCCCGGCGGTGAGCAGGAACTGCCCCATCGAGGCAGCCAGACCCAGCGTCAGGGTGGCGACGTCACAGGAGATGAACTGCATGGTGTCGTAGATCGCCATGCCGGCCGTGACGGAACCACCGGGCGAGTTGATGTAGAGGAAAATGTCCTTGTTGGGGTCCTCCGCCGCCAGCAGCAGCATCTGGGCGCAGATGACGTTCGCGTTGTCATCGCGCACCTCGGATCCGAGGAAGATGATCCGGTCCTTGAGGAGACGGTTGTAGATGTGCTCGTCGTAACCCATTCCGGGCGACGCGGCGGCGCGCACGGTCGACGGGCCGAACGAGTCGCCAGCCGACGGGTAGTCACCTGGCACGATCAGTTGGCTCACGCTTTCGCTCCCCAGTGTGTTCGCGAGGTGTTCGCTCTCGCGCCCCGACATTCGGGGCGCTCCGGGTGGGCCACCCGGTGCATCGACACTAACGCGCAGCACACCCGGTGATCCTCCCCTACCGACCGTTGTTCGCTCTGGGCGCATCGGGGCGAGCTGTCCGCTTCCTGCGCGTACTGCACAGGTGACCCAAACGAGATCACCGGCTGTGCCCGGTTTCGCAGGGGTTTCCTGCCAAACGAGGCACAGCCGGTGATCACGGTCGAACGGTGGTTCAGAAGGTCGGCAGCGCGGTCGGGTCACCGGCGGCCGGGGCGTGCCCGTGGCCGTGTCCGTGGCCCTCGTGGTCGTGACCCTCGTGGTCGTCCTCGGCGTCCTCGATCGAGTCGCTCGGGGCCTCTTCGGTCTGCGGGAAGAGCGCAGCCAGGTCGATCGTCTCCCCGGACTGGTCCTTCACCACGGCGCGCTCCAGCACCTGGGCCAGGCCCTTGCGGCGACCGACCTCGGCCACCATCTGCGGCACCTGACCGGCCTCGTCGACCGCCTTGATGAACTCGTTCGGCTCCATCCGGTACTGCTGGGCGCTGGCCAGCAGGTACTCGATCAGCTCCTGCTGGCCGACCGCGACCTGCTCCTTCTCGGCGATCGCGTCGAGCAGCAGCTGAGCCTTGAACGCCTTGCGGGCCTCCTCGGCCACCTCGACGCCGTGCTCGTCGTCCTCGGCCTTGCCCTCGTTCTCCAGGTGCTGCTTGACCTCTTGCTTGATCAGGCCCTCGGGGATCGGGATCTCCACCGACTCCAGCAGCACGTCGAGCAGGCGCTCACGGGCCTGGATGCCCTGCTGGTACCGGGCGGTCTGGTCGGCCTGCTCGAGCAGGCTCTCCTTGAGCTCGTCGAGGGTGTCGAACTCGCTCGCCAGCTGGGCGAACTCGTCGTCCGCCTCGGGCAGCGTGCGCTCCTTGACCGACTGGACGGTGATCGTGACCAGCGAGTCCTCGCCGGCCCGGTCGCCACCGGCCAGTGGCGAGGTGAACGTGGTGGTCTCGCCGGCGCTCAGGCCGGGCAGGACGTCGTCCATCCCGGCGAGCATCTCGCCCGAGCCGACGCGGTAGGAGATGCCCTTCACGCTGTCGATCTCTTCGCCGTCGATGGTGGCGCCGAGGTCGATGCTGAGGAAGTCGCCGTCCGCGGCCGGCCGGTCGACCACGGTGAGGCTGCCGAAGCGCTCACGCAGGGTCTCGAGCTGCTCGTTGACCTGCTCGTCGCCGACGACCACGTCGTCCACGGTGACCTCGACGGCCTCCAGGTTCGGCAGTTCGAACTCGGGGCGCACGTCGACCTCGGCGGTGAACTTGAGCTCGCCGCCGGTGGTCGGGTCGGGCACGGAGGTGACGTCGACCTCGGGCTGGCCCAGCGGGCGGACCTCGGACTCCTCGACGGCCTGAAGGTAGAACTTGGGAAGAGCCTCGTTCACGGCCTCCTCGATCACCGCGCCGCGGCCGAACCGCTGGTCGATGATCCGGGGCGGAACCTTGCCCTTGCGGAAGCCGGGGACCGTGACCTGACTGCCGATCGACTTGTACGCGGCGTCCAAGCTCGGCTTGAGCTCGTCGTAGGGCACCTCGACGGTCAGCTTGACCCGGGTCGGGTTGAGGGTCTCGACGGCGCTCTTCACGACGGTGCTTCTCCTGGCGTGGGCAACTGAGGGACGGTTCTGACGGGCTGCAGCAGGACTGACGCTCTCGACATCGGCGTCAACCCTCTCGTCATCGTAGCCGTGCACGCCCGTCCCGCAGGACGGACGGCAGCACGACGACGCTGATCGCGATCAGTCGGGGTACCCGGATTCGAACCGGGGGCCTTCCGCTCCCAAAGCGGACGCGCTACCAAGCTGCGCCACACCCCGTGTGCCCACCGGCCGCTACGAACCACCGGGCAACAGGCAGTAGGCTACGCCAGTACGAACGGCGCGATCGCCGGGTCGGGTCCCCGATCCTTCGCTCGCGCGGTGTCGTGCGGGTGTAGCTCAATGGTAGAGCCCCAGCCTTCCAAGCTGGTCATGCCGGTTCGATCCCGGTCACCCGCTCTCTTGTGCCTCATACTGAGAGGTGTGACGGACCGACTGACCTACCAGGATCGTCGGCCCTACGCGGCTCCGATCAGCCTGGCCGAGCTCGTAGGACCGACCCGAGGACAGATCGAACTTCCCCTCCGGTTGGCCTGGAGCGGTCGACGTACGTACAACCTGGACGATCCCAGTGATCTAGCTGTTCTGTACGAACGGGTCATCGTCGAAGCGGTAAGCGTCACCGACCTGACTTCACTGCTCAATCAAGAGATCCTGGTGAGAGTCTGGAACGATCTCTACCTGCCCTTCCAGGTCCGCAGCCAGTGGGAATCCCGGTTCCCGACTCTGTCCCGGGCCGCGTAGAGAAGTCCCGTCCATGGACGACTTCCACGAGCGGCTCGCCCGCGTGGCACTGGTGAGCGCGGGCAAGCACGGATTCGCCCTGGCGGGCGGCTACGCCGTACAGGTCCACGGAATCCTCGAACGCCCGTCCGAGGACGTGGATCTCTTCACGACTATGGACGCGGAAGACCAATTTGGGGCAGCCGTCGCCGGAGTTGTCGCCGCCTATCAGGCCGACGGACTCATCACCACGAGCCTCCTGGAAACGCCGGGGTTCGCGCGGCTACTGGTGACAGATGCGAAAACGGACGACTCGGCCAAGGTCGAACTCGGCATCGATTGGCGTGCCCACCCACCGACCATCCTGAGTATCGGACCGGTGCTACACCAAGACGATGCCGTCGCGAACAAGATCACCGCCCTGTATTCGAGGGCACAAACCCGCGACTACATAGATGTGAACGCAACACTCAAGTCGGATCGGTACACAGGCGAAGCGCTCCTCGCTCTGGCCCTGGAACATGACCCCGGTTTCGACCGCCAACTCTTCGCCCACGCTTTGATGGCAGTGAAGCGCCTCCCGCTCGCCGAGTTCACCGCTTACAACCTCAGCGAGGCGGACACGAAAGACTTGATCGCCAGGCTGACGTCATGGGCTGCCACGATCATCGGTTCCTGAACCTTCGGCAACTCGTGCCATTGGCGTGCCATTAACCTGGGCCACCCACGGTCGGTCCAGGCCGCTCAGGGCCAGCTCATCGAGCGCAGATCGGCCGCCCCAGCAGCCCGTCCGAGAGCTTCCAAGCTGGTCATGCCGGTTCGATCCCGGTCACCCGCTCCACTAGCAAGTACGTTCAGACCTGCAGTCTTGCCGATGGACCGCAACAGCTGCGTGTTCTCTTGGGATCGTTCAGGGGATCAGTACCCTCTGCATGGGAGCTGTCAGCCTTGTCGTAGATCGGCAACGGACAACGCCACCTCTGACCGCTCGAGACGATCCAGGACGTGATCAACGATGCCCGGTGGGTTCCGCCACGAGTCGGCAATTTGGCGTACTGCGTAGACCACTGCGCGGTTTGAAATCAATCTGATCACGCACAAACCCATCCGGCGACCGACCCTCGATGTCCCACTCCAGAAGTACATCCCGGGAAAGTCGCGGAGATTGCTCGTGACGATCACTTCAGCATGCGCCCGAATCGCTGCCGCCACCAGCTGACGATCATCCGGACCAGGCCCTGACTCTCCGTAAATCCCCGCTCTGCACGGGGTCGGGGTATGTGCTCCCTCAGTGTCATGTTCGTTCTTCGGCACTGGGGCGCCGTGGTTGGAATCCTGGTCTTGGCCTCATTCAGATCCGGTTGCACCCGAGTCTCGGCGCCCTCGCGCCCGCTCTACGGATCCCACGCCGGTACCGTCGGACCGGCGGGCTGTCCGACTCGATTCGTCGGCGAGCAGCGCCCCGACCCGTTGCCGGGTGACCCCGAACAACACGGCGATATGCTCCTGGCTGAGCCCCTCGCCGTGCAGGACCCGGGCCTCCGCCTTGCGGAACGCCGCACCATGCCGCGCCAGCGCTTCGAGGATCTCGGTGAGACGCTCGACGATCAGCGGCTGCTGTTGACCGGTCACCGAATCTGTCCAGGACTGCCCGCCGTCGATCGCGGCGGCGCGGGCGCGCGCGCGTTCCGCCAGTTCCCGCAGATCCACAGCGGTGGAGTCCATCACCTTCGCCAGCCGGACCAGCGCTTGCACCGTCGTACCGTCGCTCATGGTTTCTCCGTCCTGCTCGCCCTACCACCATCCTGCCTGCCGGACCTGCACGGCGAGCGCCATCGACCGGCATCTCTCTCTTCGTGTATCCGGCTGATCACGGCGGGCGCGAGGTAGAGCCGCCGGCGGGGCCCGTGAAGAATCTTGGACCACATGTGAACCGAGCAGGACGCTGCGTCGTAATGATCGGTACGCAATAGGGGTTGCCCCCCGAAAACGTGCCACCGGGACCGACGCTGGTCCCCGCCGACAGGGAGCGCTGCCATGAGCTACGACACCCGCCCACACTTCGAGCGAAACACTTTTTTCCTCAAAGTCTTGATCGCGGGGGCACTCGTCGGGGCGCTGTTCTCGTTGGGCATGCAAGTCGCCGCCGTCAAGAACATGACCGCCAGCGACACCCCCCAGTCGGAGCACACGAAACACGCCGAGCCGGTGGCCTTCGAGGCCATCACCGCCAACCGCATCGCGGCCGCCGGACCGGTTTCCGCCCTGGACAAGGAGCTCCTCGTCCGGGTCCGCCAGGCGAACCTCTGGGAGCTGCCCGCCGGCCGACTCGCCCAGGATCGCGGCTCCAACGAGCAGGTCAAGCGCGCGGGTCTGCACCTTATGGAGGGCCACTCCCACCTCGACCAGATCGTCCGCGAGATGGCCGGCGCGCTGAACGTGGAGATTCCCAACGAGCCGAACGCGGATCAGCAAGGCTGGGTCAAGGAGATGGAGAACCTGCAAGGCGCGGAGTTCGACCGGTATTTCGCCAACATCCTCCGCGAGGCACACGGAAAAATCTTCCCCGTGGTCGCGACCGTGCGCAGCACCACGAAGAACTCCATGATCCGCGACCTGGCCACTGAAACCATCAAAGCCGTCTCCGACCACATGGAGGTCCTCGAGGACACCGGCCAGGTCGAGCCCGGCACCTTGGACAAGGTCCGCAACGCGCTCGCCAAGCCCTGACCCGGGCTTCGCCCCACCAGCCCGACCAGACATGTCCGTGAGCTGAGCGAGGCGTGGCCGGGCGGGCCTCACCAACGGCGGCGACGTACTGCTGGATCATGCCCACATTGGCGTTCCCGAGCCAGCGAGTCACCGTCATCGCTATTCACCTTGCCCTGATCCAGCCTTCCGGTGTGCTGTCCGCGTGCGACAAGAGATGGTCAAAGTGGTGCTCTCGGGAGCACTCAGAGGTGCCTTGCAAACCGCCCGCGACCATGATCAACAGTGCATCGGCCGTCCTTCCAAGCTGGTCATGCCGGTTCGATCCCGACCACCCGCTCGCACCTCAAGTTGGGAGGCATGACGGAGCCCGGCTGACCTACCCGAACGCCCGTCCGAGGACGTGCCCTCTTCACGGCCATGGACGCAGGCGCACGGGCCCACCGCCAGGAGAGTCCTCGAAACACCCTCTCTCGCAAGCCAACTCGTGACAGAAAGCCGACG
>Ga0247768_1000761_pt1 | contig 11610 bp, 11 predicted proteins | sample UWRJL016104C6_FD_179944 | JGI IMG/M metagenome (GOLD analysis project Ga0247768, IMG submission 179944) | Plant litter microbial communities from Arlington Agricultural Research Station in Wisconsin, United States - UWRJ-L016-104C-6 | ecosystem: Environmental > Terrestrial > Plant litter >... | reverse complement strand
CGCCGCCGGGCTGGCCGTGGTCGTCGCCGCGGTGGTGTGCCTGTTCTACGCGAGCCGCGTCGCGCGCGGTATCCGCTCGCCCTACTGGGGGCGGCTGCTGGACATCACGGAGTTCCTCGCGCTCCTCTCCCTGGTGCCCATGGTCGGGATGATCGCCGGAATCTACGAAGCCGTCCGCGGTTGACCCGTGCTATGAACGGACCGTTCATCTCAGTTTTCGAGAGGAACGGTCCGTTCATAGCGTTGGGGCGTGCCTAGTCCAGGGCCAGGGGGAGGCTGCGGCGGACGGAGGCGGCGTGACGGCCGTGCAGGGGGACGACGGGGATGTCCAGTTCGGCCGCGTTCGGCAGCCGCGAGCCGCCGGTGCGGGCACCGACGCGGATGGTGACCTCGGGCCGCACCTTGCCCGCCGGTGTCCGGCGCAGCGTGTACGAGCACGCCGTGAAAGCGGCTTGCGGCACGGAAAGCGTCAGCGCGCGGGCGATGTCGTGACGCAGTCGCGGCGCGAAGCAGGCTTGCGACGTCGCCCCGGCGGACCAGTTCCGCCAGCCGTCGGAAATCGCCGGGACGCCTTGGCGTTCGACCCCCAGCGAAACGCGAAGCTCCTCGGTGAGTTCCCCGGCTTCGAGCACCGTGCTCTCGTAGCCCGCTTCGGCGAGCGAGCCCATCAAACCCAGTGCGGCACAAGCGGTACTGCGCAGCGCGCCGAGGTCGCCGCCGCCCCTGGCGAGCGCCGCGATCGGGGCGTCCTCGGGCCGGTAGCGCACGGCAAACCAGTGCGCCCGGAAAGCCGGACCCTGGCCCGCGGGCACAGTCCAGGTGAGCAGCTGCGCGGTGGCGAGCGGGATGTCGGTGCGCTCGTAGGTCTCGCGCAGGATCGACGTCAGCACCGCCGGATCCGGGGTCACCGAGCCGGTCAGCCGGACGATCGCGGTCCAGCCGCCGTCGATCTCGGCGACGCCGAACCGGTTTCCCGCGCGGTCCACGTGCTGGCGGACGCGGATCGGCCCGGCGACGCGGTGCAGCGGATCGGGGCTGTCACGCCGGTTGTCGTGCTGGCGCAGGCGGTGGCCGATCCAGATCAGCGTCCAGCCCGCCAGATGCCGCCCCGACAGCCGGATCGAGGTCACCAGGAACGCGAGCGCGGCCAGTGCGCACACGGTGATCCACACCGGCTGGGCGACGTGGTCGAGGCCGAGCGCGAGCAGCACGGCGAGCCCGGCGATCTCCCAGATGGCCGCCTGCAGCGGGCGGATCGGCAGCAGCCACGACAACGGCGCGGGTTCCGGCCGCTCCCCGCGGCCGGTTTCGCCCCGGGCGCCGATGCGTGCGTCAACGGACACAGGTGTTTCCCCTCTCGCGGACCGGCGAATCAACGGTATCCGCGACACACTGTTCGCGCTGTCGGAAAAAATGCCCACACGGTGCGAAGTGATGGACGCCTAACATCAGGGGCGTAAGCGGGCAGGGACATTCGGGGAGCACTGGGTGTGGACACAGCGGGACCAGATCCAGGCGTACCAGTTCCTGCGCCGGAGACTGGTTTCCGCCCTCGTCGCCGCTGACGCGAACCACCCCGTCTCGCCCAGCCGCCGCCTGATCCTCGGTACCGCTGTCGGCGTCGGCGTCACGCTTCTGGTCACGGCCGTCTTCGGTGTCATCGGGCTGCTCAAGCCGACGGGCGGCAAGGACTGGCTCTCCGGCGGCCACGTGATCGTCGAAGAGGGCACCGGCGCGCGGTTCGTCCTCGGCCAGGACAACGCGCTGCACCCGGCGCTCAACTACGCCTCCGCGCGGCTGCTCGCGGGCGGCAACGGCGACGGCACGGTGACCGTCTCGGCCAAGGACCTGGCCACCGCTCCGCGCGGCGCCACGGTCGGCATCGCCGGCGCGCCGGACTCGCTGCCCGCCGCCGGGGGCCTGGTGACCACTCCCTGGAACAGCTGCTCGCGCACCACTCAGGACGCTCCGGCCGGCGCCGAGCCGACGTCGACGGTCATCCTCGGCGTCCCCGGCACGGGCCGGGAACTCCGCGCGGACGAGGGCCTGCTCGTGCGCCTGCCCGGTGGCGAGCGCTACCTGGTGACCTCCGGGCACCGGTTCCGGCTGAGCGCCGACGCGAGCACCGCGCTGGGCTACGACCAGCGCGCGCCGGTGGTCGTGTCCGGCCGCTGGATCAACACCGTGCCCGCGGGCCGTGACCTGGGGTTCATCCAGGTCGAGGGCGCCGGTCAGGGTGGACCGAAGATCGGCGGCCGTCCCACCAAGGTCGGCCAGGTGCTGGTGGTGCGGGACTCCGTGACCACCCCGCCGACGCCGTCCGGCTACTACGTCGTGCGCGCCGACGGCGTCGAGGTGGTGAGCCAGACCGCGGCGAGCCTGATCATGCAGGCGCCGGTCAACGGGGGCGCGTACGGCGGCAAGGCCGGGACGCCGATCGAGGTCGCCGCGGCCGACGTCGCCGGGGCCCGCCGCGTCAGTGAACCCGGCACCAATCCGGCCGACTATCCGGAACGTATCCCCAGTGCCGTGACAGTCACCGGGACGACCGTTACGGTGTGTGCGGAAGGGACCGGGGCAGGCGTGTCGAGGATCATGATCTCCGGACAGGTGCCGTTGCCGAGCGGCGCGAAGACCATCCCCGCGGTCGGCCGGGCCGACACCCGGGTGGCCGACGACGTGTACGTGCCGCCGTCAGGGGGCGCCGTGGTCACCGAGCTTTCGGGCGCGGGCACGGTGTACCTGGTGACGGACATGGGGATGAAGTATCCGGTGGTCAACGCGCAGGCGCTGGCCTCGCTGGGCTACGGGACTGCCTCCAGGCAACTGGTTTCGAGTGGCTTGCTGGCACTGGTGCCGACCGGTCCCGCGCTGGATCCGGCCGCGGCCGTCCGGTTCGCGGTGCCTGCCGGTGGAGCGGGATGAACACGGTAATGACGCAACTGCTCAGTGAGCCGAAGGAGGGCGGACGCACCGTGGAACGCATCAAGGTCGGGGTGATCGAGGATCACCCGCTGTATCGCGAGGCCGTCGCGCGGGTACTCGACGAGGCCGAGGACATCGAACTGGGCGCGGTCGCCGATTCGGTCGCCCGCTTCGCGGTGCTCCGCCAGCCCGTCGGCAGCGTGATCGTGCTGGACCTCAAGCTGCGCGGGGTCGCCGACGCGGCCGCCGTGCTCGAGGTCAACGGCATGGGACACCGGGTGCTCGTCGTGTCGGCGCACGCGGGCAAGAACGAGGTGCTCGGTGCCATCGCGGCCGGCGCCCACGGCTATCTGTCGAAGGACGCCGACGGCGAGGAGATCCTGCGCGCGATCAGGACGATCTCGGCCGGGAACACCTACGTCTCGCCCACGTTGGCGTCGATGGTGCTGAACGCGAGCCAGACGACCAACGCCGGGCCGAAGCTCGACCTGTCGAAGCGCGAGCGCGAGGTGCTGCAGCTTGTCGCGGCGGGCGAGCGCGACGTCGACATCGCCGCGATCCTGGGCATCAGCGTCCGGACGGTCCGCTCCTACCTCGACCGCATCCGCGACAAGACCGGCGAGCGCCGCCGCCCCGGCCTCACCATGATCGCCATCAAAGAGGGCCTGGTCCCCGAGCCCCAGCAGATCTGAGGGTCAGAGGCGCCGGTTGGCCAGTGCGCCGGTGGCGGTGCGAGCCTTCGCCGCCACCGCGGGGTCGATGTCGACGACGACCGTCTCGGGCCCGGCGCCGAGGTGCGCGTGGACCCGGCCGAAGCCGTCCGCGACGATCGAGTGCCCGATCCCTGTCGGCGCCTTCGGGTTGACCTTGGTGCCCGTCGCCGCCGGGTCCGCCTGGCCGCAGCCGAGCACCCAGCAGCCGGAGTCCAGCGCGCGGGCGCGCACCAGGACCTCCCACTGGTCGAGCTTGCCCTCGCCCGCGCCCCACGACGTCGGCAGCAGGACCGCGTCGGCCCCGGCGTCGGCGAGCGCGCGGAACAGCTCCGGGAAACGCACGTCGTAGCAGGTCGCGATCCCGAGGACAACACCGTCGACCTCGACCGTGACCGGCTCTTCGCCCGGCGCCACGGTGTCGGATTCGCGGAAGCCGAACGCGTCGTAGAGGTGGATCTTGTGGTAACCCCGGTGCTGCTCGAGCCCGGTGACCAGCACGGTGTTCCGGACGCGGCCGTCATCCGAAGGTGTGAACATCCCGGCGACGACCAGCACCCCGGACTCCTGGGCGATGTCGGCGACGGCCCGGGCCCAAGGGCCGTCCAGCGGCTCCGCGATCGGCCCGATCGGCCCGCCGAACCGCGCCATCGCCGCTTCCGGGAAGACCACCACCCGCGCGCCTTCGGCCGACGCGGCGGCGACGCCTTCGCGAATGAGCTTGAGGTTGGTCTCCGGCTCTTCGCCCGATGTGAGCTGGCACAACCCGATTCGCAGCACCACTGCCTCCTCCGATCCGGAGCCGATCTGGGACGGTCGTCACCACGGAGTATGCCCGCGATCGGCACCTCGTAGGCTTGACCCATGCTGAACCGCATCGACCTGCGCGGGCAGGTCCTCGTCCCCGCCGGATTACGCGCCACGCTGCCGCGCGCCGAGATCGACGTGGACGCGGCGCTGCATGTCGTCCGGCCGGTGGTCGAAGCCGTCCGCGAGCGCGGGGTCGACGCGGTGATGGAGTACACCGAGCGCTTCGACAAGGTCCGGCCCAAGGCCGTCCGCGTCCCGCCCGAGCGGCTCACCAGCGCGCTCGCCGAGCTCGCGCCTGGCGTCCGCGCCGCGCTGGAGGAGGCCATCGAGCGGACCCGCAAGGTGCACGCCGACCAGCGCCGCACCGACCACACCACCACGGTCGTCGAGGGCGGCACGGTCACCGAGCGCTGGGTGCCGGTCGAGCGTGTCGGCCTCTACGCGCCCGGCGGGCTCGCGGTGTACCCGTCGACGGTCGTGATGAACGTCGTCCCCGCGCAGGCCGCCGGGGTCGAGTCGCTGGTCGTCTGCTCGCCGCCGCAGGCCGCTTTCGACGGCCTTCCGCACCCGGCGATCCTGGCCGCCGCCGAGCTTCTCGGCGTCGAAGAGGTCTGGGCGGTCGGTGGCGCGCAGGCCGTCGCGCTGCTCGCGTACGGCGGCACGGACACCGACGGCACGGCGCTGCTCCCGGTCGACATGGTCACCGGGCCCGGCAACATCTACCTGACAGCGGCGAAGCGACTGCTGCGCGGGCTGATCGGCATCGACAGCGAAGCCGGGCCGACCGAGATCGCGATCCTCGCCGACGAGACGGCGTCGCCGGTGCACGTCGCCGCCGACCTGATCAGCCAGGCGGAGCACGACCCGCTGGCCGCGAGCGTGCTCGTCACGACGTCCGAGGCCCTCGCCGACGCCGTCGACTCCGCACTGGTGAACCGGGTTTCCGACACGAAACACTGCGAGCGGGTCGCGGAAGCGTTGAGCGGCAAGCAGTCCGGCATCATCCTGGTGTCCACTGTGGACGACGGGATAAAGGTCGTCGACGCCTACGCCGCGGAGCACCTCGAAATCCAGACGGCGGACTCCCGCGCGGTGGCGGCCAGGATCCGCAACGCGGGTGCGATCTTCGTCGGGGCGTACGCGCCGGTTTCGCTCGGCGACTACTGCGCGGGCTCGAACCACGTCCTGCCGACGGGCGGGTTCGCCCGCCACTCCTCGGGATTGTCGGTGCAGAGCTTCCTCAAGGGCATCCACGTCGTCGACTACAGCGAGCAGGCGTTGCGCGAGGTCGCGGTCAAGGTCGTCGCGCTCGCCAACGCCGAAGACCTGCCCGCCCACGGTGAAGCCATCACCGCGCGATTCGAAGGGGACGGCGAGTGACGACTCCCGACGAAGCACGTTTTCCCGCTGAGGCGGCATCCAACGCAGACGACGTGACGCTGGCGGACCTGCCGCTGCGAGACGACCTGCGCGGGCGCTCGCCGTACGGCGCGCCGCAGCTGGACGTGCCCGTCCAGCTCAACACCAACGAAAATCCGTACCCGCCGCCGGACGCGCTCGTCGCGGACGTGGCCGAGGCGGTGCGTGTCGCGGCGGGCTCGCTGAACCGGTATCCCGACCGTGACGCCGTCGAGCTCCGGCGGGATCTGGCGGACTACCTATCGGTGTCCACCCGCGTGCTGCTGCACGAGCGGAACCTGTGGGCCGCCAACGGGTCCAACGAGATCCTCCAGCAGATCCTGCAGGCTTTCGGCGGCCCCGGCCGGTCGGCACTCGGCTTCGAGCCGTCGTACTCGATGCACCCGATCATCGCGTCGGGCACCCGGACCGACTGGGTACCGGCGCCGCGCCGCCCGGACTTCACCCTGGACACCGCGGCCGCCGCCCAGGTCATCGCCGAGCGCCGTCCGGATATCGTCTTCGTGACCAGCCCCAACAACCCGACGGGCGGCTCGATCCCGTTGGCGGAGCTCGAATCGCTGCTCGACAGCGCGCCGGGCATCGTGGTGGTGGACGAGGCGTACGCGGAGTTCTCGTCGCAGCCGAGCGCGGTCGAGCTGCTCGCGAAGTACCCGGCGAAGCTGATCGTGTCCCGCACGATGAGCAAGGCGTTCGCTTTCGCGGGCGGGCGGCTCGGTTATCTCGCCGCCGCGCCCGCCTTCGTCGACGCGCTTCAGCTCGTCAGGCTGCCGTATCACCTCTCGTCGCTCACCCAGGCCGCCGCGCGGGCCGCGCTCCGGCACGCCGACGCGACACTCGCGTCGGTGGCCAAGCTCGCGGCCGAGCGGGACAGGGTGGTGGAATCGTTGCAGGGGCTGGGTTTCATCCCGGTCCCGAGCGACTCGAACTTCGTCCTTTTCGGACGCTTCGCCGACCCGGCGGCGAGCTGGCAGTCCTATTTGGACCAAGGGGTGCTGATCCGCGAGATCGGCATCGATGCCCACCTGCGCGTGTCGATCGGGACCCCGGAAGAAAACGACGCCTTCCTCGAGGCGAGCAAGGAGGTCCCGCGGTGACGCGGATCGGCAAAGTGGAGCGGACCACCAAGGAGTCCTCGATCTCCGTCCAGCTCGACCTGGACGGAACGGGCGAGGTGGAGATCTCCACCGGGGTGCCCTTCTACGACCACATGCTGACGGCGTTCGGCGTGCACGGGTCGCTGGACCTGAAGGTCGAGGCCACCGGCGACATCCACATCGACGCGCACCACGTCGTCGAGGACACCGCGATCGTGCTGGGCCAGGCGATCCGGCAGGCGCTCGGTGACAAGCGCGGCATCCGGCGCTTCGGTGACGCGTGGATCCCGATGGACGAGACGCTCGCGCACGCCGCCATCGACGTCTCCGGGCGCCCGTTCTGCGTGCATCTCGGCGAGCCGGAGCAGTTCAACTCCTTCACCATCGGCGGGAACTACCCGTTCGTGCTCACCCGGCACGTGTTCGACTCGCTGTCGTTCCACGCCCAGATCGCGCTGCACGTCCGCGTGCTGCACGGCCGGGACCCGCACCACATCGCCGAAGCCGAGTACAAGGCCGTCGCCCGTGCCCTGCGCGCGGCGACCGAGCCGGACCCGCGGGCGGGCGGAATCCCTTCCACCAAGGGCGTTCTCTAGCGTTTTCATTTCTCACCGATCGTTTTCACCACTGGGAGGCACTTCCGTGCGCGCATGGACCGTCGATCACTCGGTACCCGGGCATCTGGTTCTCGCCGACATCGACGATCCGGACCCAGCGCCGGACGAAGCTTTGGTGCGGGTGGCGGCGTTTTCCCTCAACCGCGGCGAAATCGAGCAACTGCTCCCGCGCGCTCCCGAAGGCTCCGTGCCCGGCTGGGACGCCGCGGGAGTGGTCGTCCGCCAAGCCGCCGACGGCTCCGGCCCGGAAGCCGGGGCATCGGTGGTGACGCTCGGTGGGAACGGAAGCTGGGCGGAACTGCGTGCGGTACCGGCAAAACTGATCGGAACCGTCCCGGCAGACGCCGACCTTGGTGAAATCAGTACCGTCCCGGTCGCCGCTTCCAGCGCACTGCACGGCCTGCGCAAACTCGGCGGCATCCTCGGCCGTCGCGTCCTCATCAACGGCGCGACAAGCGGCGTCGGCCGCTTCGCCGTCCAACTCGCCGCGCGCGGCGGTGCCCACGTCATCGCCACCACCCGGAACCCGGACGACGCCGCCGACCTCCGCAAGCTCGGCGCCCACGAAGTCGTCACCGACCTGGGCGGCATCGGGCAGACATTCGGCGTACTCGACATGCTGGGCGGCCCGCACCTCGTGTCGGCCTACGGCACCCTCGCCCCCGGTGGCACCCTGATCTCGATCGGCTTCGCCGCCGGGGAACCCGAAGTCTTCGAACGCGGCAGGCTGCTCGGCATCGACGGCCTCGGAGACCGCCGCATCCTCTCCTTCGCCCTGCTCGCCGACGCCGAAACCCCCAAAGACCTGACCTGGCTCGCCGGCGAAGTCGCCACGGGCCGCCTCACCCCCGGCATCGCCGCCCGCGCCGACTGGACAGACCTCCCGAAGACCGCCGCCGCCCTGCTGGACCGCCGCATCCGCGGCAAAGCCGTCCTCGACGTCGGCTGACGACCTCGGCTAAAGCCATGTCCGGACGGCTTGGCCACGGTGGTCATGCCGTCCGGCACGGACGTGAATCCATGCCGCCGCATCGACCTCCTTGGCCACCACCCGGATCGGCCGGTAGGCCGCCGGGTCGATCGTGCGGTAGCCGTGCCGGACTATGCCGTCGTAGATCACGGCCGACACCACCAGGACGAGGTCGGCGTCCGGGTGTTCCCGCAGGCACCGGTAGGCCGCTTCCGCGTTGACCAACCGGCAGGCCAGGTTCACGTCGGCGCCGGCCCAGCCATGGTCGTCGCGATGCACTTCACCGCAGTGCAGGGCGATCCGGACCCGGATGCGGTGGAAGGGGAGCGAGTCGTGACCGAGCATCCCGATGAGGGCGGCGAGCACCGGCACGAACGGATCGAGGAGATCCGCCTTCGAGACCGTTGCCGGGACGAACACGATCATGCCGTCACCCCGGTCTTCGACGGCCAGCCGTGACCACCCGATCCCGGCCGCGCTGAAGGCGGCGCGCACCGCGGCGTTCAGCAAGGTCCTCGCCCTCAACTGGGCGCGATTGTCCCAGCGGCCGAATCCGGCCATGTCCAGCACGACGATCGACTTGTGCTCCGGTCCTCGTTCCCGGCTACCGGATCCGTGGCGAACGGGCCGTGAGATCCGGCGCCAGTGAGCGGCGAACACCGCCATAGCCGATCCGGTGGACGCGCACACAGTCCGCAGGCGGCCGGTAGCAGCCGGTTGTAGCATGTGCCCTCTGGTCGGAGCGGCGTTTGGAGGCGAGGGCATGGCGGTGGTTCCTTCCCTTGTCGCGTGTTCCTCCGATTCTGACCACCGCCGACCTGGGTGTGAACGTCGAAATCCGCCGTGATCCGCCGAGAACCAGCGGTATCGCCGAGCATCGCCGAGAAGTGTCCGGCAGCCGGAACTTTCCGGGAATCCGCAAGTCAGAAGGGTGAGTTTTGACCACGGAGTGGGCCAAACAGTCGGCTGAGAACAAGAAGTACGTCAACGCTCTGAAGGCTCTGGTCGCGCCAGGCCTGTACGCGGCGGACCTGGAGAACTCGGCGCTGGTCGAACTGCCGGTGGTGGCCGTGCACACCGGGGCGGAAGCCACCCCGAACGCCAAAGCCCGTTACTTCATCCAGCTCTTCGAAAGCGTGATCACCGGGCGCTTGGTCAAAAACGACCGGAAAGCCGCCGAAATGCTGTTCGCGCTGGACGACTGGGCGGGTGTACCAGCGAGGGACCGGCGTATCGCCGTGGCCAAACTGCGCGACAAGAACTGGACCTGGGAGAGCAGCTACCGCAAGGAACCACTGGAGCGGGACCTGATGATGATCCTGCGTGCCCTGGTTCGTGAAGAGGCAGCCGAAACCGTAAGTGTGGCCGTGCCCGAGGGCTCGGAGTCATCAGAAGAGCACTCGGACTTCTCGCCGGCCTGTTACACGACCAAGTTCGCGATGCCCGACGTCTACCGGTTCTGGAACGACCTTTGCTTCACCGCGGAGCGGAGGTTCTATCTCGCGGGAGGCACGAACAAGTCATGGTTCGGCAAGAGCAGCGAACAGTCGACGGCCCTGGGACAGGCGATGACCAGGATCCTCGCCGGTGGTGGCCAGGTGAAGATCGTTTCGCGGACCGACCAGGTCGTGATCGCCCAGACGACGAACTTTTTCGAGCGCTTCGTCTTCGATCCCGCTCGGCAGGGCGGCCAGGGTGAAATGATCGAGCGGTCGATCGCGGAGCGGCGGCTCGTTTATGCGACCGTCACCCATTCGAACTACGATGCCGTTGTTTCGGACAACAGGATCGTGCTGCTCCCGATTCCGAACACGCCCAGCTTCCGGAACGAGGCCATGGTACTGGAATGGACCCTGGAGAACGGGTATCACCCGTTCATGAACTATCTCGCCGATATCGACCGGACCGTCGCCGAGGCCCAGGTCATCACTTTCGACACCATGGCGGCAAACCAGTAGGGACGCGCTGATGGCCAGAGATGTTTCGCCGGACGTGGTCGCTTCCCTGCGCCGGCTGGGCCTTCGGCCGCGTGATCTTGTGTTGTACATTACTTCGGCATGCAATCTGCGCTGCAAACACTGTTATGTGGGCAACGCGCTTCTTAATGCGTCCGAGAGCTACAAGGCATCGGACATCACAGCTTTCACTTCAAGCTTCACCGGCCTCCGGCGCGTGACCGTTCTGGGCGGTGAACCGTTGCTACACCGGCAGATCAACGACATCTTGACCGGGCTGGTCGCGCTGGGAATCGGCGAACTCAGGGTGACGACCAACCTGACCCAATTCTTCAACCTCGACCTCGGCGGTTTCCTGCCCGGGAGCTTTCTGATAGCGGTCAGCCTGGACGGCCACAACGCGGCGAAGCACGATTTCATCCGTGGCCCGAAAGCGTTCGACCGCACCTGTGCGAACATCGGCCTGCTCGTCGAATCCGGTTGGACGATCGAGGTCACCCATACCGTGATGCGGCACAACATCGACCATCTGCCGGAGATGATCCGGCTGTGCCGGGAGTTGCGGGTGCAACGCCTCAATCTGCACCTGGTCTCCCGGATGGGGAACGTGCTCGAAAACCCGGACCTCACGGTCCCTCCGGAGCAGTGGATCGCCGCGCGCAAGACCCTCGAAGCCGCGAGCACCCCGGATGGAACGCTCCGGATCCGGTACCCGCCCCTGTTCGTCAGCGACGCCGAGTACGACGCGCTGTGCGAATCCGGTGCGTACCATCCCCACGCGGGCGGGAGCTACTACGCCGACGGCGCGGGCGACAGGGTGGTCCTGTACCCCAACGGGGAGGTGTACATCTCATCGGAAGCGTTCGGCACGGACTCCCGGATCGGCCGGATCGAAGATGGCCGGTTCCACGAGAATCGGGGACCGAACAACGAGTTGACGCTCTTCGCCGGCGACTCGAGATTGAGTATCGCCGAAGCGGTGAAGGAACGCGTCGGCAGTGAAAAGCACCCACGAGTCCTGTCCGTCTCTCACAAGCGAACGATTTTCGTGTGACCTCGTGAGCGTTGCGGCCGGTCGCTCTGGGCCTTCACGGCATGTCGACGGAG
>Ga0247768_1000760_pt1 | contig 11615 bp, 10 predicted proteins | sample UWRJL016104C6_FD_179944 | JGI IMG/M metagenome (GOLD analysis project Ga0247768, IMG submission 179944) | Plant litter microbial communities from Arlington Agricultural Research Station in Wisconsin, United States - UWRJ-L016-104C-6 | ecosystem: Environmental > Terrestrial > Plant litter >... | reverse complement strand
CGGCCGGGGAAGAATTCCACCGGCCCCTTCCTCCGGTGATCATGCACGGTTCCCCGCGGGGAACCGTGCATGATCACCGGAGGGGGTGGAGGTCGAGGGTCCAGGTCTGGCTGATCAGGTCGTGGCCGAAGACGTGCTCCGGCTCCTGCTGGACGAGTTCGAAGCCGGCGGAGCGGTAGATCCGGCGGGCCGAGGTCAGCCGGTCGACCGTCCACAGGGTGACCCGTCGGTACCCGGCCGACCGGGCGAACTCCACGCAGGTGTCGACCAGGCGAGCGCCGAGGCCGAGACCGCGGGCCCGGGGATCGACGAGCAGGATGCGCAACTTGGCGGTCTCCGTGTCGTCACCGGTGACGCAGAAGACGCAGCCGACCCGGCGGCCGTGGACCTCGGCGATCCAGGCCGCCTCCCGCGCCGGATCGTGGTCGGCGGCCCAGTCGGCCACGATCCGGGCCACCAGGGCCTCGAAACTGTTGTCCCACTGCTGTTCGGCCGTGTAGATCTCGCCGTGGGCCATCGTCACCCAGCCGAGGTCGCCCGGCTGGTCGAGAGGGCGCACGATCACCGACGGGTGACCGGTTTCGGCCTGTTCGCGGACTGCCTCGCTCACGGGTGCTCCTCCGCCTACTGAAACGTTCGTTTCAGTAGAATAGGCTAGCGAGGTGACGGAGCGATCGACAGTCCCTTCGGCGCGCCAGACCGAACTGCTCGAAGCGGCCTACCGTTACGTCCTCGAACACGGCCTCGCCGACCTGTCGCTGCGCCCGCTGGCGGCGGCCGTCGGCTCCAGCCCGCGCGTGCTGCTGTACCTGTTCGGCAGCAAGGACGGCCTGGTCCGGGCCCTGTTCGCGCGGGCCCGGGTGGACGAACTGGCCCTGGTCGAGGAGCTGGCCCGGACGGACGGGACCTCCGGCGCCGATCGGCCGGCCGGGCTGGGCGTGGTCGCCGAGCGGGTCTGGACGTTCCTGGCCGCGCAGGAGCACCGGGCCCTGCTCGCGCTGTGGGTGGAGGCGTACGCGCGATCCCTGATCGACGCCGACGGTCCCTGGGCCGGGTTCGCCCGTTCCTCGGTGGAGGAATGGCTGGCCCTGCTGGCCACCGCCCAGCCGGTGGCCGTGCGGGACACCGCTGCCGGCCGGGCCGCCCGCACGCTGGCGCTCGCCGTCCTGCGCGGGGCCCTGCTCGACCTGCTCGCCACCGGGGACCGGGCTCGGGTGACGGCCGCCGTGCACCAGCAGCTCGCGGCGCTCTGAGCTCAGCGCACGGTGACCGCGGCCAGGTAGATCTCGGACGTCGGTTCGGCCGCGGTGGGGCCGAGCTTCAGGTGTACCGGCCCGGTGCTGGGAGGCAGGGTGACGGTGACGACGGCTCCCCGGGCGGCGGAGGAGGCCGACCCGATCAGGGTCCGGTCGGACGCCACACCGGCGCCGTCGATGGACAGCCGGGCCCGCGCCCGAGCGGTCCCGGCGTAGAGCACCACGGTGCGCGAACGGGTCGAGGCGCTGACGGTCACGGTGAGGGAGTCCGGGCCGGTGACCCGGAGCCAGTCGGCCGCGTCGTCATGGTCCTCCTCCGGCTGTCCACCCACCCAGGAGACCCGGAAGGGGCCCGGCGTGCTGGTCGCGGACGCGGGCTGGGCCGCGGTGATCAGCGGCGCGTCGATCTCGGCGCGCACCTGCTCGAGGTCGGAGCGGGCGCCGATCGCGAGCCAGTCGAGGACCCGGGCGGGGTCGAGATCCACCGCCCGGGTGGACGACGACAGCAGGTCGACCGTGACGTGAGCGACCGGTTCGGTGTTGCTCGGGCTCGCGGTGCCGGTCCTGCTCGGGGTGGGCGTCCGGGTCGGTCGTCTCACCGGGGTGTGGTCGGCCGAGGCGTGATTGTCCGAATCCACTGTGGTGGCAGAGTCTTTGGGGGTGATCGGGTTCAGCGTGGGCGGGGGCTCGGCCGCGATGGGAACGATCGGCGGGTGCTTCCAACCGAGGTCCGGGCCGCGCGAGACGACCGTCACGATGCCCCCGACCACCAGGAGGACGGCCAGCGCGGGGACGAGCACGGCCTGGCTGTGCCGAACCAGTGCGGGCCGGGGCACGTCGAACGATCGATGAACGACGGGCCGGGCGGTGTGCCGGCGTCGATTGATCGCGGTCAGGTCCGGGTCGTACTCGACGCCCAGATCTCTCAGCGATCGGAGAAGGTCGTCGTCCTCGTCGGCGCTGCTCGGGATCCGTCGCTCGTCACTCATCTCGTTCCTCCCCTCGGTGCGGGTCGTCTGCCGGGCGCGGTCCGGTTTGCCGGGACTGGTCGGGTCGGGGCTCCTCGCTCAAGGTCCGGCGAAGCTGGGCCAGGCCCTTGGAGGTCTGGCTCTTCACGGTGCCCAGGCTGATGCCGAGGGTCTGCGCCACCTCGTCCTCGGGGAGGTCGAGCACGTGCCGCAGGACGACGCAGGCTCGCCGTCCGGCCGGCAGCGCGAGCACGGCGGCCTGGAGGTCCACCGCGCCCGGGGTGTCCGGGCCGAAGTGGAACCAGCGAGTGATCGGCCGCAGCAGCGCCACCCCTTGCCGTTCGCGAATCGCTCGCCGGACCCGATCAGCCGCCAGATTGACGACGATCCGACGGACGTAGGCCAGTGGATGGTTCGCCGCCTGCACCCGGGGCCAGTGCTCCCAGGCGGCGGCGAACGCCTCGCCGGTGACGTCTTCGGCGTCCTCCCGGTTCCCGGTCATCGTGTACGCGAGCCGGGCCAGCTCGCGGTGATGGGAGCGGAAGAACTCGTCGAACTCGGCCCGGGCCGTCGCGGTGGCCCCGGACGGCGCCACCGTCATCCGGAGGGTCGCCATCCACTGCCCTCCTCCGGCCTCGGTGGATCCCGGTTCGGGATCCACCGGTGAAGTCCGAGGAGGCCGGGGAAAGGTTGCCCGGGCCGGCCGAGATCTTCGGCCGGCCCGGGGCGAGTGACCGCGACGGCCGGGTTCGGTCACGGACGGGACGACGCCATGGTTGAGGTCAGTGGGTGATCGCCGGTTACTGGTAGGTGATGTCGGACGCGGAGTAGACGCAGAACGTGCCGTCCGGCCCGGTCCCGGTCTTGACCGGCTCGGCGCCACTGGAGTTGCCGGTGAACCGGTCGCAGATGTGGATCTTCTTGCTGGGGTCGCCCTGGATCGTGACGCCGGTGAAGGTGGCCCGGTCGCCGAAGTTGGTGTTGATCCCGGCCAGCACCTTGCCCGGCGCGACCACGGTCACGTTCTGGACGATCACGGTCCGCTTGAACTGCGTGGAACAGTTGCCGCAGGAGCGGTAGAGCTTCCCGACGTCCTTGGCCAGGAAGTTCTTGATGACCATCGTTCCCGGGCCGTTGTGCTGGAAGACCTTGTCGTCGGCCTTCTGTGCACCGCCGCCGTCGATCGTCATCACCTGCCCGGCCTTGGTGCCCTTCTGAGTGGCGGCGTCCTCGCCGACGTCCTCCCACCAGACGTTCTGGATCGTGCAGGTACCGAGGCAGTGAATGCCGTCACCGGCCGGACTGCCGATGATCACGTTCTTCACCGTGCCGCCGTCGGCGATCGTGAACATCGGGTCCTGGCTCTCGCTCTGGCTGCCGTCCCCAATGCCGTAGAACCGCTTCAGGCCGCCGTCGAACGTGCCCTTGACGGCGGTGGTCGAGGTGACCTTGACCGAGCCGGTCGGGGTCGGGAAGGTCGTGCTCGCGGTGGCCAGGACCGATTCCCCGGCAAGGGTTTTCGCGTCCGCGGTCGAGGCGGACCCGATGCCGGCCAGCAGCAGTCCGGCGGCGGCCAGGGCCGAGATCTTCCGGCGTCCTTTCCTTCGGTGTTCGGGGGCCTGATCGTGAGGGGTGAGCTGATCCATGCCGCACAGGTCGGACGGGCGGTGGAAAAGGTTGCCCACCGGTTTGGGCGGTCGACGTATGGTGACCCGATGCAACAGAACGCCTTGCTCGCACGGATGCACGCCACGTTGGACTCGATGCTTGCCGACATCGAGACCCTGGTGCGGTGCGAGTCCCCGTCGGCCGACCTCGCCGCCGTCGCGAACAGTGCCGAGGTGATGGCCCGGCTCGGCACCGAGCGCCTCGGCCAGGCGCCGGAACGGATCGTCCGGGACGGCTGCACCCATCTGCGGTGGCGTTTCGGCACCGGCCCGACCCGGGTACTGCTGCTCGGACATCACGACACGGTCTGGCCGCTCGGATCGCTGGACACGCATCCGTTCGGCGTCACCGACGGGATTCTCCGCGGGCCGGGTTGTCTCGACATGAAAGCGGGCCTGGTGCTGGCGGTTCGGGCCATTGCCGAACTCGACGACCGGGCCGGGGTGACGCTTCTGATCACCGGGGACGAGGAGATGGGCTCGCCGACGTCCCGGGCGCTGATCGAGGCCGAGGCGGCCGGGTGCCGCGCCGCCCTGGTGCTGGAGGCCGCAGCCGACGACGGATCGCTCAAGACCGAGCGAAAAGGGACGTCGCAGTATCAGATTCGGGTCGTCGGCCGGGCCGCCCACGCGGGCCTCGAGCCCGAACGCGGGATCAACGCCACGATCGAGCTGGCTCACCAGGTGCTGGCGATCGAGGCCCTGGCCGATCCGGGCGCCGGCACCACCATCACCCCGACCCTGATGGCCGCCGGGACCACGACCAACACCGTCCCGGCCGAGGGCGAGCTGAGCCTCGACGTACGGGTCCGTACGGTCGAGGAGCAGACCCGGGTCCATCAGGCGTTGCTCGGCCTGCGCCCGGTGCTGGACGGAGCCCGGCTGGAGGTGCTCGGGGGGCCGAACCGCCCGCCGCTGTCCGCCTCGTCGTCGGCCGACCTGTTCGCCCGGGCTCAGGTTCACGCGGCCGGGTTCGGCCTGCCGCCGCTCACGGCGGCGGCGGTCGGGGGGGCCTCGGACGGCAACTTCACCGCCGGGGTCGGGGTCCCGACCCTCGACGGGTTCGGCGCGGTCGGTGCCGGCCCGCACGCCGACCACGAACACGTCCGGATCGAGGCGCTGGCGCCCCGCGCGGCGCTGATCGCCGCGCTGATGGCCGAGATCCTGGCCGAGCCGAGCCGGACCGGTCGCCGGCCGTCACGCTCGGAGCCTCGGGATGAGCGCGTTGTGAACGACCCCCGGAGAATCACCGAAAAGACGGCTCCCGGCCACCTCTGAGTGCCATTCTGTTCAGATGCGGCCAATGACGTTCGGCAGAGGATTCATCGGTACGGTCTGCACCGTTCTGGTGCTCGGTGGTGCGGTGGCGATGGCCCCGACCGCCTCGGCAGCAGCGTGCGACCCGGAGAACCTGAACTCGCGGTCCGACTTCGACGGTGACGGCTCCGCCGACGTCGCGGTCGGTATGCCCTGGTACTCGGACGCCTCGGGGGCGGTCGACATTCGGGGGACGGGCTCGCCGCCGCTGGTGCTGCGGTCCGGGGCGATCGGGGCCGGCACCGGTGAGGGTGACCGGTTCGGGGCCGCGATCGCCGTCGGCGACCTGGATCAGGACGGCTGCGCCGACCTGGCGATCAGTGCCCCGGCCGAGGGACCGACGCCCGGTTCGGCGGGCACCGGTGGGCAGGTGCACATCGTCTTCGGTGGCGCCGGGGGTCTCGACCTGAGCACGTCGGTCACGCTTGCGCACCCCTCCACCGTGATGTCCTTCGGTGAGCAGCTGGCCCTGCAGCGGGTCGAGGGCGGGCACGACCTCTACGTGTCCGCGCCGGACTCGACGGTCAACGGTCACGTCCGCGCGGGTGAGGTGTTCCGCTACACGATCACCAAGGACGCCGCCACCCGGGTCAAGGCGACCTTGCGGGAGGCGCGCAGCCAGGACTCGGCCGGGGTACCCGGATCGGCCGAGACCGGTGACCGCTTCGGCGAAACGCTGGCCGCGACCAACCGGGGCGGGGTCCTGGTCGGTGCGCCGGAGGAGGACATCGGAAAGATCCGGGACGCGGGTGGCGTCTGGTTCCTGCGGGTGAACGCGGCCGGTGCGCCGATCGCCTCCAGCTCCTGGTCGCAGGACAGCCCGGGAGTGGCCGGGGCGGCCGAGACGAACGACCGCTTCGGGGCGGCGCTCGGTTCCGCCGGTAACGTCGCCGTGGTCGGGGTGCCGAACGAGGACTCCGGGTCCAAGGCCGACAGCGGGATGATCCAGACCTTCACCAGCACCGGCAGCGGGACGTTCACCCCGGGCAAGGGGATCACCCAGGACACGGCCGGGATTCCGGGCGCGCTCGAGGCCGGCGATCAGTTCGGCGCCGCCGTGGTGGTCGGCACCGCCCTGCTCTGCCAGGAAGCGATCGACGCCGCCGTCGGCGCGCCGGGGGAGAAGATCGGCACCCGGGCGGAGGCCGGGCTGGTGACGTTGATCAACGTGGACGGCATCGGCGGCTGCCCGGCCAAGGCGCTCCGGCAGGGTTCCGGCCTGGCCGGTGCGGCCGAGACCGGTGACCAGGTCGGCGGCGTTCTGGCGCTCACCCGCCGGTCCACCGACCTGGAGGAGGACTACTCCGACCGGCTGCTGATCGGGGTCCCGCTCGAGGACATCGGCGCGAAGTCGGACGCCGGGATGGTCCAGCCGGCCGCCGGCGGGATCACCGCGAACGGCCAGCTGCAGGAGGTCCTGAAGTTCTCCCAGGGTTACCTGCAGACCGATCACTACGGTCTGGTCCTGCCCAGCGCCGTCAGCTGATCCGCCTGCGGTCGGCCGGAGCCCGCGCCGTCCGCCGACCCGTGCGCGGTCGGCCGGAGCTCAGGGGCGCCGGCCGACCGCGGCGATCACGGAGGTGGACGCCGGATCGGGGCCGACGTCCTCGGGCCGGTCCGGACGCCACGACGGAACCCAGACCGCACCCGGCTCCACCAGGTCCCACCCGTCGAACAGAGCGATCACCTCGGCCCGGGTCCGCGGGTGCACCGGGTTCGTGCTCGCCGCGTAGGCGTTGCTGATCCCGTCCGAGACCTGCGGCCGGACCTCGGCGGTGACGTGCGAGATCGCCAGGTGGCTGCCCGGAGCGAGCCGGTCGTGCAGTTGCCGGACGATCTCCTGCGGCCGGTCGCTCTCCGGGACGAAGTGCAGCACCGAGGCCATCAGGACGCCGACCGGCCGCGAGAAGTCCAGCAGATCGGCCGCGTCCAGGATCTCCGTCGGTCGGCGCACGTCGGCCTGCAGCACCCGGGCCCGGGGACGGCCGCGCAGGATCTGCTCGGTCTGGGCCACCGCCACCGGGTCATGATCGACGTACAGCACCCGCGAACCGGGGGCCTGCCGCTCGGCGATCTCGTGGATGTTCTCGACACTGGGGATGCCCGAGCCCAGGTCGAGGAACTGACGCACGCCCTGGTCGAGCAGGTACCGCACGGCCCGATGCAGAAACGCGCGGTTGGCCCGGACGATCAGCGGCACGTCCGGCGCGACCGCCGTCACCCGCGCGGCCAGGGCCCGGTCGGACTCGAAATGGTGCTCCCCGCCCAGGAAGTAGTCGTAGACCCGGGCCACCGACGGGATGCTCGGATCCACCCCGGCCGGAGCCCAGTCCGGCAACTGTTCCACCATCGGCACCCCAGGGTCGCGATTGCGGCTTTTGTCCGCCACTTTACGGCGAGGCCGGTGGTTCGGCCAGCATGCGCCCGGGGTTGCATTCAGGTCGAAGCCAGTAAAAACGTGAAGGATCTTGGCGGCCTTTTGACCGCTGGACAGATTGCCGCCATCTCTGAGTGGCATTCTGTTCGAATGCGATCAACGATGCTCCGCAGAGCAGTGACAAGTGGTGCGTGTGGGGTGCTGCTCCTGGGCGGGGCAGCAGTAGGGGTGGCGGCCCCGGCCGCCGCAGCGGCCTGTGACTCGTCGCCGAGCAACGAGATCGCCCCGGCCGACTTCGACGGTGACGGTGCGGCCGACATCGCCGTCGGCATGCCGTACTACGCCGACGGCTCGGGAGCGGTCGAGCTCCGGGGCACGAAGTCGCCGCCGCTGCTGCTCCGGTCCGGAGACTTCGGCGGCGGTACCGGGGAGGGGGACCGGTTCGGTTCGGCGATCGCGATCGGCGACCTGGACCAGGACGGCTGCGCCGACCTGGTGATCAGCGCCCCGGCCGAAGGTCAGAGCGACGTCTCCGACGGGGCCGGCAACAACGAGGGCCAGGTGCACATCCTCTTCGGCGCGGTCGGTGGCCTCGATCCCCGCAAGGCGGTCACGTTGCCGCACGACTCGTCCAACCTCGACCAGTTCGGTACCGCGCTCTCCCTGACGGCCCGGACCGTCGTCAACGACACCACGCACGACCTCTACGTCGGGGCCCCGAGCGCCGAGGTGGGCGGTCAGAGCTCGGCCGGTGAGGTCTTCCGCTACCGGATCACCCCCGACCCGGCCACCCGGATCAAGGTCACCCTGCGCGAGGTGCGCAGCCAGGACTCGCCCGGGGTGCCCGGGGCGGCCGAGTCGGGCGACGAGTTCGGCAGCGCCCTGGCCACCGGGCTGAACGGCGGTGCTCTGGTCGGAGCGCCCGGGGAGGACGTCGGATCGGTCCGGGACGCCGGAGCCATCTGGCAGCTCGGCGTGAACAGCGCCGGTGCGGCCACGGCCTCACAGACCTGGTCGCAGGACAGCCCGGGAGTCGCCGGCAGCCCGGAGACCGACGACCACTTCGGGGCCGTGATCAGTGCCCGCATCAACCAGGCCGTGGTCGGTGTGCCCGACGAGGACTCCGGGGCCAAGGTCGACTCCGGAATGATCCAGACCTTCGTCGCGAACGCGGCCGGCACCTTCTCTCCCGACAAGCCCATCACCCAGGACACCGCCGGTGTGCCCGGCGCGCTCGAAGCCGGAGACCGGTTCGGGGCTGCGGTCGCGGTCGGCGCGGCGCTGACCTGCCAGGAAGCGGTCGAGGTGGCCGTCGGCGTTCCCGGCGAGGACATCGGGACCCGGGCGGACGCCGGGGGGATCGCCCTGGTCCCGCTGCAGTGGGACTTCGACTGCCCGGCCACGTCGGTGCGGCAGGGGTCCGGGCTGGCCGGTGCGGCCGAGGCCGGTGACCAGGTCGGCAGCGTGCTCGGGCTGATCCGCGGCCACGGTATCGAGGAGGACTACGCCGACCGCCTGCTGGTCGGCGTCCCGCGGGAGGACATCGGAGCCCAGAGAGACGCCGGAATGGTCCAGCCGGCGAAGGGTGCGATCACCGCGAACGGCAAGACGGTGGCGTCGCTGACGTACTCGAAGGGGTACCTGCTGGAGAACTACTACGGAGCCGTTCTCAGCACCCAGGCCGGGAACTGACCCGACCGAACGACGGAACGGCGGCGGTCGGGCAACCGGCCGCCGCCGTTCTCGTTCATTCGGACAGGGTGTCCAGGATCTGCTGGCCGTACTTGGCCAGCTTGTTCTCGCCAACGCCGCTGACCGTGCCCAGCGCGGCCAGCGTGGTCGGGGCCTCGGTCGCGATCTGCCGCAGGGTGGCGTCGTGGAAGATCACGTAGGCGGGCATGCCCTGCTCCTTGGCCGTGGCCGCCCGCCAGGCCCGCAGCCGCTCGAAAAGCCCGGCCGCTTCGGCCGGCATCTCCACCGCCGGTGCGCCCTTGGCCCGGCCGCTGCGACCGGACGACGAACCGCTCCGAGCGCTCCGCTCCGGCTCGCGCCGCATCTTGACCTCGCGCTCGCGGCTCAGCACCGATCCGCTGGCCTCGTTCAGCACCAGCGTGCCGTACTCGCCCTCGACCGCGAGCAGCCCCTGAGCCAACAACTGCCGGACCACCCCGCGCCACTGCGACTCGGGCAGGTCGGTGCCGATGCCGAACACGGTGAGCGTGTCGTGGCCGTGCTGGGTGACCTTCTCGGTCCGCCGGCCGAGCAGGATGTCGATGGACTGGCCGGCGCCGAACTTCTGCCCGCGCTCGCGGTGCAGCCGGTACACCGTGGACAGCAGCTTCTGCGCCGGGACGGTGCCGTCCCAGGCCTCGGGCGGGTTCAGGCAGGTGTCGCAGTTGCCGCAGGGCCCGCTGTCCTGACCGAAGTAGGCCAGCAGCCGCATCCGGCGGCACTCGACCGTCTCGCACAACGCCAGCATGGCGTCCAGGTGCCCGGACAGCATGCGTCGATGGGCCAGGTCGCCCTCGGACTGGTTGATCATCTTCCGGAGCTGGACGACGTCCTGCAGACCGTAGGTCAGCCAGGCGGTCGAGGGCAGCCCGTCGCGTCCGGCCCGTCCGGTCTCCTGGTAGTACCCCTCGACCGACTTGGGCAGGTCGAGGTGGGCGACGAAGCGCACGTCCGGCTTGTCGATGCCCATCCCGAACGCGATGGTCGCGACCATCACCAGGCCGTCCTCGCGGAGGAACCGGGACTGGTTCGCGGCTCGGGTCCGCTGGTCGAGACCGGCGTGGTACGGCAGCGCCGAAATGCCGTTGCGGACCAGGAACTCGGCCGTCTTGTCGACCGAGTTCCGGGACAGGCAGTAGACGATGCCGGCGTCGCCGTCGTGCTCGGTGCGCAGCAGGTCGAGCAACTGTTTCTGCGGCGAGTCCTTGGGCACGATCCGGTACTGGATGTTGGGACGATCGAAACTGGCGACGAAGTGCTTGGCCTCGTCGAGCTTCAACCGGGTGGCGATCTCGGCGTGGGTCCGGCTGGTCGCGGTGGCGGTCAGGGCGATCCGGGGCACGTCCGGCCACCGCTCGTGCAGGACCGACAGGGCCAGGTAGTCGGGCCGGAAGTCGTGCCCCCACTGGGCGACGCAGTGCGCCTCGTCGATCGCGAACAACGCGATCTTTCCCCGCTCCAGCAACCGCATCGTCGGTGACGCGCCGCCGCCGAGGGCCTCCGGCGCCAGGTAGAGGACGTCGAGTTCGTTGTTCAGGAAGGCGGTCTCGACCTGGCGTCGAGCGGCCTGGTCCTGGCTGGAGTTGAGGAAACCGGCCCGCACCCCGAGCGCCTGCAGGGCGTCCACCTGGTCCTGCATCAGCGCGATCAAGGGTGAGATCACCACCCCGACGCCGTCACGGACCAGAGCCGGAATCTGGTAGCAGAGGGACTTGCCGCCGCCGGTCGGCATCAGGACCAGGGCGTCGCCGCCGCCGATCACGTGGTCGATGATCTCGCGCTGGTTGCCGCGGAAGGCGTCGTACCCGAAGACCCGGCGCAGCACGCCGAGGGCGTCGTCCACCTGGTTGTCGGTCTCGATCCCCGGGGCAGTCATCCGGGGAGTCTACGAGGGACGGGCGATCCGGACCCAGCCGACTTCTCGGCTGTGGACAACTTCGCCCCTCAGGCGCTCACCGGTCGACCGGGGTCTTGAAGCTGATCACCTGGTCCCGTCCGTTGTGCTTGGCCGCGTACATCGCCTGGTCGGCGAACTCCAGCAACGCCTCCACCGAGTTCACCCCCGGCATCGCCGTCGTCCCGATCCCGATGCTCACCGACACCAGGCGGCTGGGGTGCTTGCTGCTGGTGTGCGGAATCGCCGCCGCCCGCAGCTCGCGCAGTAACCGTTCGGCGACCAGCACGGCGCCCTGGTTGTCCGTCCCGGGCAGGAGCACCGCGAACTCCTCGCCGCCGAACCGGGCGATCACGTCCTGCTGACGCGGCACGGCCGACTTCAGCCGCAGCGCGACCTGACGCA
>Ga0247768_1000758_pt1 | contig 11622 bp, 13 predicted proteins | sample UWRJL016104C6_FD_179944 | JGI IMG/M metagenome (GOLD analysis project Ga0247768, IMG submission 179944) | Plant litter microbial communities from Arlington Agricultural Research Station in Wisconsin, United States - UWRJ-L016-104C-6 | ecosystem: Environmental > Terrestrial > Plant litter >... | reverse complement strand
GCTCACGACCGCGACCCGGGCACCCGGTCCAGGGTGATCCCGAACTTCACCCGATAGAGGGACAGGATCTCCTGCTCGTCGGTCAGCGTCCGCTCGGTCCGCACACCGTGGACGGTCTCGATCAGCTTGTCGCCCGCGAGGGTGACCCGGCCGTCCGAGGTCGGGAGTGAGCACGTGGGGCCTTGGGTGAAGTGTGAATCCGGGGAGGTCGTCTGCCACCAGCAGGTCCGCGCGAAGTCGCTCAGCGGCCTCGGCCGGAGTTCCAGGCGATAGGTCGGCGTGCCGTCGTGCAGGACGTCCATATCGCCGTCCGGGGCGTCGAGGATGAGGAACTCGCCTTCCGGATCGCACTGTGCCTCCGTGGCGTACAGCCGCAGCGGGCGCATCGCGTGCCGCCCGAAGCCGACGTCCACCAGCCAGGGTTCGTCGAGGTCGACCCGCAGCGCGAGATGGTCGAACGGCGGGCCGACACCGCCGCCGGGGCGGAAGACCTTCGCCGAGAGCAGGCTGACTTCGAAGCCGAGCTCACGCAGCAGCAGCGCGAACGCGCCGTTGAGTTCGTAGCAGAAACCGCCACGACGCCGTCGCACGATCTTGTCGAGCAGCGACGACTCGGCCAGGTCGACAGGTTCGCCGAGGTGCACGCTCAGGTTTTCGAACGGCACCATCGCGAGGTGGCGTTCCTGCAGTTCGCCCAGCGAACCGGCGTCCGGCGCGTCCGGCCGCTTGAGGTCGAGACGAGCCAGGTAGGCGTCGACGTCCATCCGCCCACGGTGCCACCTGGACCTTGGTAGAGGTCAAGCGAGCGCACGCAAAAGCGGGGCCCCTACCCGAAGGAGGGGCCCCGCTTTTGCGAACTCGGGACTCAGCCGAGCAGCAGTCCGTTGCCGCCGGCGACGGCGTTGTCGAAACGCTTGCTGATCTCGGCCCAGTTGAAGATGTTCCAGAGGGCCTCGACGTACTTCGGCTTCACGTTCTTGTAGTCCAGGTAGAACGCGTGCTCCCAGACGTCGACCAGCAGGATCGGCGTGGTCGGCAGGATCAGGTTGTTGTGGTGGTCGCGCAACTGCTGGGTGATCAGCGTCTTGCCAAGCGGGTCCCAGGACAGCGCGCCCCAGCCGTTGCCCTGGATGGTCGTCGACACGGCGGTGAACTGCGCCTTGAACTTGTCGAACGAGCCGAAGGCCTCGTCGATCGCGGCGGCGAGCTCACCGGTCGGCTTGTCGCCGCCTTCCGGGGAGAGGATCTTCCACCACACGACGTGGTTGGCGTGGCCGGCCAGGTTGAAGGCCAGCGTGGTCTCCAGGCCGACGATGTTGCCGAAGTCGCCGGCGTCGCGGGCTTCCGCGATCTTGTCGAGGGTGTCGTTCGCGCCCTTGACGTAGGTCGCGTGGTGCTTGCTGTGGTGCAGCTCGTTGATCTCACCTGAAATGTGCGGCGCGAGGGCGCTGTAGTCGTAGTCGAGATCGGGGAGCTCGTACCGGGCCATGTGGCCCTCCTTTTTGATCGACGTGTTCGCTGACGCAAGTTCAGTATCGAACTTAGTGGCTTCCACCGGTGTGCGGCGACCGGGGCCGCCATATCCCCACAGGTGGACGCACTGGACTCAGGTCCGCAGTACCCGTGGCGGAACCACGTGAAACCAGCCTTCAACCTCGATCAAGGTAGAGGTCAACGCGGTGTGACCAGTGCCACCGATCAGGCGACCCTGTATCGGTCCATGTCCTCGGCGAGTTCGGCGAAAACCGCGACGTTGCATTCGAAGGCGACCAGTGTCTCGTCGATCACACGGGATTGTTCGGCTTCGTCCCAGCCCGCGGAATCGAGCTTCGCGCGGTAGCGGTCGCGGAACGCGGGCGCGCTGCCGATCTCCTCGAAGTGGTAAAAGAGCGACCCGGCTTCTTTCAGCTGGTAGTTCTTCTCCAGCAGGCGGCGGATGATCTGCCCGCCCGCGATGTCGCCGAGGTAGCGCGTGTAGTGGTGTGCCACGTACCCACCGGCCCACTGCGACGCGACGCCGATGCGGTCGACGTAAGCCTCGGTTGTCGGCAGCGGCCGGATCGTGGTCTCCCAGTCCGGGCCGACGAGGTGCGCCAGGTCGCGGGCGAGCTTCGGCAGCCGGCGGAGCCCGTCGAAGACGAACTGGCGGCCGACGGGGTCGGCGGCCATGGTGTCACTCGCGCTCTCCAGCGCCCGGTAGACGAAGTAGTACTGGATGGCGAGCTGGGTGTACCCCGCCTGGCTGAGTTCGCCGCCGAGCAGGGCGTTCATGTACGACGAGTGGTTGGCCTTCTCGTGGACGATCTTGGTGGAGGCGCGCAACGCCCGCGAGAACGGCGTCTGCTCCAGCTCGGACTCGGCGACCATGGGTACCGACATCGGGCGTCCTCCTACAGCGGTCATCGAGATGACAATCTGTCAGAAAGAGCCTAAGGCATCGGTTCGGGTTAGGCTACCCTAATTCCCGTGGTCCGTTCGGGCGGTTGTCGCGCCGACCGCGCGGAGGACAAACCGGACGGCCGTCTCGACAGCGTGTTCCAGCTGCTCGGGCGGTACGTCGACGAGCTGGCGGTTGGCCAGGGCCGAGGTGATCATCGGGATCAGGACGTCCGGGTCCTCCTCGGGCAACCGCCCGGCGTTCATCCCTTCGGTGAGGATCTCCCGCAGCCGGTCGGTGATCGGGTCGGCGTGCGCGGTGATCCGGCGGTACGCGTCGGGCGCCAGTGCCGAGGCGAGCGCGACGCCGGGCGGGACGTGGTACTCGGCCAGCGCCCGCAACTGCAACCGCACGAAGGTGGCCAGCTTCTCGATCGGGTCTGTCCCGGCGGAGACCGCCTCGGTCAGCTGCCGCACGTACCGCGTCACCTCGTCCTCGACGAACGCGACGAGCAGACTCTCCTTGTCGGGAAAGTGGTTGTACATCGCCGTGCGGCCGAGCTTCGCCCCCGCGGCCACCCCCGCCAGGGTGATCGCGTCGAAGCCGCGCTCGTACAACTGGGTGCGCAGGACGTCGAAGACCCGGGCGCGGACCTGCTCCCGGTGCTCGGTCAGTGAACCGCCGATGATCTTGGGCACGGGCTGGGCACCTTCCTACTGGGCTTTAATAGTGCCCTTTCAGTCCGTCGACGGCCACAGGTGAACGGCCTCTCCCTGTTCCGAGAGTTCGAGATACCGCGAAAGCATCCGGCTCAGCGCGGCGTCACGCTCCAAGCCCTTTTCCTGCGCGCGCAGGACGTAATCCCGCTGCCAGGAGGAACCGTTCTTCCGCGTCATGCACCGTTGTTCGATGATCCCGAGATAGCGTTCCCTGGCCGCGTCCGAAACCTCCGAACGCTTGAGCCCTTCATGCGCGAGCGGGAGCAAAACCCGCAGGACCAGCTCGTCCGGCGGAATCCAGCCGATGCCCGGCCAATAGAGCTGGGCGTCGAATCCCTGACGCGCGCCCGCGTAGAGGTTTTCCTCCGCCGCCTGGAAGGACATCTGGGTCCAGACCGGACGTTCCTGTTCGGCCAGCGCGCGCTGCGCGCCGTAGAAGAAAGCGGCGTTGGCGACGACGTCGAGCACGGTCGGGCCGGCGGGCAGCACCCGGTTTTCCACCCGCAGGTGGGGAATCCCGTCGACAACGTCGTACACCGGCCGATTCCAGCGCCAGACCGTCCCGTTGTGCAGCCGGAGTTCGGTCAGTTTGGGCGCTTGCCCGGATTCCAGCGTTTCGATCGGGTCTTCGGAATCGGTCTCCGGGAGCAGGCCGGGGAAGTAGCGGACATTCTCTTCGAACAGGTCGAAGATCGAGGTGATCCACCGCTCGCCGAACCAGACCCGCGGGCGGACACCCTGGTTCTTCAGTTCTTCGGGCCGGGTGTCGGTGGCCTGGAGGAACAACGGGATCCGGGTTTCGTGCCACAGCGCTTTGCCGAGCAGGAACGGGCTGTTCGCGCCGACCGCGACCTGCACCCCGGCCAAGCACTGCGCGGCGTTCCAGTTCGCGGCGAACTCGTCCGGGGCCACCTGGAGGTGCAGTTGCACCGAGGTGCAGGCGGCTTCGGGCAGAATCGATTCGGCGAAGCTGCGCAGGTGCTCGGGCTTCTGCCCATCGAGCGCGGAGCCTTCCATCGACAACACGGTGTGCTCGCCGCGGGCCGCGAAGATCTGGTCGTTGAGCAGGGAGTACCGCGCTTTGTTCGTCAGCCACTTCTCGTCGAAGTGGTCGTGGGTCAAGGTGGGCAGGATCCCGATCATCGCGAGTTCCGAACCGCAGTCCCTGGCCTTCGCCCCGGCTTTGCCGAGGTAGGCGCGCAGGTCGTCTTCGAGCTCCAGGATGGAGTCACCGGCCAGCGGGCGCGGCGGCACGTTGAGCTCGATGTTGTGCTGGCCGAGCTCGGTGGTGAACGAAGGATCGTCCATCAAGTCCAGCACCGCGAGGTTGGTCATCGACGGCGCCATCTCGTCGTCCACGAGATTGAGCTCGACCTCCATCCCGATGTTCTTGCGGGCGAAGGAAAAACTCCCGTCGCCGAGCATCCTCGAGAGCGTGTCGAGGCACCGCTGGACCTTCCGGCGGTAACGTCCGCGGTCGCGCGGGTTGAAAGGGTCCGCCGACAGGTCCTGGCCCATGCTTGTTTTCGCTCCTCTGTCCTGTTGGGGCTTCCGGGGTCTCGGGGAAGGTACCCATCCAGGGAGACCACCGTCGCATGGTGAGACAGCTGGGTATAGCGCCAATCTGGTGCTCTCGGTTACGCCGAGTTAACCGAAGGCAAAATAGGTCCGTTCGCAGTGTCCATGGTGCGGGCGTTCGGACCAGGGATACCCACATGAGAGGGATGGCACACTCCTCCCGTGGCACGCATCATCCGCACCGAAGACCGTGACGACCCCGGGCTCGACGATTTCCGTGATCTGTCGACGGCGGACCGCCGTCCCGACCGGCCGGGCGGGCGCGGACTGGTGATCGCGGAGGGCACGGTCGTGGTGGAAAGGCTGCTGCGGTCGCGTTATCCGGTGCGGGCGCTGCTCGGGGTGGAGCGGCGGATCGACGAGCTGGCGGGCGAGCTGACGAGGATCGATGTGCCCGCGTACGTGACTTCGGCGGACACGATGGCCGACGTCGTCGGCTTCCATCTCAACCGCGGGGTGCTCGCGGTGGCGGACCGTCCGCGCCCGCCGTCGGTCGAGGAGATCGTCGACGGCGCCCGCGTACTGGCCGTGCTCGAAGGTGTCGGGGATCACGAAAACCTGGGCGCGCTGTTCCGCAACGCGGCCGCGCTCGGGGTCGACGGCGTGCTGCTCGGCGCGAGGTGTTCGGACCCGCTCTACCGGCGCAGTGTGCGGGTCTCGATGGGGCACGTGCTCCGGGTCCCGTTCGCGACCTTCGAGGACTGGCCCGGCGGTCTCGGCCTGCTTCGTGACCGCGGTTTCCGGGTGGCGGCGCTCACACCGAGGGCTGATTCGGTGTCGCTGCGCTCCCTTCGCGACACCACGACAGGGCGCGTCGCGCTCCTGCTCGGCTCCGAAGGGCCAGGATTGAGCGAGGAAGCGCTGGCCGCCGCCGACGTCGCGGTCCGCATCCCGATGGTCAGCGGGGTGGACTCGCTGAACGTGGCGACCGCTGCGGCTGTCGCGTTCTACGAAGTGTCGGCGCGTGAGTAAGTTTGCCCGCAGTTCTCGAGACGATCTTGACACGATGAAGGGGAGGCGCCCGCGTGGAGCTGCGGATCCGCGGTGAGCGAGCCGTGCTGGCCGGGCCGGGCGGCGAGTCCGCCCGGGAGATCGACCCGCACAGCCTCGCCCTCGGCGCCGAGCTCGCCGAGGCGCTGCACGAATGGGCGCGGGTCGCCGCCGCGGTGCGCCGCTCGGGGGAGGACCCCGACGCCTCGGGCGACCACGAAGCGGCCGCCGTCGTGTCGCAGCGTGGCCGTCAGCTGGCCGCGCGCGTCGCCGCGGTGATGGGGACATCGGTGCACTACCTCGATCCGGTGACCCAGGACGAGGTGCTGGTCGAGCCGCCTGCCCAGACGGACGACGAAGAAGCCGGCGCGGAGCGTCAGCCGTCGATGGTGGAACGGTTTTTCGGCGCCCCGGACCCGGCGGGCGAGCCGACCCCGTGGCTCACCGGGCTGACCGTGGCCGGGTTCGTCGCCGCGGTGATCATCGTCGCGATGCTGGCGCTGGCGGGCACGCTCGCGCGGGAGACCAGCGGCTGGCTCGCGCTGCTCGCCTCCGTGGTGGTGACGGCCGGGATAGCGCCGTCGCTCTGGCTGGGCCGGAAGCTGCCGATCCTGCGCTGGGCCGCTTTGGGCGCCGCGGTGGGCGTGGTGATCTCGTGGATCGGTGTACTGGTCGAAGCACTCTAGGCCTTCACTCCCTTGCGAGCCTCCCAAACGGGCTCACGAGGGCTGTGCTGGTGAGGGCATAATCCCGCCATGACAGCGGACCCGCTCGAGTCGTTGCGACGCCTCTGCCTGGCGTTGCCGGAGACGACGGAACGAAACAGCCACGGCGAGCCGACGTGGTTCGTCCGGGGCAAGAAGACGTTTGTCACCTACGCCGATCACCACCATGACGACTTGCTCGGGTTCTGGTGCCCGGCACCGCCGGGTGTGCAGGAAGAGCTCGTCGCGGCGGAGCCGGAGCGGTTCTACCGGCCGCCGTACGTGGGGCACCGTGGCTGGCTCGGGGTCCGCCTCGACGTCGATGTCGACTGGGCGGAGATCGGGCAGATCGTCCTCGACGCCTATCGCCTGGTGGCGCCGAAAAAGCTGGTCGCCCTGCTGGAGCCGTAGCTCAGCCGCGCTGGGACCGGACGCCGAGCAGCACGTCTTCCCAGGACGGCATGACCGGCCGGTTCTTGGCGCCCTTGCGCGGCGGGGGCTTCGGCTTCGGCTTGGCCTGTGCCTTTGCCTTGGCTTCCTCGGTCTCCTCGGCGGGGATCCGGGGGATCTCGCGAGTGTCTTCCTCGTCCGGCTCCGGCTCGGTGGCCGTCGTCCGCGCGAGTTCCTTCTTCAGGTCGCGCTTCAACGGCGGCAGCAGCTGGTCGTTGCGGTGTGGCGGCAGCAGCTGGTCCGCCCGGTACGGCGCGGGCAGCAGCTGGTCGGCGCGGTGCGACAGCGCCATCCGGGACGCGGGCGGTTCCGGTTCCGGCTTCTCTGCCTCGAGTTCGGCCGCCTCGACCGCGCGCAGGGTCCGCGGCGCGCGGTAGGAGTTCGGGTCCAGCAGGTCTTCGGCGTGCTCGTCGAGCGCGGTCACGGTGCCGCCGTGCGCGCCGGGGGAGAACGACCAGTGCGCGGCGTTGTCCGAGCGGCCCGCCTTCCAGCGGAGCTCGATGACCCACTTGCCGTCGTCGCCGCGCCAGGAGTCCCACTTGGTCTGCGCGTAGTCGTGCCCGCGCACCCCGAAGGAGTGCGAGATGACCTCGCCGAGCGTCTGGATGTCCGGCCCGTCCTCGCGGATCGGGTGGGCGGCCTGGGCCAGCTGGGTCGTCCGGGAGCGTTCGAGGAGCACCGGGTACGCGAAGCGCTCGACACGCTCCACCGGGACACCGGCGGCGGTGGCCACCTGCTCGACCGACTCACCGGCTCGGATCCGAGCCTGGATTTCGCGTGGGCGCATCTGGGACTCCAACTCGATTTCGATTTGGCCGAGTCGGCTTATATCTCCTCGCGCGGCTGCCCGCAGTCTTTCATCGGAGGGCAAAATGAACCGCTCACGCCGCGCCAGGTCTTCGCACACGATGGACTTACCATCGTCGTGCAACCCGACTACGCGTAGCGATCGCATGGTCGTCCTCCCGAGACTTCACCTTCGTGGGTGTCGACGGTACTTCGGCGCGTCGCCTTGACGAGTGAGGCGCGCCGAGTATTCACTCTTTCGGTTTCGATCCCGCGATCCCGGATGGCCCCACGGTACGCCCGCCACCTGCGCCGACCCGCGTCGCGAATACCTGCTCTGACTCTCAGTGAGTGATAGGTAACCATACGCCGACAACCAGTCCGCCGGACTCCCCTCCTTGCGCCTGCACGGTGCCGTCGTGGGCCTGCGTGACGGACCGCACGATCGATAATCCCAGGCCCGCACCCTTCGCGTCACTCGTCCGATCGCGGTCGAGCCGCCGGAACGGTTCGAACAGCGCGGGGACGGCTTCCGGCCGCACCACGGGCCCGGTGTTCCGCACGATCAACGCCGGGTTCGGCCCCACCCGGACGTGCACGACCCCGCCGGGCCGGTTGTAGAAAATGGCGTTCTGCACCAGGTTCGTGACGAGCCGCTCCAGCAGCACCGGGTCGCCGGGGACGGTGCGGGGCTGCATCTCGGATTCGAGGCGGACACCGTGTTTCGCCGCGAGGTCCGCCGAGGAGCGCAGCACCGAGTCCGTCACTTCGTCCAGCCGCACCGGGGCCCGGCTCGTCAGGCCGCGGTCGCTGCGGGCGAGCACCAGCAGGCCTTCGATCATCCGCTCGCTGCGTTCGTTGGTGTGCAGCAGATGTTCACCGAGCCGCTTGACCTCCGGCCGGACCTCCGGCTCCGCCAGCGCCACCTCGATCAGCGTGCGCTGCACGGCGAGGGGCGTGCGGAGTTCGTGCGAGGCGTTGGCGACGAACCGGCGCTGGCTGTCGAACGACTCCGCGAGCCTGTCGAGCATGCTGTCGAAGGTGTCGGCGAGGTCCTTGAGCTCGTCGGGCGGGCCGTCGAGGTTGATCCGCCGGTCCAGGTTCTCCGCGCCCAGCTTCCGCGCGGTGGCGGTCATGTCGTGCAGCGGCCGCAGCACACGACTCGCCGTCACCCAGCCGAGGATCACCGCCAGCGCGGCCGTGATCACCAGTGCGATCGCCGACTGCACCAGCAGCGTGGACAGCGCCGAGGACTTGTATTCGCTGAGCGAACCGGCAACGGCCAGCACGGCGGGCCTGGGCGCGGCGGTGCCTTGCCCGACCGCGATGCCCGGGGTGCCGGCGACGATGTCGAGCCGTTCCAGCGCGGTGGTCGCGAAGGACGAGACGTCCGGCAGGGAGCCCGCCACCAGCAGGTAGTTGATGACCAGCAGGGCTATCCCGGCGAGCAGGAACAGCCCGCCGTAGAGCATCGTCAGCTTCGCCCGCACCGACAGGCGCATGTCGTTCACGAGCCGAACCGGTAACCGGCGCCGGGCACGGTCTCGATCAGCGCGGGCTGGCCGAGCTTGCGCCGCAGCGTCATGACCGCGACGCGGACCGCGTTGGTGAACGGGTCGGCGTGCTCGTCCCAGGCCTTCTCCAGCAGGTCTTCCGCGCTGACGACGGTCCCTTCCGCGCGCATGAGCACCTCCAGCACGGCGAACTCCTTGGGGGACAGCGGCAGGTACCGGCCGTCCCGGGCGGCCTGGTGCCGCGGCAGGTCGAGCACCACACCGCCGCGGGTCAGCACCGGCGGCAGCGCCGGGCGCGCCCGCCGGGCCAGCGCCTGCACCCTGGCGACCAGTTCGGCGAAGGCGAACGGCTTGGTGAGGTAGTCGTCGGCGCCGAGGCCGAGCCCGGAGACGCGGTCGTCGACCTCCGCGGCCGCGGTCAGCATCAGCACCCGCGCCTCACCGCCCGCCGCCGACACCGCGCCGCACACCTCGTCGCCGTGCACCACCGGCAGGTCGCGGTCGAGCACGACGACGTCGTAGTCGTGCACGCCGATGTGCTCCAGCGCTTCCCCGCCGTCGTAACAGACGTCGACGGCCATGGAGAACCTTCGAAGTCCTTCGGCGATCGTGTCCGCCATCAGCCTTTCGTCCTCTACGACGAGCACGCGCAAAACGGTCTCCCTACTTCTCCTGACCATTGTCGGTGATCGGGGGATAAGGACGGCATAAGCGACTTCGCTTAACGGCACGGAATGTCCCGATCCGTAGAAATCTCGTCACGCGGGTCCGGTCGTCGGGGGCGGACCCGCCCTCACTCCGATACCCAGAGCGAATAAGGAGAGGCGAATGCGCAAACGGCAAAGTCTCGTACTCGTCGCCGGCGCCGTGCTGGCGCTGGCGACCGGTTGTTCCGGTGGTGGCGACGACGGTGGCAAGGTCGCTTCCATCAGCTCCGCGCCGAAGTCCGGCGAGCCCCAGGCGGCGAACGCCACCGGCAGCGAAGAGGACCAGATGCGGGCCTTCGCGAAGTGCATGCGCGACCACGGGGTCGACATGCCCGACCCGGAGATGAGCCCGGACGGCAAGGGCGGTATCACCATCAAGGGGGTACAGGGCGCGGATCAGGGGTCCGGCGGTACCCCCGACACCAAGTCGATCGACGCCGCGAACGACGCGTGCAAGTCGTTGCTGCCTAACGGCGGTGAGATGAAGCCGATGAGCCCGGAGGAGCTGGACAAGGCACGCGCCGACGCCAAGTGCATGCGCGACCACGGGGTCGACATGCCGGACCCGGACCCGAACGGTGGCGGCAACGGGCGCACGATGCGGATCGGCGGTAGCGACACCGACAAGGACAAGCTGGAAGCCGCGATGAAGGCCTGTGGCATGGGGATCGCGGCACGGGCGGTGCCCGCGAAATGAGTGAGCGGGAAGGCCTGGGCGCGGTTCGCCGCGGGCGCCGGGCGCGGTGGTTCGTGGTGGCCGCGATCGTGGTGGTCGTACTGGGCACGACTTCGGTGGTGGTGTTCACCAGGGTGTCCGCCGGGGCGTCGCAGGAACAGGCGCCGCCGCCGAAGGTGGAGACGGCCACGGTCGCCAAGACGGACCTGGCCGAGAATGAGTCCGCGGACGGCACGCTCGGCTACGGCGACGAGCAGTCGATCGCCGGGCGCAAACCGGGCACGCTCACGTGGCAGCCCGCCGCCGGCGCGACGATCGAGCGGGGCAAGACCGTCTACGGCGTGGACGCCAAGCCGGTGCCACTGTTCTACGGCACGCTTCCGTTCTACCGCGACCTCGCCGAAGGCGTCGACGACGGCGCGGACGTCAAGGAGCTGGAGGAGAACCTCAAAGCGTTGGGGTACACCAGCTTCGGGAAGCCGGACAACAAGTTCACCGCGTCGACCGCGACAGCGCTCAAGAAATGGCAAAAAGCGCTGGGCCTGCCCGAAACCGACACGTTCGGCCAGGGTGACGTCGTCCTCGCCGCCGGTCCGATCCGGGTGGCGAGCCTCGGCGGCCACCTCGGCGGCCCGGGCAACGGGGACCTGATGAAGGTCACCGCCACCGAGAAGGTGGTCACCGCGAAGCTCGACGCGGACAAGCAGAGCCTCGCCAAGCAGGGTGACAAGGTCGGCTTGGACATCACCGGCGGGAAGTCCGCCACGGGGACGATCACCAGCGTCGGCACGACGGCCGAGACCGCCGAGAACGACGACAAGGCGAAGATCACCGTCACCATCAAGCTCGACGACCCTTCGGCCGCGGGCACGCTCGACGCCACGCCGGTGAAGGTCATCTTCACCAAGGGAGAGCACAAAGGGGTACTCGCGGTGCCGGTCGGCGCGTTGCTCGCCCTCGCCGAGGGCGGTTACGCGGTCGAGGTCGACGAGCCCGCCGGGCGGCGGCTGATCGCCGTGGAGACCGGCTTGTTCAGCGGCGGCAAGGTCGAGATCAGCGGCAAGGAGCTGCGTGAGGGCATGCGGGTGGTGACGACCTCGTGACCCCGGTGCTGGCCGTGC
>Ga0247768_1000755_pt1 | contig 11663 bp, 9 predicted proteins | sample UWRJL016104C6_FD_179944 | JGI IMG/M metagenome (GOLD analysis project Ga0247768, IMG submission 179944) | Plant litter microbial communities from Arlington Agricultural Research Station in Wisconsin, United States - UWRJ-L016-104C-6 | ecosystem: Environmental > Terrestrial > Plant litter >... | reverse complement strand
ATCGAACGGGCAAGCCAACCTGATCTAGGCTACGAATCTGCTTTCCTTGCTCAACTAGCCTACAAAGATGGTGACGCTGCTCGCCTGATTGCAAGGAATAACATCAAAGTAGTGCATGATGGCGGGGCGCTGAATCCACGCGGCCTAGCAGAGAAGGCAGCAGGATACTTCCGGAGTTTAGGGATTGAGGGGGTCAAGATTGCGTGGGTGGAAGGAGATGATGTTACTGCTCTAGTTAAGGAAGATAAGTTGGGGGAGATCAAACATTTGGATATTGAAGGCACTGTGTTGAGCGAGGAAGAAAGGGGAAAGGTTATGTCTGCGAATGTGTATACTGGGATGACTGGAATTGTCAAGGCACTCGAAGCGGGGGCTGATATCGTGGTTTGTGGACGGTGCACTGATGCATCACCGGTGATGGGCCTAGCCGCTTGGTGGCATCAGTGGAAAGAAACAGACTATACGGAGTTGGCAGGAGCGCTACTTGCTGGTCATCTCATTGAGTGTAGTGCTTACGTCACCGGTGGGAATTACTGCGGTTTTCAAGAGGTGAAAGATCTTCATCGAGTTGGATATCCGATTGCTGAGATCGCTGCGGACGGAACAGCGGTGGTCACAAAACCTGAAGGGTCAAATGGCGCGGTTACGGTCGATACATGCAAAGCCCAATTGCTTTACGAAATCCAAGGCATCTATTACTTAAATCCGGATGTCCAAGCCATTATTGATGGAGCAATCTTAGAAGACGTGGGAAAGGATCGAGTGAGACTAAGCGGTATCAAAGGGGCGCCTCCTCCACCAACTTTAAAGCTCGCTATATTCCTAAAAGGTGGTTGGCAGGCGGAGCTGTCAGCATTCGCTTCTGGACTAGACATACAAGAAAAGTTCAGCCTCATGAAGGACCAGGTCAAGCGGGAATTGGACCTCGCGGCTTTCACGACCTTGAGCATGGAGGTCTATGGCTCTACACCTCCAGACCCCAAATCCCAAGCCGAATGCACTGCCATGCTTCGTATGTTTGCCCAGGCCGAGACCCAGGAGCCCCTTGGAGACTTGATGAAGGTAATCGCATACAATAGTATGCAAGGTTATTGCGGTCTGCATCTGAGCATGGACTGGCGAACAATGATACCCAAACCTGTGGCCAAATACTTCCCAAGTTTAGTCTCAGCGAAGAATGTTAACCTTTCGGTTCGCTTTGTCGACGACGTTTCCAACTCTTTTCTGGTTCCCATTCAAGCCCCCAACGCAGAAACCATGGTGCCTCCAAAGCAGCCAAGCTACAACCCTACTTGTCCAACCTTGTCCTTTGGTACCACAGTCCGTCGTCCTTTTGGAGACCTTGTTTTTGCACGGTCTGGCGACAAAGGCGGAAACGCAAACGCGGGATTCTGGGTTAGAGATCAAAACTCTTGGGAGTGGCTACGCAGCTTCCTCACCCTGGAGAAAATGGTCGAGTTATTAGGGAATGATTGGAAACCAGAGTACCAGTTGGAAAGAGTGGAGTTTGGTCACTTGTGGGCAGTACATTTTGTTGTGAAAGGTTTGCTGAAAGAGGGGATATCGAGTTCGAGTGTTTTGGATGGATTTGGTAAGAGCGTGGCAGAGTTTGTGAGGGCGAGGGTTGTCGATTTGCCTGTTAAATTGGTGGAGAACGAGGATATGAGAAGGAAGAACATGAGAGGAGCAAAAGTAGTGGCAAACATTTGACAGGACGGAAGTGCTCTGTCGGGAAACTTAAAGAGACCTTTGGCTTCTATACTATCAGAATGAGCGGTCTACTGCAAAACTCACGAATAACGTGTGAGGGCAAATCCCATATAGAAACTCTACAAATGGATTAAAGATCCAATATATGTAAATTGACATGTATCTGGGATGGAATTAGCTAGCGTCCAAACCCACCACAAAGAGAGAGAGAAAGTGTTCGAACACAACGTTTTGCTAGGCATAGTGTCTTTCAAAGGCTTTTCCCGTTTTGGGTAGACCACTCTAGTCTTGTTTCGGGTGCGCATCAGCCCTTATGCAAGCCTGGTATATGACCCTGCAAGCCTCCCGCTACAAATCGTACCACGATGGATTGCAGTGACTGGGCCCTTACCGGGGACCTTTTTCTGCTTTTGCGCTTATTATAAATTCCAAGCATTTCCTTCCCCCGCTCTCCCACATTCAAATTCCTTAGGCTTTGAAATTGTGTCAACGTTGGTATTTATAAGCTGCACGTTTTCAAAGAGGGATTGCTAAGCTGGGTTTAAGTTGTAAGTATAAGATGCTTCAACGAAAACATTTTTGTGCTGTCTATGCTTACCTGTGCGTTAGACCTCACATTCCCCCCGAGCGGGTTTCAGAATAATTTTAATTCTTCACAATCCCTCCTCGGTGAACCGCGAAAGCGTGTATCAACGCAAAATGGGCGAAATGGCTGTGTCTGCAGAGCGTAGCGGTGATCTGCATAAAGCAAAGTTCATCAAAGTGGATGTGTCTCCAGGCCACGAGCAGACTATGCCGGTGGAGCCAGCAAGGCGGCTTTCAAAATCTGATATCCGACTTGAAGAGTGTATGCGACAGGATGCAGAAATAATTGTATGTCTTTTTCAACGTTAGCAATTGGGTAGACAGGGTTAGAGTGCTCTACTAGTCTAACATTGATAACTCAAACCCGCTCACTCAAAATGCAGGCAGAAGGCTTCTATGCCTGCTTTCACCAAGACTGGCTCGACAAAATAGAGCCTTGTTCTTCATCCCAACCGTCTTTGGAGAAGAGGAAGGAGTTGATGGCGAAGCGTCTTCGCCCCGCCATCTCTGCTTCCCATACAATCTGGATGAAAGCAATCCACATCCCAACTTCAAAAGTCATTGGGATTGCCGGATGGGCAAAAGAAAGCTCACCGGTCCACAACGTCTGGCGCCGCTCTGCAGCTGATCATTATGATTGGAAGTCCAGCGAAGGATGGACAAATGCAGAACTAGAAGAGATCTGGAAGCATGTGGATGTCGAAGTTTGGGAAAAGCAGTTTGGGGGTGCTGATGAAATAAGAGAGGCATTCCTCAAAGGCAAGGAACATTGGTATCTGGCGCCTTTGATAACCTGGCCTGACTGGCAAGGCCGGGGAGTGGGGCGGTATTTGTTAGATGAAGGACTGGAAAGAGCAGAGAAAGAGGGGTTGCCAATATATTTGGAAAGTGAGGACACTGCGAGGGCCGTGTATCTAAGAATGGGATTCAAGGCTGTGGGAAAGGTAAACATGATTTGGACCCCTAGAAATTAGAGAAAGAAAATCATACACGTGTTTGATTCCATCTTTGCGGTGGATAATTATCCCAGAACATATTTCTTCCCAACGAGCATATGAAAATATAGAAAAGGTGAGCATGACTGTTCAAAACTATCAATTGGGATTAGTCTAGAGGATCAGCACACGCCCTTCGTATGACTGCATGAAATCTGCAAGTATTTGTCAGCAAAAACACTGAACTCGGGATTCCGGTATAAAGCATGAGGAAGCAGCTCTACCTGGTGGCCTGCCAATCCCACCCACATATCTCCCAATTGCTTATCTCCCTTGTCGAAACATTTGCACACTCCAACATGTCCACTAAGAAAGAAATAGTGAAAACAGATGCCACACCGAAGCCGTTTCCGGTGATGCCATTTTCGGCAGCCGTAAAATCCAATGGAATGGTATATCTTTCAGGAAACATTGGAATGGATCCGAAGACGTTGAAAATGGTTGAAGGAGATATCAAAGGCCGAACGGTATGAAGTTGGCCCTATCTTCCAGTTTAATAGCCATGGAAGCTCGCGAGAAACCGTTAAGAGCATTCGCTGATGCAATTGAATAGAGAATGATTATGACTGTCATCTCCAATGTTCTTAAAGATTCCGGCTCGAGCTTGGAGAACATTGTCAAATGTAACGTATACCTAACAAACATGGCCGACTTTGCGGCAATGAATGAGGCGTATCTGGAATTTTTCCCTGACCCCACTGTGTTGCCAGTAAGATTTTGATGACTCTCTTTATTGATGCCTACCCGGTCTTGTCGATGTTGCTTCGTTATGGAGATTCTTGCTGATGTTTGAACCAGGCGAGGACATGTGTCCAAGTTGCGGCATTGCCTCTTGGAACCGACGTCGAGATTGAGTGTACAGCTCATTTGTAAGTGAAGATAGCTTTGGATATGTAGGAAGAACATCAAAGCTTAGGGATGAATTAGAAAGTCATTGCGACATTCATTGCTGTGATAAATCGCAAGATATCCAGAACAGCTTCTGTATTAGTGACGTTCGAATACATTTTTATTACGATATTTCATGGTGCCATAAAGATATACGCGTGCATTTGATTCGACTTGCCCACAGAGGCCTGGTTCAAAATGTTTTCCAAGGTTCAAAGATTGTGTGTGAAGAGTAAGTAAGTCAGGTGAAGTTTGAACGACAAGGCGTTTGCGGGGTCCACTTAAACGGGTGGTGTGCACAGGCCCCCTCCTACAGCTCCCCCTACCATGTATCTTACATGTATACCAGCAAGAACACGGATACGTAAGTAACTTTACTAATATGCCTTCATCCATCATGCTTCAGCGACGAGTGGTATACGGCGCGTCTGATTTCCTGATTTCTCTTCCTGGATATTCAACCGGATGTTTTGGTGGTCGTTAACGCGTCCCACCGTTGCACGCCAGTTCATTAGAGGTATCTATCAATCTTCCCAGCCACTTTGCGACGGCCAGTTAACTGACCATTTTCAATCCTGCAAGGAATCCGTGATACCCTACCCCGATCGGTTAAGCCACTTTCCACACTACAGTATAGCTACCGCGACCTTCGCCCCAATGAGATCCGCCTTATCAAATTGAAGCCGGGCCGGCGCAACTCTCCAGTCCAATGTACCATCGAACCTGTCTGCCTCAACACCGAAACCGCATACGAGACTCTTTCGTACTGTTGGGGGCCTAATATACTCGGGAAGAATATTCTATGCGATAACGCGGTGCTTCCGGTGACTAAGAACTTGTATGGGGCATTGAATCATCTTCGGAATGAGCACACAGAGCGAGATCTATGGGTGGATGCAATATGCATCAATCAGGACAATATAAAGGAGAGGAATTACCAGGTTACATTGATGAAAAATATCTTCCAAAAGAGCAGAAATACAGTGGTTTGGCTTGGGGAGGAATCTGCGAATAGCGAAGGAGCGATCCAGCTCGTGAAAGAGTTAGCAAGAATTTCTCTCAAGACGACGACCTACTCTAGGTTTTACAGGGTGTGGAACAGAGAAGTGCGAAATCTTCCGCCGCTCTATGACCCCGCATGGCGAGCTTTTGAAGACCTTCTCCAGCGACCATGGTTTCACCGAGCTTGGATAATCCAAGAAGTGTCAGTAGCTCGAGACGTTACTTTTGTCACTGGCGATTCAAGCCTTCATTGGGACGAGCTATTCCGGGCAATCGATTATGCTATAGACCTTGGAACGCTCATTGCACTTGGGGGCAGCGCAGCATGGCAAGCTCTGAACCTCTATGGATCGAGATCAAGATTCCAGCAAAGTCGTCTGCCTTCGTTGTTGGATACTTTGGTGAGGAACAGATCTTTCCATGCCACAGATCCAAGAGATAAAGTGTTTGGTCTTCTTTCTTTGGCAGACGCTAAAGACGTCCAAACATTAGGTGTCAGTCCTAGTTATCAAATAAGCGTTGAGGAGCTTTACCAGAAACTAGCCGTTTCTTTTCTTAAGAAAGGGGAAATACGCGTTCTAGGATCGTCCGGCCTTGGTGATCATCGCGCAGATCCGAAGGTTCCTTCTTGGGTCCCCGATTGGAGTATCTCGACCCCTACAATTCCTTTGGTATCTAATGAAGCTTTCGCTATCTCCGCAGAAACACTCAATCCCAGCCCTGTGTTTTACGCATCAGGTGATAGTTCATTGTCTTTCGATATTAATGAATCCGGGCACGTCCTTGGGATGGAAGGGTTTCTCGTAGATGAGGTTGCAGAGATCGGCGCGGTTGCCCGCACTCGGTATTTTCCAAAGATTTCACACATGTATCAGCTTTTCGCACAGGGAATGGATGTACTCAACGAATTAAAGAATTGGGAAGGCATTGCTCAGATCGGTTCGAAAAGCCGCTATGTTACCGGAGAAAAGCGGTTCAATGCTTATTGGCAAACACTCTGCGCGGGACACTTACCCCTAGGGTTCAAGTCCGCTATCAGGGATCCGAGATGGAAGTATTATCTTGTGTCTCGCTCCATGCGACCTATTGTTCGCTTTTTAGTTCACTTTTCACCAAAGACGGAAAAAACAACTGCGCTTCATTGCTTCTTTTATGCTTTGTTTCAAGTCTTTTGGCGGATTACTGGGCTTACTCCGACCAAATTCCAGCGCATTGGATTTCCGCCCGAGAGCCGATTATCAAATCACCGAAGGATGATAAGAACTACAAAGGGCTATATTGGTCTTATGCCACAGTGTACGCAAGTAGGAGACTGTATCGGTATATTCAAAGGAGTTAAAATGCCTTTGGTTGTGAGAAAAGATGGCTCTCATTATGTTATTATTGGAGAAAGCTATGTTCATGGTATGATGAAAGGAGAAGTTTGGAACGAAAAGGAAGTCCACAAATTCTGGTTCAGATAGAACAACGAAATTCCAGGATGATCCATCGAAACAAGCCTTGGAAAAGAAGTACTAGTAACAACCCTTGGAGGTGATCAAGTTCCAAGGTTTGAGTTGGGATTGGATAGTTTTTGAGATCGGCTTGCGCTGGGGATCTGTAGGAGATATTCGGTCATATGTGGGAGAAAATGGCTGAGTAGCTGCAGTGGACACAATAAATGAGTGTACGTTGTTTATGGTCCATTAGCATCCCCGCTGGCGTCCTGTGTCATTGATCTACCTATCCATCTATCCGCCCTATTTACTGTTCTAGTTAGTTCCAAATCACCTCCATCCTGAGCAGCCAGCAACGCGCATGCAAGTTATGACTGTATAATCGATGGCGAAAAGAATCAACCGCCCACTCCTCATTAGCCATGGTTAACTCCTTCTTAGATCCAAATAAGTGTATCAGTACAACAGCAGGTCAGGTTTTTTCTTGCTGCTTGTCCTCACAGTTAGTCCCATATGCCCCAATTCGGGGAACCATAGCACCCATCCTTTAACTAACGTGTATTTAGGCCAACTTTGAAGCTTCGTGTTTCCAAACTGGGCTTCGATGCTTGAACCGTCTTTCCAGGGGGTGGGATACCAGATAATCAAATTTGCGTCCATCCCTGGGAAGATGTCGCCTTTGTCGTTGAGACCATAGTGGCGTCATGGCGACGAATTTGGTGGGTGGTAATTCTCATCTAGTAACCTTGACCCCAACAGAGAAAGGCGTAGCTGAAGAGGGGAGAAAGCGATTGGGAAAGACCGAGGTGGGCTAGACTCGGGAGTCGAAGTCAAAGTAACAGCCAAATCCGATATACATGGAACACGATACAGTTATAAGTTTGAAGATGTAACCGACCCCAATAAATCTATGGGGATGTATTCATTCGAACTCAGATTGTTCGACTGGAGATCGCTGCAGCTACACGTCCAGGGAGATGGAGACATCACATAGCTGTGCATCCTGGATGATCTGAGCAACCTTGACATCAAGTTGGTTCGTATTGATAGGGATCATAATGTGGAAGCCAAATGTGGCGGCAAGAAGCCACGCATTTATTATGCACGAGGCAAGCTCGCTGTTTGCAACGCTAACGTTGTTTTGGTCGTAATAGTTTGCTTCGTGTTGTGGGTCAACGGCACTAGGTTCAAAAACGAGGATCCAACCTGTTGTCTTGATGCCTGTTCAGACATTATTATAGCTCTCATCATTTACCTCCGGAAAGTATGATGTGACAAAGGACGATATGCCGGATTCGTCTCGAATCATCGCCCAGAGGTCTCGCTCTGCAACGTCTTTTGCCAAAGCAAATTGCAGCTGGTAACCTCGATGGCAATGGCTTGGACCTTGTTCCGAGATGGAATTCTGAAGGGCTGTGAGGTCATTGGTTCCGGTGCTCTGCATGAGGTCTAATGTATCAGTAACAGTTGTCGTCCCCCCCTGATATCAATGCTGAAGATATCTCGTCATCACGACCGTGACTGGGCAGCACATCGAGTCCACCTGGTGTGACGTAGCCGTGGTGGGCATCGATGACCGTCGTGTTGGACATTTGAGACAAGGCCGATGAGGAACAACCAGTGAAAATTCTATTTGAGACCATGGAGATCTTGCCATCACAAATGCCAATTCGAGCATTTTGAATGACAGCCGAGGCGGTGACGATGGTTGCATGGTCAATAACAAGAACTACATTGTGGAGCAGAGCACCGGCTATTAAATCATTCTCAGGCGAAGTTGAACGGTCGTGGGAGTTGTTTGTGGTGTTGTGGAGGACAACCATGAGGGCTTTCCAAGTTTAGCAGTAGAGTCGTAAAAGGGAAGCGACTGGAAGATATGCAGAAGGGTAGGGGAGGGAAGGGAAGAAGGTAATATTCAGTAGGAGAAAGAGAAACTTAGATACTGGGTTACGCTCCGGGTCCTGCGGGACATGCTTTGGCGGTGAGTGTTAATTCAGGCTTATCAGAACTGGCCGCCAGCTTGCAAGTTCAAAAGCCAGAGACGATTGGGAAAGATGCAGGGGCGCTAGGATAACTAATCTAGGCAGTTAAGTTAAGCGCTAAATCTAAGCTACAAATCCAAGTTATCAGCGATCAGCCACAATACGCCGTTTTCTTCTCTTCACCGATTAAGTCTAAAATCGGTTGGTCCTACATCTCTGTCAGGGTATATTCTTTTAAGTTAACATATATATCTATGTGATTGCAGTAGAGTGAGGAATGATTTTAGGCCAATAAGACCTTTCGTTCCATCTCGTACTCTTTGGCTACAGACACTGTTACAATTTACGAATTCTCAAGCCATTCACTGGGATAGTTCCAATGTTGTGTAAGTGTGTAACAATATTGAATATTTGAAACGACGCCCATTACGTAATTTATATGCACGTGATCTATCCATGCGGCACAGTTCTTCACACTGGCTACAACTCCCCACCTACCTAAGTAGATACCAACATAAGAAATTCACGACTTCAGTAGCTGATTGCATTTTGACCTTAGATACATTCCACTTCTACAACGAACTCCCACAACAACAACGGCCGCGCCAGAGAAAACCCCAGAAGGCTTCCACACCCCCCAATTCACGCGCGGGCACTTCCCAATACATATGACATGTCTTTCCAAATCCTCTCCGACTTGCACTTGGAAATTCCCTCCCCATCCGCCTATCGCCTCTTCAACATTCCACCTACAGCCCCCCACCTCGCCCTCCTCGGCGACATCGGCAACGTGATCCCTCACCAAACCCCCCTCCTCTCCCTCCTAACCCGGCTCCTCACCCAGTATCGCACCGTGCTCTTTGTCCCCGGAAACCACGAACCATACTCCTCGACATGGCCCACAGCACTCCCTATCCTGCGCGCCTTTGAAGAGAACGTAAATAGGAATAATAGTGATGGTGCGCGGGGCACGTTTGTATTACTAGATCGCGCTAGTTACACGCTTCCGGGAACCGATATCACAATTCTAGGATGTAGCCTCTTCTCTCACGTACCAGCCGAATGCGCGATGAGCGTTGAAATTGGGCTAAACGACTTCTTTCAAATCGAAGACTGGGACGTCGCCGCGCACAACACGGCGCATAGACGGGATGTTGAATGGTTGAATATCGCAGTCGCCTCGCTCGAAACGGAGCGTCCAGATTCCAGAATCGCAATCTTAACCCACTGGAGCCCGTCCACGGATTCTCGAGCCCAGGATCCCAAGCACGCAAGCAGTACGATATCTAGCGCCTTCGCGACGGATCTGTCAGACCAGGCGTGCTTCAAGAGTAAGAATGTTGTGCTCTGGGCGTTCGGGCACACGCATTACAATTGCGATTTCTTGGTTACGAGGGAGGGTGCGGGGGCTCTCAGGTTATATAGTAATCAAAGGGGGTATTACTATGCACAGGCGGAAGGATTTAATAGGGAGAGGACAGTGGAGGTTTAAGGTGCTGATGGGTTGGGATTTGCTATGGTGTCTATGTTCAGATAGGAATGAGAAGAGTAAGTAGGTACCTTAGCTACCCACTTGGAATGAAGGATATGAATAATCGTAGAATTGCATCAAATTATTTAAGCGGACGAGCAGCACAAGGGAACGCTCTATGAGCATTATGTTATCTTCCCTTTGCCCGAATACCCACGCCTCCCCAAAAGGGTTAATCATGTATAACGCGTGATTTCATTATTATTTGATCTATCTTTTGGTCTTGGGACGTTGACTTCCAAAAAAAACTGAGATTTAAATTCCAGAGCAGACAGCAGAGCAAGCTAAATATACATATATCGCTAATACAGGGCCAACGACTCAAACAGTCAAAACAAAACAAACGCTGTAGCAGATGACAAAACGTGGTAAGAATCACCAGGATTCTTCAAACTGTAAACTACGACGCATACACCAATCATTACATACCTAGGCGTTGTCTGAACCACTGTTCAGTTCGGCCTCCATACCGAACCACATCTTCCAAACCAGCCTCCATAATGTCTTTTTGTTGTTGCGAGACGGGGAGAGCGTAGCTGTCGGTGGTATACCTCTCAAGCAAGGCCACGACGTCGGTCGCATCTCTGCGGCTCTTCCGGTCGTCCCATCGCAACCCACAGCAATTTATTTTAAAGACGACGAGATTGGTCGGAGTGACATATGGGATGGGGGTAGCGGGCGTATCTCGGATTGACAGTGCGTTGGCTGGCATGTATGGAGACTGATTCGCTGGGGTCAGATCAATTTGGACTGCTCCTCCAGCGAGCCAGTAAAAGAATCTATCAGTTGCGGTCACATAAAAATTTTAAGGATATCGGTCCATGAGCATTCGTCTAACGCTATGTGGGGCAGTTTCGACGGCAATAATGAAGTCCACATCCTGTGAGAAGGTTTAATCTCAGCAGACAACGGTCTGGTTTTAAGGAGTACTATACCTCAGTAGATCTAAAATTAGGAAGGTATCTGCAAACGGCCATGCCGCCGAGGATAGCAACTCTGGCATCGGCGAGTTCAGGAATATTTTTGAAAAAAAGAATAACGTCGCGGGCCGCATTCTCAAGAGTGGGCAAAGTTACTCTTGACATAGTGGTAAACGGTTGAAAGCTGAGAAAAGGTATGGGAAGGCTTAGAGATAAAGTTTTGCTAGAAATAAGACGTTGGAACAGATGGAATGAGTTATGATTAACTAGAACCAGGAGGACAGGATATATATATTTGGGCTGCACTATGATCATGCCTCAGTCTTTTCCTTATGAAGTTACCCAGATATCACAACGAAACAGCTGTGCCTCCCAAGACCGCACCTATTTCAAGTCAACACAAAGCTACAGTGAGCGTATCGCCTGTCTAGCCAACTGAGCGAAAGTCGTGGCAGATTGCGGTTGTAGGAGGCGAGATTTTGAAGATGTCATTGGAATCTTACACAGAAGCGCCCCCTTGAGAGCGGCGTAGTGGTCTTTGGATTTGATTCTACATTCTGCTTATCCATCAACTGCGGCGTACGATTTCGAGTTGGTAGTCTCGTGACTTGAAA